>ERZ773050.1482-NODE-1482-length-13021-cov-10.978328_pt1 | contig 13021 bp, 15 predicted proteins | sample MGYA00580632_ERZ773050 | MGnify/ENA primary metagenome ERZ773050 (study PRJEB29015, sample SAMEA2738123) | human oral metagenome | biome: human oral; feature: human-associated habitat; material: saliva | place: China | collected 2166 ... | reverse complement strand
ACGACGCTGCAATCGAAGCCGTCAAAGCACTTGGATAAATGAAAAAAAGAGGTCTACGACCTCTTTTCCATTGCTATAAAATCCGATGGAGTCCATTCTGTAGGAGGACGCGCCAGCGTAAGCGAGGGATGCCTCTGAGGAAACGCCGCACGCGCTGTGCCACTTGTTGCTTGTAGCTCTTGCCTCCTTGTGCAAAGACCCCTTTTCGACTCCAGTAGCCTTCGACACTGCGATCATTTTTAGGGGCTAGATAGCGAACACCTTGACGATAAAGGACCTGCTTCCGAAAGGCTGGGTCCCAAACTTTGACGGGGTCAATATCTAAGTCCTTATGGGTCCGTCCCCTAGCCAACCCGTAGTTAAAACTAGCCCCATTGACAATGCCATTTTCAGAAACTTCTACTGGATCGACTTCATTGAGAAAACGCCCGGCTTGATCGAGAATATACTCCGTATGGAAATTTAACAAGACCTTGAAATTGACCTGTTGGGAGGCTCCTGATGGATAATGAAGGTGACCATCTGGCCCTAGGGAGACCTTGTTGTGAAGGCGAGCAGCCGCATAAGCAGCCACCGTGACCGCTCTAGCCTCCTGTAGGTAAGCTTGTAAGGCCTCCTCGTCAGTCTGTCCAGCTCTGGCCTCATGCGTCCGAATCCATTGGGCTTGGTAACTTGAAAGTAGGTAGCGCAACTGGTGAACCTGGCGTTTCAAGAGCTGATCTCCGGACTGATCTGCTAAGGGATCCTTTTCAAAGGCCACCTGCACGACGCGTGAAAAAGCCTTCCAAAAGTCGGAACCTGGCGGACAATCTGGAGCCATCCTACTCAGAAGAAAGGCTGTTTCCTCGCAAGTTCCAGACAGGTCACTTGGCATAAGAAGAATTTTCATGACTCCCCTCAGCAAGTCTTGGGCAGCCGTTTCCGTTAGATCTTTGATTTCTTGAAACCACATGTTTTGAAACAGAGGACTGGCAAAGAAAAAGACAGACTGGTATTGTTCTTGGTAGTCTTGTGGATCTTTCAATCCCTGCAAGTGCTTCTCTAGATAGGCTAAACTACTCTCTCTCCAGCCTAATCTCACTAATTCTCGTCTGTTCATAGTGCCGTCCTTTCTATGCTTCTATACTACCATCTTTTGGAGCTTGAGACAATTCTCATTACTCCACTAGCGTTTTTGAGGATATTTTTGATATACTAGAAGTGAGCGAAGAAAAGAGGAAAGCATGACACCAAACAAAGAAGATTACCTCAAGTGCATTTATGAAATTGGCACAGAAGTAGAAAAAATCAGCAACAAGGAAATCGCGAGTCGCATGCAGGTCTCTCCGCCCGCTGTGACCGAGATGATTAAGCGTATGATCTCTGAGGGCCTCTTGGTGAAAGATAAGACCCATGGGTATCTACTAACGGATCTAGGATCGCAGTTGGTCTCTGATCTCTACCGCAAGCACCGCTTGATCGAAGTATTTCTGCTGGAAAATCTTGACTATACAACCGAAGAAGTCCATGAAGAGGCAGAAGTTCTCGAGCATACCGTTTCTGAACATTTCATTGACCAGCTGGATCACATGCTTGGAAATCCTAAGACCTGCCCTCACGGTGGGACAATTCCAAAGAAAGGCGAAAGGCTTGTCGAAGCCTACCATGATCGTCTCAGCGAAGCGACCCAACCTGGTCTGTATATTCTGCAAAGAGTCTACGATACCTATGAATTGCTAAAATTCTTAGACCAGATCCATCTCCAGATTGGGGACACTATCGAGTTTCAACGGTATGATGACTACACAGGTCTCTATCACTTAGTCATCCATGGACAAGAAATTTCTATCAACCAAGTGATCGCCCAACAACTCTATATAGAAAAACATGCAGTCTAATCCGACTGCATGTTTTCTTACTTATGGATTTTTTGTATCTAACAAAATCGTCACTGGACCATCATTGATCAATTCAATCGCCATATCGGCCCCAAAGATCCCTCGTTTGACAGGGACTTCTTTTTCTAATTGATCATTAAAGGCATCATATAACTGACTGGCCATATCTGGCTTGGCAGCCCCTGTAAAAGCAGGACGGTTGCCTTTTTTGGTATCCGCAAAGAGGGTAAATTGAGAGATCGATAAGATTTCCCCTTGGATATCTTTGACCGAAAGATTCATCTTATCTTCCTCATCTGAGAAAATACGCATCTGCGATACCTTGCGAACCGCATAATCTAAATCTTTCTGATCGTCATCTGGACCGACACCTACTAGGAGCAGCAAACCTTGCTGGATTGCATTGTAGACTTGACCATCAATGGAAACTGAGGCACTCTTGACCCGTTGAATCACTAATTTCATTTTATTATCCTATTTTATAAATCTATTGAGCATTCACTGCTACCCTTGACAGAACATCAATCTCAGACGACGAGCCACCAAGCAATAAAAGATTCCTGACCACGCACTAAGCTAAGTTTTTCAAAGAAAATCGACATCAGACAAGGCAGCGAGACGCAGACAGTACTTCAGTACAGCAAGGCGAGCTAACGAAGCTATAAAAGATAACTAAGTAGCCGTTTAGCCGTTAGTACGCTTAACAGAGTACACCTCTGGCACACTCTTAATCTTATCCACAACTGTTGTCAACATAGACAAGTTTGGAATCCCAAAGGAAATGTGTATATTGGCAAATTTCATGTCTTTGGTTGGTTGGGCATTAACAGTTGAGATCATTTTAGCTGTATTGGAAAGGACTTGGAGCACGTCGTTCAGAAGGCCTGCACGGTTGAGCCCGTAGATATCGATGTGAGCGATATAGTCCTTGGTCGTGTTGTTATCTTCCCACTCCACATCAATCAAGCGTTGCTCGTAGTTGTCTTGGGCACGTAGGTTCATACAGTCTCGACGATGAATCGCAACACCGCGCCCTTTGGTAATGTAGCCGACGATTTCATCACCTGGAACTGGGTTACAGCACTTAGCAATCCGAATCAAGAGCCCAGAAGCACCTTGGATGACCACGCCACCTTCGTGACGGACCTTGAGGGTGTCTTTTTTATTTTCAACCTTGACCTCGCCACCTTTGACCAGCTCTTCTGCTTCTGCGCGTGCCTTAGCCCGCTCTTCTTCTCGGCGTTCATCCTCCGTCAAGCGGTTAAAGATGGTAATAGCCCCAATCTCTCCAAAACCAATCGCCGCAAACAAGGCTTCTTCTGTCTTATAGCTTGATTTTTGTAGCACTTTGTCCATGTGCTTTTTGTCCATGAACTTATTGGCTACTAAGTCATGCTCGTGGAATTGTGCCATCAAGAGGTCACGACCACGGTTAATCGACAATTCCTTGTCTTGGTTCTTAAAGAATTGACGGATCTTGTTGCGCGCCTTACTAGTTTTAACAAGGGTCAACCAGTCACGACTCGGACCAAAGGAATTGGCATTGGTGATAATCTCCACCTGATCTCCCGTCCGAAGTTTGGTATTGAGGGGCACCATCCGGCCGTTGACCTTGGCACCAATCGCTTTTTCCCCAACCTTGGTATGGATTTCATAGGCAAAATCGATTGGTCCGGAATCTTTCGGAAGCGAGCGCACGGTTCCGTCTGGTGTGAAGACATAAATTTCTTCTGCCAGGATGTCTTCTTTTACATTTTCTACGAATTCCTTGGCATCGCCTGACTGATCTTGGAGTTCCATCATCTCCTTGATCCAGTTCATCCCAATAGCAGATTCCTTACTGTTGACTTGACCTTTGATGCCTTTTTTATAGGCCCAGTGAGCCGCAACCCCGTACTCAGCGACTTCATGCATTTCCTTGGTTCGGATCTGGAATTCAATCGGTCCTTTAGGGCCATATACAGTCGTATGGATAGACTGATAGCCATTGGCCTTCCGGTTGGCAATATAGTCCTTAAAACGCCCCGGCATTGGCTTCCAGAGCTCATGGATGTAGCCCAGCATAGCATAGACATCACTTGGAGTATCCAGGATACAGCGAATGGCAATCAAGTCGTAAATTTCATCGAAGCGTTTCTTTTTATCCTGCATCTTGCGGTAGATCGAGTAGATATGCTTTGGTCGGCCATAAATTTTTCCATGCAAATGGCGTTCCCCTGCATAGGTCTCAATCTTGTGAACGACTTCTTCCACCAACTCTTCTCGCTCGCGACGTTTTTCCTTCATCATATGAGAAATCTTGTAGAATTCTGTCTCATTCAAATAACGGAAAGACAAATCCTCCAGCTCCCACTTGACACTGGAAATCCCGAGACGATGGGCTAGTGGCGCATAGATCTCCATAGTTTCACGAGAAATGCGTTCTTGCTTATCCTTGCGCAAATGCTTGAGGGTGCGCATATTATGCAAGCGGTCAGCCAATTTAACCAAAATCACGCGGATATCTTGAGACATGGCCATGAGCATCTTGCGATGATTTTCCGCCAATTGCTCTTCGTGGGACTTGTACTTGACCTTCCCGAGCTTGGTCACCCCATCGACGATCACGCGCACATCATGACCAAATTCGCGTTCTAAATCATCTAAGCTTGCATCCGTATCTTCAACGACATCGTGTAAAAAACCACAGGCCACTGTCACAGCATCCAGTTTCAGCTTGGCAAGAATCCCTGCAACTTGAATCGGGTGAATAATATAAGGCTCACCAGACTGACGAAATTGACCGCTATGGCAATCAACTGCATAGACCAAAGCCTTTTGCACAAAAGCAACATCCTCAGGTGATAAATATTTTTTTGTAAGGGCAACGACTTGGTCCCCAGTTAAATTCTCTTCTTTTGGCATTCGTTTTCTCCAGTTTCTTGGATACTATTTTAACACTTTTAGAAGCAGATGGGAACCAATGAAGCTACTTTAATATAAGGATACTACTTTGTCTTACAAATCTCTTGCAAAGCATTTAACTCCAATTTCTTTCTTCCAACTCCTTCTTTAACAGAGTTTGAAAATTTTCCAGCTAAATCCTTATCAATACTTCCAATAACCTGATCCAGAGAATTTTCAAGTTCTGTTAAACTCGATGAAATTCTATTTTTTATACCTTTTTGATCAATTGCTGCCTTGGTTAATGCAATTTTCCCCATAAATTTAACGCTAATGATAGCCGCCATGTAACGCTTATCTTCATAAGTAAGATCATTTAAAACATCAATTTTCGACATACAGTTCCTTTCGCAATCTTTCAATATCCTTGGCACATGTTTCAGAAACCAGCTTCAGTTCCTTTTGTTTCAGCTGATGTATTTCCTCTATATGAGCTAGTTCTCGACAGTAGTCCGAATTCAATTCCTCATAAACATCTGATAATTCCTGAAAATAATCCGATAAGCTTCCCGTACTTTCCATCGTCTTAGAAAAATAGCTAACTTCCTCTTCCATCATTTCGATGTTCTGTTTTGTATAGCAGTACTGGTTATGGATCTGATGCATTCTGTTTTCCAGTTTTTTCATCTCCATGTTTAATTCTTCTTCAGCCCTATTCCATTTTTCTTCCACTTTTCTAATCTCGTTAATACATTCAAATTCTTTGTTTCCCATTTTTTACCATTGCAATTGAAGCTGGCTTGCTAGAGCAATATCCGTACCTGCAACAGTTGCAATCCCTTTCGCTATGTCTGTTGATAGACTAAAAATACTATCCTTTATTTTTAGAGTATCTTTTTTAATGTTTTCTAATTCTGTGATGCAATTGAGCTCAATCGTTTCTTTTGTTGCACCAATTTGAGCAAGTGCATTGATGATATCACTCTCTGTACATCGGCTTCCTGATACAGTGGAACGACAAGAGGCTAATAATGTATCCCAGCTTCCTTTCACATCGGCAATACCGAAATCACAGACAGCTAAAATATAATCTGAGGCAATGAAAGCAAACTCCTTTAACGACTCCACTATCCCCATGGCTTGAATGGTGTCCATGGAAATGAGGTCACTTCCGGAAAGCCCTCTCTTTTTCCAAGACTCCAATGCTTGTTTCTTTAACTGCAGTTGTTCTTTTGCCTGCTTTACTCGAGCCAACCGATAGTCATCTAAGCTCTCTTCTTTGACGTTCAAATAGCCAGCCTTGTAGTCGTAACCTCCCCACATATGTTGTTTTCCTAAATCGCCTGCATCCATACTATCAATTCGAACAAGTGTCCCAACAACACCCTCATTCCCTTCCTCAGAATGTTCCCATGTGACCAAGTCACGCTTGTCTATAAAATTGTAAATTTTATATTTAATTTTATCGACCTGTTTCTTTTCCTCATCACTTAGCTGTGGATAAAGGTTAGGTGCTTCATATATATAAGCCCCATCAACTCTATTTAGATACTTATTTTCCAGAGATCCAAGTGAAGCCTGGAGATTTAAGCCCCCTAAAGAATGGGCATAAAATTTGAAACGCGCATTCGGATATCTATCCATTGCTGCTTTTACTTCTTTCGAAGCCGCATCAAGCTGGGAGATTTTCCCCGTTTTGATCCCAAGTCTTTTAGCCATTGATATTTGTAATGCAGTTGGAGCATCGGTGAGCACCCAATCATCTACGGCCCCTATGAAATTTTTATCAAATTTAGCTTCCGATCCCTCAAACAAAATTGTTACTTCATGCACATCTTCTGGTCTGGTTTCAGGAGTGATTTTTTTATCTGTCACAATATATCCATTTAAACCAGATAGAGCTCCTTGAAACCGTGCTTTCAAGTCTTCGAGAGAGGAAACCATATCCTCTTCTGGTGCCTGTCCAAAAACTTCAGAAACGTAGCCTATTGTTTTTTTCTTATTATCTGTATCAATTTTTACTTTATTTCCAACTTTGTATTTCGTATATTCCTGCCATGCAATATCATTCTTTTGTTCATCATTAAATGCCATTTTTAATCTCCTATTAGATCCTGTAGTTCTGTAGACTCAGACATCCCTACAGATCTAATCGGACCGTCTTCACTACGCTTCCTCAATCCCATACTTCCAGTAATCTCTTTATTTCCATTTATAATCACTTCAAACATTATCCCACCCATTGGATTGTGTTCAATCGTCTTATCATCAATTTCATACGATTGGATCTTGCCTTTTGGCGTCAAGGCATCTGGATCTGTTGCCTTTAGTTCTTCTTCTATCAACTTTTCCACTTCCTTACTATGCACGATCTGAACCATTTCATGTTGAAAATCAAGATGGTTCTTTACAAGTAGACCTCCCCATATCAAGACTCCTAATAGCAGCACTCCAAATATATAACGACCGGTTTTTCTTTTTGGTTTCATCCTCATCCTCCATAAAGTATTAGTAGTATCACTTTACACTATTTAGTTTTCAAATTTATTACTCTTACTTTAATAATTCGTAAAAATTCTCAAAAAAAGAGCCTTTTAAAAACTTTTTTTGTAAATATACAAAGCACTCAAAGAAAATATATTTCATATTCAAATCGAATATTCTTTTCATTTATTTTGATTATCATTTCTTTTCTAATAGATTTTGAAATCCGGCAGATCTACTCACTCCCACTTGTTCAATTGGTCCATCTTCGCTATATTTCCTTAATCCAAAATTTTCAGTTATTTCCTTATCTCCATTGATAATGATACGAAACATAATCCCTCCCATTGGATTGTGTTCGATCGTTTCATCATCAATCTCATACGATTGGATCTTGCCTTTTGGTGTTAAGGCATTTGGATCTGTTGCCTTTAGTTCCTCTTCTATCAACTGTTTCACTTCCTTACTATGCACGATCCGAACCATTTCATGTTGAAAATCAAGATGGTTCTTTACAAGTAGACCTCCCCATAACAAGACTCCTAATAGCAACACTCCAAATAGATAACGGCCTGTTTTTCTTTTTGGTTTCATCTTCATCCTCATAAATTCCTAGTAGTCTCGCTTTACACTGTTTGGTTTTCAATTTTATTACTCTTACTTTAATAATTTGTAAGAAAATTTGGAGAAAAAAGCGAAATAAACAACCCGATTGCTTACATTGATGATTGATTTATCAGCACTTACTCTTCCATCAGTTCTTGAAGACCTACAGAGGTATCCATCCCTACAGACTCAATCGGGCCAACTTCACTACGCTTCCATAATCCCATACTACCTGTTATCTTTTTATCTCCATTTATAATTACCTCAAACATAATCCCCCCCATCGGGTTGTGTTCAATCGTTTTGTCATCAATTTCATACGATTGAATCTTGCCTTTTGATGTAAATGCATTAGGATCTTTCAATTTCAGATCATGTACAATCAACCTTTCCACTTCCTTACTATGGACAATTCGGACCATTTCTTGTTGAAATTCTAGATGATCCTTTACTTTTGATCCAATCCAGACCAAGAGCCAAAGAAACATCAAAGAAAATACCAAACGGCGTCCTTTTCTTTTTTTATTCATACGCACCCTCTCCTTATTTTAATAATTCGTAAAAATTTTTGAAAATAGAAGATTTTTGTAAAAAAAACTAACGAAGCGGTTCCTTCACTTCGTTAGTTCATTAATTCTGTAACAACACTCACAGCGCTGAGAGCGTAGAGTGGCGCTGTTTCTGCTCGGAGGATGCGAGGTCCAAATCCTGCAAGGACTGCTCCTTTAGCTATAAAACTTTCAATTTCTGCAGGAGAGAGGCCACCCTCTGGTCCAAAGATAAAGAGCAGTTTACTTCCAGCTTCTAATCTGGTCAGCGACTGAATCAGAGTGGCTGCCTCCCCCTCTTTAGCCGACTCTTCATAGGCCACCACGATCCGGTCAAATTGATCAAGTTGTGCCAGAAAGTCTGCCTTTTTCTCAAAAAGGGTAATGCTTGGGACAAGATTCCGCTTGCTTTGCTCGGCTGCACCAAGGGCGATTTTTTCTAGCTTCTCGACCTTTTTGCCCAATTTCTTGCCGTCCCATTTGGCGACTGACCAGTCTGCAGGAAAGGCCCATATCTGGCTAGCACCTAGCTCTGTCACTTTTTGAGTGATAAACTCCAGCTTGTCTCCCTTGGGGAAGCCTGATGCGATGGTCACTTGGACTGGCAGTTCCACATTGTCTGCTAATTCCTCGATTAGTTCCAACTGACGGGCTTCTACATTGACCACGCGCGCCAAGCGCTTAATGCCATCATCAAAGACCAGGGTCACTTGGTCATCCTCTTTCAAGCGCATGACCTGAAACATGTGCTTGCTGGTTTCCTTGTCCTCGATGGTGACAGATGATATTGCACTACCCTTGACAAAATACTGCTGCATGCTAGCCTCCAATCACACCGGAGACATCCTTGGTCTTCTTGAAGACACAGGCGTTCCATTCCCCTTGGATCATGTGAGTTTCAAGGAAAAATCCAGCTGACTCAGCCGACTCACGCACCATGTCCCACTTGTCCTTGATAATGCCACTCATGATGAGGTAACCTTCATCCTTGACCAAGCGATAAGCATCGTCTGTCAGATGAATAAGGATATCCGCCAAGATATTGGCCACGATAACATCTGCTTCAATCTCCACACCTTTGAGCAAATCACCTGGGGCTACATGGATGTTTTCCATGCCAGGATTGAGTTCAATATTTTCCTGAGCGACCCGAACCGCTACATCATCCAGGTCATAGGCGAAGATTTCCTTAGCACCCAGAAGAGAGCTAGCAATGGAAAGAACCCCTGAACCTGTCCCCACATCTAGCACGGTTTCGCCACCACGAAGAACCTGCTCCAAGGCAAAGAGGCTCATCTTGGTCGTCGGGTGGGTTCCTGTTCCAAAGGCCATACCAGGATCCAGCTTAATAATCTTTTCTCCAGCCGTCGCTTCATAGTCCGTCCAGGACGGTACGATGGTCAAATCATGAGTGATGCGAGCTGGTTCATAGTATTTCTTCCAGTTGTCGGCCCAGTCTTCCTCCGCCAAGGCAGTCGTACCCATCTTGACCTCTCCCAAATCCACAAAATCTGTCAATTCTGCTAAGCGAGCCTGCAAGTCAGCCTCAACTGCTGCTACATCAACCGTTTCAGGGTAATAGGCTGTGACCACAATTTCTTCTTGTTGCTCGACCTCAGGAAAAATCTCACCAAAGCGGTCGACATTTCCTACATAGTCCATGCTGTCTTCAATCGCAACCCCTTGGGCCCCCAACTCGATCAAGAGATTGGAAACCAACTCCTCTCCCTCACGCTTGACTGTAACTTTTAACTCCTGCCATGTTTCCATTTATTTCTCCTTAACTCTCTATCATTTCTTCCAATTCTTTTAAGGTTTTGCCGTCTTTATCTTTCCAATCCATTCGTCCATTGGTATTCATTCCTATAACAAAGGCTGCTGCATAAGAAGGGCTAGAAAAAAGTTGCTTCTCCTGTAAAATACCATCTTTGATTACATTTGTATCAATTAGTTCTTTACGAAGTTTTTGTAGACTAGCTGGGATTACGTTGGAATCTATCACCTCTATTTGACTGCCCTCCAAAACTACAAAACCTTCCGAAGTACGTTCACAACATGCTTCTATTACTTTATTAGATTTCTTAGATTTTCGCTTTAAGTATAAATAAGATGACTGATCATCAGGTAAGTCTTTCTCTGATTTCTTTGTCATAGGAACAAAAACACGATAACCTAAGGTACCTACAATTATTAAAGTATTTTCAACTATTTCATCTAATTCTGACTCTTTTTCCTCAGTTACATTCCCAGGGTTAGGGTCATTACTATTTTTCACAATAAATCGACCAGATTCTTTAGCTAACTGAGTAAATTTATTTTCCAAATAGCTAATCTCTGTGGGACCAAAAGAATTATTCTGCGTTGTCAAAATAATAACATCGTTAAAGTAATCTGCATGACTATCACGAGTATGCTCTTGAACGCGTAAAAGTACCCCTTCTCCATTTTTTCGAGTAGTTGCTTGTCCAATATAAGTAATATCTTTTTGCTTTTCCTCATCACGTCCAAACAAGAAATAGATACCACTTTGCTTCATTTCATCTCGGAGTTTTAAATCCGCCAATTGAATACGAGGAATTTTATAAATCACTCCTGTCCAATTTGACAAAGTACACTTGATTTTTCCAGTTACTTCACCATCCATAAGAAACATGTTGATATTTTTACTACGATTCGACATCTATCTTACTTCCTTTATATAGTCTCTCACCCTATCCTGCAACTGGGGGACAACCTTATCTGAGCCAAGAAATTCGTCAATGCTCATCAATTTGTAGCCCTGTCCTTCATCTCCAAACACAATACTGTTAAACTGAGTCTTTGTCAACTGACCAACTAGAAAAACGGAATGTTTGTCTGCAAAGAGCATACTTGGGTAAACCTTACTCCAAAGCAGACAATCTTCAGTCAAATGAATTCCCAGTTCTTCACAGACTTCACGCGCTACACACTCAAAAGGACTTTCATCTCCTTCACGTCCACCACCTGGCAGTTCCCACATATTGGGCCAGGGAATGCTTGCCTTATCATCGCGTAAGATAGTCAAAAGCTTATCCCCACAAAACAAAGCAATCTTGCAACCTGTAAAATCAGAAATCTCTATTTCCATGTCAAACTCCTAATACCTCGGATAAGGATAAAATTCTCCCTCTTCCAAGCCAACTTTTCCTTCTTCAAAGACTTCTTGGTTCCATTCCATGACGAATTCTTCTGCTTCTGGGTCTTCCAAAAAGTCCATGAGAGCATCTAGTCCAACTTCTGCAGTATCTTTAAGGAATAGCGCAAAATAAGCTAAAAATTCACGAGAAAAACCTTTCTTGGGCAGGTAAGGGATGACTGTGAGATAGTCTTCTGCATTAACTGTTGACTTGGCAGGATTGTAAAAAAGCACTGCTTCCTCAAAGAGGATATCATCTGAAGAAACCTCTCCTTCCTCATCCACCATTTCCACACCTGCAGTATTTTGCGCTTCCAATAGAAAACTCACTTCAATCGCGTGGTTGCGCTTATCCCATCTAATCTCATAGTCAAAGGGAAAGTTCTTGTCCAATTCTTCCTCTAAAATATCTAAAAATCCGTATGTTGCCATTTTGTCCTCTTTCTATGTGACTCTTAAATCGCCCCGATTACTCGGAATTATGCTAAAATAGATACTACCATCTTACCACATATGTATCAGAAAATCCATGTTAGAAAGGACTGCTATGTCAGACAATCTCGCGCTTCGCATGCGCCCCAAAACCATCGACCAAGTCATCGGTCAGGAGCATCTGGTCGGATCTGGAAAAATCATCCGTCGCATGGTGGAAGCCAACCGCCTGTCCTCCATGATTCTCTACGGACCTCCGGGCATCGGAAAAACCAGTATCGCTTCAGCCATCGCTGGAACCACCAAGTATGCCTTTCGGACCTTCAATGCCACTGTTGATAGTAAAAAACGGCTACAAGAAATAGCTGAAGAGGCTAAATTCTCAGGAGGATTAGTCCTGTTACTAGACGAGATTCATCGTCTCGATAAAACCAAGCAAGACTTTCTTCTGCCACTCTTGGAAAGTGGACTGGTCATTATGATTGGGGCCACGACTGAAAATCCCTTCTTTTCTGTCACTCCTGCCATTCGTAGCCGTGTTCAGATTTTTGAACTGGAACCTCTGTCTAACCAAGATGTCAAAGAAGCGATTCAAATCGCTCTAACTAATCCTGAACGAGGTTTTGACTTCCCAGTTGAGCTAGATGAGGATGCGCTGGATTTCATCGCAACCTCTACAAACGGAGACCTTCGCTCTGCCTTCAACTCACTGGACCTGGCTGTTCTCTCTACTTCAGAGAATGAAAAAGGAATTCGCCATATCACGCTAGACATCATGGAAAATAGCTTACAACGGAGCTATATTACTATGGACAAGGATGGGGATGGTCATTACGATGTCCTCTCAGCTCTGCAAAAGTCCATCCGTGGCTCGGATGTTGATGCCAGTCTCCACTATGCTGCTCGCTTGATTGAGGCTGGTGATTTGCCAAGTCTCGCTCGTCGCTTGACTGTTATCGCCTATGAAGATATCGGCTTAGCCAATCCTGAAGCCCAGATTCACACCGTGACTGCTCTGGATGCTGCACAAAGGA
>ERZ773050.1478-NODE-1478-length-13044-cov-13.950959_pt1 | contig 13044 bp, 6 predicted proteins | sample MGYA00580632_ERZ773050 | MGnify/ENA primary metagenome ERZ773050 (study PRJEB29015, sample SAMEA2738123) | human oral metagenome | biome: human oral; feature: human-associated habitat; material: saliva | place: China | collected 2166 ... | reverse complement strand
TTCGCTGCGGAGAGCGTCCGTGTGACACCCTGAGGGCGCTTCCGGAAAACACGGCTGCACCTGAAACCAAGCAAAGAGCCCCCACACGAGGTAATCGTGTGGGGCTCTTTGCCGTTCACGGCGCAAGCCGAGGCGGGAACCTACCGCGGACAGGCGGTGTCGTCCGTAGCGACATCAGGGTGCCCGAGCTCTGCGAGGGCGGGTGCCCCTGTAGGAGCGAGGACGAGCACCGCCATCCGCGCAAGCTCAAATTCTAGCGCTTGATAGCGTCCAGCGCCTCACGCTGAGCCTTCGCAATGCGCTTCTCAGACACCGTGTAGGCGGTACCAAGCTCCTGGGCGAAGAAGCTGACGCGCAGCTCCTCAATCATCCAGTTCACGCGGCGGAGCGCATCCGGCACGATGGTGCCTGCCGGTAGCGACTTGACCGCGTTATCGTAGGAGTCTTCCAGGTCCTGCACGGTGAGCATGAGCTGGTTGTCGCGGTGCAGGTTCGGGCCGAGCTTCGTCAGGCGCACCTGGGCTGCCTTCAGGTAACGCGGCAGGTGAACCAGCTGGTCGTAGCCGGTCTGCGCCACGAACCCGGGGTAGACCAGGTTCTCCATCTGAGCCTTCACGTCGGAGACGGCGTGCATGGTCGTCAGCGAGGTTGCCTTCTTGATTGCCTTCTTTAGCGCGGTGGCTTCGGAGAGGATTTCGGCGACGAGCTTGGTGACGTCGAAGACTGTCTCGATGAGTTCGGCGCGTACGTGCTCGTAGAGTTCGCTGTATTCGGCGTGCGTGAAGATGGGCGTGTGCGGCACGAGGTGGTCGAGCGCCGCGACGGTGCAGTCGCGAATGAGCTCGTCGATGGAGCCGTGCGGGTTCTGCGTGAAGACGATTTTCTCCTTGTGGGAGAGGTGTTCGCTCACGTAGCGTACGGGCGAGGGCACCTGCAGTTGGAGCAGGCGGATGATGCCGCGACGCTGCGCGTGCAGCTGTTCGGCTTCGGTGGGGAAGATGCGCAGGCCTACGCTGGTTTCTTCGTCTACGAGGGCGGGGTAGCCGTTGACCGCTTGGGTGGCGATGATGCGCTGTACCTTGCGGGGGATTTCTCCGTTGGGGAAGAGAGCGGCGGGGAATTCGGTGAGGCCGCTGATTTCGCGTACCTGCGAGCCGTGTGCATCGGTCGGCTGTGCCGTCTGGGCGGTGCCGCCTTGAGCGTTCTTTGCGCCCTTCTTGTCAGAAGCCGCAGAGCTACCCGAGTTGCCCGAGCTGCCCGTGCCGCCCTGGGCGAGTGCCACCATTTTTGCCATGGTGTCGTCGGATGCGCCGAGCGAGTCGGCGAGGGCGCTGCGGATTTCCTTGTGGAGCTGCTGCTGCAGGGCGCGCAGGTCCTTGCCTTCGCCGAGGATTTTGTTGCGTGCGTTGCGCACCTGGAATCCCATTTTCAGGTGTTCGGGCACGGCGTCCCAGTTGAAGGCTTCGGGCTCGACAACGACGCCGCGCAGGCGGCGTAGTACGAGTGCGAGGGAGGGGATGAGTTCGTCGGTGGCGGGGGAGTAGTCCTCTTCCAGGGCGGCACAGGCGGCGCGTGCCACGTCGGGTGCGGGCACGAAGTTGCGTCGAATCGCCTTGGGGAGCGATTTGATGAGTGCGGTGACGAGTTCGTGGCGCAGGCCGGGGATTTGCCAGCGGAACGGTTCGGGGCTCAGCTGGTTGAGGAACAGGATGGGTACCTGGACTGCTACGCCGTCGCGCTTGGCGGCGTCGGTGCGGGCGCCTCCGATGCCGGCGGTGGGGGCGTATTCGTAGCGCAGGTCGAGGGTCAGTTCGCCGCTGTCGGTACGCTGCACCCACTGGCGGGGGAACTGGGAGTCGTCGTAGTCGGCGGCTTCCTCGTTGATGAGCTTTTCGGGGTTGAAGTCCAGGTAGTTGTCGTCTTCGAGACGTGCCTGCTTCCACCACTTGTCGAAGGCGCGAACGTCCGTGACGTGGGCGGGGATGCGTGCGTCGTAGAAGGCGAAGAGTACGGAGTCGTCTACGCGCAGGTCGCGGCGGCGTAGGCGTGCTTCGAGTTCTTCGACTTCGGCGAGGGCGCGCTGGTTGCGCAGGTAGAACTTGTGCTGGGTGTGCCATTGGCCTTCGACGAGGGCGGACTGGATGAACAGTTCGCGGGCTGCGGCGGCGTCTACGCGGGCGTACTGCACGGGGCGGTCGGCGTAGATGGTCAGGCCGAAGAGGGTGCCCTTGGCGTAGGCGACTGCCGCGCCGGAGCTGAGGGACCAGTGCGGTTCGGAGTATTGCACGCTGATGAGGTGCTTGCCGATTTCTTCGATCCATTGCGGGTCGATGGAGGCGTTGGTGCGCGCCCACAGGCGGGAGGTTTCGACGAGTTCGGCGGAGAGCACCCAGTCGGGGTTCTTTTTAAACAGGCCGGAGCCGGGGAAGATCGCGAATTTGGTGCCGCGTGCGCCGAGGTATTCGCGGGGGCCGCGGTTGCGTCCCTTGGAGTCCTTTTCGCGTTCTTCCTTGACGCCTACGTGCGAGAGCAGGCCGGAGAGCAGGCTCTTGTGGATGTCGATTTCGTGGGCGGAGGCGTTGATGTCCCTGCCGCCGCTGGCGTGGATGTTGGCGGTGCGTCCCATTTCGCGTAGCTGGGCGAAGAGGTCCTGCCATTCGCGGATGCGCAGGTAGTTGATGTATTCGCGGTGGCACATTTTGCGCAGCTGCGAGGAGGACAGCGCCGCCTGCTGTTCGTTGATGTAGTCCCAGAGCAGCAGGAAGGAGGAGAAGTCGGAGGTGTCGTCGACGAAGCGGGCGTGCATGGCGTCGGCTTCTGCGCGTACGTCGGCGGGGCGTTCGCGCGGGTCCTGGATGGTCAGGGCGGCGGCGAGCACCATCATTTCCTTGGCGCAGTTGCGGCGGCCGCCTTCGATGATCATGCGGGCGAGGCGCGGGTCCACGGGGAATGCCGCCATGGCTCGGCCGATGGCGGTGAGGGTTGCGCTGTTACCGCGGCCCTTGCGGGGGCCGCGGGGGCGTTCGGTGAGCGCGCCGAGTTCGCGGAGCAGGTTCACGCCGTCGTTGATGGCGCGGGATGCGGGCGGCTGCACGAACGGGAAGCGGGAGATGTCGCCGGGTTCGCGGACCACGCCGATTGCGATCATCTGCAGGATGACGGCTGCGAGGTTGGTGCGCAGAATTTCGGGGTCGGTGAACTCGGGGCGCGAGTTGAAGTCTTCTTCGGAGTAGAGGCGGATTGCGATGCCGTCGCTGACTCGGCCGCATCGGCCGGAACGCTGGTTGGCGCTTGCCTGCGAGATGCGTTCGATGGGCAGGCGCTGAACCTTGGTGCGTGCCGAGTAGCGGGAGATGCGTGCGGTGCCGGTGTCGATGACGTACTTGATGCCGGGCACGGTCAGCGAGGTTTCGGCAACGTTCGTGGCGAGCACGATGCGCGGGCGCGATCCGGGGGAGAACACGCGGTGCTGCTCGGCGAGCGAGAGGCGCGCGTACAGGGGCAGCACTTCGTAGTTCAGGCGCGGCGACTTGGCGACCATCGCCTCGATAGCGTCCTTGGCGTCGCGGATTTCGCGTTCACCAGAGAAGAAGATGAGGATGTCGCCGGGGGCTTCCTTGGAGAGTTCCTTGATGGCGTCGAGGATGCCGTCGGTGGGGTCGTGGTCGTCTTCGATTTCGTCGTCGCTGAGGTAGTCTTCCTCGTCGAGCGGGCGGTAACGGATTTCCACGGGGTAGGTGCGGCCGGACACCTCAATGATGGGTGGCGCGTCGTCGGGCAGAATCGCTTCGGCGATTTCGCGTTCTTCGGCGCTGAGGTTTTCGTCGACGATGCCCTTGCCCGGCACGTAGCTGGGGGAGAAATGGCGCGCGAAACGCTCCGGGTCGATGGTCGCGGAGGTGATGATGACCTTCAGATCCGGGCGCTGCGGCAGGATGCGCTTGAGGTAGCCGAGGATGAAGTCAATGTTCAGGCTGCGTTCGTGCGCCTCGTCAATGATGAGGGTCGAGTAGCGGCGCAGCAGCTTGTCGTTCTGAATTTCGGCGAGCAGAATACCGTCGGTCATGAGCTTGATGGCGCTGTGTTCGCCGACCTCGGAGGTGAATCGCACCTGGTAGCCGACGGTTTCGCCAATTTTCTGTCCGAGTTCTTCGGCGATGCGTTCGGCGACGGAGCGTGCGGCGAGTCGGCGCGGCTGGGTGTGGCCGATGAGGCCCTTTGCGCCCAGGCCCAGGTCGAGGCACATTTTGGGAATCTGGGTGGTTTTACCGGAGCCGGTTTCACCCGCGATGATGACGACCTGGTTGTCGCGGATCGCGTTCATGATGTCTTCGCGGCGTTCGCTGACGGGCAGCTCTTCGGGGTAGGTGATGACCTCGGGGATGAGCGGCTCGTAGCGGCGCGGTGCCGGGCGGTTCTGCTGGTTGCCCTGGTTGCTTTGGTTGCCGCCCTGCTGGTTGCCCTGCTTACGGGCGCGGTTGTTACCGCCTCCGCGTCGGTTGGAGCGGGAGGCGTTGGAGTTGCGTTCGGAGGCGCCGCGGGAGGAGTTCTTGCGGTCTGCGTTATTCTTCGGGGCGCTGTTCTTCTGTGCACCCTTTTTTACCGCGTTGTTCTCAGTAGTTTTATCTGCGGTTTTTTCGGAGGATCGTACCTTTGCCGCGTGGATTGCGGCTGCCATGCTCGCCATGGTGGGGGCGGTGCGGGGGGCCTTAGAAGTATCTGCGTGTTTCTTCGTGGATTTCTGCTCAGACATATCCTATCCAGTGTACTCGCCTTGCCCGCGGTGGGCTTGGGGTGTGCTTTGTTTGTCATATTTGGGTTTGTTCGCGGGAACCCGGGGCGGGGAGCAGCGGAATGATGGCCCTCAAAAGGGTAGTTAAGATATAATAAATAACATCAAATGCTATCTATATAGCTAATAAATATTCATCTGAATTATATGCACTACAGATGCGAATTAACTGTGCTTCTTAACTTTCTTTCGATAGTTTCGTTCAACTGCTACAGTGGTGAATAACACAGTAACGAAGGAGTGACTATGCCATCACCAAAGACGTACCCGGCAACACGTGCTGCAGTGTTGGATTGCTGCGAAGATGGGCAGCAGGAAGAAATTCACCACCGCTGCGAAGAACTCTTCCAAGCCCTCGTTCACGCGAGTCTGCGCACCCACTTCGACCGCCTCAGCGCCGAAGAAACCCTCTACCTGGTGACCGGCGACGGCGAGCGCGTACAGATTTCTCCCGAAATGTACGGACCCCTCACCTCCGTAGCGCGCGCATTCGCCGACCGCAAGGATGTCTGCGTAGTACGCCAGGACCGCCTGATGACCACGCAGGAGGCAGCAGACTACCTGGGCGTATCCCGCCCGACCGTTGTTCGCCTGCTGGAGCGCGGAGATATTCCGTTCGAGCGCATTAACACGCACCGTCGCGTTGCTTTTGATGACCTCGAACGTTACCGCCTTGAGCACGAATACGTGAACCGTCGCGTTCGCTAAACCCGCATCTGGTCAATCACCGTCTGAATCATTCACCGTCTGATCAATCACTCTGATCAGACAGTACGGTTCAGAAATTGCAGCATCTGCTGAACAATCTCGGGGCTAAAACAGCGCGAATCCCCGTGTTCGGCATCCGGAACCAGCACCAAATCGGTAGGCACCTGCCGCGTGCGCAGCGCCTGATACACCCGCACCGATTGCTGGTACGGCACACACGAATCACTAATACCGTGCACGAGCATGAGGGCAGTGGCGTTGACGCTCGCGCCCTGTGCTAAGGCACTTTCGAACTTATTCACTCGTTTCTGGGAGCGTACCGCATCGATAGGATGCGCACGCTCCCAGTTCTTTTGGGCACGCTCGATGCAGACACCCGGAACCGCCCGCTCGCCCGTGGAAACGTCGAGAGTAGACGCGTTTGCGGGCACCGGGTAGGTGCTTCCCAGCAGTCGCCATTCGGCGCCGTCATCCTCAGGGTGATCGAGAGCGTAGCCGGCCAGGGGGCGATCGGTGAAGATGGTCCTCAAATCGCTGACCCCGTAAAACGAAGCCGCCGCCGCCGCCTGCGAACTATGGGACGGGTAGGCGCTTGTCGCCCTGCCTTCAAAGTATTCCTCGTGCTCTGGTGCGCCCGCAGAGTCCCCATATGCAGGGTCCTCAAATGCAGGGGCACTGGCGGCGGAATCTCCCGTATGCGCAACCATCATGCTCAGGTGCCCGCCGGCGCTTCCGCCCGCTACCGCAATGCGCTGCGGGTCGATACCGAACTCGTGCGCGTTGGCGCGGAAGAAACGCACAGCCTCCTTCACATCGTGCAGGGCACCCGGGAAGAGCGCCTGATGCGAATACCGGTAGTTGATGGATGCGACCGCCCAGCCTGCCCGCTGAAAAGCGGCGCGCATGAGCGCCTGGGCATTGGGCTGCTCCCCGGTGGGGGTGCGCAGGATAGTGTCGCGTAGGGCCTGGTTGGTGCCGAAGCGCCAGGCGCCACCGTGAACCCACACCAGCAGCGGCGCGGGGGAAGAGGCTTCAGCAGCTGCGGGGAAGAAATCGTAGGCGAACGCCTCGCGAGTTACCGGCGACTGCGCACCGTAGTCGGGTAGCGAGTGGGCGTCGTAAAATCCCGCCTCGCGGTAAAAACCGGAGCGGTACTCGGTACTCTCAATGGTCGGCACGCCCTCGGTGTTCCTTACGCCCTCAATCTTCGATGCGCCCTCAGCGTTCAGTGCGCCCTCAACCTTCGGCGCGCTCTCAGAAGTCTGCATGAATCAGCACCTCGTTAGGGAACCAGTACGATCTTGCCGCGGGTGCGCCCGGCCGCCACCAGGGCGTGAGCCTGCGCAGCCTGCGAAAAATCAAGCACCTGATCCACGTGCACCTTCAACAGACCCAGGGACATGAGGCGGGCAATCTCCTGCATCTGCGTGCGGTCCGGGTGAACCGTCAGCCACTGCGCCTCGAAGCCGCGCTCACGCGCCACATCCAGCGGGTCGGGGCTGGTCAGAGTGACAATACGACCGCCGGGAACCAGCACCTCCAGCGAGTCGAGGAAGGTCTGTTGACCGGTGGAATTGAGCACCACATCCATGGTCTGACCCAGTACGGCACGGAAATCCTCGGTGCGGTAATCAATGGGCTGGGCACCCAGCGAGCGCACAAACTCGTGGTTCGCCGCGGAGGCGGTCGCAAAAACCTGAGCTCCAGCCTGAGCCGCCAGCTGAACGGCGAGGTGACCGACGCCTCCGGCACCGGCGTGAATGAGCACGCGCTCGCCTTCCCTCAAGCGCGCCACTTCGAAGAGCGCCTGGTATGCGGTCAGCGCCCCAAGGGGAGCGCCGCCCAATTGCGCGCAGGGAACATCGGCGGGCACCTTCACCAGCTGATGCGCCGGGGCGAGAACATACTCGGCGTACGCACCGGCGGGGGAGGGGAAAGAAACAAGACCAAATACGCCGTCGCCCACCTTAAAACCCGTGTAGTCGCCGGCGGTAGCAACCACGGTGCCGGCAACATCCCAGCCGGGCACGAAGGGCTTGTACGACGGATCAGCCAGCTGAGCGGCGGGACCCAGACCCTTGCGGGTGGTCACATCAATCGGGTTGACACCGGCGGCAACCGTCTTGATGAGCACGTGACCGCGCACCGGCGAGGGGATGGGCACGTTTGCTTCGTGCAGAACGCTTTCATCGCCCCATTCGGTGAGCTGAATCTGGCGCATGGTGGTCATCGGGTTACCTCCGCTGTCGTGACTTGGGCCGTGCTGATGTGAACGGTGTGCGCGTTTCCCCATTCTCTCAAGGCGGTTAGCGTTGCCACAACAGGGAAGCGGGTAGTGTCCACCCTCTGAGGTCTTTAGTCTCTGAGGTTGAAGGGAAGGAGCCACCCGGCATGGGGCAGCACCCGGCATAGCGGTTAAATAAAAAGGAGCCGATACCCGACGCCTCGGATATCGGCTCCCGTGTTCCCTCTCGAATAAGAACATCGTGCCCCTGAAAGGATTCGAACCTTCGACCCCCAGTACCGGAAACTGGTGCTCTAATCCGCTGAGCTACAGAGGCAACCCACCTATGGTATCAGATAAGCACTAGATAAAGGGTCAGGCACCTGCCAAGGCTTGCTAGAATAGTTTGTTATGACTCCTGAAGAACTCTCCGAAGCCATTGCGCTTGCCCTTGAAGAAACCATTTCCTCCGGCCAGCTGACCCTCGTGGAGGGCGCTGAACTGCCCGCCGTCCGAGTGGAGCGCCCCAAGTCCCGCGAACACGGTGACTGGGCAACCAACGTCGCTCTGCAGCTCGCCAAGAAGGTGGGCAAGAACCCGCGTGAGGCAGCAGCTCTTCTGGCAGAGAAGATTGGCGCCATCCCCGGTGTTGCATCCGTAGATATTGCCGGCCCCGGCTTCCTGAACATCACCCTGGACGCCGCAGCTGCCGGTGAGCTCGCCGCCACCATCGTTGAGGCTGGTGAAGCATACGGCCGCAGCGACAAGTTCGCCGGTAAGACCATCAACCTTGAGTTCGTCTCCGCGAACCCCACCGGCCCCATCCACCTGGGCGGCACCCGCTGGGCTGCCGTCGGTGATGCGCTCGCCCGCGTCCTTGAGGCTGAGGGCGCTAACGTGGTACGCGAATACTACTTCAACGACCACGGCACCCAGATTGACCGTTTCGTGCGCTCCCTGATTGCCGCTGCCCGCGGTGAGGAGACCCCCGAGGACGGCTACGCCGGCGCGTACATTGTCGACATTAAGGACCAGATTCTGGCTCAGCGCCCCGACGCGCTTGAGGCTGAGAACCCCGAAGAGATTTTCCGCGAAATCGGTACTCACCTGATGTTCGATCAGATCAAGGAGTCCCTGGCGGCATTCGGCACCCACTTCGACGTGTTCTTCCACGAGAACTCCGTGTTCGAAGGCGGCAAGGTGGACGCCCTGCTTGAGACCATGCGTGAGAACGGTCAGCTCTTCGAGGCTGACGGCGCATGGTGGATGCGCACCACCGACTACGGCGACGACAAGGACCGCGTGGTCATCAAGTCTGACGGCAACCACGCCTACGTGGCGGGCGATATCGCCTACTACCAGGACAAGATGACCCGTGCAGTAAACCCCGCCGACGTGGCGATTTACATGCTCGGTGCTGACCACAGCGGCTACGTGGGCCGTCTGAAGGCTATTGCCCAGATTCTTGGCTACCGCGCCGACCAGATTGAGGTCATGATCGGTCAGCTGGTGAACCTGGTCAAGGACGGCAAGCCCGTCCGTATGTCTAAGCGTGCCGGCACCGTGGTCACCCTCGAGGACCTGGTCGAGGCTGTTGGAGTTGACGCGGCACGCTACGAGCTGACCCGCTACTCGGTGGACACCCCCATCGATATTGACCTGGGCCTGCTGACCTCCAAGAGCAACGAGAACCCGGTCTACTACGTGCAGTACGCTCACGCACGTACCGCCGCTGTGGCACGTAACGCCGCGGAGGCTGACGTGAAGGTGGAGGATGGCGTGGACACCTCCCTGCTCGACTCGGCTGCTGACGGCGAGTTGCTGGCTGTACTCGGCCAGTTCCCCGCTGCTGTGCGTGATGCCGCGAAGTTCTACGAGCCGCACCGCGTGAACCGCTACCTGGAGCAGCTCGCTTCGGCGTACCACAGCTGGTACGGTGTCTCCCGCGTCGCCCCCAAGGCTGATGAAGAGGTCACCGACCTGCACCGTACCCGCCTGCTGCTGAACAATGCAGCACAGCAGGTGCTGGCTAACGGCCTGAACCTGCTGGGTGTGAGCGCACCCGAGCGCATGTAATACTCTCGTTTCAACCCCCGACCCCGTATGACCGGGGCGGGGGTTGAGCGTATGCCGGCAAAGATAGCTAAATATAGTCGGCATAGATAGCTAAATATAGTCGGCATAGATAGCTAAGAAAGAGACACGATGAGCGAAGCCCGCGCCCTCTACGCCCCCGAATGGCTCACTTACCCCGAGCACCCCGAGGCCCTGTCCCGCACCATCTGGACTGATTCCTTCACCCGCAATGAGCAGGGCGAGCTCTGCATTGATGGCGTGACCGTCAGCGACCTGGTCGCTGAGCATGGCACTCCGCAGTACGTTTTCTCTGAGACGACTTTCCGTGCCCGCGCCCGCGCCTACCGCACCGCTTTTGAGCAGGCTTTCGCCGCGCACGGTACGAAGGTGAGCGTCTACTACGCCGGCAAGTCTTTCCTGTCCACCGCTGTGGCACGCTGGGCGACTGAGGAGGGCCTGTGCTTGGATACCGCCTCCGGTGGTGAGCTGGCGTTGGCTCTGCGCGCGCAGGTGCCCGGCGCGAACATCGCCCTGCACGGTAACAACAAGTCGGAGGCTGAGATTGCCCGCGCGATCCGTAACGGCCTGGGCCGCGTGGTGGCTGATTCGGTGGACGAGCTCAAGCTCATTGAGCGCGTGTATGCCGAGCTTGCCGCCGAGCGTGTGGCTGAGGGCGAGGAGCCCTACGCCCCGGTTCCAGTGCTGATTCGCATCACCCCCGGCGTGCATGCCTCGACTCACGAGTCCATTGCGACCGCGCACGAGGACCAGAAGTTCGGCATGTCCCTGCAGCCCGGCACCGCCGCGCTCGCCGGTCTGGAAGAGGCAGAGATGGAGCACTGGGGTGTTGAGGCAACCGATTCTTACGCGGCGCTGGCTGCCGCGATTTTGAACGCGACCGATTCCCTGGATTTCCGCGGTATTCACTGCCATATTGGTTCGCAGATTTTTGAGGCGGAGGGCTTCGAGCAGGCGGCGACTACCGCCCTGGAGTTCATGAACCATCTCAACCGTGACCTGGACGTGACCCTGCCGGAGCTGGACCTGGGTGGCGGCTACGGCATCGGCTACACCGAGGCGGATCACCCCCGCTCCATTACCGAGGTGACCGAGTCGATTGCCGCATCCGTGGCGGCGACCTGCGAGCGTTTAGGCATGGCGATTCCGCACATGTCTTTCGAGCCGGGCCGTTCCATTTCTGGTCCTTCGGGCGCGACCCTGTACACGGTCGGCACCATCAAGAACGTGAGCATTGAGGATGAGAACGGCGAGATTCGCGTGCGCCGCTACGTTTCTGTGGACGGCGGTATGAGCGATAACGCCCGCCCGGTGCTGTACGAATCGGATTATTCGGTGACCCTGGCCAATCGCGCCCCGGCGGGGGAGCAGGTGCTCTCTCGCGTGGTGGGTAAGCACTGCGAGTCTGGCGATGTGGTGGTTCGCTACTGCTACCTGCCTGCTGACCTGCAGGCTGGCGATATTCTGGCGGTTCCGGCGACCGGCGCGTACTGCTATGTGCTGGGTTCGAACTATAACTTCTTGACTCGCCCGCCGGTGATTGCGACCGCGCAGGGTCAGCCTTCGCGCGTGATGATTCGCCGTCAGCGTGAGGAGGATATGTTGGTGCTGGATATGGGTTCGGATATCTAGAGTCTTTAGCTCAGAACCCCAAAACTTCATCACCTCAGAAACCGTGAAGTTCCCGTCTCTGCAACGTGCGCCGTGAGGTGGCGGTTGCGGGCGGGGTCTTCACGGTTTTGTGCGTTCAAAACTTTGCAGAAGATAAGGTCCACCTCATAACTGTGAGGGATACCTCATCTCAGAGAGTAAAAGTCGCACCTTGAGGCTGCAGCCCCGTCGCCGCCTCTTGATAAAGTGGTTGTTGGGTGCGTGCTCTGCGCCGCATCCGTGCCTTAGCCCGAAGAGATACCGGGGCGAACCCGGAACAGACCGTAGAAAGAGACTATCGTGGCTGAAAAGATCAAAGTAGCACTGCTTGGTGCCGGTAATGTCGGTTCCCAGGCTGCTCGCATCCTGGTGGAGGATAACGCCGTCCTTGAAAAGCGCATTGGCGCGCCCGTGGAGTTGATCGGTATTGCCGTGCGCGATACTAATGCATCCCGCCACTGGAATGCGGATCCCTCGCTGTACACCACCGACGCTGACGCTCTCATTGATGCAGCGGATGTGGTCATCGAGCTGACCGGCGGTATTGAGCCGGCTCGTACTCGCATTCTGCGTGCTCTGAAGGCTGGTAAGTCTGTGGTCTCCGGTAACAAGGCGCTGCTGGCTAAGCACGGTGTGGAGCTGCAGGCTGCCGCTGATGAGTCCGGCGCCCAGCTCTCCTACGAGGCTGCTGTCGCGGGTGCTATCCCGATTCTGCGCCCCCTGCGTGACTCACTGGCTGGTGACCGCGTGACCCGCGTTCTGGGCATCATGAACGGCACCACCAACTACATTCTTGATCAGATGGACACCACCGGCGCTTCCTTCGCGGACGCACTGGCTGAGGCTCAGAAGCTCGGCTACGCGGAGGCTGACCCGACTGCTGACGTTGAGGGCCACGATGCCGCGTCGAAGGCTGCGATTGTTGCTTCGCTGGCGTTCCACTCGACTTTCACCATTGATGATGTGCACACCGAGGGCATTACTTCCATCACTGCTGATGATGTTGCTGCCGCGGATGCTGATGGTTACGTCATCAAGCTGCTGGCTATTTGCGAGCGTGAGGGTGAGAACGGCGCGAACATTCGCGTGAACCCGACCCTGATTCCTCGTCAGCACCCGCTGGCGGGCGTGCACGGTGCGTTCAACGCTGTGTTTGTTGAGGCGGAGAACGCTGGCGAGTTGATGTTCTACGGTCCCGGTGCGGGTGGCGCCCCGACTGCTTCGGCTGTTCTGGGTGACTTCGTGTCCCTGGCTCGTCGTCTGGTGCTGGGTGGTCCCGGTGTCCCGGAGACTTCTCACGCGCAGCTGCACGCAACCAGCCTGGATAACGTGGTGTCTCGCTACTCGGTGGGTGTTGTGGCGGAGGATCGCCTGGGCGTTCTGGCGAACATTACCCGCATCCTGACTGAGCACGGTATCTCTATTGATTCTCTGCGTCAGTCCGCCCCGAAGGAGGGTGCGGCTCAGATTCGTATGGTCACGCATTCGGCTAAGGATTCCGATTTGCGCCGTGCGATTGCTGTGATTGACGCTCTGGACACTGTGCGTGAGGTGAACTCGGTCATCCGCGTGGAGT
>ERZ773050.1477-NODE-1477-length-13049-cov-4.987841_pt1 | contig 13049 bp, 9 predicted proteins | sample MGYA00580632_ERZ773050 | MGnify/ENA primary metagenome ERZ773050 (study PRJEB29015, sample SAMEA2738123) | human oral metagenome | biome: human oral; feature: human-associated habitat; material: saliva | place: China | collected 2166 ... | reverse complement strand
CGCTCTGCCGTAAATTTATCGCGCACGGCTTCCGGAATGGTTTGTGCCATTTGTTGAATGACCGAGCTTTCTGACATGAGGGCATCAGGTGCTTCCACTTTTGGCATTTCGCTTTGGTGTTCAAAGCCTTGTTCTAAGGTTTGGAAAGAGGTGGTAATGTGACAAATCGGTGATTTATGTTGAATGGCTTTTATCCGCATTGCCGTGAAATTTCTGCCTTCGCGTAAAATTTCGACATCATAAATAATCGGATATTGACTGTCGCCCGGCGAAAGAAAATAGGCGTGGCAAGAATGCAAAAAACGATCTTGCGGGGCAACTTGAATTGCAGCAGAAAGCGCTTGCGCCACGACTTGACCACCGAACACTTGGCGAAACCCGAGATCTTGGCTTGCACCGCGAAAAAGTAAATCGTCGATTTTTTCCAGTTTTAACAGTTCGATAAGTTGGTTAAGTGCGGTCATGATTTTCCTCGTTTGTTTAAAGTTCAGGCTGTTCTGACGTGATCCGGAGATAACATTTGCAATTCAATAGGGCTTATTGCATAATGCGAAGCCTTAATCGCGCTATCAAATCTTGCGGTTAATTCAATGGAAACCTTTTCGGTCCCTCGCAATGAAGTCTGGTTTACCAGGTCAGGTTCGGAAGAAAGCAGCCAAAGTCAGAATTTTCGTGTGCCGAGACTAAGCCGGAAAGGTTTCCACCTTTCCAGCCCTTCCTTTTAAATACGTTGTGTCAGTTGCTTGAAAAAGCCATTTTCTTTATTGATCAATTCGCTGTACGAACCTTGTTCAATTAATCGACTGTTATCGATCACCACAAGTTGATCAAATTGCTCAATGGCGGTTAAACGGTGAGTCACCATAATCAAGGTTTTACCGACACTGTGAGCCAAAATCGCTTGCAGAATATTGCGTTCGGTTTCGCGATCCAAACCTTCTGTCGGTTCATCTAAGAGTAAAATATCTGGCTTTTGTAGCAAAAGCTTCGCTAATAAGACCTTTGTACGTTGACCACCTGATAAATCCACAACATCTCGATCTAAGCCTAAATCATATAGACCTAATGCACGTGATACTTCATCAATCTTCGCATCAATCATATAGAAATCATGCGCATTGAGTACATCAGCCAATGAACCTGCCTCACTCATCATTTCATCCATCTGTGCTTCAGTAATGGAATCATCTGCCATATCCATATAGAGTTGATTCATACGACTTTCCATTTCGAAAAGTTCATCGAATGCAGTCTGTAAGACCATACGTATCGTACTACCTTTTGTTAAGATAGCTGTCTGATCCATGTAGCCTGTAATGACATGTTTCGCCCACTCCACTTTACCTTCTTCCGGAATGAGTTGCCCTGTCACAATTTTCATGAACGTTGATTTACCTTCACCATTTGCGCCAATCAAACCAATATGTTCACCTTTCAAAAGACGAAAAGACACATCATCAAAGATGACACGATCTCCAAAACTATGTGATAAATGTTCAACGTTTAATATACTCATGACTACCTCTTTACTTTAAAATGTTAAAACTTTTCCCCAATGGTATTTCATTGCAAGTTTCATTGCAATATACCCAATGATGATTCCTGTTGGAATATCAATAAAATAATGTTGTTTACATAAAACTGTACTTGCAAAAATTAATACGCAGAATACTGCAGAGAAGATTCGATAAGACTTTGCATACTCAGAGCGTTTTGCGACACCCATATAACAACAAGTACTAATCAAACAATGGTAACTTGGTGCTAGGTTTGTACCATAGCGGCCACCATCCATATTGTAAATCCACTGTAGTGCTTGATTTAGCACACCAGGATTATTATTCAGAAGGTTCTCTGCAACACGGTCCATACGCGTAGGATAGACTGTAAATACAATCGCGCCAATCAAATATGCGATAAACATTCCAATCAGGAAATCTTTGAAATGGTCCTTCGTACCATCTTTCGCAACAGCCATTGGCCCATAAATCCAGAATAGATAAGACAGGATATATACCGTAATAAATGGCAGATACAATGGAATCAAATCATCCAACCATGCAATCTTGGTTGTATGCCATCCTATTCCTAAGGCAAGACTAATATCATTTGCCCAAAGATACATATATCTCTGTAGTATAAACATGCCGATTCCAGCGATGTATCCATATACTGGAATATTGAAAAATCTCTTATTCAAACAGTCTTTTAACCATTTCATAATTGTCCTCTTTCACATCGCTTATTATATCGTAGTCAATGTAATTCTCCTATCGTTATCATCAAAAAAGGAGGTAAATACCTCCTATGCTTGTGTAAGGATGTAGCGATATAATAATTCAACTGTATCAACGACATCTCGTACATCGACTACTTCATAGCTATGTACATAACGCATTGGAATCTGAACACCACCAGCGATAATACCACCGTTTAATGTCTGCATAAAGCTAGCATCTGTTGCACCAGCTGCATACGCTTCAATTGCGTATGGAATCTGATTGTCCTTCGCTACTTTCTTTAAGTCACGTACAAGTTGTGGATGGGCAATTAAACCACCGATACAAGTAGAAAGCTTATCCATCACCTTGATAGATGTTCCCTTACCTAATACGTTAATATATTCAGATTCTGGAACACCTGGAATATCAGTCGCAAGACTCATATCTAAAGCAATCGCAATATCAGGTTTGATATTTGTTGCGGCTACAATAGCACCGCGAGCACCTACTTCTTCTTGGGTTGTAAATACTGCATATAAATCAGGAATGTCTTCTCTACCCTGTAGTAAGCGTACAACTTCTTCCAAGATAAACACGAGTGCACGATCATCAAGTGCCTTACCACCTAACTTATATTTACCTAGTTCGATTACTGGGTAATCAATTGAAATCGCATTACCCTCTTCAATACCAAGTTCTAATACCTCTTGGCGAGATTCACAACCAACTTCAATAAAGAATTCATGTACGGAAGAAGGCATTGTTGTACAACGGTCTGGTCTTCCAGGATGAAGGGAATTAATAATACCATTGATATGCTTACCTTCATCTGTCTTGATAATGACACGCTTACCGAAGAACTGCTGAGGAGCGAAACCTCCAAGTGTATCTACCCAAATAAATCCTTTACTATCGATATGACGAATAATCAAACCAATTTCATCCATATGTGCCGCAATCAAGATCTTCTTATTACCAGTTCCCTTACGATGATAAATTAAATTACCAAGTACATCTGTAGAATGTGTAAAGTCTGAATCAGCTAAGTTTTGCTTGATGAGTTCAGCGACTTCTTCTTCAAAACCGCTAGGTCCAAATACGGATGACAATCCTTTGATACGCTCGCGGAAATTCTTTTCAATTTGTTCACGATTAAATTCCATAAGTTTACTCACTTTCATTTTCTGCATTTAGTATGCATGCATATTGATGACCATTTCCTAGGTCTTTTACTTCTGGTTGTTTGAGTGCACATTCCTCTTTCGCAAATGGACATCTTGTGTGGAATACACAGCCCTTTGGTGGGTTTGATGGAGATGGAAGATCACCATCGATGAGTGAACTCTCATTCATCTCTACCCCAATTGTAGGAATTGCATTTAATAATGTTCGCGTATAAGGGTGTGAAGGATGATTGAAGATATCTTCACTAGTACCCTCTTCTACAACATGCCCTAAATACATTACTAGAATACGATCTGCAATATGCTTTACTACACCTAGATCGTGAGAAATAAAGATATAGGAAATGTTTAATTCTTCTTGTAGTTGTTTTAATAGATTAATAATTTTTGCTTGGATTGAAACGTCTAACGCAGATACAGGTTCATCACAGATAACGATATCTGGTTTTAAGATAATTGCACGAGCAATCCCAATACGTTGTCTTTGACCACCAGAGAATTCATGTGGATAGCGATTAATCCAAGTTGGATCAAGTCCAACTAGCTGCATGGTTTCTAACACCATCTCTTCTCGCTCACCACGTGTTTTCCAAGTCTTTTCAATATCAATTGGTTCCGCAATGATATCGCGTACCGTCATACGTGGATTTAAAGAAGAATATGGATCTTGGAAAATGATCTTTAACTTCTTTCTGGCTTCACGAAGTGCTGTTCCTTTTAAACTTGTAAAGTCTTCTCCATGTAGAATCACTTTCCCTGAAGTTGGTTCTGTTAAACGGATAATTGATTTTACTGTTGTTGATTTACCACATCCACTTTCACCAACAATCGCTAATGTCTCCTTACGATGTAGTACAAAACTTACATCATCAACTGCTTTTACACTTTCCTTCTTTTGAAATAGTGTACCTTGTTGGTAGTATTTCTTTAGATTTTGAACCTCAAGAATGATTTCACTCATTCTGCCATCCTCCTTCATCTACCAACAAGCAACGAACATCATGATCATCATAGTGCTTGAGTGGAACTTTCTTTGTAAAACATTCAGTTTTCGCAAATGGACATCTAGGTGCAAATAAACATCCCTCTGGCAAGTTATCCAACATCGGTACTGAACCAGGAATATCTTGTAAAGAAGATTGTTGTTTATTAATTTGAGGAATTGCATTCTGTAAACCAATCGTGTAAGGATGTAATGGCTTTTCAAACAACTTCTTACATGGAGCACTTTCCACAAATTGACCTGCATACATGACAACAACACGATCAACCATCTGATAGATAACACCCATATCATGAGAGATAAAGATAACTGCTGTATTTGTTTCGTCACGTAGCTTCTTAATTAAGCGAAGAATCTGTGCTTGAATCGTTACGTCCAAAGCCGTTGTAGGCTCATCACAAATCAGTAGTTTTGGATGACATACAAGTGCCATCGCAATCATAATACGCTGTCTCATACCACCAGATAATCTAGATGGAATATCATGATAAACCTTTTCCGGTTGCGGAATACCCACTTCACGAATCGCAGCGATAGCACGCTCCTTTAATTCTGCATTTGTAGCTTTCTCATGTGCTTTGATAGCTTCTTCAATTTGTTTACCAACTTTCATCAATGGATTTAATGAAGTCATTGGCTCTTGGAAAATCATTGAAATTTCATTTCCACGAATTTTTTGAAATTCTTTAGAACTAAGTGTGGTCATATCCTGACCATCATAGAAGATAGTACCAGCTGCGATTTTCGCTGGTGAATTTAATAGGTTCATAATCGCAGATGCTAGCATGGATTTACCACAACCACTTTCACCTACAATTCCTACAATTTCACCCTCTTTGATAGATAAATTTACTTTATCGATGACTGGAAGTGGACCCTTTTCTGAATAAAGTTCTACTTCTAAGTCTTTTATCACCAATACTGTGTTCTGGCTCATAGTTCACCTCTTGAAATACGTAATTTAGGATCTAAGGCATCACGTAAGCCATCACCCATCATATTAAAGGCCATTACTGTAACAATAATGCATAAACCTGGGAATAAACTGTAGTATGTATTACTGCGGATAAAATCCTGTGATTCTGCAATCATTGATCCCCAGCTTGGCTTTGGTGATGGAACACCTAAACCTAAATAACTTAAACTAGCTTCCGATAAGATTGCGCTAGGAATACCTAATGTAATCGATACAATTAACATCGGAATACAGTTTGGCAATAAGTGCTTTAAGATAATGCGTAATGTTGAGCCACCATCCACCTTACATGCTTGAATGTATTCTTGGCCCTTTAGCTGCATTACTTGCCCACGGATGAGCTTTGCTGTACTTGCCCAGCTTAATAAGCCAAGTGAGATATATAAATTTGTAATACCAGGGCCTAATGCATACATCAAAGCCATCGCAAATAATAGGAATGGAAATGATGAGAATACCTGCATTACAAATGAAATCGTATCATCTGTTTTACCACCAACATAGCCCGCTGTAACTCCCATAAAGTAACCGATAATTGTCGCAATCAATTGTGAAATAATTCCAACAGATAGCGAAACACGGCAACCATATACACAACGTGTAAAAATATCTCTACCATATTGGTCTGTACCCCCACCAATGCTTTAGACTTGGTGATAATAAACGCTCTGATAACACCTGTTTTTCTGGATTATAACTAGTAATCAGTGGAGCGATAAAACAAATCACAATTAAACTGATTAGAATGAGTGCTGATACGACAGCCACTTTATTTTTGCAGAAACGTTGGAAGGATTCACTATAGAAATTATTCTTTTTCATTAGTTAACCTCCTTCGTTAAACGTATGTTTGGATTTACGACTGCATATAATATATCTACTACAAAGTAAACTAATACACATATCGCTGCTACATAGATTACCCCACCCTGTACAAGTGGTATATCACGACGATTAATCGCATCGATTAATAATTTACCAATACCAGGTATATTAAATACATTCTCGGTAATCATCGATCCTGTCAACAACAATCCAAAGTCATTTCCAAGAATTGTCATAATTGGAATTAACGCATTACGGAATGCATGGAAGAAGATGATTCTTGGATAACTAATACCCTTCGCAAACGCTGTACGGATATAATCCTGTTTCATCACTTCTAGCATCGATGTACGTGTAACACGTGCAATTGATGCGGCAGATCGAATGCCTAGCGAAAATGACGGTAAAACCCACCATACTGCAGATTTTACACCTGATACTGGAAACCAGCCAAGTTTCAATCCCACAAAAATCTGTAAGATAATCGCTATCCAAAACGATGGTGCTGAGATACCGAAAATAGAAAGCGACATCAAGATACGATCAATAATACGATTGTGGTATACCGCTGCTAATACACCAAATAATAATCCGATTACGATTGCGATAATGTATGCGGCAATCGCCATCACAAATGTATATTTAAATGCTTGTAATATTAAAGTTAATACTGCTTTACGTTGGAAGTAACTAATACCTAGATTTCCTGTAACCAAGCCCTGTAACCAACGCAAATATTGGAGTGGCAAAGGCACATCTAGACCTAGTTGGTGTCTAGCAGTTTCAATCGCATCTTTACTTGCGAATTCACCTAGCATTGCGGCTACGACATCCCCCGGAATTACATTCAATACAATAAATGTAAGTAAGGAAATCGCAAAGATAATCATTACTGCTAGCACTGCTCTTTTTAAAATATATTTACCCATGCCTATATCCTTTCATCAATAACAGAAATACAGTCTGTGTATGTAACCACACACAGACTGCTATCCTAATGTTTGTTACTTTTGTTCTTTTGCTGCTGCTTGTGCATCAACGTCTACGTTCCAGAAGTGGTAGATTAAGTTACCTACTGTGAAGTTCTTAACGTATGACTTCGCAATGAATTGGCTCTGTGGATAGTATAGAGGTATGCATGCATAGTCATCGAATGTAAGAATCTTGTCTGCTTCTTTGTATAATTCTGCGCGTTCTTTTTCATCTGTTGAAGATCTACCCTTATCTAACGCTGCATCATATGCTGGGTTGTCATAGAACACACCACGGTTTACAGAGTTCTTTGAGTAGAAGTAGTTGTACATTTGGAAGTCACCATCTGGATATAACGCATTCCAAGTCATACCTGTTAATGCAAGGTTACCTGCAGCACGATCAGAGTTCCAAGTAGCGTTATCAACGATATTTAATGTTAACTGGATACCTACTTCAGCTAAGTAACCTTGTAATGCATCAAATACTGTCTTATCCGCTTCACGAATTTCAGCTGTGAGTGAGATACCATTGCTATAGCCTGCTTCAGCTAATAACTTCTTAGCAGCTTCAGGATTGTATTCTAATACTTTTCTTGAATCATCATGACCAGGAATCTGGTTATTCAAGAATGATGTTGCAGGAATACCAGCACCAGCGAGAATTGTCTTAACTAATTCTTCACGGTTGATAGCAAGTGAGATTGCCTTACGTACATTTACATCAGAGATATATTCACTCTTAAGATTTAATGAGATAAATGATGTTCCTAATGGATGGTATGACTGAATCTCATCACCATGAGAAGACTGATACTGTTCTAATAAACTTGCTGGTAAATCAGCTAAATCAATATCACCATTTTCATACGCGATTAACTTTGTCTGTGCATCATCGTAGTAAAGGAAATGTAATTCATCAAGATTTACATCACCACCGTGATAGTTCTCATTCTTAACAAGTACTACTTCAGTTGTATCATCATTTGATTGTATCTTATATGGTCCTGTACCGATGAGGTTTGTACCTGTTCCCCAAGCAGCACCAGCTTCTTTTGTTGCCTTTTCAGGGAAGATATTTGCATAAGAAGTTCCTAAGTTCTTAACGAATGGAGCGAATGCATAATCAAGTGTAATGTTGAAGTGGTAGTCATCAACGATTTCAAATCCAGAAAGCTCTGTAGCATTTCCTGCAAGCATGTCCTTTGCACCTGCAATCATTGAGAAGTATGTTGTTGACTTAGCACCTGTAGCAGGTGTAAACATACGTTCAAATGTATATTTAACATCTGATGAATGTAACTCTGTACCATCTGTAAAGTAAACACCCTTCTTTAATGTAAAGGAATATACTTTACCATCCTCAGAGACCTTTGGGAAATCTTCAATTAATACTGGTTCTTCTTCGTTATTGTCATTGAAGCGTAAGAGTGACTCTGTTACTTCATCCGCAATTGAAGCTGCGCCTGAAGATGTACTAATCTGCATGTCTAAGCCTGTACCTGCATTTGCTTGACCAAAGCGTAATACCTTCTTCTCTGTTGTTGTCTCAGCTGTTGAGCTCGACTTTCCTGCGCTGCATCCTGCAAGCAAGGAAATTGTTGTTGCAATTACTGTAAACTTTTTAATAAATTTATTCATCTTTTCCTCCCGTACCTTTATCGTGTTGGCGTAAAGTACTATACAAAAAATCCCGTCATCACAATATACAATCGTATACTGCAAGGACGGGATATATCATCACGTGTTACCACCTTGTTTTATTACTTCATCACCTAAGTAACCTCATCGAGTACCAACATACTCTAATCCTGTAACGGGAATACCCGGTCATGCCTACTTATCGACATAACAGCTCCAAGACCATTTTCATTACTTATTAACTTATCCGCTTTCACCTATCCGGACTCTCTAAGAAGTATTAAAGCAATTACTTTTCTCTTCACAGCATTTGTATGTTTTACACTTTAATGCATACATTGGAATCTGTCAAACAAAATAATTTTCATTCGCTAAAATTTTCTTTCATTTCTGTTATTTAGTTGAAAATATCAATATATAAACACGTATTTTAATGGCTTTATAATAATAAGCAAGTATTTCTAGAAAAGTTGAAATACTTGCTTATTTATTTAGATTTTACTCAAGATTTTTCTTATCTTGCAAACTTTTTCTTTTCAATCATTGTAATGATTGCTGCCATGAGTGAGATTGCCAAGATGCTTGCATATGCCATCGGATTAACGTGGTCTGCTGTCTTTGGTGTCTCCTTAGAGTTTGTAATTGTGAAACCTGTTTGTGCATCACCAGTGATCTTTGTCTTATATCCAGGGATTAATACTTCATCAACTGTATATACGATTTCGCGTCCATTTTCATACTTATCTAGATTTGCGAATGTATGCTTCCACTGATTAGCAGCCGTTAGTTGTACTGTATCAACCTTAACGCCATCAGCGTATAGATTTACTGTAACGCTATCTGTTGCAGGTCCTACCCATACCTTAGTAACTGGGATATCTACCTTGCCAGTGATCGTATTTGTAACTGTAAAGCCTGATGTTGATGTTCCCTCGATTGCTTTCACGTAACTTGGTACATCATATTCATCAACTGTATAAACAATCTCATGTCCATCTGCAGCGTACTTAGGAAGATTGCTAAATGTGTGCATCCAGTTATCAGTAGCGGTTAATACTGCACTTTCAACCTCTACTCCATCTGCTAGTAACTTGATTGTTACAGAATCTGTTGCAGGTCCTACCCAATTCTTTGTCACATCTACTGCTACTTTCTCAGTGTTTGTATTTGTGACTGTAAAGCCTGTAGCTACATCTCCTGTAATTGCAGAATCATAATTAGAAATCGGCTCTTCTGTAAGTGTATAAACGATTTCTGTACCGTTATTATACTTATCAAGGTTAGCGAATACATGTACCCAGTTATTTGCCGCATTTAGTGTTACGGAATCCTTTTCAACTCCATCTGCGTAAAGTGTTACCTTTGCAGAAGTAGCTTCTGGTCCTACCCATACCTTAGTAACTGGAATGTTTACCTTACCAGTGATCGTGTTTGTGATTGTAAAGCCGTTTGCTGCATCTCCTGAAATTGCCTTTGTGTAATTTGTAACAGGAGTCTCATCAACTGTATAAACAATCTCATGTCCATCTGCAGCGTACTTAGGTAGATTACTGAATGTATGTGTCCAGTTATCTGCTGCTGTTAATGTTACAGTTTCTTTCTCTGTTCCATCTGCGAATAACTTGATTGTTACAGAAGCTGCTGGCGTTCCTACCCATGTCTTTGTAACATCTACAGATGTCTTTTCTGTATTTGTATTTGTGACTGTAAAGCCATTCGCTGCATTACCTGTAACGACTGAATCATAGTTAGCGATTGGCTCTTCTGTAACTGTATAAACAATCTCTGTACCGTTATTGTACTTATCTAAGTTTGTAAATGTATGTGCCCAACCATTTGCAGCGTTGAGTGTTACAGAATCTTTTTCAACGCCATCTGCAAGTAGAGTTACCTTAGCAGAAGAAGCTTGTGGTCCCACCCATACCTTAGTAACTGGTACAGATACTTTGCCTGTGATTGTATTTGTAACTGTAAAGCCTGTAGCTGCCGTTCCAGAAATACCCTTTGTATAATTTGGAACATCAACTTCATCTACTGTATATACAATCTCATGACCATCCGTTGTATCAAACTTAGGAAGATTACTGAATGTATGTGTCCAGTTATCTGCAGCAGTTAATGTAACTGTTTCCTTCTGTGCACCATCAGCTAATAGTTTGATTGTTGCGGATGTTCCTGCAGTACCTACCCATGTCTTTGTGACTGGAATATTGATTGTTGCAGTGTTTGTGTTCTTAATAGTAAATCCAGTAGCTGCTGTTCCAGAAATATCTTTCGTATATCCAGCAACTGGTGTTTCATCAACTGTGTAAACAATCTCATGACCGTCATTCGCATACTTATCTAAGTTAGTAAATGTATGTGTCCAGTTGTCTGTTGCTGTTAATGTAACTGTTTCCTTCTCTGCACCATCTGCTAGTAACTTAACAGTGGCAGATGCTGCTGGTGTTCCAACCCATGCCTTTGTAACTTTAACAGTTGTCTTTTCAGTATTTGTATTTGTAATTGTAAAGCCATTCGTTGCATCTCCAGTAACTGCTGAATCATAGTTTGCTACAGCATCTTCCTTTACAGTGTACTTAATTTCAGTAGTTGTTCCTGGCTTGTACTTTCTCAAGTTAGTGAATGTATCTTCCCAGTTATTTGCGGCATTCAATGTAACTGTCTTACCTGTATCTACATCATCTGCATAAAGATGTACTGTAACAGCTGATCCTATTGGACCTACCCATTGTTTTGTAGCCTTAACAGAAATCTTGATTGGGTTGTCTTTAACAGTCTGAATTACATTTGTAGTGGAATTTACTGTTAATGTAAATTCTTCTGTGCTTAATTCATAACCGGCAGGAGCTGTCTTTTCCTTTACCTTGTAAGTACCTGATGCTAATGCTTCAGAAGTAATAGTACCATCTGCTCCTGTTGTTAATTCAAATGTAGTTCCATCTGGTCTAGTAACTGTAAACACTGCATTTGCAAGTACTACTGTATTATCTTCCGCATCAACCTTCGTAAGCTTAATCTTATTTGCTAGTGTTCCAGACCCAGATCCACCGGAGGAAGTAACAGTATAGCGACCACCATCACTAGAATTCTTCTGTGTAGATGTTAGTTTAATACCGTTATCCAATGTTGTACCTTCAGTATAAGTTGTCTTATAGATTAAACGATATTGTGTTTCATTGACTTCTCCAAGATTTAATGTAAACGATTTTTGATCAGGAGAAATAACAAGTTTATTTGTTAAATCAACAGTTGAAACAACAGTATATTGACCATTGGATTGGTATTGTACTGTATATAACTCGAAGCTACCAGGGATGTATGTTTCTGTTCCTGCACCACCTCTTAAGGTATCTTGTAGTACAACGTTTGATAATTGCGCTTTTGCGTAATTAATACGTACTGTCCAAATTGCTTGACCAGGAGTTTTTACAGAATAATCAGGGCCTTTAGCAATAATTTCATCATTATTAACCGCAGGCTTATCTTTTACTGTAACTTTAATAGGTGTTACTTGACCATTCACTGTAATATTAAAAGTATTTTCTTGATTCTTTGTAATATCAGCTTCCACAAACTTTGCAGATAAATAGAAATTACCTTTTACATTTTCTCTATTTATAACCCAACTAGTAAAAGTAACACGAATCTTACCACCCTGGTTGCCCGTACCTGGAATGACATGTGCTTTTGCGATTACTGTAGTTCCATCGGCACCAACAATGTTAAAGTCAGTTTTTGATGGATCTGAAGAGAACTTCATCTGATCCGGTAAAGCGATATCAAAGTAATCACCTTCCTGTAAGTTCTTTCCATTTTCACTAGCATCCCAATCCATAGCCAAATAGAAATCTTCTGTGTATAAAATTGTATTCACTACGTTCTTTGTGTTATCTAAAATACGAAATGATGTAATCTTAGAGGCTACTTCTCTGCCACTTCCTTCCGCAATTACATTCAAGTGATTTCCTTGAAATAGAATTGCGATAATCATAAATACAGATAACCATATCTTACTAGTAATTTTCTTTAGCATGTTGAATGCCCTCCCTTTTGTAAACTGCTTATTGTGTAGTGATGAATGTATTGCAAATTTTCACTGTTTATCAATACTGACAAAATATATCCAGTGTATATATTTCTTATATAGTAGCCCTTCAGTTGACATAAATAAATTAAGAAACTATTAATATCCTGACCTTAATAAATTATTAAAAATTGCATTTT
>ERZ773050.1463-NODE-1463-length-13113-cov-10.709144_pt1 | contig 13113 bp, 10 predicted proteins | sample MGYA00580632_ERZ773050 | MGnify/ENA primary metagenome ERZ773050 (study PRJEB29015, sample SAMEA2738123) | human oral metagenome | biome: human oral; feature: human-associated habitat; material: saliva | place: China | collected 2166 ... | reverse complement strand
TGCCGAAACGCGGGCTCGGGTAGCCCGGGCCGCCCTGCAGGAACACCGCGTAGGGGGAGTCCTCGCGGCCCTTGCGCACGACCTCGCGCGCGAAAACCTGAATCCTCGGATTGCCCTCGCCGGCCGGGCGCAGGTGATCGAGGGGAACGTCCAGGCGGTGCTCGTAAACGGTGTGACCGTGGTGCAGGTACGACTCTGTGTGCATGTGCACAATCCTATCGTGTTCGCGGAGATGCTGCGGTGGCCTGTGCGGTTACCGCATAGCTTTCCCCACCCGCGAGCCCACCATGATACCCGCATCCACACCTTGTTTTCGTGCCCTGCTCTGCTGCTTCGTTCCTCGAGTGAAAACCGTGCCGCCCCATCGGGGCCAGATGCCCCAGAAAGCGGTTTAAATCAGCGTGCAGAGGCGATCCAGGTTTCACATGCCCCCCGCGATGCCCCGCTCCGCGGCGGCGTCGGTCTCAGCACCTACCAACTATCCGCGCTGAGGTGCGGGAATGACACACACCCTCGACGATTTGCCCGCAGGCGACACAGAACGAAGGAGCGACCGGTGCGTCAATCCATCACCCATCCTGCCCGAAAGCCTTGGTTTGAGAGACGTGCCGACGCTGCGGCTCAAAGCCTGGACAGGCGGGGCTGCCGCACTCGAGCACCTACATCCGGCCTCAGTGGTTTGTGCAGTCCCGCGCCTCCCCCGAAGCGCTGCTCTTCATTTTCGCTAGTGCCCGCGGGATCGGTATCAGCCAGTTCTGCCGTCTCTTCACAGACTACCTAGTCGGGCTGGCCTCGGCACTGGCGGACTCCGTCTCGGCCCACTTCGTGGGATTTGCCCTGGGTGCAGCCTTCCGCGTTTCCTTTGCCACTACGTCATGTTCACTGGGGAGCGATGAGCGGGGTACCCGGCTGCACCACTTACGTTCTGTGTGCGCCTGGTTATGCTCTCGTTTCGGCCGTCTAAGTGGTGCGCGCCCGGCCGATTAGTACCACGAAAGCGCGCTGCTAACCGGCTACAACGCCAACGAATCCAACCCATCCCTCCCGTGTGACTACGCATACAAAATGCCTTTATTCTAGACTATGCGAGTTGTACTGGGCGGCTTGGTCCTGGCCTTGTGCGCGGGATGAGACGAAGGGGAAAGGCGTGAATGAGGGACGAGGGACCACGAGAACTGAACAAATGCATCCGACGCTGATCCCAACCCACTGAAAAGACATGTCCTGAGGCGCTGTGCCTGCAGGCCTACAGGGCGCGCGAAAGACCGTGGATATTGCCGATGTGGCTCGTCTTCGGTCGAAGTGCATGAACAGCAGGGGTGCGCCCGTATCGACGGTAGGAATGCCCAAGCCCGCGGACATGCTCGCCCACAGTGCCGTACCCTCGGCGTTGGTAGCATTGCTCTGCTTCGAGTTGATATTGAGCACGGGCCCGCGTCCCATGACGGCACGGGTCTGGGGGTGTGCCGGTCGGCGTAGTTGGGGTGCACGGGGTGGGCACCGTTGACGAAGGAACTGGGGATCAACCCACAAACCTTGCGCGGCTGGAATTCAGAAGGGTCTGGATCGAAGCTGGTGACCGGCCTGGAACTACCGCTGAGAAGGTGCAGCGCATCAAGGATTCGACGTTGGAGGCCCGGGAGTCCCAACCGTCAGGTAGGTCGACCGGTACAACCGCACCTGCCTTCACCCGGTCGACGACGATCTCCCACCCATAGCCGCCGAACACTGCCGTCATTACAGCCATTCTGCTGCCCCACTCGCGATGGCATAACCAATCTTCCGCAATGTCTAGGACGATCCAGCCTGCCGACGGCTGCGCATCCAAGCTCGTACCTGACGAACGAGCGCAACTGGAAACTGAGACTACTACGGCCAAGCTATATCCGCTGGCTGATAGGGGTGGCAATGTGCACAAACTTGGTAGACTGGCCAATGAAATCATCTCGCTGGTGTTGCTGTGTGCCCTGTGAAATGAAGCAGCCGATTCCAGTAGGACAGCTGAATAAGGTGACGAGGAGGCCGCGGCATGCGGGTCAGGTTGCTTGAGATCGAGAACTTCCGCGGAATCGGAAAGGGACGTGTGGTCTTCCAGCAGCACACCTTGCTGGTCGGCGGAAACAACATCGGGAAGTCCACAGTGTGCGAGGCATTGGAACTCGTCTTGGGTCCGGAGCGCCTCTACCAACGCCCGGTTATCGACGAACATGATTTCTCCAATGGCGCCTACCTCGGCGCTGAGGGTGACCCACGCGAGATTCGCGTTCGTGCCGTGCTCACAGACCTTTCGGATGAGCAGCTACGCCGGTTCTTCCAGCATGTGCGACGCTGGGATGACGAGGAACGCTCCTTCATCGACGAGGAACAGGACGGCCTCCAATCTGCTGATGGCGATGGAATTGTCTGGGCGCTTCCTATCATCTTCATCGGACGCTACGACCGCGAAGAAGACGACTTTATTGGGGACACGTTCTTCGACCACCCGCTACCTGAATGCGATGAGCTTGATGAAGACGAGCGCGCATCACTCGGCTCGGGCCGCGCACAGTTCAACCGTGCGCACAAGCGACTCTGTGGCTTCATCTTCCTGCGAGCGCTGCGCACCGGATCTCGTGCGCTCAGTCTGCAGCGCGGTTCGCTGCTCGACACAATCCTTCGGCTCGGCGGTGAGGGCGCAGCGGAAATGTGGCGGGATGCGCTTGGAGCGCTGCAAGGACTTGATCCGGCGATTGGAGAGATCGAACAACTCAAGGTTATCCGTAAGAGTATTCGCACGCGCCTCGGCAAGTTCGTCAACCTGGCTCCCGGTGCGAACTCTGTGGGGTTCTTCGCCTCAGACTTGACGCGCGAGCACCTACGCGAGGTCGTCCGACTCTTCGTCGCGACGCAACCAAGTAACCATTCGGTGCCGTTCGCTAATCAGGGCACAGGCTCAATCAATCTGCTGGTCTTCGCATTGCTGACGATCATCGCGGATCTGAAGGAACACCGATCGGTCATCTTTGTGATGGAGGAGCCTGAGATTGCGCTTCCTCCCCACACCCAGCGGCGCGTGACCAAGTATGTGGTGCAGCAAATGGGACAGTCGATCGTTACATCCCATTCGCCCTACGTGATCGAGCAGTTTGACCCGAACGATGTGGTGATCCTATCCCGTGAAGGGAGTACCTTCACGGGTACGCCAATCGACACCACGAGTGTCAAGCCGAAGACGTACCGTACTCAGCGCCGCCAGTTTGCCGAGGCAATCCTGAGTCGCGCCGTGTTTGTCGTTGAGGGACAGACGGAGATGGTCGCCGTGCATGCGGTCTCGTCGGCACTCGAACGGTTCCGGGATGATTACATGCACGTCGATCTCACAGGTGTCACCCTCTTCAATGCGGGTAATGACCGCGAAGTGCCGCGGTACGCTCCGATGTTCAAAGCTCTCGGTAAGCGAGTCTATGGCATGCGGGACAAGCTGAATGCCCCTGATGCAGGGGACGCGGCAGAGAACATCAAGTCGTTCGATAAGTTCTGGGAGTCGCCGGAAGCGGGCATCGAACAGATCCTCGTGAGGCAGGTTCCAACGCGTGTGCTTCGGAGCTTCCTTGACGCGGTTGTGCAGCGCGATGATTATCCGAAAAATCATCCCTATGTACCCGAGCGGATTGCTGACGATGACCTGGCAACACTGGCAGAGAACGTGCTGATGGTCCGCAAGGGCGATGGGTACGGCTTTGGATATGCCGGCATGCTCATTGAGCAGTGCCAGACCGAGGCTGATCTGCCTGCCTTCATCCGCGATGCACTTCTCACTATCAACAAACAGCTCCAGGACGAGCCTGAAGTGGCACTGGACGGCGCCGCCACACAGGCCGGTACCGCAGAGTACGAGAAGCACTTGCTGTGAAGGCACAGCTCTCCAAGACCGCCCAGGGAGCGCTCGAACACGACTGCCCCGTCCTGGTACTCGGCGGCCCAGGCTCCGGCAAGACCACCTTGTCTCTCCTGAAAGCCCAGACAATGCTCCCGACACTGCGCACCGACCAGGAGATCCTCTTCCTCAGCTTCTCCCGAGCGGCCGTCCGACAGGTCGAAATACGCTGCCGCGACATCTTGCTTTTGGAGGAACGTCGCCAGATTGCCGTGCGCACGTACCATGCGTTCGCAATGGACATCCTGCGAGCGCATGGTCGCCTGCTCACTGGAAGTGTTCCGCGCATTGTCTATCCCGGCGAAGAGAAACTCGCTAAGGCTGCCTTCGGTGGTGACTGGGACTCCGAAGCAACACGCCTCGCGCGTGATGAGGGTCGCTACGTATTCAGTCAGTTTGCTGCAGCTGCTGCCCGACTCGTCGCTGGCAGTGCGTCGATTGCTTCCCTGCTCGCCAACAAGTACCCCGTAATTGTCCTGGACGAGTTCCAGGACACAGACGATGCGCAATGGGCGCTGGTCAAGGCACTGGCCGACAACTCGAAGACCATGTACATGGCCGACCCGGATCAGCGGATCTTCGACTATGACCCGCGGGTAGATCCAAAGCGTCTCAATCACCTGCGTACCCACCTCAATCCAGCCGAGTTCGATCTCAGGGGAGAGAACCATCGAAGCCCCGACGCTGGTATCCTGCCGTACGCTAACGCCGTGCTTACGAATCGACCTCTGCCGAACACCAAAGATGTGCTCACGTGTCCGTACGGCCCGAGTGTATTCGACAGCACTGTCCATGCTTGCGTCGCCTGGATGCTCGACTCGCTTTGCAAAGCGGGTATCGCTCACCCCTCGGTCGCAGTTCTCGCACGAACGAACAAGCTCGTCGGGAAACTATCGACGGTCCTGGGGCAGGAACACCGTTTTAAGGGGCAGATAATCAGCCCCGTCGAGCATGACGTGCTGTGGGACGCCGATCTTACCGCAGCGGCCGCCCTGGTTGTGGCCTCGATTTTGGAGTGGCAGAACCAACCCAAGGAAGCTGCACTCGGCCTGACCTTCGATTACATCGCCGACTACTTCGACGCGAAGAATGCTGCCAGCGAGAGCATTTCTTCCCGGAAGACCAGCGAGCAGTACCGCACGGCCGCTGGCAAGGCGCGTAGAGGTGAGGCTCAGCGGTTGAAAAGCGCCAAGGTACTCACTGCCTCATACGACAGTGGTCTGGTACTACAGGGTGATCCAGCAAGAGACTGGGTGTGTGCGCGTGATCTGCTTGGAGCCGGGAAGGACTTATCAGATCTATTGGCGAAGGCCAAGTTCGTCAGGCTCTTCCGCGCAACCGACGAGATCGGAAACCGGCTTGCCTCGGCTTGGGATCTTCGCGGCAGTTACGGTAGGGCCACCGATCTGGTACGTCGCGCACTCCAGGCAAGTATGCTTCAATCCGACCAGCGCGACCCCCGCGGCTGTGTGCTCATGACCATTCACAAAGCCAAGGGCAAAGAATTCGACGGTGTCCTGCTCATCGAAGGACAGTACCAGGGCACCTTCTTCTGTGGCACCGATACCAAGGCGCAGCGTGCTGCAGCGCGGCGACTGCTGTACGTCGGCATCACGCGAGCCCGACACCAGGTGGTGATCGTTCGTCCGCAAGGCGCTCCGGCGTTCGTGACTCCAGGGAGTGTGCCCACGCCAACATCATGAGATATATCGCCTCAAGAGTTGGCTTTAAGTCGCTGACGACACGCTGAAAGTAAAATTATGCGCGCCGTATACTGGCTGTGTGTTATACTGGGGGCATGACCTCAGAAGACGATGCGCTGGAGAGTCTGGATCGTTCCGGGCTGCTTGAGGCGCTTAAGTGGGCCGCGTCCGTGGCGTTCGCTCGAACGGGGCAGGACTACGACGAAGATGCCGGTCATGATCAGATGATCATCGGCGTCCACAACTTCGTGTACCTCCGCGACCTTCTCGACCGTGCGACCGCCAATGGGCGCTACACCCTTCCCGACGGAGCTAACAATCTCGGTGAAGATATCCTCGGGCGCGGCATCACGCCAGAAGCGTGGCGCGCAATGCCGCTACTTCCCCCGGATCGTGTCAGTCGAAGCGACTACAAGCGGTCGCCGGGATGGGTGGCTGACGGTTATCGTGTACTACTACAGTCGTTCAAGTATGGTGGGGTCGATCGTATCAACTGGGGAGAACGGAGCGAGGCGAAACGGTGTGTGGCGTTACAGTCCTTCATCACCCAGGACACGCTCTTTACGGATGAGGACTTCGGCCTGCAGGCCGTCGCCGGAATTCCTGGCGACGATGATTTCGAAGGAGTGACGCTCGTTGCTGCGCACTCCTACGATCCGTTGACCGGGAGGTTTGAGCTTTACATCGGTCAGAGTAAGAACCCCAAGTTCCGGGGAGATTCATGCTGGCACTGGCGTCGTCTTTTGCTTGCCGATGGTACGGCTCCTGGACTGACAGAGCGGGGCTTGTCTCTTGTGCTTCCGGGTGGTGCTCCTTCGACACAGGTTGAAGAGATCGCTGTTCGCATCAAGAAGCCACAGGCAGGCGACGGCACGGCCACTTCGAATGGCTAGCGCGGGACACACCACTCAAGCGCTCGCTAACGCCACGTCGTTCTTCAACGGACAGCGGTTGACGATGGCGCGCCAGCTCGCCGGTCTTCGGAAAGCCCGTCTTGCGGAACTGATCGGGATGTCGCCAGCATCAGTTACGGGCTGGGAGAGCGGGGCTAAACGACCCAATCGCGCCACGGTAGCCAAACTGGCATTGGCGCTGAGAGTCGAGCCTCAGTTCTTTGCTGGGGGACCCCCTCCCCGCATTGAGAAGCCACACTTCCGTTCGCTGCGTTCAACCCCGCAGGTTGCTCAGGACGAGGCGGAGGCTTACGGCCAATTCGTCACGGAGGTCACCGGACTCCTCGAGAAGGTCGTTGAGCTTCCCGAGACATTGCTGCCTGATCTTCCCGTGGCTCCAGATGAAGCTGATGCCTCACCGGAGGAAGTGGCGCGTGAAGCCCGGGATTTCTTCGGTATCGCTCCAGGGCCGATACAACACGTTGTCCGGCTAGCGGAGCGTGCTGGTGTGGTCGTCGTGTTTAGTGAACCTGGTGTTGCGGCAATCGATGCCTATTCCTTGCACACCGGCACGCGCCCGATTATCGTGCTCAATCCTGTGAAAGAGGACTACTACCGACAACGTTTCGATGTCGCCCACGAGATCGGACACCTGATCATGCACCACGATGCCGAACCTGGTGGGAAGATCGCGGAGGAGCAAGCCAACCGCTTCGCCGCAGAGTTTCTGATGCCAGCTGAGGAGATCGCGCAGCATCTGCCTGTGACGACTGCCTCTCGCGGCTGGGGCAAACTTGCGGAGCTAAAGGAGCACTGGGGTGTCAGCCTTGCTGCGCTTCTCTATCGCGCTCGTACGCTCGGCGTCATGAGAGACGTGACTTATAGGAACGCCATGATTCGTATGTCGCAGAACGGTTGGCGACGTGCTGAGCCCGGTAGAATCTCGTCCCTTGAGGCACCATCAATGCTCGCTCGGGCCCGTGAGGTGATCAATGAGGCGGGCATCGATGACCAGCAGTTCCTGTCCGGTACCGGTCTCCCGCTTGATCTATTTGCGATCGCAACGGCACGCGCACCGCTCGCTTGCGGCAGCCCATCGTGACCCGTATCGGCAAACGTAGCCCTAGTTTGATTATTGATTCACTCACTCCGTACATCTCCATCCGCTCACGTCGGACTGTCCCGCTGGCGAACAGGAGGAACACCTCGATCTTCTGTCCGTCGGTGCGGGCCGTCCGCTTGGCTTCGGGGCTGAAGTTGAATTCGGCGCGGTGGGCCGCTGCATAGCGTATGTCAGACTCGGCATAATCTTAGGTAAATGCTCCGGGCTCGTAGTCCTCGATCAGGATTTCGGCGACCGCTCGATGATGTGTGTTCTGCCGTTAGATCGGCCATTTCCTGCTCCTCATAGTTGGGTGTGGGTGGAGGCGTTGAGGCCTTCGGTGATGGCGACTATACGCAGGCGGTAGTTGTTAGGGTTGCTGTAGCCTCTGGCGGTTCGTCGACCTAGTTCGATGATCTCGTTAATTGCTTCGGTGGGCCCGTGGCTGGTACCTGCGGTGTCGGGTCTGGTGGAGGGGTTCGCCCTGCGTGCCTCCCGTTACAATGCGGGTTGCCGTAGCCTCTTTGGCTTGGGGGCTACCCGTATGTGTTTTGCCTTGACAACCTGTGGATCCCGAAGGCGGAGTCCCAACGCATGCGCCCGGAGGCCACCTGCCGCGCGGGCCCGGTGCAGATCCGCAGAGAGATGCCTGCAACTAACGCCGACCCAGGCCTATAGGCTCCGCGCTCTTTCCGGTGTGTGAAACGGTGTCGCAAGACTGCGACACGGCTGCGATCATATGGCTAAACAGCGCAGTTAGAGTTCATACATCGGCGCACCGGGCGCCGGGATACATACGACTGAACAACACCGGAGGATGATCGACATGAAGGCACAGAGGAGTGGCATGACACGTAGGGCGCTCGCGGCCCTGACCGCGCTCCCCCTGGCGATCGCCATGAGCGGCTGCCAACTCGGCATCAGCAAGCAGGACGAAGGCGGTGGATCCAGTCCGGCCCCGGCTGCATCCCAATCGAATGGCACCGGGGGATCTCAGACGGGTTCTTCGCCCCAGGCAACGAGCGCCCCCAAGTCCGCCACGTCAGGGGTCCTCGGCACCTGGGAGGGAGCGATCAATGAGAAGAACTTCCGCGTGGACGTGAACTCCGTGGTCGTCAAGAACGGGGTCACGACGCTGACGTTCACGGTCACGAATACCGGTTCCAAGGGAGTGTTGATGTGGTACGTCGCATTCGGCGGAAATGACTTGCTCTCCGACGATGTCAAGCTCTCCGATCCGCAGAACAGCCTCGTCTACTCGCCCGGAAAGGGTGCCGACAAGTCCTGCATGTGCAGTGAACTCGATGCCGCCTCGCTCGAACCCGGCGAATCTCGGACCGTGTTCACCACGTACAAGGGACTGCCCGACGGGGTGGGCACCGTCACCGTGACGATCCCGAACGTCGCCCCCTTCGAGGGCATCCCGGTGACCAGGGAGTGAGCGCCATGACCACGATGAGGAGGCGCGCGGTAGCCGCCGCTGCCCTCGCGCTCGTGGCCGCCGTGGGCGCCAGCCCCGCCCTGGCGGCAGGAGAGGTGGAGTGGCGAGTAACGACGATCGAATTCCCCGAACCCGTCAAGATCATCTTCTCCATCTCCACGATTGACGGGGCGGTCGCCACGGCGGAGCAGCCCGATGCCACGCTCACCACGCTGTCGGGAGATGTCAACTTCGAGGTCGACTCCGATCAGCTCACGGCGCGTGCCAAGGAAGTCCTCGACTCCCTGGCGTCGGAGTGGTCCAAGGCTAAGCCCTCGACGGTTTCCATCATGGGCCACACCGACTCGGTGGCCGACGATGCGCACAACCTTGACCTGTCCAAGCGTCGGGCCAAAGCCGTGGGCGACTACTTGGCGAGCAAGGTCCCCGGCCTGTCGATCACGACCGATGGGAAGGGAGAGGCCGAGCCCGTCGCAGACAACGAGACGGACGAGGGGCGCGCCCAGAACCGGCGCGTTGAGATCCGCGCGCAGAAGTGACAGCGCCGCTGCTTCGCAGGCCTGTTGTGTGCCCCCTGTGCGATGGGACTCAACGCAACCTGTGACAGCAAACCCGCGGCCCCCACCAGCATAGCGCTGGTGGGGGCCGCGGCGTTCACTGCGGGGGCTGGGGAATCTTTGGCACAGCAACAGAGGTTTCGGCGGGCAGCGGAAGGGTGAGCACGACGCTTGTTCCCACGCCCTCACGCGAGGTGAGGCGCACGTGCCCGCCGTGCCGCTCAATGACGAGGCGGACGAGCGGCAGGCCCAGCCCCGATCCTGAGCGCCCAGCCGCGTTCGACCCGCGCGCCAGCTCCGAGAACACGATCTCGCGTTCCGCCTCGGGAATCCCAATCCCCGTGTCGGCCACTTCGATGCTGACGCCGGTTTCCGACTGACTGGCGCGCACCTCGATACTGTCGCCCTCGCCCGAGTACTTCACCGCGTTAAACACGACGTTCTGAATCGCGGAATACAGCAGATCGGCGTCCCCGACGACGCGCGGCAGCGGCCACGGGGCGGTTGGGAACACCAGGGTGAAGCTGCGCGCTTCGCCCACGCTGGAGCGTGCAGCCTCCACGGCGTCGCGTGCCGCCTCCTCCAGGTCCACGAGCTCGCGCTCCATGGGTGCCGACGACAGATCGGCCAGTTTGCGCAGATCCGTCACGAGCACGCCCATACGCCTGGCCTGGGCCGCCACGAGGGCCGAGGCCTCGTCCTCGCCCGGAGCCGTGGCCGCGAGGATCGCCGTCAGGGGATTCTTCAGCTCGTGGTCGAGGCGGGCCAGAAACTGCCGGTGCTCGAGATCGCGGCGCGCCTGAGCCTGCGCCGCACCCGCGAGGCGCGCCTTCGACACGGCTAACGAGATGAGCAGGAACGCCACCGCAACGGCGGATACGAGAATGCCGAGTGCGGCCACGGCAGCGGGCAAGGAAACGAAGGCGCGCACCCCGAGCCTCGAGCCGAAGAGCCACCACACGAGGGCGCACACGCAGGAGATGACCGCGGGAGCCAGGCACAGCATCATTCGGCGCCTCATTGCCCCACCCTCCCAATGAAGCGGTACCCCACGGAGGGAACGGTTTCGATGAACACCGGGTCCGAGGGATCCTCCCCGAGGGCCGCGCGGATCTCACGGATGCGATGGTCGACCGCTCGCGTGGAGGAAGCAAAGTCGATTCCCCACAGCACCGACAGGAGTCGCTCGCGGGTGTGGAGCTCCCCGGGGTGGGTCATCAGATAGTCGAGGAGCCCCATCGCCTTGGGTGTCAGCTCAAGTTCCCTGTCGGCCAGGAAAGCGCGCCGAGCGAGGCGGTCAAGCACCAACTCGCCACTCGTGACGCGCTCGGACGCCGACAGGGGGCGCGTGGAGCGCATCGAACGGCGCAGCACCGCGCGTATACGGGAGACCAGCTCCTGGGGGTCGAAGGGCTTCGACAGGTAGTCGTCGGCTCCCTCATCCAGCGCGGCTGAACGCTCGAAGGAGGTGTCGATCTGGGTCAGCAAAATGACGGGGGTCCACGTGCCACCCGCACGTATGCGGCGCACCATCTCGCGCCCGTCCATGTGGGGCATCATGATGTCGGAGACGACAATGTCTGGGTTGAGCCTGCCGTGGGCTGCCAGCCCCTCCGCCCCGTCCCTGGCCGTGTGGACCGTGAAACCCGAGCGGCGTAGGAAGGGCGCGAGCCCGTCGATGATGGCCGCCTCGTCGTCGACCAGCAGGACGGAGGCCCCCGCGGGGGCGGGCGGGGGAGGGGCCCCGGTGCTCGTCGTCACGGATCTTCTCCTCGGTGTCCGGCTCCGATCATGGGCGCCGACAAGATCGGGCGCTCTCAGCCAGGGTATGCGACCCGCCGGGTGGTTGTCCACGGGCCCGGCGGAGTCGACATTCCGACGACGTCTCCCGTGCGGGTGGGGTATCCCCCTCGTCGCCTGGGAGCCTCGCTACCAGTTCAACAGCGCCACGTAGCACAACGTCCCGATGCCGACGCTCCACAGGAGCTTGCGGCCGCGCAGCAGGTGCACCGCAACCGTCACGCCCGTCGCCACCAGCGCAGCCCACCAGCGGCCACCCGCCTCCTGCGCGCCCTGCGTCAGCGTCGAGAGCACCAGAACCAGCATGATGCCCGGCGGCATCCACACCGCCATGTCGGAGACAAAACGCGAATCGCGCAGCGGTTCAAGGATCTTGAAGGGCAGAGCGCGCAACGTAAAGTCGATGACGAAGGTGATTGCCAGAAGCGCCAGCAGGTAGCCCAGCGTCGGAGTCATTGCGCACCTCCTTCGGCCGCCTCATCCGCGGAGTGCAGGATGCCTTGGCGATGAAGGACGTGGCGAACCGCCAGGCACGCGACGAACAGCAGCAGCGCCACCAGTAGGCGCTGCCCGGGCGCCACCACCATGGCCACCGCGAAGGACACGCCAGCCAGGAGGATCGAGGGGAGCTCGCGCCTGGTGCGCCCCGCGTCCAGGGTTAGCGTGATGAACAGGGCCGTCAGCGCGAAGTCGAGTCCCTCAATCTGCGTGGGAATCAAGGAACCCGCGGACACGCCCACGAGGCTCGAGATCACCCACGTCAGGTTGAAGAGAACCTGCATCGCCAACAGGCGAGGCTTCGTCCACCCGTTTGGGCGGGCGGCGGTCAGCGCGTAGGCCTCGTCCACGAGGGCATACATCGAGAAGAGGCGCGCGACACGCCCCTCGATGACGTGCAGTGGGAACGAGAACGCGAAAAACAGGAGGCGGAAATTCACCAGCAGCATCGTCACCGCGATGACGGCTAAAGGCGTATTCTGCGAGGCCAGGGTGACGACGAGGAGCTCGGCCGAGCCCGAGTAGGCGGCCAGGGAGAGCGCTGGCGCCATCCACCACGGCAGCCCCAGCTGGACGACCAGCAGGCCGTAGGCCAGGCCCAGTGGGATGTAACCCGCGGCGACGGGTGCCGTGATGCGTAGACCGTCGAGGATCTCGAGGCGGGTAGGGCTAGCCGGCACGGGGACATTCACGGTGCGCGGTAGCTTGGGCATGGGAGCAATTTTTACGCGCCGCTACGGCCTCGCGCGCGTTGGCGCGGCCGTGCGTGACGACTTGCACGTTTTAGTGGGTCGAAGGTCCCGGTGTGGAAACCTGCGGGGAGGGACAGCTTTCGCCTGTCACATAGTTTCAAAACGGGACACAGCCCTCGCGCAATAGACCGTCCGGTGGAAATATCGTTCTCGTCGCCGAGGAGCATCCCCTCGGCGCTTCCATAAAAACGCAGATCAGGAGCCCTCATGAGCGCCACTCACGCACGCAAGAAGCCATTCCTTCGACTCGCCACGGCCGCCGTCGCCATGGTCGCAGCCCTCGGCATGGCCGCATGCTCCGGTGGCGCGGCCACCTCCTCGTCTTCCTCGAGCGCGCAGGTCGGCGACCGCACCCCCGAGCAGATCAAGGAATCCGGCGAGATCGTCATCGGCATCTTCTCCGACAAGGCCCCCTTCGGCTACATCGACGCCGACGGCAAGCCCGCCGGAT
>ERZ773050.1461-NODE-1461-length-13115-cov-58.997320_pt1 | contig 13115 bp, 9 predicted proteins | sample MGYA00580632_ERZ773050 | MGnify/ENA primary metagenome ERZ773050 (study PRJEB29015, sample SAMEA2738123) | human oral metagenome | biome: human oral; feature: human-associated habitat; material: saliva | place: China | collected 2166 ... | reverse complement strand
CTGCCCGCGCTCTTCGTCTCCACCCCCCTAGAGCCCGACATGTCCCTCGCGCTCGGGTTGTTCCCCCGCGCGCTCCTGCCCGTCCTCCTCGACGAGGCCGGGGATGCCCTGGGTGAGCCGCGTTGGGGACTGTGGGAAGCCGGTTCCGCACTGGCGACCCCGGGGCCCCCTCCCGCTCAGCCGGCCGGCGAGGCCCTCGGATCGCAAGCGCTGGCGGGCGCCGACCTGATCCTCATTCCCGCGCTGGCGGCGAGCGAGGACGGGACGAGGCTGGGGCAGGGCGGCGGGTGGTACGACCGAACGCTGCCCCACCGCGCCCCCTCGGCTCCGATCGTGGCCGTCGTCTTCGACGACGAGGTGCTCGCCGGCGGCCGGATCCCTCGCGAGCCTCACGACGTTCCCATCGACGCGATCATCACCCCCACGCGAACACTCCACGTTCCCGTGCGGCACGCCTGACGCGATGCCAGACGTTAGTCATACACATCTCAGGGCGCCCTTTTCGGCGCTATTTCAGTAACGCCTGACCGAATTACAGAAAGTGCGACGAAGATTACCCTCTAAACACTGTCGTTAAGACGAAAGTCCCCCTAATGTTCTCCGTGGTAACAGCGCGCCCGCGCGGCGCCAGCCCCGGCCGCTCCCGCCCGCCGCGCCGAAGCTTTCGGCGATTCAGTCTTGTCGGCAAAGCCGACCTTTCACACAGGAGAACCCATGCTTAAGGGCTTCAAGGAATTCATCGCTCGCGGTAACGTCGTTGAGATGGCCGTTGGTATCATCATCGGTAACGCCTTCAAGGACATCGTCGACGCCCTCGTCAACAACATCATTAACCCCGCGATCGGCGCCATCTTTGGTAAGCAAGACTTCACCGGATCCTTCGTCCTCCACATCGGCGACTCGAACATCATGTTCGGCGCCCTGCTCACCGCCATCATCAACTTCCTGCTCATCGCCTTCGCGATGTACTTCTTCATTATCGTCCCGATGAACTACTTCGCCAAGATGCGCAAGAAGAACGAGGACGAGGCCCCCAAGGAGGTCTCCGAAGAGGTCCAGCTCCTCACCGAGATCCGCGACGCCCTCACCAAGGGCGACCGCGCCTGATTATTCCCCTCGTTGCGAGGGATGGCGGGGCCGATGCACGCATCGGCCCCGCCGCTTTTGTATTAACACCACACGACAGCGCCACTATGGCCTAGTGCCCGGCTGACTCTCTCACCCCACCGACACCCCACTGAAGTGCCCGATCGCGCACGCTTCCCCACAAATCTCGCACGTAATTTAACCCGGTCACTTTTGAGCACCACGAGAAAACGTTGGAATACCAACAACCTGGTTTCAAAGTTTGAATGAAGCGTAGGGGAATTACGTGCGACATTGTTGGGAAACCATGTCAGGGTCCTACACGTCGCAGGGCCCTACACGCCACGGGCCGCATAACCGGAGCATGTTCATCGGATCGACGCCCCGGTGCGGCTCGCGGCACGGACGTCCCTACGCGCGCGCCTGGGCGTGCGGGGGCACGTTGGCCAGCAAGCGCGCGTCGTTGGCGCCATCGCCTCGGTCGGGGGAATCTGCCATGGAGCCCGGGCGCTTGTCCTCGGGCCGCACGCGATCCTCCCACGAAGGCGGCAGTCCTTCGGCGATGAGGCGCCGGTCCACCTCGGAGACGAAGCGCGCGACGCGACGGCGCTTGCGAGGGGCCTCACTCATCGCCGGGCTCCTGCTCGCCAGGCTCCCCGGCCTCGTCGGCGTGCGGGGCGGCGGGCCGGGTGCGACGCACGACGTTGCCGAGGACAGCGTCCGACTGGAAGCCGCGGCGCTTGATGCCCAGGGCCTCGCGCAGCTCCTCGGCGGTCTCCAGGTCGGTGCGTTCGACGCCGTCCGAGCGCACCCACGCGGCCATCTCATCGAGCTGGTCGTCGGAATAGGCCGCCAGCGGCAGGCCCTTCGCGATCGCCGGGCGGGGTCCGCGGTTCTCCTCGGACGCGCGTTCCTTGCGTGTGATGGCCAGCAGCATGCCGGTCGTGTCCTCGTCGGCTTTCTTGCGGCGCTGGGACTCCTCGTCGAGGTCTTCGTCGAGCATGGGCATGCGCGGCGAAGCGGGTGCGGCCTCACCAGCCCCCTCGCCCGACGTCTCACCCGAGGCATCACCCGATGCCTCGTCCGATGCCTCGTCCGAGGCCTCGCCGACGGGCCGGTCGCCGCCCTCAGCGCGCGCCGAGTCGGGCTGGTCGCCCGCGGCGACTGCTTCCTCCGAGGCGTCGTCGTCGCTCACGTGCTCGGGCACCTCGACGGCGGGCGCCTCCTCGTGGGTGTTGAGCTCCTCGAGGGCGTCCAGGACGGCGTCGACGATCGTCGAGGCCTCCTTCTCCGGGTCAATGAACAAAGCCATGGACAGGGCGGTGTAGACGCGCCAGCCCTGGGCCTCAAGCCAGCGTGGACGGGCGCGGTCGCGCACGCGCTGGCTGGGCTCGGACAGGTATTCCTCGTCGTCGGTGAGGACGGCGACCAGCAGGCGCCCGGGCGAGTCCGGGTGGCCGATGGCCAGGGGGACACGCATGCCGCCGGGGATACCGACGTTCGCGACGACCTCGAGGCCGCGCGAGTACAGGTGCTCGGCGAGGTCGACGAGGAGGCGATCGGGTTCGCCGGCCAGGACCGGCCAGGCGTCCATTCCCTCGCCCGCGTGCCCCTCGGCGATCTCGAGGAGGTCGACGAGCATGCGCGTGCCCTCGTAGTGGAGGCGTTCGCGGTCGATGTCGGCGCTGTGCAGGGCGGACACGAGGGTGAGGTCGCCGCGAACGACGCGCAGGATTTCGGCCAGCGTGTCGGCCCCCTCCTCGCTGGAGAGCACGCCGAAGTCGTGGATGACGCGCCCGTGGGGCGTCTTCGCGAAGCCGACCGACAGGATCAGGGACTCGCGGGTCAGGCCCACGGCCTGGTTGGGGCCGACGACCACGAAGGGCTCGGGGGTGGCCGGGTCGAAGAAAGAAGCGAGGCCAGGTTCGTCGGCGCGCACGGAGGCCAGGGCCTCGGAGATGCGCTGCGCGTGGCGGTCCGACAGGGCGATGACGGCCAGGGAGCGCTCGGGGCACTCGACGGCGTGTTCGATGACGGCGTCGACGACGGCGCGGACCTCGGCGCCCGTGGACTCGATCGCGTGGGCGCCGGGCGCGGGCATGCCGGTGGCCTCAACCCAGCGGGCGCTCACGGGCGCGTTCGCGGCCGTCCACGGGACGGGGATTCCGGCGTGCTCGTAGCCGTAGCGTGCCAGGAGCAGGGCGACCTGGTCGTTGAGGCGCCGGGGGCCGGGTTCGACGCGCAGGGTGGGCAGGACGTTCGCGAGTGTGCGCGTCGCGCCGTCCTCGGAGGCGGCCGCGAGGTCGTCGATGACGACCAGCTGGTGGCCGCGCGCGATGATGGGCGCCAGCTCCGCCAGAGGCAGGCCGTCGGCGCCGTCGAGGATGACCATATCGACCGTGCGCCCGGTGGGCGCCAGCATGGGCACCATCGCGGGGACCGTCATGAGGACGGGCAGCAGGTGACGCACGAGCGGGTAGACGACCAGGAGCTCCAGGTCGGTGGGGGCGCCGCCGTCGAGGAGCTCGCGCAGTTCCTCGTACTGGCTGGGGCGCGCCGCCAGCGCGTTCGTGCGGATTCGACGGACTCCGGTGATGGCCTGGGGGATCAGCGAGGCCACCTGGGCCTCGTCGAGCTCGCGTCCCTCGCGGGCGAGTTCCTCCAGGGAGCCGGGATCGACGCCGCCGAGGGCCGGCGCGGCGGCGAGCATGGCGCGCAGCAGGGAGGCCCACCAGGCCAGGTCGAGCTCGGTGTCGATCTGTTCGTCCGAGACGCCGCGGTCCGCCAGGTCCTGGGCGAGGGCGTCGAGGCCGTGGTCGGCCAAGCGGGCGCGCATCTCGAGGCGGGCGGGGACCTCGCGCGCGGCTAAGGTGTCGCCGGACCAGCGTTCGATGAGGGTCGCGAGGCGCTGCAGGTGAGTGCCCACGAGGTTTTCTTCCTCGGCAACGAACACGGGCGCGATGGCGTCCAGGTCGTCGCGCACGGCGTCGGTCAGGGCCGAGATTTCACCGATCTTGGCGGGCAGGATCGGCCAGGAATCGTCGCCGCACACCGCGCACCAGGCATCGCGGCGCTCCTGGAAGCGGATGAGGGCGCGGTGCAGGTCGGGCACGTGCACGCCGGGGCGCACGAGGTCTTGGGCCTGCTTGACCAAGCGCGTGCGTTCGGAACGGCCCATGGAGATGTCGTGGTCTTTGCGCCACTGCTTGGGGGCAGTGGCGATCACCATGTCGGCGGCGCTGCGTTCGAAGACGCGGGGCTGGAAGACGTCGAGGACGTCGGCGATGCCGTCGAACATGGCGAGCTGGCGGTCCCACTGGGCGAGGGTGCCCGCCGGCTTGATGCCTGCCTCGCCAGCGACGGCGGCGATGTGGACGCGCAGCTGGGGCAGTGTCTCCGACAGGCGCTTGACGCGCAGCAGCACGTCGCTGGCCTGCTCGTCGGAGGTCAGGACGGCGGAGGACCACGGGGAGGACGAGGCCGTGGTGAGTCGCCCGGAGGCGAGGGCCTCGCGCAGCAGGGCGCGGGCGCCTTCCCCCTGGTCCAGCGCGATGTCGTAGAGGGTCTGCTCGGACAGGCGCACGCGCGTCGTGGGGGCGTCCTCGCCGCTCGTGAGGTCGGTGAGGGCGCGCAGGGCGTCCGCCGCGCACACGCCGAAGCGGCCGTAGGGCTCGTGCAACGCGGTGGCGTAGGCGGCCAGGGAGGAGCGGACCTGGCGCAGGCGGGCTCGCAGCGCGTCGACGTTTTCTTGGTCGACGACGGGCGACATGTCTTCCATGGCCTCGCGGACGCGCTCCGCGAGGGTACGCCGCGCGTCCGAGTAGCCGTCAATGTTGGCGACCACGTCGGCCAGGCCGAGGTCCGCCAGGCGCGAATACGCGGCGATCGAGCGCGACGTCTGGGTCGAGACGTGCAGGACGGAGCGGCCGGTGGCGGCCGCGTCAGCCAGGATCGCCGCGACGATGGAGGCGTCGTCGGCGTGGGCGGGCACGTCGATGAAGACGCTGCGCCCGTCGGAGGCGGCCTCGACCGCGTCCTGCTGGGTGGGGATCAGGTCGCCGACGCCCTTTTCGGCCCACGGATCGCGGTCGCCGGGGTTCGTCGCGATGGGTTCCGCCCTCAGGTCACGGCTGGCGTCCTGGTCGCCCGCGAGCGCGCGGATGACCTCGGAGTCAGCCAGGGCCTCGACGTCGGCGGCGAGGCTGGCGGCCAGGGGCCGGGCGGGGTGGCAGAAGAGCCCGACGACGAGCTCGTCGCGCAGCTCGAAGCGGTTGAGAACGGAGCAGGTTTGGCGCAGGGCGCTCATGGCCTGGGAGGAGGAGAAGCCGTGGTGTCCGCTGGCCTGGGCGAGGATGTCGCGGCCGTCGATGTCCTGCCCGGCGGCGCGCAGTGCCTCGGCGAGTTCGGGGGTCAGGAGGGCTCCCCGTCCCAGGGCGATGAGGACGTCGTCGTCGCGTCGCACGAGGCGCACGGGGCGCAGCAGGGCGGGGACGGTGATCACTTCGGCGCCGTGGCGCCACGTGGCGGTGCCGATGCCCAGGTGGATGGGCCCGGTGCCGTGGGTGGCGGCGCGTTGTTCGGAGCGGGCGATGATCGCGCGGGCGCGGTCGAGGGCGCGCCCGAGGGCGATGGGTTCGCGGATGAGCAGGCTCAGGCGCACGGGGTGCTCGGTGTAGAGCTGCGCGAGGCCTCCCGGGTGCGCGTCGGTCAGCGACAGCGTCGGCAGGGATTGGCTCTCGGCGGCGATGGTCTCCTCGAGTCGTGTGCGCCACGCGGAGCGCGCCTGACCGACAAGGGTGGTCGGGTGCGTCGGCGTGGACGAGGCCTGGGGGGCCTCGGGCTCTGGAGCGGAACGGCGCGAAAAGATACTAGGAACCACGGTTCCACCCTACGGCAGGGTGGCTTATTGACCGGCGCGGCGCGCCCGGATGAGGTCGACCACGGAGATGCTCACAACGGCTCCGACGATGAGGAGGATGCCGACGAGGTCGATGATCGTGTAGCGGGTCCCCATGACAAGCGCGGACAGGCCGGTCGCGGCGATGGGTTCGAGGCTGCCGACGAGGGAGGCGCGCACGGGCCCGATGCGGTCGACTCCCCACTGGTAGGCGGTGAAGGCGACGGCGGTGCCGAGGAGGACCGTGACCGTCATTGCGACGATGACGTCTGGGGTCCAGGTGATGGAGTAGCGCCAGACCCGCCCGGCCAGGCCGACGCTGGATCCGGCGATGAGGAGCCCGTAGCCGACGACGAGTTCGGCGCCGTAGGAGGCGATGAGGCGGGCGGGCAGGAGCGTGTAGGTCGCCAGGGTGAGGGCAGCGATGGCGCCCCACGCGAGGGTGGTTGGCGTCAGCATCAGGGTGTCGAGGGAGCCGTGGGTGGACAGGAGGAAGGTTCCCGTCAGGGCGAGAACGATGGCGAGCGCCTCACAGGCGCGCGGCCAGCGGCGGTGGCTCAGACATACCCACACAACGATGAGGATGAGACCCAGGTACTGCAGGACTGTGCCCGTCCCGGCGTTGGAGGCGCGGATGACCTCCATGTAGCTAATTTGACAGGCGGCGAGGCCGAAGAGCGCGTAGACGACGAGGGTGCGCCAGTTGCGCGCGGAGGAGACGAGGGCGCGGTGCTGGGGGGTGACGCGGCGCGCGCGAGCCAGGGCGAAGCCGAGGGTGAGGATGCCGGCCGTGAACATCCGGAAGAAGCTGATGAGTGATAGTTCGATGCCGTGGTGTTCCATCAGGTAGTCGGCGGAGACACCGGAGGCGCCCCAGCACAGGGCAGCCACGACGGTCATTGCATAGCCGAGCGCGTTACGCACGAGTTCCCCCACAGTGCCCCCGAGACGATTCGAACGTCCGACACCCGCTTTAGGAGAGCGGTGCTCTATCCCCTGAGCTACGAGGGCGTGACACTTTGTCCGGGCCAACTCTAGCAAAGTGGGCGCCGCCGCGTCGCGCGACCCGAGCCTCGCGCGTGGGATATCACGGACTGGACGCGCACGGACGAGGCCGGGGCACCCGCGTGGTCACCCCGGCCCGGTCGGTGGCTCGTTAACGGCGTTCCCACTCCGTGTGGACGGCGGTTGTGCCCTCGCCCAGGTGGGCGGAGGGGACGACCATGACGGGGCAGGTCGAGTGGTGGAGGACCGTCTGCGAGGTCGAACCGAGGAGCACGCCGGCCACGCCGCCGCGTCCGCGGGTGCCGACGACGACCAGGTCGACGGCGGTGGAGAACTCGATGAGCAGCGAGGCCGCGGAGCCGTCGAGGGCGTGACGCGACACGTGCATGTCGTCGCCGTCGAGGGCGGCGTCGATGGCCGCGTCCATGCCCTCGCGGACCTGGGCGAGCAGCGCCGAGTGGTCGACGCCGGTTGGGGTCCACGCCATGACGGAGGGGCCGACGGCGATGGGGACGGCGGAGACGGCGGTGACGCGCGCACCCCAGACACGCGCCTCGGCGATCGCGCTCTTGAGGGCGCAGGAGGGCTGTTCGGTGCCGTCGATGCCGACGACGACGCGCTCGACGGGCGTGAACTTCTTGCCCGAGGTGTGGCGCGGAACCACGACGACCGGGCACTTGGCGTGCGCGGGCAGGGCCGAGGAGACCGTGCCCAGGAGGCGATCGGCGAAGCCGCCGCCCCCTCGCGACCCGACGACGATCATGTCAACTTCGGCGGAGAAGTCGATGAGCACCCCGGCGGGATCGCCCGGCTCCGTGGATCCGGACACGTGCGTGGCGCCGCGTTCGCGTGCCACCGCCTTGGCTTCTTCGACGACCTGCTCGGCGCCCGCTTTGAGGGCTTCGTCGTCGAGGACGGCGTATCCACCGTCGAGGGCGGCGGCTGAGTAGGAGGCCAGCGCGTAGGTGCACAGGCAGTGGATGCGCGCTCCGGTGCGCGCGCCGCGGTCGGCGGCCCAGGTGACGGCGGCAAGGCTCTCCTTCGAGCCATCGACACCGACCAGAATGACTTCGGTGGAACTCATCATGTCCTCCTCGTGGTGGCAGTCACTTATATTGTGCCGCATTTTGACGGTGTGCGAAACCCCAAGCCGAGAAGAAAAGATGATCGCCGCGGCCCCGAGGGGCTGCGGCGATCACCGAAAGGTCTTGCGACTCAGTAGCGCACGTAGGTCGCGCCACCGCGCACAGGCGAGATCTGGGAGAGGCGGCCGGGGACCGTCGCCTCAACCATCTGGCCGTTGCCGATGTAGATGGCGACGTGGCCGGGGTAGGACACGATGTCGCCGGGCTGCGGGTCGGAGACGATGGTGCCGCCAGCGGTCTGCGCGGACGAGGAGTGCGGCAGGTTAATGCCGGCGGCCGCGTAGGCGTACTTGACCAGGCCGGAGCAGTCCAGGCCGGCGAGGGTCTCGCCACCGTAGACGTAGGGGATGCCGGTCAGGCCCAGGGCGACGGACACGATGTCCGAGCCGGCTGCGTTCACGGCGGCCTGGCGGGCGGAGGTGTCGCTCGAGGTGACGTCATCGCGGGTCTCGGAGCGCGAGGCGGCGGAGTCGGAGGTGTTGGACTCGCTCGCGGCGGCGGGAGCCGGGGTCGGCTCGGGGACGCGGGGAGCCTCAGCCGTGATGGACTCGGCGGCGTCGTCCTCGGCGGTCCACGCGATATCGGGGACCTCGACCGTCGTGACCTCGTCGACGGCGATCGTCGTGGTGTTCAGGTCGGCGCTCTGCGGTTCAGACTGGGGCACGGCCGGGGCGGCGTTCGCAACACCGGCGGCGATCGCGGTCAGTGCAACACCGGCGGCCGACGCGAAGGCGATCGGGCGAGCGGCGTTCGTGGTGGCCACACCCTCGACCACGGAAGCGGTCAGCGGGCGGCGTGCCTGGCGGTGACGCGGAGTAGGCTTAGAAGTCTTCACTCGTTTTCTCCCTGTTTCCCTGCGAGGTTAGCTGTCGGGTTCGGGCGGGAGGCCCGGCTCGGCGTGCGAGCTTCACCCCAAGGCTACGAGGAGCCGGTGATGGGTTCCCCGCGTGAGACGCTTTTTCCGTCCCATTCGTTGTCTCACTTCGGGTACCGAATGGGCGGTTGGTCTGGTGACCGGTATTCACTATAGCCTGCACGGCCGGTCAATGTCACGTTCCGGTAACGCCTCAACACCCCACCGTTACCATTTCGTGATATTTATACCTGGCCATATCAGGGAAAACTCCCCCTATTGGCAACTCGTCACACCCGTTTCACGATGCAAGACACTCGCTTGTCCCCGCACAACGAAAGCCGAGACCCCACCGGGCCCCGGCCTCGTCACCCCGAGAAGATCACTCCGAGAAGGTCACTCCCCGCGCACGAACAGATGAGCGGCCAACGCCATCGGAAGCGTCAGGTAACCGCTGACCTCGCCGGAGCCATCCAACGCGGCTACGCGCACGACGTCCCCGTGAGCAGACAGGGCCACGCGTTCCCCCGGGCGCAGCCCCAGCTCGTCGAAGGACGCCAGCAACTCAGCGTCGGCCTGGATCGGCTCGCCGATACGCCCCAGGGTCAAAACGCCGGACTCGAGTGAGCGCACCGCCAGCTCGGCGGAGTGCAGGCGCTCCGTCCCGTCCACGCCGGGCAACGGATTGCCGTAGGGATCCACGGTCGGATCGGAGAGCAAGTCCACCAGCCGCGCCTCGACGGCGTCGCTCATCACGTGCTCCCAGCGGCAGGCCTCGTCGTGAACCTGCGCCCACTCCATGCCAATGACGTCCAGGAGGAGACGCTCGGCGAGTCGATGCTTGCGCAGCACCTCCGTCGCGCGGGCGCGCCCCACCTCCGTCAGCTCCAGGCGCCGGTCCCCCATCACGTGCAGCAGACCGTCTCGCTCCATGCGCGCCACCGTCTGCGAGACGGTCGGACCCGAATGGCCAAGGCGATCCACGATCCGGGCGCGCAGGGGCGTCACCCCGTCTTCCTCGAGCTCAAGAATGGTCTTGAGATACATCTCGGTAGTGTCAATCAGGTCTGCCACGTCGTCCTCCTTCAAGGGGCACCTACGAACACCAGGATAGGGTGACCTTTGTTGTCTGGAAAGAAACGACACAATGACGCGAAAAAATGCGCGTCGTAACGTGTCGTTCTTCACGACAATTCGATTAATGGGCGTGATGGAAATACCGGCGAGCGCGGGGTTAGGCTGTTGTCATGGTGGATTTCCCCGACATTGACCCGGCTCTCCTGCCCGCCGACGGACGCTTCGGCTGCGGCCCCTCCAAGGTGCGCACCGACCAGCTCGAAGCCCTCTTTACTCCCCTCCTCATGGGCACCTCCCACCGTGCGGCCCCCGTGCGCCGCGTCGTCGCCGACCTGAAAGAGGGCCTGCGCGCCCTCCTGAACGTGCCCGACGGCTACGAGGTCGTGCTCGGCAACGGCGGCGCCTCCGCCTTCTGGGACGCCGCCTGCGCCTGCCTCATCTCCTCGCGCGCCGCCTTCGGCTCCTGGGGCGCCTTCGGCGCGAAGTTCGCCGCCTCGGCGAAGCGAGCACCCCACCTCGCCTCCCCCCTCATCGACGAGGCACGGGCCGGCTCCCTGGTCACGCTCGCTCCTCGCGACCCTGAGCAGGGTGTCGACGCCTACGCCTACCCCCACAACGAGACCTCAACCGGCGTAACCTCCCCCGTCTACCGCGTCGACGCCCCGGGAGCACTCACCCTCGTCGACGGCACCTCCATCGCAGGCGCCGCGCCGATCGACCTCACCCAGGTCGACGCCTACTACTTCTCCCTGCAAAAAAGCCTCGGATCGGACGGCGGCCTCTGGGTCGCTATTCTCTCTCCCGCCGCCATCGAGCGGGCCCGCCGCATCGAGGCCTCCCCCGGCGGGCGCTGGATCCCCCCGTTCCTGTCCCTGTCCGCCGCCATCGACAACTCGCGCAAGGACCAAACCCTCAACACACCCGCAGTCGCGACGATCATCATGGCGCAGCGCCAGGTCGCGTGGCTCAACGAGCGCGGCGGCATGGAGGCCGTGAGCGCCCACTGCGCCCAGGCCTCGTCCCTCATCTACGACTGGGCGAACGCCCACCCCGCGCTCTACCCCTTCGTCGCCGAGGAGGCGTGGCGATCCCCCGTGACGGCCACGATCGAAATCAACGCCGACGTCAAGGCCACCGACCTGGCGGCGCACCTGCGCGCCCACGAGATCGTCGACATCGGCGCCTACCGGGGCGTGGGGGACAACCAGCTGCGCATCGGCACGTGGCCCAGCGTCGAGATCGGCGACGTCGAGGCCCTCCTGGAGTGCATCGACTACTGCCTGGAGCGCGTGCTCTAACTCCCGGTCCCCCGGGGGCACACCTCAGTCCTCGTCCAGCGAGCGGCGCGGCGCGTCCACGGAGGAGTCCGCCTCCACGCCCACCCACGGGAAGGTCGGGCGGGCGACAACGCGCCCCTTCCAGTGGATCATCGCCCAGACCCCGCAGATGAGCGCGATGCCCAGCGACGCGATGCCGCCCACCAGGATCGACCATCGCGCCCCGAACATCGTCCCCACCCACCCGATGATCGGCGAGCCAATCGGCGTCGCACCCAAGAACACGAGGGAGTAGAGCGCCATGACGCGCCCGCGCTTGTCGGGATCGGTGCGGGTCTGAACCAGGGCGTTCGCGCTCGTGTTCATCGTCAGCATGCCAAAGCCCGTGGGGATCGACAGGAGCGCAAACCACCAGTAGGAGGGGGCCAGGCCCAAGAGGATCTCGGCGGTCCCATAAAACGCCGCGCCCAGGAGAATCGTGCGCAGGCGCGGAACGCGGCGCGCGGCTCCCGTCGACCCAAGAATCGACCCGAACGCCATGAAGGTCGACAAAATACCGAACGACCCGGCCGCCTTACCGAACACGGTCGTGGCCATCAGCGCGCTCGTCATCTGGAAATTCATACCCAGGGCGCTGACGACGACAATCAGGGCAAGGATGATGCGAATATCCGTGCGGCCATGCACGTACGCAACCGATTCGCGCAGCTGCCCGCGAGCGCGAGGGATGAGGGTGCGCGGGTAGAGGCGGTCGGCGCGCATGAGGGCCAGGGCAATGACGGGGGCGGCAAACATCCCGGCGTCGATCAGGAAGACGGGACCCACCCCCCACCAGTCGATGAAGAAACCCGCCGAAGCCGGGCCAATGAGGCGCGCGGTGTGGAAGGCGGTGGCGTTCAGGGCGACGGCGTTCGCCATCTTGTCCTGGGGCACGAGCTCGCCGACGAATGCCTGGCGTGCGGGCGTGTCGACCGCGGAGATCGTCCCGGAGACGAAGGCAAGGATGTACTGGTGCCACAGCTCGCCCGTGCCCGTCAGCACGACGACACCGATGACGAGGGAGACGAGGCCCACCCCCGTCTGCGTGCACTGGAGGAGGCGCCGCCCGGGGATGCGGTCCGCGAGCACGCCCGCCCACGCGGAGAACAGGATGATGGGCAGGAACTGCAGGGCGGTGACGACGCCGACCTGCGAGGCGTCGTGATCGGTGAGAACCGTCAGTACGTACCAGTCCTGGGCGACGCGCTGGAGCCACGCGCCGGTGGACGCAATCAGGGAGGCAACGAACCAATACCGGTAGTTCACGTAGCGCATGGATGCGAATGTTGCCGACACGCCAGACCTCCCTCTCTCGCTGCTGCTGCGCGCGCCGAACGAGGCGGGGGCAGCCTCAGGCGATCACCCCTCCTCGGCGCATGTTCCTAGGATACGACTGCCCCGCCGGAGCGAGGCTCCGGCGGGGCAGGAAGGGGACGACAGGTGACGAATCAGCCGACGCCGAGGAGGCGCTGGAGCGGACCCATCAGGAAGTAGATGATGAACAGGACGGACACCAGCCACATGAGCGGGTGAACCTTGCGGGCCTGGCCCTTGACGAGCTGGATGAGCGAGTAGGTCACGAAGCCGACGCCGATGCCGACGGACACGGAGTAGCCGAAGGGCATGAAGGCCATCGTCATGAAAGCGGGGATCGCAACTTCCTTGGAATCCCAGTCGATGTCGGTCACCTGGGTCATCATGAGGAAGCCGACGAACACGAGGGCCGTGGAGGCGGC
>ERZ773050.1459-NODE-1459-length-13132-cov-6.609696_pt1 | contig 13132 bp, 8 predicted proteins | sample MGYA00580632_ERZ773050 | MGnify/ENA primary metagenome ERZ773050 (study PRJEB29015, sample SAMEA2738123) | human oral metagenome | biome: human oral; feature: human-associated habitat; material: saliva | place: China | collected 2166 ... | reverse complement strand
GCGGTGGCGTTCGCGATGATGGCGGAGTTGCCCTCGACGTTGAAAGTCTGGCCGTTCCAGTCAGCCACGCCAGCCTTCTTTGCGTTCTCGATGGCCTCGAGGAGCAGCTGGTCGGTGTGTTCAACGGTCAGGGGTGCGAAGGGCTTCTTCTTGCCGAAACGCTGGTCGAGGGTGACAACGGGTGCGGAGGATTCGATCAGATCGCAGTTAGCACGGATGTAGAGTTCACGCTCCGCACGGGCGATAGCATTGAGGCCGAGTGCGGCAAGAAGTGCACGCGCGGCAACATTCTTGGTCTCATCCTGACCGAAGCGCAGCTGACGCAGGGTGGTGAGGCTCAGTACCCAGGAACGGATGATACGACGGCAAGCGACACCGCCAATTTCCTCGACCGAAGGCGGGATGTTACCCAGACCGAGAGGGGAAGCAGAGATACGGGCATTGGCCTTGGCCTTCTCAATTTCGTTGCGACGGGCCCCAATATTGCCCGGGCTCAGTTCCGCTTCCTGGTCGTTGACCAAGGACTCCATATCCTTGGGAGCAAGCTTCACGCTGGCGGCTACAGCGTCAACACGAGCACCGCTACGACGCGCCTGCTGCTCTTCGCCACTATGCTCCTGATCGGCGAGAATGCCGATGATTTCACCGACGAGAGCGCTGCGCAGGCGTACCTGGTTGCTCTTACGGGTGGAGTCCCATGCACCGAAGAGGAGTGCTGCGGGGGCGGTGTTGAGCAGTGCGCTCATGTCTGCGGGGGTGCTGTTGCGCAGTGCACGGTACTGGTCGTTTGCGGTGATGTGCTCACCATTGATGGTACCGGCACGGAAGTGGCCGTCGAAGACGCGGTGGGAGAGCTCCATATCGGTGTATTCAACGGGGCCGTTTTCGGTCTGGTAGGTGACGACGGCGCGGGGAATCTTGACGACTGCTTCGTCACCGTACTGGCGGCCCTGTTCGATGGCGGCCTCTGCGCGGTTGAGTTCGGACTGCTTGCTGTCAATGAGGACGACGGTCTGAGGCTTGCCCTTGACGGCCTTCTCGGCAGTCTTGACCTCTTCCTCCTTCTTGGGTTCGTCCTGATTCTCGGGCTTCCCTGCGATGTAGCGGGTCTCGAACACAAAAACGGACTTAGCAGTCTGTCCCTTGCCTTCAACGTACTTGGCGGGTAGCACGGATGCGTGGGATCCTGCTGCGGGTTCGAGTTCAGTGATGGAGGTGATGACGGAGCCGCCACCGAGCTTGACGTTCTCGATAAGGTCGGCGAGAGTAATGATGTTCTGGGACATGGTTGTCTCCTTAGGTAGTGTGTGCACGTTTCGCTTCAACGCGTGGGTTGTGCACGATTTTTTGTTGTGTAGCTTTAAGCTACCTGTCTTTTCCGAATGGTGCGCGTGTTTTCGTCACGTCACTGATTCGGTATGCCTTTCCCTTCTCTTCCTGTGCTGTCACGTCCCGTTTTTGGGTGGTGACAGCACAGGATATAGAAGGTATGACATAGCCACACAAACGGTCAGTATCAGACTGGGATTAGGTTTCTTTTCCGGAGCCCCGGTATACTGAATCGGTCATGTTTTGTTGACGCAAAACATGGCCGCCGCTTGATGCGGTAATACTTTTTACAAATAAAAGCCGCCCGTTGCGCCTCGCGTAGCGGGCGGCTTTTTGTTTACGTAATGAGTCGGGTCGTTATCTTTCACCTCCAAGGTCGGGGTTAGAGCCGCTTCAGCGATCTGCTGAAGTAGTCTCCAAACCAGTTGATGCCTTCAAGATAGCATTAAGTTCCAGAAGATGCAAATACAAAAACTCTCGAGCACACGATAAATTCCAATACCTATATACAAAAAATCCCCCTTCTCTTGAAAAATAAGACAAGAAGAGGGGGAACAAATGAAAGCCTCAACCTATGCTGAGGAATCCTAAGATGTGCGACTGGCACAGGATAAGTTACATTACCTTCCTCAATGAAAGCTCCTACTCCATGGAGTACGAGAGATAAGTAAGAAGCACTTATCGCTAGAGCGCTACCAGACCTCTTAATTATCCCTGTCACTCCCTTATAGCGCAATTGGTTTAGCTCTTCACTCATGACTTCACCATAGCGCTACCACAGATTACGCGCATCCGGTTTGGTCATTTCGCATCCGAATAGCTGGCCAGAAGAATTTTCAGTAGGTGAAGTATCTAGTGTGTCTTCATGTTTTAAGGAGAATAGCCCCGTTCTAGAAACCAGGGTGGTTTCCAGAACGGGGCTACGCAACCCGCGTGAGACTTCCCGATTCGCGTTCAGCGTCGTAACGAAGTCCCCGCCCGAAGGCGAGGAAATCGCTGATGATGATAGGAAATATATTTTAGGAATATATTGCCTCAATGAAAGTCCCCGCCTGAAAGCGGAGAAATAGCTAGCTAAAACTAGTCTGTTATGGCGTATCAGAAACTGCTGTGGCATGAGACTCTCGCGGATTACGTACCCAAAGTGTACACCACGCAATATCTATGCTTACCGGGGCTTCGTCATCCGAAGGTTGAGAAATCGGCACTGGACCGTATCGGAGAATATGACGGACCGGCACCTCAATGAAAGTCCCCGCCCGAAGGCGGGGAAATTTCCGCACCCGCTCAAGCTCTGCATTAGTCCATCGTCGCCTCAATGAAAGTCCCCGCCCGAAGGCGGGGAAATTATGGTCGAGGGCGACCGCTGAGCCCGAGGTGAGGTCACCTCAATGAAAGTCCCCGCCCGAAGGCGGGGAAATCCAGAGCACCCCGTCACGCAGCCAACCGGTCACCGGCGACCTCAATGAAAGTCCCCGCCCGAAGGCGGGGAAATAAGGTCTGCTGGTTGTTGGATAGTGTTACGCATTCTGTACCTCAATGAAAGTCCCCGCCCGAAGGCGGGGAAATGCCTGCCCTGAACGGTTTTTCAAGATGATAGCGTCGGCCTCAATGAAAGTCCCCGCCCGAAGGCGGGGAAATGTAGGAGTAGCGAGCGCGGGCGTTGCGTTCGGCGTGGCCTCAATGAAAGTCCCCGCCCGAAGGCGAGGAAATTGAGACTGACCACACCGACCCTGGCCCTAATTTCCCGCCTCAATGAAAGTCCCCGCCCGAAAGCGGGGAAATTGCAGATTGCGCAGGAGCTTCTGGCTATGCCTACGCGGCCTCAATGAAAGTCCCCACCCGAAGACGGGGAAATAAAAGTATACCCCAGTAGCCAATCAGGCCTTTAAACACTATTGACAAGCCAAAACATCACGCGAGCGACACGCCGAGATTACGTCACGTGCCAGGTTCTCGCGGAGACAGACAAAGCCTCCAAAGGTCATTATCCCCACCTCTACTACCAGTCCGCAATCGAACTCGTCATTCCCTGATCCCCTGCCGCGCGTCGCTAGCAAATGAGCAGCACACGGCTAGAGAATGAGCGCATCCGATTCGGTCACCTCACGCGCCCGGCCGATGTAGCTGAAGGTCGGCTCATCAAGTCGGGCCAGCAACCCCAGGTCGCAGAAGAGTACCGAATCCTCATCCGGATCGATGAGCTCCTGAACCTCGTCTTTGATGCGCCGAACCTTAGCCGGGGCCGCGTCCACAATGAAGACGCTGTACTGGATACGGTCCCCATAACTCAGAATGAGCTTGGCCAGTTTGGCGCGCCGCCGGTCACTGGGCACATCGTAGGCAATGAGTGTTCGTCGGGCGTCATCACGCATTATCGTACGGTCACCCCCGTGTACTCGCGGGTAGTTCCGTTAATTACGCCCAGGAGCATGCGGGCCTGCACCTCAATAGCGCGGCGCCAGGACACCGAATACCCGTAGGTGGGGTGGGTAATCTCCGTGGCCATGCGCTTCTCGAACGCGGCGATGACGGTCTTCCGTCCTTCGGGTGTGAGCCGGTAGCTACCACCGACCGTGGTGAAGGTCGAAGCCTTGACCTGCTTCCTATTAATAAGAGACACCACCACGGAGTCCGCGATGACGGCGCGGAACTCTTCCATGAGGTCAAGCGCGAGCGCAGGCTTATTGCGAGAGCTGCTGTGCAGGAACCCGGCATGAGGGTCGAGCCCACACGTGAGAATCGCGCGAATGCACTCTGAGCTGAGCAGCGCGTAGGCGTAGTTCAGCAGGATGTTGATGGGGTCGTTGGCCCCTCTCCCCTGCCGCCCGGTCCAGGTCCAGCCGAGTTCGGTGAGCACGTCTTCTTTGAGCATGGTTACGAAGTTGCCGAAGTAGAGCGAGGCGGCTTCACCTTCGAGGCCGAGCAGCTCCGGGATTGAGGTAGCCTGCGGCGTGTGCTTCTGGATGTCTCGCATGGTGCGGCATACATCTGCGGCGTGGCCGTTGCGGCGCAGCAGGGTCGCTTGGTTTGAGATTTTGCTGGCAATCATGGCGGCCGCTATGGGCAGGTGTCCCTGTGCTGAGAGGACGTGTTGTTGCACGCGGGCCAGTCCATTCGGTCCGGTGCCGGGTTGCGACCAGCCGTAGACTCGGCCGGTGCTGGAGCACCAGATGATGGTGCAGTTGCGCCACATGAGTTCCCGTAGAAGCGCGGAGGAAACGTCAATATTTCCGTGAACAACAAGGCTGTGCACGCGTTCGAGGGGTACGCTGCTGATTGTTTCGCCGAGGTGCTGCACGATGAGGCGCCCTTGCTGGACGGTCGCTCTTGATCCTTGCGTGGTGAGGTGCGCTACTTGGCTGTCGGGGTTGCTGGCGACGACGCGTGTAATGTTTGCTTTTCCGTGGGATTCGTCGGGTAGGCACACGGAGATGTGGGAGCACCAGCTGCAGCGGGGTGAGTCTTCGAGGGGTTGCGGTGCTGTCGGGTTGTCGATGAGTGCGCGGGTGGTGTGTACATATTCTTCTGCGGTGCGGATGTCTTCGTCTGAGATGTCGACGGGCACGGTTTTGTTGTGGTTGGTGAAGTGCACCGCGCATTCACTGACGGTTTCGCCGGCTTCTTCGAGGCAGATTTTCTGAAGGGCAAGCTGCACCCTGTGGGCGGGCGTGACGGATGCATTACGGCGTACGGGTGTTGCTTTGTATTCGATGATGCGGGTAGAACCGTCTTCTTGGGGTTCGATAGCATCGCACCGTCCGGTGAGTCCGAGACGTGTTGATGAGATGGTGACTGCGCGCTGTTGTGTGCCGCGGGATGTTTTGGGGTCGTCGACTCGTTTGTGGGCGGATTGTCCCTCTTGCATTTGCGAGGTGTCGGTCTTTTCACCGTTGGATTCGATCCATGCGCGGCGGGGGCAGTACACGGTGTGCATGACGAGTGAGATGGGTAGTTCGTCGCCTGCACTGTAGGGGGTAGACATCGGTGTCTCCTTGGTGTGAGCGAGTATGGTGGGCAGTCAGCTTTGGCTGCTTGGTTTTGAGGTTAGCACTGCGGCGGGGTGTTTTGGCTTATCAGCGAGTTTATGACGCAGAGTCGGCGTGTTGAGTTTTTCTGTTGGGACTCGTGGAGGAGGCGGGTAGCAACTGGTGGGTGGGGCTTGCGGCTGGGGTTTTGGTCTGGCTACTTCCTGCGCGGCGAAAAGGAAAAGCTCCGTTCCTGGACTGTGATGGGTCCAGGAACAGAGCGGAGATAAGTTAGAGAAAGTCCCTACAAAGGCTGTAGGGAAATCGCTGAGTTGAGAATCTTTCATTATTCGCCTTGGCCTCAATGCCTTAATGAATGTCCCTACGAAAAGGTAGGGAAATAGCCAGCGGCGTCAGCCTGTCGCGCTTCCACACTCCAGCCTCAATGAAAGTCCCTCCAAAGAGGGTGGGATAAGAGCTTGCCAACGTCAATCTGCCAGGGGTCGAGTGGGCCTCAATGAAAGCCCCTCCAAATAGGAAGGGAAATCTCATTCTCAGTCAACCAAGCCGCGCTCTTCGCACTAAAGCCTCAACGAATTCCCTTCCTAAAAGGAAGGGAAATGTGGTACCGCTATCAACGATGGTCGACTGGTCGGTGCCTCAATGAAAGCCCCTCCAAATAGGAAGGGAAATTCACTCCACATAATTTTAGCCTCAATTATTCGAGAATCACCTCAATGAAAGTCCCTCCCAAAAGGAAGGGAAATAGGCGAGCCACACGCTCATCTCGTCGCGCATCTTCTTGCCTCAATGAAAGCCCTTCCAAAAAGGAAGGGAAATGCGCCACCCTTACCGTCCTTACGGTGCAGGATACGGCCTCAATGAAAGCCCCTCCGAAAAGGAAGGGAAATTCAATTCCGCCGCGTCCGGCCTCTCCCACCACGGAGCCTCAATGAAAGCCCTTCCCAGAAGGAAGGGAAATGTGTCCAGCCTGGAGCGGCAGCATCTGAGGCTCACGGCCTCAATGAAAGCCCCTCCAAAAAGGAAGGGAAATGCAGCGGCATGTGCAACGGCGTTCATCTGGACTCAGCACCTCAATGAAGGTCCCTACAAAATTGTAGGGAAATCCCTCTCCCCCGAAGCCTTGCCGCCATGTGGAGCGAGCCTCAATGAAAGCCCCTCCAAAAGAAAGGGAAATGAGATACCCAATTTCTGGGAGCTGCCCGGTCACGAGCCTCAATGAAAGTCTACACCTCAAGGTGCAGAACAAGCGGTCCCACAGTCATCTTGAAGGGATATTAATCTGTCTTATTGAAAGTCCCTCCCAAAAAGGAAGGGAAATATCTCAGGCATCTGGACGGGGGTCACAACCTCCGGGCCTCAATGAAAGTCTCCGCTAGAAAGCGAAGAAATGCTGTACATTGCGCGCCACTGGCTGTCGGTCAGCACACCTCAATGAAAGACCTTCCGAAGAAAAGGAAGGGAAATCGTGATGACGGCGGTCGTTGCCAGTGTCTCTCCGTAGCCTCAATGAAAGTCCCTACGAAAAAGCAGGGAAATTGGCCTCGAAGAGCCTGAATGAGTCTCCGCAGATTTGGCCTCAATGAAAGCCCTTCCCAAAAGGAAGGGAAAGGAAATCATTCTCAGTCAGCCAAGCCGCGCTTTTTGCACTAAAGCCTTAATTGAAAGTCCCTCCAACAAGGAAGGGAAATTCATCCTCCCCGCACCGGGTGGGTTGCCTCTCCACCTGCCTCAATGAAAGTCTCCGTTGAAAACAGAGAAATACCAAGTAGCAGCCGCTTCACTGACGGATGACTGCAGAGCGCCTCAATAAAAGTCTACATCTCCAGGTACTGAACAAACCGGTCCCCTGGTCATCCTGGGGGATATTGATCTGGGTTATTGATAGTCCCCACGAATCAGTGAGGAAAATGCGGCTATTCCAGCATCCCAGGACCTTGGCAATACCCGTCAATGAAAGGCCTTGCGAAAGGTAGGGAAATTGTTCGTGCTCGTCTTTCACACACGCCCGGCGGGCCTCAATGAAAGTCCCTCCCAAAAGGAAGGGAAAATTCGTGGCTCATGACGGGTCTGGCGCATGGTCTGTGCGCCTCAATGAAAGCCCTTCCAAAAAGGAAGGGAAATTGACGGGGCGCAACTCAGCGGGCGCACCGACAGCGCCTCAATGAAAGCCCCTCCGATTAGGAAGGAAAAACCGACGGGTCGATGTCATCATCAGTCATCAATCACCTGCGCCTCAATGAAAGCCCCTCCAAAAAGGAAGGGAATTCCAGGGGCCGTGGTTGCCACAATCTGCGAGTTGTTGGTGCCTCAATGAAAGCCCTTACGAAAAGGAAGGGAAATCGGCGGTGCACGGCGCGCATAGCGTCAATCTGCAAGCTCCCTCAATGAAAGTCCCTACGAAAAAAGCAAGGAAATACACGCGGGCACGCCGGGTGCCTGGAATCGACCACGCCTCAATGAAAGCCCTTCCCAAAAGGAAGGGAAATATGTCAACCCATGGTTCAACCCGAAGACGGGACTGCCGCCTCAATGAAAACCCTCCAAAAAGAAAGGAAATCGGTCGTTACGGCGCGTGACAATCGTATCTCCCACACCTCAATGAAAGTCCCTCCATAAAGGAAGGGAAATTATTCGTGCTCGTCTTTCACTCACGCCCGGCAGGCCTCAAAGAAAGTCTATACCTCAAGGTACAGAACAAGCGGTCCCGCGGTCATCTTGAAGAGATATTGATCTGTCTTATTGAAAGTCCCTACGAAAAGATAGGGAAATTCGTTCTGGGCTTTACCAACGGACGAGATCTTATTGCCTCGATGAAAGCCCTTCCAAAAAGGAAGGGAAATGCGCTGAAAATCAGAATCGCCGCCACCATGACCGCCGGCCTCAATGAAAGTCTCCGCTAGAAAGCGAAGAAATACCCAGCCAGTAGAGTGCTGCAGAAAGACCTCAATGAAAGTCCTTCCCAAAAGGAAGGGAAATCATGGGTGGGTAGGTCCTTTCGTATCCCCGCGGCGTACCTCAATGAAAGCCCTTCCAAACAGGAAGGGAAATGCCAGGTCATGGCCGATGCCGATTACGCAGACATGCTGCCTCAATGAAAGCCCTCCCAAAAGGAAGGGAAATACTCCCCCACGCTGCTCAGCGCCACCCTGCCAGATGCCTCAATGAAAGCCCTCCCAAAAGGAAGGGAAATGCTGTTCGTAGCGTTCTTCCCAGCCGTGCTCCTTCAGGCCTCAATGAAAGCCCCTCCAAACAGGAAGGGAAATTTCCGGGGGCGGGGGTGGTGAGCTGAGAATACACCCCGAGGCCTCAATGAAAGCCCTCCCAAAAGGAAGGGAAATTACGGCGCGGGGGTTGCACGGTTGAATGGCATCAAGCCTCAATGAAAGCCTCTCCAAAAAGGAAAGGAAATGATCCCAGGGCGTGAGGGAGTGCCGAGGCTAAGCCCACCTCGATGAAAGCCCTTCCAAAAAGGAAGGGAAGCCACGGTAAACATTGGGCTTTGTGCTGTATTTAGTATGCCTCAATGAAAGACCCCACAAAAATGTAGAGAAATTTGTCACACCTCATGCGCTGAGTGAGTCAGGTTTGCCTCGATGAAAACCCCTCCGACTAGGAAGGGAAATCGCGTTGTCTCAAATGATTCGCCGTCCGCATTCCTACCTCAATGAAAGCCCTTCCCACAAGGAAGGGAAATTGTAGAGCTTCTCTCGGCCTGCATCATGGGTGCAGCATGCCTCAATGAAAGCCCCTCCAAAGAGGAAGGGAAATGAGCAACTCAACACAGCCGCCGCAGCCTACAACGGGCCTCGATGAAAGCCCTTCCAAAAAGGAAGGGAAATGGTCTGTCCCTTGATGGCGCTAAGCATATGGTGTTCCCGCCTCAATGAAAGCCCCTCCAAAAAGGAAGGGAAATCCGTCGGCACATTTCCCGGCGGTTCCGCCGTCTTGTCGCCTCAATGAAAGTCCCTACAAAACTGTAGGGAAATCTTAACCGACTTCGAGTTGACCAGCATCTGGCCGACGCCTCAATGAAAGTCTACACCTCAAGGTACAGAACAAACGGCCCCACGGTCATCTTGGGGGATATTGATCTGTCTTATTGAAAGCCCCTCCGAAAAGGAAGGGAAATCTGCGTTGGCTCGTGAGGGCATGCTCGGCGAATCTGACCCTCAATGAAAGTCCCTCCGAAAAGGAAGGGAAATCCTTTCACGCATCTCACATCGAGCTTAACACAAAGCCTCAATGAAAGTCCCTCCGAAAAGGAAGGGAAATATAAACCCCCGGCCCGGGGGTCTTCGCTATCCAAGGGCCTCAATGAAAGTCCCTCCGAAAAGGAAGGGAAATCGGTCAGTATCTCTTTGGCGGTCCCGCTTACGCGCCGCCTCAATGAAAGTCCCTCCGAAAAGGAAGGGAAATCGGCTAGAAAGAATGGCGCGTCGGCTTTCGTCTGGCCTCAATGAAAGTCCCTCCGAAAAGGAAGGGAAATCCACAGGCACCTCTCATAGTCGTTCCGGTGTTCCAGGCCTCAATGAAAGTCCCTCCGAAAAGGAAGGGAAATTTCCTGCTGCTGAACTGGTTCTTTGCGGTGTTCATCCTGCCTCAATGAAAGTCCCTCCGAAAAGGAAGGGAAATTTGCTCTTCCTCGGGGTCTTCTTCCTCCCCTTCGGCAGCCTCAATGAAAGTCCCTCCGAAAAGGAAGGGAAATCAAAAAACCAAAAACCACCCGTCGCTGGTGACTGGCCTCAATGAAAGTCCCTCCGAAAAGGAAGGGAAATTCACGCGCGGGCACGCCGGGTGCCGCGAATCCACAACGCCTCAATGAAAGTCCCTCCGAAAAGGAAGGGAAATGTCTCTGGTCTCGGCGCTCCTTCACGCCCCCAGAGCCTCAATGAAAGTCCCTCCGAAAAGGAAGGGAAATTGTACGCGCGAATCCAGATCACTCCGTTATCGTCGGTGCCTCAATGAAAGTCCCTCCGAAAAGGAAGGGAAATGACGGGGAATGCGCATAGAGAATGAGGCTCCCATTGCCTCAATGAAAGTCCCTCCGAAAAGGAAGGGAAATGTTGTGGGGTAGTGCGTAATCTATGGGGTGTCCGCGCCTCAATGAAAGTCCCTCCGAAAAGGAAGGGAAATTCGGCTCAAGCCATTTTGTATCCCCCGGGGTCTTGCCTCAATGAAAGTCCCTCCGAAAAGGAAGGGAAATTATTGTGCCCGCTATCCTGGCTGGTCTGTCGCTTAGCCTCAATGAAAGTCCCTCCGAAAAGGAAGGGAAATACGAGTCGCGGCGGCAGTATCGTGAGTTTCCCCGCCTCAATGAAAGTCCCTCCGAAAAGGAAGGGAAATACCAGCCTGCAGGCCGTCTGTAATCTGCGTGGTCACGGCCTCAATGAAAGTCCCTCCGAAAAGGAAGGGAAATGCTCGTTGAGTAAGCCGGCGGGTCCATCACGTACTGAGCCTCAATGAAAGTCCCTCCGAAAAGGAAGGGAAATTCCGAACCCTGACGGGCCAAACACCATTGAATGCAGACGCCTCAATGAAAGTCCCTCCGAAAAGGAAGGGAAATAGCGTAGGGGCGGGTTTACTCAGGTCAGGCATTCAGCCTCAATGAAAGTCCCTCCGAAAAGGAAGGGAAATTTGTCGAAAATGTGGGCTTGTGGGCACCTTTTGCCGCTGGCCTCAATGAAAGTCCCTCCGAAAAGGAAGGGAAATCGCGTAGAGCTTATCGCGTGAATATTCGGTCATGGTGGCCTCAATGAAAGTCCCTCCGAAAAGGAAGGGAAATGGGTTACGACGTTCTTATCAACGTCGGCAAGGACGGCCTCAATGAAAGTCCCTCCGAAAAGGAAGGGAAATAGCTACCCGAAAATAGCCCGCAACCATGCGGCAGAAACGGGTGCTTCGCGAGAACCTCGCGGAGGCTACACGCAAAATTATACACTCCAACCACATCTACCCCCGCATAACTCCCTGGCAAGGGAAGAAACCATGCGAGCGACACGCCATGTTCCCGTCACGTACCAGGTTCTCGCTCACACAAAGACCCCCGCCGGGTGCTTCCTAAGCGACCCGGCGAGGGTCCTCACGCATGAGAGGGGTTGGCGCGGTTCAGGTAAACCAGACTAACCAAGCTAACCATGCAAATCGGGCGAGCTTCGAGTCTCACGGGACTAGAAAGAACAGCGCATCAAAACCCGAGCCGGCCAAAGCTCGGCCCCGGCGAACAGCGGAACTAGCGCTCCGCCTCCTCACCCAGCATGCCCTCACGAGCCAACGCAGTCAAACGAGACACCGCACGGAAATACTTCTTCTGATAACCACCAGCCAGCATCTCCTCAGTAAACACCTTGTCAAAAGGCACACCCGAAGAAACAATCGGCAGGTCCTTGTCATACAGGCGGTCAGCCAACACCACAAAACGCAACGCCACCGACTGCTCAGTAATCGGGTCAACATCACGCCACGCAATACCATCCAGACCATCAATCAGCTGACGGTAACGCGACGGGTGCACCTTCGCCAGATGCTCCACCAGGTCAGCGAAGTTATCAACACCAACAGTCTGGCCGCCGAACACTTCCTCAACCTTCGCATCAAACGCATCATCAGCAACAGGCTCCGGCGCAGCAGGCAGGCCACGGTGACGGAAATCCTCACCATCCACACGGTGCACCTCAAACTGCGAAGCAAGCACCTGAATCTCACGCTTAAAATCCTCAGCCGCGAAACGGCCCTCCCCCAGCGCACCAGGCAGCGTGTTCGACGTCGCCACAAGCTTCACGCCAGCATCCGCCAGCTCACGCATCAGACGAGACATGAGCACAGTATCACCCGGATCATCCAGCTCAAACTCGTCAATACACACCAGCTTGTAGCTGCTCAACGCCTCAACCGTCTTACGGAACGTCAACGCACCCACCAGGTTCGTGTACTCCACAAAAGTACCGAACGCCTTCGGGCCATCCACATAATGCCACAGCGACGCCAACAGGTGAGTCTTACCCACACCAAAACCGCCGTCAAGGTACAGGCCAGCCTTCGTCGAATCCTTCTTCTTGCCACCAAACAGGCGACCAAAGAAACCGGCACCAGCGCCGCCACCATTAATCTTGTCGCCAAAATCCTTCAGCTTCTGCACAGCCTCAGCCTGCGACGGCTGATTCGGATCAGGAATGTAGCTATCAAAAGACACTTCACCAAAACGCTCAGAGGGGCGGAAACCCGCCAGCAACTCATCAGCAGAAACGCGAGGGATGCGGTCGGTCAAGTGTACGGTCGTGGTGGGCACAAAAACTCTTTTCTTCAGTGACGGCGATGTGACTTCCGCTTTAAGTGTAGTACTGTCTAACACCCCGCGTGAGCGGCATGAGTTGCCCGCCACATTACGGGCATGGGGAGGGGGTAGGGCGGGAATGCGAGGGCATGGGCGTTCGGGTGCGGAGACTGAGGCGGTGTGCTCCCCGGGCTGGGTCTGTATTCCTACTTTCTATTTTATTTTTCTGACAAATAAGATTACAATAAGGAGTATCTATTTTCGGAGGTTTTTATGTCATTTCTATCAAAAAATTGGGCAGGACTGTCAGTTTGTCTGATCATTTCTATCATTTCTTGGGTTTTAGGAGGATTTCTGCCTGTTGTGGGAGCACCTGTTTTCGCCATTTTTATCGGAATGATTCTCCATCCCTTTCTCACTTCCTATACACAACTGGATGCCGGTTTGACTTATAGCTCCAAAAAACTGCTTCAGTATGCTGTTATTTTGCTTGGGTTTGGACTCAATATCTCACAAGTTTTCGCAGTTGGAAAATCTTCCC
>ERZ773050.1458-NODE-1458-length-13145-cov-8.377235_pt1 | contig 13145 bp, 3 predicted proteins | sample MGYA00580632_ERZ773050 | MGnify/ENA primary metagenome ERZ773050 (study PRJEB29015, sample SAMEA2738123) | human oral metagenome | biome: human oral; feature: human-associated habitat; material: saliva | place: China | collected 2166 ... | reverse complement strand
CATCTTTCAAGTCTGTTTGGTCTGCTGGAAGTAGGGTTTTCACTTCTTGTGGAAGTTCTTTGCCTGGAGTTCCACTGACAAACTCGTGAACTGCTTTATGAGTCACTGTTGGAGCTGGGGTGAATTCCCAAGTACCGATAAAGTGGGCATCCGCTCCATTGATGGTTTCTGATGCCTTGTCATAGGACTTGAAGCTCCAAGTACCTTCTGATGTCTTAACCTCTGTTTGACTTGGTTGCGTTGGAGTCGCTTGACTTCCATCTTTTAGATCTGTTTGATCTGCTGGAAGCAAGGCTTTTACTTCTTGTGGAAGCTCTTTTCCTAGAGTTCCACTGACAAACTCGTGTGTCGCCTTATAGGTTGGAGCTGGGGTGAATTCCCAGGTGCCTACGAAGTGTGCGTCTGCTCCATTAATAGTTTCAGATGTCTTATCGTAGGACTTAAAGCTCCATGTACCTTCAGTTGTTTTCACTTCTGTTTGACTTGGTTGCGTTGGCGTTGCTTGACTGCCATCTTTCAAGTCTGTTTGGTCTGCTGGAAGTAGGGTTTTCACTTCTTGTGGAAGCTCTTTACCCGGGGTTCCACTGACAAACTCGTGAGTTGCCTTATAGGTTGGCGCTGGAGTGAATTCCCATGTTCCTACGAAATGTGCATCTGATCCATTGATGGTTTCGGATGCTTTGTCATAGGACTTGAAGCTCCATGTACCTTCTGCCGTCTTCACTTCTGTTTGGCTTGGTTGCGTTGGAGTTGCTTGACTGCCATCTTTCAAGTCTGTTTGGTCTGCTGGAAGCAAGACTTTAACTTCTTGTGGAAGTTCTTTACCTGAAGTTCCGCTGACAAATTCGTGTGTCGCCTTGTAGGTTGGTGCTGGGGTGAACTCCCAAGTGCCTACGAAGTGTGCGTCCGCTCCATTGATGGTTTCTGATGCCTTGTCATAAGACTTAAAGCTCCATGTGCCTTCTGACGTCTTCACTTCTGTTTGACTTGGTTGAGTTGGAGTTACTTGACTACCATTAGACAAGTTCTTATCCGTCGCCGGAAGCAAATCTTTCACTTCTTGCGGAAGCTCTTTACCTGGAGTTCCACTGACAAATTCATGGTGTTTTTCGTAAAGAAGAGCAGTGCTCACCTGATTAGAAGGAGCTGATAAGTTATCAACATGCAAGGTTACAGTGTTGTTAATTTTTTCAGGTCCCTTTTCTTCCACTTTTTTGTTTGTAGCTGTTTTATAAGTGATAATAATCTCAGCGGCAGAATTTGATTTTATGTATTCAGGTGTCATTTTAACAGTAACTGTTTGACCTGACTTCTCAATCGTATAGTCACGTCCTTCTTGCAGAGTCACTCCACCTGATTCAACTTTAAGTTCTTTATAGTCCAAGCGATCATCAAAATTTTGAACCATTTCAATAGATGATGGAGCTGCTAAAAGGTCTTTACCTGGAACCGGAACTTTAAAAGTAGCCTTATAAGTTACATCCTGCCCCTCTTTAGCTGGAATCTCAGTAGGTTCTACCTCTAGGACTGGACTTGGGTCAATCTTTTCGACATAAAGCCCAAATACAGCCGAACAGGTTTCCGTTGATGAATAACCGAAATTCATGCTGTTACTATTTGATCGAAGAGCTAAACCCGAGATGTTATTTTCAGCATTACTACCATTTGTACTTTGTGTAGCAATCCATGAAGTATGATCACTTGTTTCTTCCTGCCGCAAGACATTGGCATTGTTCATTAATCGAAGGTTCACATCGTTCTTATAGTTTTTAACATAGAAGGTTTCCTTCAAATTGTTTGCATCAATTGCATCAATATCTGTTGGTTTCATGACCAATTTCAAGTCTGTTTCTGTCCCATCAGCATAGCGAATTTCGGCTGTAACATCAGCATCAATCCAAAACGCTTTATTCATGATGTAGTCATGATTCGCATCCACATAAGGAACATTCCCAATTTCAAAAGCATTACTTTCCCATAATTCAGAAATTGAGAAAAATTCGACAGTAGATTTTTGAGCACTATTCATTTCAGACTCTGCTTGAGCAGTATTTAGATAGTGAAGAGTGACCTTATTAAATTTTAAATAAGCATCTACTTGCTTTCCGTGAATATTACCAATATTTGTGAATTTTAGAGATAAAGGATTTTCAAAAACTTGATCTTGTTTTTTACTTTTATCTACTTTGAGAGTAAAGTTTTCCATCTCACCTGGATAAGCACCCCCACTTAGATATTCATAATGGGGATTCGATAGATGAAACTGATCAACAGACTGTGATTTAGATAAAACACTAGCATTGTTAATATTTAAATTAAACTTACGAATATCCAAGGTAGAGATATCCGTTCCATTTTTAATCTCTTCTAATGCAGCATAAGACTGAACTGGAAGAAGAAAAATAGAAAAAAGTAAAACGACTAGGCCGATATAAGCCTTTGTTTTTCTACCTAAATTAGTAGAAAACGGCACTTTCATGCCTCTTCTCCATTTCATAATTAACCTCCAAACTAAAAATGATTTGTATACAATCATTTTAAAAAGAAATGTTCACCTCATTCTAACACAAAAAGGGGACAATTAAAAGTAGATTATAGATAAAAATTTATTAATTTGTATTTTCAGATTGTCAATTTTCGGTGAGAATAATTAAAATATCAAAATTTCAGAACAGGCGTTTACACTATGTAAATAGCCGTTTTATTGTTGAACCTATTATCACTCCATGAGTTTCATAACGTACTCAAGTTACACATAAACATTAATATATTTAATTTTTTATAAAAAAGAACCCAAGAATAAATTCTGGGTTCTTTTTAGTATTTCTAGTACAAAAGATGCTTTTGTACAATTAGAGAGCCTTAGTCTTTCTTACGAACGACAAAGCCTACTAGACCAGCGATAAATAAACCAATCATTGAAAGAAGATTGGTAGAAGCTGTACCTGTACTTGGTAGAACTTGCTGATCTTGGCTTGCAGTTTCTTCTTTCTTAGTGCTTTCAGCTTGGTTCCCTGTTGTTGCAGTATCATTCTTATTACCGTTGGTTGTTGTCGAAGCTACTTTCTTAGTTCCAACTTCAACAATCTCATCTACTGCTGGAGTGGTGATTGTGCTCGATTTCTCAACACGACCTGTTTCAACGCCGTCTGTGTATGTCACTGTATAAACAATGGTGCGAACACCCTTCTTACCAGCAGCTTTCACTTGACGACTTCCTTCTGGAAGGCCTTCGTTCTTCACTTCTTTGACTTGGAAAGCAACATCTTCTGTCTTCGTTTCTTCCTTAGTCGTTACAACTGGGACTACTACTTCAGTCGTTACAACTGGGGCTACTACTTTCTTAGTTCCCACTTCGACAACTTCATCTACTGCTGGAGTAGTGATTGTACTTGATTTCTCAACACGACCTGTTTCAATGCCGTCTGTGTAAGTGACAGTTTCAACAATCGTACGAACACCTTTTTGCCCAGCGGTCTTCACTTGACGAGTTCCTTCTGGAAGATCTGGATTTGTGACTTCCTTCGTTTGGAAGGCAACTTCTTCTGTCTTGGTCTCTTCCTTAGTCGTTACCACTGGAGCTACTACTTTCTTAGTTCCAACTTCGACAACTTCGTCTACTGCTGGAGTAGTGATTGTGTTTGATTTCACCTCACGACCTGTTTCAACGCCATCTGTGTAAGTCACTGTTTCAACAATCGTACGAACACCTTTTTGGCCAGCTGTTTTCACTCGGCGAACACCTTCAGCTAAGAGTGCATTTTCAACCTCACGAGTCTGGAAGGCAACTTCTTCAGTTTTGGTTACTTCCTTAGTGGTTACAACTGCTTTTGAACCTGTATAAGTAATCTTGTTTTTTGCAGCTTTCTTAGTCTTGCGTGAAACTTCTTTACGAGATTTTTCAACACCATCCACTTTTGTCACTTCATAAGTGACTTCATCGATACCTTCTTCACCTTCTTCAACACGTGTTTGGCCTTTATCCAGTGCTGGGTCTACTTTCGTTTCTTCTTTGAAAGCAACTTTTTCTTCTACAGTCACTGTTTCTTTGGTTTCTACACCTGTTTTCTTAGTTCCAACTTCGATGATTTCTTCTACTGGTTCTTTGGTAACTGTCTCGCTTTTCTTAGTACGAGCTGTTTCTTTACCATCTGTCAGTGTGATATCCCAAGTAATGGTCTTAGTACCTTTAACACCCGCTTGTTTCACGTTGCGAGTACCTTCTGCAAGATCGGCATTGTTTTCTGTACGAGATGCATAAGGAATCTCTTCTGTCGTAGTGATTTCTTGATGCTCAACTTTTGGTTCCGCTGGTTGTTCTGTCTTACCAGCCAACAAAGCTTCAGCCTTGGCTTTCAACTCATTGTAGCGAGCTTCATATTCCACAAAACCTTTTTGAGCTTCTGGACTCTTCATTGCCTTCTTTGCGGTAGGAAGGTACTTAGTAGCTTCCGCCAAACTATATTCTAATCCTGCTTTGTTGTCTTCATCATCCGGATTAGCTTTATAGTCAGCAATGGCAGCGTCTAGATCATTCAGTTTATCTCTAAATCGGAATGCCACGACTCTCTCTTGACCATCTGGAATTTCTTCATCTTCCGCCGGTGTTTCTTCTGCATGCACTGTTGGAATTTGATATAAATCTGGAGCCACATGATAAGTTGCTACTCCAAGAGCGTTTAAAGCAAGTATTGAAATCCCTAACTTTAATAATTTTTTTCTACTCATTATTTTTTCCCTTAACACTTTCAATATACAGTAAGGAGAAGAGTAAAATTTTCTACTCTCCTCTTACTATATGATACTAACGTTCAGCTTTACGCTTCCAAACTAGAAGTCCAGCAAGTCCTAGAGCTAGGGCAGCAAGTACTCCAAAGATTGAAGATCCTTCAGAACCTGTATTTGGCAATGTTTTCTTAGGTTCTGCTGGGGGAACGGTTCCACCTGGTGGCGGAGTTTGTGGTTTTTCTGGTGTTGGTGGTGTTGGTGGGAACACCACAACTTTGTTGGTAGTTTTTGGCTTTGGATTATGGTTAAAGCTTACTTCAGCTGTATTTGGTACACCACCAGTGAATTTTGTAAAATCTGTTCCTTCTTTGAAGTTAGTGTAAAGTACAAGACGTACGGTACTTCCCTTCAAGGCTTCAAGAACATCCTTATCGCTGATTTCAAAAGTCACAACATTGCTAGTTTCATCGTAAGTAACAGTAGCAATTGCTTCTAACTCTTTACCTACTAATTCACCGCGGTCATTTGAAACTTTAGACAATTTATCAATAGCTGCTTGAAGCTTAGTTTGAGCTTCTTTCAGGTTCTTGATTTCATTTTCAAGTTTCTCTTGTTGTTGTTTCTTATCAGCCGGTGATAATTCTGCTTCTTTCTCCGCTGGTGCTTGAAGTTTAGCCAAGTTTTCTTCAGCTGCTTTCAACTCTGCCTCTAGGCTTGCAAGGTTTTGACTTGATTCGGTGTCAGCAGGTTTCTTATCTTCTGTTGCAGAAGAATCAGATGTAGCTGGTGTTGTAGTTTCATCTGGCTTAGCTGGTTGCGATGCCTTAGCTGCTTCCAACTGCGCTTTCAATTCAGCCACTTTCGCTTCCGCTGCTTTCAAATCTTCCTTCTTGTTATCCTCTGTTGAAGTCTCATCAGTTGACTTGCCTGTCAAAGCTTTGAGTTCTTTCTCAGACTGTTCAAGTTGAGCTTGAAGAGTTGCTTTGATCTTGTCAAACTGAGCGTTTTCAACTTTAAGAGCGATACGGTCTTTGTTGACTTTCAAAACTGAATCAATTTCATCACTGATCGTGAAGTTCGTCAAATCTGTCTTGACAAGACGACCATACTGATCTTTCTTGGCATTTCCATTTTCATCTACTGGATCCGTTGGAACCGGAGTAGTGATATCGAAGCGGAAAGTATCTGTTGCATTTGGCAAGTTGTATGAAGTCCCTGGTGTTGATCCATTTTCTGGTCCAACTGTCTTAGCAGGTTCACCTGGTGTCGGATCTGTTGGTTTTTCTGGGTCACGCGGTTTCACCGTTACCGGTTTTGATTCCTTGCTACCAGATTGACCATTGGCATCCTTGAAGTTGACAGTTGCTTTGTTTGGTACCAATTGGTCCTTATAAGCTTTCAAATCGCTATTCGCTTTGAGTTTAGCTGGGATGTACAATTGAATCTCTTTGAAGCCTTTTAGTCGAGCGAAATCTTTCACTTTTACAGTGACAGTGTTTCCTTCAACACTTGTTTCAAGAGCTCCATTTGCATCACGACCGTCCACATAGGCTACTGGTGTATCAGCGATTGCCAAGACAGATTCAAGTGTGTCCGTTACGGTGAACTCTTTGTACTTATCAATATCTTTTGGCAAAGTGGTATTGACATTATACATGTATGGTGCGTCGTATTCCACATCCAAGTGGTCCAAGGTACGATTAATCTTCTTAGAAATTTCTGGTTCTGGTTCTTTTGGAACGATTACCGGAACTTTATTCGAATCTTTGTGTAGCCCTGGTTTGTGTGGGAACTTCGCATCATAAGAAGCCGTATTTGGAACAGTAAATCCACGATCTGTTAGATATGGAGTCAAATCAGCTCCCGCTTTAATCTTAGCAGTGAAGCTCAACTCCACAGCTTGACCGCCATTGGCTTTCACTTGTTCCTCTGTAAGCGTCAAGGTAATCGTTTGTCCTTCTACCTTGATTTGACTTGCATCAAGAACTTGACCATTCAAGATTGCACTTGCTGAACCTGCATAATCAAGAACAGACTCAAGTGTATCACTTACACTGAAGGATGATACATCTGTTGGGACACTTGTTTTCACGTTGTAAGTGAAAATTTGGTCACGATCAGCGAGTGTTTCTTCAGCCTTAGTATTCACATCTTTCTTGATCTCTGGCTCGTCTGGTGTTGGAGGCGTTACTGGGACTTCGTTAGAGTCCTTGTGCACTCCTGGTTTGTGTGGGAAGCTTGCATCATAAGCTGCCTTATTCGGAATCTGTGTACGACCGTCTTCCTTCACATACGCAGACAAGTTCGCACCGGCTTTGATCTTCGCGTCGAATGTTAATTCAACTGCTTGACCGCCATTGGCTTTGACTTGGTCTTCTGTAAGGGTCAAGGTAATGGTTTGACCTTCTACCTTGATTTGACTTGCATCAAGCGCTTGACCATTCAAGGTCGCACTTGAAGTTCCTGCGAATTCAAGAACGTCTACGAGTGTATCTGTGACTGCGAAGGCTGTCGCATCTTGCGCTACACTTGTTTTCACGTTGTAAGTGAAGACTTGATCGCGTTTGTCAAGAGTTTCAGCTTCTTTGCCATTCACATCTTTCTTGATTTCTGGCTCTTCTGGTGTTGGAGGCGTTACTGGAACTTCATTTGAATCCTTGTGGTATTTTGGATTATGATCAATATCATAAGAAGCCTTATTCGGAATCTCTGTCTTACCATCTTTATTCACATAAGCGGATAAGTTGGCATTATCTCTAATCTTAGCCTTGAAATTCACTTCAATAGACTTACCGGCATCTGCTTTTACAGAAGCTTCTGTAAAGGCAACTTTGATTACTTGGCCAGAAAGTGTCACTGTCGCCTTCGATCCTGCATCCTCACCATCAAGTTTAACAGTGGCTGAAGCATTCTCACCAACAAATTCTAGAACTTCTTTCAACTCGTCTGTCATCTCAAACACAGTTGCGCTGGCAGGCATTGTTGTTTTCAAAGTATAAGTAAATTCTTCATTACGTTTTGCAAGATCGTAACGTTCTGCTCCGTTTACTTCCTTCCTAAGCTCTGGAGTTGTTGTTGGCGGTGGAGTGACAGTGACTGGTTTTGATTCTTTCTTAGAATCTGGATTGTCATTAATGATGTAGCTAGCAGTATTTGGTACTACCGGCTTGTCTTTTGATTCATTTGGATAAGCCGCTAAGAGTGCATCAAAGGTAATGCCTTCCTTCACCTTAGCCTTAAATGAAACTTGTACAGCTTTACCAGCATATTGTTTCACTTGCTCTTTACCAAATGTGACCGTCAAACGTTGACCTTCTGTTGTTACAGTGAGGTCTTGAACAGCTTGGCCATCAACAGTGACCGTTGCTTCTCCTTCAAATGCCAATTCTTTGACGATATCATCTGAAATGGTGAAGCTATCTGCCACATGTGGAACCGTTGAGTCAATCGTATAAGTAAAGATTTCTGATAACTTACCAAGATCTGCGTGTTCCTGACCATTCACCTTCTTAGTGATTGGCGGTGGAGTGACAGTAACCGGTTTAGTTTCTTTCTCACCTTGTTGGTCATTCTTGTTGGTATAAGTAATCTTAGCTTTGTTCTCAATAGATGGAACAGTTGAGCCTTTCTTCACTTTGGCATGAATCACGAGCTCTACTTCTTGGTTACCGTAGTCACCCGCATTCGCAAAATCCTTCATCATTGCAGTCACGGTTTGACCTTGAACTGTTACATCGAAGAATTTCGCTGCCGCTCCCTTGATTTCAGCTTGACCTGGAGTCAAGTTCTCATCCAAGGTATCCGTTACAACGAAGGACTTGTACGTTGTAATATCATTTGGCAATTTCGCTTTGATATTATAAGTAAAGTCGGTTTCCGCACCGATTGTTGCCTCTGTCAGTGTTTCGTTGATTTTCTTATCAACACCTGGTTCTGATGGAGGGGTTACGGTGACAGGTTTCGTTTCTTTTTCTCCGCTATGATCGTTCTTATCTGTGAAGCTGAACTTCGCAGTATTTGGAATGTTGATACGAGTCACTCCATCATTGATCTTAGCCGGAATAATCAATTCAACTTCTTGACCAGCAAGGTCTGTAGCGTTCGCAAAGTCCTTCATCGTTGCAGTCACGGTTTGACCCTCAACTGTTACATCGAAGAAGGCTGCAGCTGCTCCTTTGATAACTGGTTTGCTTGAAGTTTCATTGATAACTGACAAATCTCCTTCAAGTGTATCTGTAATCACAAATTTCTTATAATCTGTAATATCTGTTGGAAGTTTTGTCTTAATGTTGTAGTTATACGCTTGACCTGTCGCGATATCTAAGTGATCAAGAGTTTCATTGATCTTCTTCGTTACAGGAGGTGGCGTTACAGTGACAGGTTTCGTTTCAACTTCTTTCTCTACATTATTCTCATTTGTAAAGGAAATAGAAGCCTTGTTTTCAATGGTTGTACCTGTCACACCATTTTTAACTTTTGCAGGAATGACTAGTTCAACAGTTGAGTATTTTGCAAGTTCACCAAACTGACCATCCTTCACCGTTGCCGTAATCTCTTGGCCATTGGTGTGGATATCAAAGAGGGCAGCTGCAGAACCTTTAATACTTACGTCACCTGCAAGTTCCAAATTAGCATCTAGTGTATCACGAATCACAAATTTCTTGTAATTGGCAACATCACTTGGTACTGCTGTTGTAATGTTGTAGTTGTATGGTTGCCCATCAAACGTTTGGAAGCTATCCAAGTTTTCATTGATTTTCTTATCAATAGTCGGTTCTTTTGGTTTTGGTGGGGTAACCGTTACTTCGTTAGAAGTTTTCTTGATATCATTCAAGGCAACATCTGCCGTATTTGGCACTTTAACCTGACCATCTTTCTTGTACTTAGAAAGGTCAGCACCGGGGCGAATCTTAGCCTTGAAGGTCAATTCAAGGTATTGAACATCTTTAGTCTTACGACGCGTTACCTTACGTGAGATCTTTTCGAGTTGAGTTTTATCAAGAGTCAGTGAAACAGTTTGACCTTCAACTTTTGTAGCAGTTTTCAACTCAGTATTATCTTTTTCACCAAGTTTTACATTCAAGCTATCTGCCTGAACTTCCAACTCTGAAACAACTGTATCCGTAAGGCTAAATGTATCTGCAATGCCTGGCCATGGAACAGTCACTTTGTACTCGAAGAGTTCTTCTTCTGTCTTAAGATCTTCATGTTCCTTATTATTGACCTTCTTCGTAATTTCGGTATCAACTGGTGGTTTAACATAGACTGGGTTTGAGCGACGAATTGTACTTGGTTTGTCAGCTGTTTTAGCATGTTTACTTGGATCAGGATTATTATCCTCACCATTCCACATGATATTACCCTGATTCAGCAAACCGAAGCCATCATTATCCTGAAGAAGGGCCATGAATTCTTTGCTCGCTTGATTATTGCGATATTGCTCCTTCAAGCGAACCGTAATGGTCATTTTTGCTTTTTGAAGCACTAAGTATTCATAACCATTCACACTTGGTACATCAGCAACAACAACATCACGTTCGTTTCCGAGATCGTCATTTTGTTTCACGACACGAGTCAAGATTTGACCTTGTGGTCCAGAAGCATGATGACCTACAACTTCCAAACGATAATCAAGAGGGTCAGTCAGCATAACATTTTTCTTGAACTCATATGGAGCGTTGTTGAAGTTGTAATCTACTGTATAAGTAAATGTTTCGTCTTTGGCAGACAAGTTCGCTGCATAGGATGGTTTTTTAGTTAATTGAAGCGGATCTTCAATAGTACCAGTATCATTGCTTTGATCTTGGTCTGCAATTTTCTTGGTGGCACTTGGGTAACAGTATTCAAGTTTTTGAACTTCTACAGTTTCTTTCGAACCACCGATTGTTTCAGTCGCAAAATCACCAACTTTAAATTTACCAGTCAACTCAGGAACTGGAACTGTCTCCTTAACTGGTTTGTAGTCTGCAGGAGGGTCTTGCTCATCATCCTCATCAACTTGTTCAGCATGTGCTTCCTTACTCAAATCATAGTCAAACTTGTTGTTTCCTGGATTAAAGACACTCTCTGGAACAGAGATTGTAACCTTGTCTCCTTCTTGAACAATCTTACCACGAATTTCTTTCTTCGAATCGGTAACCTTTGATACAATCTTCTTACCATTAATTCGAACTGCATCTACCTTATATCCTGGAGTAACTTCAAACTCACCTTTGATATCTTCTTTAACCAGAGCAGCACCAACAGATTCTAGAACTCGACTTGAGAATTTATTGATATCGCTTTGTTCATTAACATAGAAGGAAACATCTTTTCCATTGATATTTTTAGCTGGAGAAGCCATCCCCTCCAATGCTTCATGGAAAATCTCTTGGACACTTCGGTTATCTCCAATATCAAAATATTTTGAATAACCTTCTTTATATGTGTCATAATACTGAGCTTTAGAGTTTGCAAAGATTGATACGTCTTCCCAGAAACCAACTACTACTGTTCCTTCAGAACCAACAACATTTTTAAGTCTTGTAGATGCTTCCTTAACCTCTTTCACACGCCCTAAAACGTTTTGGGATGCTTCAGTTAGCTCATTAAAATTCCAAGCACGTGTAAGAATATTATTACGATAGTCGCTGTACTCTAGACGGACCTTACCATCAGGGTCACGTTTCCCATTAGCAACACCATCCGTAATCAAAAGGAAGATGGTCTTACGACCGTTAGCCATATTCCCTTTTCTTTGATTATACTGAGCAATGACATCGTCAATAGCTGGAACTGTAGGGGTTCCTCCTGCTACCTTAATATTATCAATGAATTGATGGATATCATTTTGATTAGAAGACAAGTTACTTGCCTTGTATTTGTAATCATAGTCAGGTCCCCAACTACCATAAACATCTTTACGGCCTGTAAAATTGTTATTGTAGTAGTAGTTGTATCCATCTGCACCTTGGAAGGTTGCCATCATAACCCGGTCTGACGTATCTGGATTATTAGTCTTAACCAAACGTGGGTTATTTTCATCATACTCTTCTTCCTTCACAAATGTCGTCAGAGTTTTTAAAGCATTCTGGACATTTGGAATGGTGTTCTTAAATGATCCACTCGCATCCTGCAAAATTACCAAATCCACTGGTTTTCTAGGCAGGCGCCAGCTAATTTTTTCCGTTTTTTCAATTTTACGGGAACATCCATTTTGTGTTATCTTTGTATTTCCACCTACTTCAATAGTACTACCGCCTTCATTTGCTGCAGCGCTACCAAGTAGCTGTCCCATTAAGGCTAATGGAACAGATAAGAATAACATGATAAACAATATGGATACCTTTTTAATGAAATCTCTCATTGCTATTTCTGAAATCCTATTGTGATTTCTTCTTCCCCCTTTTCTATAGTAGATATATGTTAGTTGAGTAATGTTTGCAACTCTTTAGAAAAGCTTTCCGCATCGGAATGATTAATCAATACATTTTTTACTTCTTGCTTTTTGGTTACAAAATACATACTTGGTATGGTCTGAACCTGTAATAGATCTGCCGCTGATTGATCTTCATCATAGTAATAAGGGAAAGTATATCCTTTTTCCTTAATGTATCGATCAGCACTCTCCTTCGTTTCTTTACCAGGTTCGTTCATATTTAGTAAAACAAAATTGATCTGTTCACCATACTTTTCATACATCTGCTGAACAATGGGTAGTTGTTTCTGACAATGAGGACACCAACTAGCCCATTCGACAATTAACATAGGTTTATCATACAGTTCTGAACTAGCAACCACTTTATCGTCTTGAGAAGTCATTTTAAATTCTGGAAGTTGTTGACCTTTTAGACTCAAGGCAGTATTGTTCTCAGCACTTGAAGTTGATTGCGAAACTGATGAAGTCCCTACTTCTCCGTCCTTAGCGGGTCTAGTATAATAAATCAAACCCACCGACAATCCGATGATGACTCCCACTGCTAAAAACGGAAGCCACCACTTATCTTTTTTCATAATATCTCCTTTCTATTAAGATATGAAAGTGAGTTAGATACTTTCAAATTTTGGACTTAAGCCCATTCTAACCCAAATATCATTTTATCATTTTAAAATCTTTATTTCAATAAATTTTATCGTAATTTTTCCTATTAATTGCTAAGAAAATTAAGAAAAAATAGAATTTATAATAAGTTAACCTAAATGTGGAGTTTTCAGCACTAATATTTCTAGATTTTTACCAACATCAGATTAGAATCATCATTATTCTGTCTATAATAAATTAGCCATACAACTTTTTATACAGGGTAACTTAAAAAGCAGTTCAAATGGAACTGCTCTTCTTTTGTTATTCTATCTCTTCCTTCTTTTCTTCATTTTTAACTGGAGCTGGTTCATAAGCTCGGATAATTTGAGCGACAACTGGATGGCGAACCACATCC
>ERZ773050.1456-NODE-1456-length-13163-cov-8.897772_pt1 | contig 13163 bp, 12 predicted proteins | sample MGYA00580632_ERZ773050 | MGnify/ENA primary metagenome ERZ773050 (study PRJEB29015, sample SAMEA2738123) | human oral metagenome | biome: human oral; feature: human-associated habitat; material: saliva | place: China | collected 2166 ... | reverse complement strand
TGGCAATCTGCGGTAAAAAGAGCAGAATGACCGGTTTTAAATGCACCCGTGCATAAGCCATATCAAAATGGGCTTTCCCAATAAATTCACGGGCAGGCAGCCACATACTGAGCTGACCTAACAACTCAAAAATGGTTAGTAAGAATACATAGAGATAAAGATCATTAGCAGACTTGACAAACAAGAAGATGGAAATGACTCCGACCAGTTTGACCGTGATATTCCGAACGGTAATCTTACGAAAATCTTCCAATCCCTGAAAGAGCCAGGAGATGTCGAGTCCCTTTGAAACCAAACTGAGCCCCAAAATATAGGCCACAGGATTTTGCATAGAAGGAAGCGCCAAGCAAAGCAAGAGATAGAGTAAAATGGAGACAAAGGTCGCGCCCAACTGGAGGGTATAAATCCCCCAAAAATTCTTTTGGATGTCTTTCCGGTGTCCTGAGATCTCCTTGGTTCCATAATTGGCCACTCCTAGGGTCGCCAAAAGGATAAAGTAGGTGACAATGGAGTTGAAATAGCCATAAGTCCCTAAGTCATTCGAGCTAAAGACCCGTGTCACATAAGGAGTGGTAATAATCGGCAAGATAATCACCAGTAACTGATAGGAAAGATTATAGGCGTAATTTTTTAACACTTTCATGATTGGCTACAATCCCCACTTAAAGACCGTTTTAAACGGTGTAATCAAATCTGTCGCAAAAGCTCGATGAATATCTGGGATTGTTTGAACTTCTCCGTCAACGTGGATAATGTTTTTCAAACGGCTTTGGACTCGACGATTCGCCAGCATCTCTACAGCCCGCTCAAAATCCTCACGACCCGAACGAGAAGACCCTACAAAGGTCAAGCCCTTTTCAAGAACATCCCTTGTATTGACTGCGACCCGGTTGTCACTAACCCCCATCAACATCACAGTTCCTTGGGGTTTGATATGATCAATAATATCATTGATGGCTGGTTCGCTTCCTTGACCACCAGTACATTCAAAGGCGTGATCAAACCGTTGATCGTCTGTCAACTCGCTGGTTAAAATTGCCTGATGGATAAAATTAAACAACTGCAGTTTATCACTATTGCGCCCAACTACAGTTATCTTCAAATCTGGGTAAAGATAGTGCAAAGAAGTCGCCACCACATAAGAAAGACTCCCATCTCCTAAAATTAAAACAGATTCTCTTCGTTGGTGGGCAATGAGGTTAAAGCGATGAATGGCATGCATAGCAACACTGCTAAACTCCGCTAAAGCTGTCACAGGGCCCCGAACTTCTTCTGGATAAGCCACTACACGATCCAGTGGCAAGGCAACCACTTCTTGCATAAAGCCATTAAAACCGCTAGACAAAAAGTGCGTCCCCTCCAAATAATTTTCAAAGAAGACACCCTCTGTTTGATGAGGAGGCTGGTTGGGAACCATGGCCACAATCTGTCCTGGTTGATAGGTCCCTGTAGGATCCGCTACCACGATGCCAGACGACTCATGGATAAGGGCCATAGGTAATTTCTTTTTGAGCACCTTAGGATCCCGCTTCCCTTGGTAGTAGCGTTGATCTGCGTGACAAATAGCCATGTAATAGGGGCGAATCAGCACCAGGTCTTCACGGCTCATGTCTTCTTCTTGGTATTTGATGGTGATATTTTTCGGCTGGGTCAGCTGAAAGATTTGGTTCAACATATTAATTGTCCTCAATCATACCGCGTGCAATTTTCAAATCTGTAATCGTCGTAATTTTAATATTGGAGTATTCCCCTTTAGCCAGAGCAACTTTTTTCCCATTGATGACAAAGATTTTGCAGGCATCTGTCAAGACTTCTTTTTGCTGGTCACTCAAGTCATGATACAAGGCAAGGAAATCTTTCATTTTAAAAGTTTGAGGGGTTTGACCTTGGTAGAGGTATTGCCGCTCAGGGATGTCGGTGATAAAGGTATTATCTAAGCTTTGAACAATAGTATCGGTCGCTTCAACGACTGTATCTACAACATCATGGCTCTTGGCCAATTCAATGTTCTCTTGAATGGTTTTTAGGCTGACAAAGGGGCGAACTGAATCATGGGTGACGATAATATCCTCATCTGTCAAAGGTTGCACCTTATCGATAGCTAGGATGATATTTTCGATAGTAGAGTTTCGGTCACTTCCTCCCTCTACAACCAAGATCCGTTCCTTATAAGAAGCCAAGTATTTGTCTACCAGATCTTCCGTATAAGTCACCCAGTCCGGATGAATCCCCAATACAATCTTTTGAATCTCATGGACCAATAAGAACTTCTCTACGGTATGGATTAGAATAGGACGTCCCCCCAAATCCAAAAATTGTTTGGGCATATCCGTAATCCCCATCCGTGATCCTGTTCCACCTGCTAAAATCCCTGCATAAATCATCCTAAACCTCCTGTTTTTGTATCTTTTCCTTCTCTAGAACATAGCCATTGGCAATCTAGCCTAGTTTTGCTCTCACCTTTTGATACAAATGAGGAGAAAGGAGCAAAAGAAGGTATTTGAGTTTGTTTTTTCTTGTAATATGTGAATTGACTAGAATATCTTTCCAATAGCGACGATACTCTTTACGAATCTTGTTGACTTGGTCATACATTTGAGAACCTAACATAGCATGAACAATATGAAACCCATTAAAGACATAGCGGGTATTGACCGCTTTTTTCATTTCCTGATCATCAGGATAGTCTCGCTCAACATAGGCTCTGTTCCATTCCATAGCCTTATAAAAATTCAAAAGGCGATCGCTATACTTCGAATTAACTGTACTACCCGCTCTTCGATAGTATTTATAAATATGCTGATTTCCTACAGCAATCTCCTTGCAAGCTGCAATGTGCTCATAGGCAATGGCCAAATCTTCGTAAATCATTCCTTCTGGGTAGGGGTACTGGAGTAAGATCTCTTTTTTGTAGAGTTTTCCTCCAGGATGGGTTCCTACACTGTTCCCATAAAACATGTGAAGAAGCGCTGCACGGCGATCTAATTTTGTACTATCTTCCAACGAAAGGTCACCGGCGATCAAATCAGTCTGGTGATCTCGCACTTCTACGATAGAAGTTACAACCAAATCGACCCCGTACTGATCTTTTAAAGCCACTAAATATTCAACAGCTTTTGTATTATAGTAGTCATCCGCATCTAGAAACATAATCCAATCAGAGCTTGCCTGCTGGACTCCAATATTTCTTGCTCGAGATTGCCCGCCATTATCAACATGGAACACTCGAATACGGTCATCTTCCTGGGCATACTGGTCACAAATTTCTCCTGAACGATCGGTTGATCCATCATCGACCAGGATAATTTCAATATTTGAATAGGTCTGTTGTCTAAGACTACCGACACTATACTGTAAATACTCCTCGACATTATAGACCGGTATGACAATCGAAACCTTTTCCATTATGCTAATCCCTTCATGATAATTTCTACAATCTGTTGACAAGCCGTTCCATCCCCATAAGGATTGCTTGCCTGGCTCATCTTCTTGTATTCGTCTTGGTCTTCCAGAAGGAGCTTGAAGTTGCGATAGATGGCTTCTTCTTCTGTTCCGACCAATTTCAGAGTCCCTGCAGCCACACCTTCTGGACGTTCAGTTGTATCACGCATGACAAGGACCGGTTTCCCTAAAGAAGGTGCTTCTTCTTGGACGCCACCTGAGTCCGTTAAAATCATATAGCTTTGGTTCATGAAATTATGAAAATCAATCACTTCCAATGGCTCAATAATTTTCATTCGTTCATTCTCTCCAAAAATCTTACCGGCCAATTCTCTGACCTTTGGATTTTTGTGAATAGGATAGACCACCTTCACATCTTCAAACTCTTCCAAAATCCGGTTGACCGCACGGAACATGTGCTCCATAGGTTCTCCAAGATTTTCGCGACGATGGGCCGTCAACATGATGAGTTTACTTCCTTTCGCCCATTCTAAAATAGGGTGATCATAGTCTTCCTTCACCGTTGTCTTTAAGGCATCAATTACTGTATTTCCCGTAACGAAGATATTGGTACGCCCTTCTTTTTGAAGGTTCTCTTTTGAAACCTGGGTTGGAGCAAAGTTATAGTCTGCCACAATAGACGTAACCTGACGATTAAACTCCTCGGGATAAGGACTTTGAAGGTTGTAAGTCCGTAAACCTGCTTCCACATGCCCCACTTTGATGCCCATATAAAAGGCTGCCAAAGCTGTCGCAAAGGTGGTAGTAGTATCCCCATGGACGAGGACAATATCAGGCTGCTCCTGCTCCAAGACCGGTTGGATTTTCTCTAAGATTGATGTCGTAATGGTAAACAAGGTTTGGTTAGCCTTCATGATACCAAGATCATAATCTGGAGTGACCTGAAAGACATCCAAGACCTGTTCTAACATTTCCTTGTGTTGTCCTGTTACACAGACCACTGTCTCAATCGTATTGTGCTGCTTGAGTTCATTTACCAAAGGACACATTTTAATAGCTTCTGGTCGCGTCCCAAATACCAACATGACTTTTTTCATTTTGAACCCTTTCTCATCGATTGATAAAAGTGTCGATAATTGTCTAAGAAGATGGAATAGCTATACTTGCTCTCATAATCTTTCTTCGCTTGAGCGGCTAAAAAGGCTCTTCTCTCAGGATCTTCTGCCAATTGTTCTATTGCTTGTGCCATAGCTTTTGGATCTTTTACAGGAACGATAATCCCATTACTGGCATTGACAATTTCATTTATACCGGGAATATCCGTTGCGACCATCGTTTTTTCATTCATAAAGGCTTCGATTACATTTAATGCTAAACCTTCATACAAAGATGAGGAAACTAAAAAATCAAAGCTATTGATACACTCTACTACGTCACTCCTGTAGCCTAAAAAATGAATTCTCTTTTCAAGCGCTAGCTCTTTTGTTTGATTTATCAAATCATTTCTCAATTCTCCGTCACCGACAATAAACAAGGATACACTTGGATTTGTCACAAGTGACATAGCTTCAATCAGATAGGTCAACCCTTTTTGCTCTGATAAACGAGCAACACAACCAACCTTCACACCCGGCGTCTCACTAATCTCAGCAACTTGGTCTCTATTTTCTTGCATCCTGACACCGTTATATATGACAGCCGTTTCTTTTATACCAACATCTGCTTTCAAGTTCTTATTGACAGCATCACCTACTGCAATAACATGAGCCTTTCCTAGGGCAAATTTATAGAGTGGCAGTTTATCTTTAAAAACATTATGGGCTGTATAGACATGAATTAAGTTCGGATGACGCAGTTGCAATAAACGAATGTAGAAAGCAGCCATTCGGTGATGGGTGTGGACAAGAGTGATCTCATTTTCTTTGATGATCTTGGAGAGACTAGCAAGAATCTTGAGCACAGTAGCTGGCTGTTTGCTATCGACGTCTAAAATGCGATGGTGTTGAATCCCATTCTCTGCTAGTTTTTCTTCCCACAATCCACCAGTTGATGCGACATGAACCTGATCAAATTCATCCTTAAGATCTGTCGCTAACTGATAGACAATACGTTCAGCCCCACCGATATCCATGGTCCGCGAAATGTGAAGAATATTATTTTTTTGCTTTCCGTTTTTCATGTACTACTCTCTTAATAAAAGTGGCATTTCCTACAAAATAGCGCTTAAAGAGCCGTTTGGGTTCATTGGCCACACGGAACAACCATTCCAGATTGGCTTTTTGCATCCACATAGGTGCCCGCTTGATATGACCTGATAGGACATCAAAGCTTCCTCCCACTCCCATAAAGACAGAATTTACTCCATTGTCCATAAACTTCTGGATCAAGTACTCCTTTTTAGGAGAGGTGATGCCGACAAAGACAAAATCTGGATTCTTCTCACGGATATCTTCTTGGATAGTATCCTCTTCTTCAGCAGAGAAATAGCCATTGCGATGACCTACTACTCGGAGATTCGGATAATCCTTTTTAAAGATGGTCAGCATATCTGTCAAGACTTCCTCTTTTGCCCCGAAGAAGTAGACAGAGTAACCTTTTTCATTGGCCAAATGGAGCAATTCCTGCATCAAATCGATGCCTGCCACGCGCTCTGGCACAGCATAACCCAAATAGCGCGCAGCGAGAACAACAGAAGCACCATCTGCATTGATGATTTCAGACTCATTGACAATCTTCTTGATGGCCTCATCTGTCGCACATTGATTGAGCTTATCTGCGTTGACTCCCATCAAATGGAGTGGTTTTTTATCTTGGACAAATTTTTCTGTAGCAGCAACGGTTTCTGCCATTGTTAAAGGGTCAATTCTGACCCCCATCATTGTAAAACTTTTCAAGCTTATTCTCCCCAAGTGGATTCAAAATGACCTTTTTGCTCTGATTCTTCAGGCAACTTCATATAATCGCCATAGATCTTTGTCAGATAAGCATCTGGATCAGCATGTCCACTGATTTTAATGGTTTCAAAATCAAGGAGTTGTGGCTCCCCAAATACTTCTTTGTAGGCCAATTCTCTCTCGCGATAGGATCCTAAAACATTTCCCACGAGATCACTTGTCTCAAAGTCGTATTTTTTAATCGTATTTTGCAACTTTTGGTTGATTTTTTCAGTATTTAGCAATTTGTCTAGGTGAAGGATCTTAGAGACTTTCACAATTGAATTTTCAAAGAAGCCTCGGTCGCGATTATGCAGTCGATTGATAACAGATATTTTTGAAAGGGCACGGTAATACTTAATTTTATTGGTGTGTAAGAAATAGTGGAAACCATCTGATGGATAACCATCTAAAGGAAACACATCGATAAAAGGACTACACACAACCCCACCAAATTCAATTTGAAGCGAGGTATCCATGATAGAGGTATTGCCTAAATTATCATCATGGATTCTTAGGATAACATGATCCGGTAATTCCTTTTCGCAAATTTCCAGGAATTTTTCATAATCTTTTCTAGGCATTCCCAAATCCATATCATCATCCCAGGGAATAAAACCCTTGTGACGAATAGCTCCTAACAAGGTCCCACCTAAAGCATAATATCGAAGATTGTACTTAGAACAAACCTCAATATACTTTTCTAATAAGGACAACTCTCCTAATTGAATCTGTCTTACTTTACTCACAACCTACTTCGCTCCTTCTTTTCTAAGTACAACCTTCACGGTCTTGAGCAAGATCTGAATGTCTCTCCAGATCGTCCAATCATCCATGTACGCAACGTCCAGTTTGACCACTTCGTCAAAATCCTTGATTTCACTGCGTCCGCTCACTTGCCAAAGTCCCGTAATACCTGGTTTGAAACTGAGTCGGCGTTTTTGGGCTGGCGTGTAGTCTTGGTATTCGTCTACCGTTGGAGGACGAGTCCCGACCAGACTCATGTCTCCGATCAAAACATTGTAAAATTGTGGCAATTCATCGAGACTGGTCTTACGGATAAAGCGTCCAATTGGCGTTACCCGTGGATCGTTTTCCATCTTGAACATCCCACCTGTCATAGTATTTTGCGCCATGAGATCTTTCTTAATCTCTTCGGCATCCACGCGCATGGAGCGGAATTTATAGAAGTTAAAATACCGTCCGTTCTTTCCGACTCGCTTCTGTACAAAGAAGGCAGGTCCGCCATCCTTACGAATCAGAGGGACCAAAACGATACTCACTAGGCCACAAATCAAGAGACCAAAGAGGGCTCCTGCAATGTCTAAGAGACGTTTAGCAAACACGTGACTCGGCTTGTAGAAGTTGGTTGAGAAAGTGACGACACTTAGTCCCCCGACTTCTCGAACCCGTTTATTACCTAAGGACGCGAAGTTAAAGGCATTGAGATTGACCGATACATCGATCCCCATACTCTCAAACTCCGAGACGAAGTCACTAATATTGTAATCCTCACTTGGCAGATTGATAAACACTTCATCCACCACTTCCTTGGTCACAAAGTTCATCATTTGGTCCGGCTGCACCACCCGTACACCTGAATGAGCAAAATCAGTATCGTCCATGACAGTGACACCGATTAGTTCTCCTTGATAAAAGCTGGGCGAATGCAGAATATCAAACACTTTTTCCATCCGACTAGTCGCTGTGATCAGGAAAATCTTTCTCGAGCTTTTCCGCCGTGGGGAAACAGACTTCCGGTATCTCTTCAGCAAGAGATCCATGACATAGACAGAAAAAGTATTCAAAAGAAAGAAGTAGATCATCCCCCGACGAGAGATGGAAAAGACCCCATCGAGCATAAAAGAGGTAAAGGTGATCCCAACAGCGAAAAACACATTGTATTTCAAGACCTGAAAGAGCTCATCCAGGTAACCCCTGCTATAAAAACGATAGGCAATATTGCTAATGTAAAAGGATACAAAATGTAAGAGATAGAGAATGGCGATCGTCTGCGACGTGTATTCTGCATCCTTAAAAAGACTCACAATGTAAGCCGAAAATAGGACAGCTAAACTTTGAAAGAGAACAATATTTAGTTTTTCCAGTTCGATTCTTTCTTCTCCCATTTTCCCTCAATCCTATTCTTTACTTTTTCCCGTACTCTCCGTAAGATCCATATCCACCATATGAACCATACTCAGCAGCTTTAATGTTAAATTTATTGAGCACTACTCCCAAGAAAGGGGTGCCTGTTTGTTCTAATTGGTCCTTAGCTTTTTGGACAGCCTTGCGTCCATTGGCCCCAGATTCTGTGATCAAGACAGTTCCATCACAGCGTTGAGCGATGATCGCCGCATCAATCACCACTCCGATTGGAGGAGTATCGACAATGATATAGTCAAAATGCTCACGTAGGGCATCCATCATCACAGTGAAGTTCTTGCTTTGCAAGAGACCCGTTGGGTTTGGCGCGACCTGTCCAGACTCGATGATATCCAAGTTTGGAAAATCAGTCGCATACAAGATTTGGTCCAATTGGCTACGACCAGATAAGAAGTCGGTCAACCCTTGAATCTTATCCCGGCTACGGAAAATCCCTGTCATGACAGAGTTCCGGATATCACAGTCGACCAAAAGGGTCTTGTAACCCGCACGCGCAAAGGCAACGGCCAAGTTGGTTGAAGTGGTTGATTTTCCTTCATTTTCTTGAACAGATGAGATGGCGATGACTTTTAAGTCCACCCCACTCAATTGGATATTCGTCGCAAGGGCATTGAAGTACTCTTCTGCCTTCCGAATTTCTTGTAATTTGTTTTTTGAAATTTCTAACGTATTCATGCGATCCCCAGTCTACAGTTTCTTAATATCTGGCACAATACCAAGTAAGGTTAATCCCATCAGCTCTTCAACGTCCTCTGGTCTCTTGACACGATCGTCCAAGACTTCTACTACGACCATGAGCACCACCATGAGGCCAGCTCCAGCAATAAAGCCAAGAAGGACATTGCGTCGGATATTTGGTGAAGAAGGTGATTGAGGCACTTCTGCTTCATCCAAAGTCGTAACATCTGACACCTTGGTCACAGAGATGATCTTTTCAGCTGCTACATTTCGAAGGCCATTGGCAATGCGGGCCGCTTCTTTTGGATTTCCATCCTTAGCCGTGATCGAAAGGATCCGAGTATCTGTCGGAACGGATACACTGATCTTTTTCGACAACTCAGCTGGTGTTAGATCGAGTTTCAATTCTTCGATGGCTTGACTCAAGACATTTTGAGAAAGGATGATCTCACGGTAGTCTTTCACCAAGTATGAACCTGCCTGTAAATCAGAGTTTGTCAAGGCATTGTTGTCTTGGTTTTGGCGACTGACCACATAGATCCGGCTAGTACTTTGGTATTCTTTCTTGGCTAAAAAGGCACTATAGCCAAATGCTGCGATAGCAAAGACCAGAGCGACCAAAACGATCGAAAACTTGCGTTTCCATAGGGTCTTCAGCATAGCGAAAACATCAATTTCCACTGCTTGATTTTCTTGATTGTTCATTTCCTAATTACTCCTTCATGTGGATCTCTCCACCTGTTTCATGGTTAGATTAATTCATCCGCTAACAAGAGTTCTTGATTATCGACAAAGAGCCTTTGAGCTCTCTGTTCTCCGTATTCTTCCTTGATCAAGCGATAGGCTTCTGCCATGTATGGCGGTCGTTTATCCACATTGTGCATATCACTAGCCACAAAGTGCACCAAGTCTTTTTCTAAGAAGTACCGAGCTCGTTTTTTCAGTTGTTTTTGCTCATCCCCAAAGAGGCGAGGCTTGAGAACGCTAGAACTATTGATCTGCATGTAGCAGCCCATGTCAATCATCTCTTGCACGCGCTCCTCATTTTTCTCCAAGCACTTGTAGCGCTCGATATGAGCCACCACTGGGGTGATGCCCAGATGGAGCAAACGGTCCAAGGCTGTATGAATCTCCTTGTAAGGCGTTCCCATACTGAATTCGATCAGCGCAAAGCGCGTCTCTGCCAAACGTGGAAAGATATTCTCTTCCAATTTTTTCAAGACATCATTCGTAAAGTAGATCTCTGCTCCATAATGAATGTTCAAGTCCGGCGCGACTTGAGCGGCAATTTCCTTTACTTCTTGAAAATTTTCTGCAATTTTTCCTTCGGGTGTTTCAAACATCCCCTTGCGACGATGAGAAGTCGAGATAATGGTCCGGACCCCTTGGCGATAGCTTTCTTCCAATAAGGCACGGGTATCTTCCCTTGTCTTTGGTCCATCATCCACATCAAAGACGATGTGCGAATGGATATCAATCATTTTTCTTTTCCTTCCATCACTTTTTGAATGGTTTCCTTAGCCTTGGTCAAGCTCGCTTGATCCAACTCCATGACATAAAGGTTGTAACCAGGCATAGCATAAGATGGCAAGTCATTTCGTCCTTGTCCGGTGATCGCTTGTGAAGTCACCTCATAAGAACCACCCGTTTCTAGCTGGGTATTGATCAAGTTCATCATAGTTGGCAACTGCATGTTGGTTTGGACAGAATCTTGGAGGTTTCCGATAATCTCATTGTAGTTGCTTAAGACCTTAGTAGAGGTCAACTTTTTGATAATGGCCGCAATGACTTTTTCTTGGTTTTTCCCACGGTCATTGTCACCACCTTGAAGAGAGTAGCGTTCTCGGACAAAACCAAGCGCTTGCTCTGAATTCAAATGGACCTTTCCTACTGGGAAATGGAACTTCCCGTGCAAGCTCGTGAATTCTTGGTCATTTTCCACATCGATCCCCCCTAGAAGGTCAATCAACTTGAGGAAGGAGGTGAAGTTGAGACGAACATAGTAGTTGAGCTTGATATCATAGAGATTTTCAAGTGTATGAATGGAAGCATCCACACCGTAGATCCCCGCATGGGTCAACTTATCATTTTGGTTGTTACCACCATCTGCAATCGGTACATAGGCATCCCGCGGCGTCGTTGTCAACAGAACTTGCTTGGTCTTCCGATTGACAGTCATGATGATATTGACATCTGATCGAGAAACCGAAGTTACTGGGCCATAGGTATCGATCCCGCTGACATAGATGTTAAAGACATCCGCATTGGCAGACACCTTGCTCGTCGCTGCCACTTCTTTTCGAATCTTGTAGGAATAGATTTTCTTCAACTTCTTCGCATAGTCGACATCTTCAGCAGCGATCGTATCTTCAAAGGTACTGTTGAGCACCATGGCAGAAGCATTCCCTTCTTGCAGGCTCTTATAGGCATCTAGATAAGTCGGTGCATCCACTACAGAAATTTCCTGACCCTTGGTCTTTTTGATATTGTCCAAGAGGGCCGTGAGATTAGCCTCGTTATTGTTGCCCTTTGGTGCCACCACTTCCTTGATTTCTTTGATGTCTTTGATGTCACTGTCTTTCTTGACATAGACAGCCATCTCAAACTCTGTATAGTTAGAATGGCCATTGACATTACTCGTCAGATTTAGCAGCTGTTGACTAGCAAACAAAACTCCTGAACTCGCTAATAAGCCGACAAGAAGCAGGACCAAAGTTGTCTTTTTGGCCTGATTTTTGATCACAAACCAAGCTGACAAGAGCAAGAAAACAGCTAGTAGTACCATCACGAGAACATTAACATAGCGAAAAGCCAAGATGTTATTGGCCAACATGGTATAGGTCGCCCAACTCGCGGTTATAAGCAAAAAAATAAGCAATACGGAATTAACGATTCGCAATTGCCCCCACTTACGCTCTGAACGACGACTCCGTCTCCTTTGTGACATAAATACCTCCAATTAGTCCTAATCATATTTATTGTAACATATTTTTAGCAAAAAATGCATTAATTATCACTTTTTTGTCCATTATGGCCACTTGGAAAGTAAGCGCTTTCTAAAACAAGCAAAATCCCTTGTATACTTATGCAGAGAATCCAAAAAAACCGGGTGAAACACCCGGTTTGAGAATGTAGACAAGCTGTTTTTTACATCAAACAAGTTAATGAATGCCTAACAAATTAAAATGAGATACTTTTTAGTCTTATTCAATCATCTACTGAAACTTTCCGCAGTGAGAAAAGCGCTAGAAACACTATTGTTTCTAGCGCTCGGGAGTTTTGAAACTTTAGATTCAAAACTAAGTCATGGAACTTCTTCGAAGTTCGCTGACGTCCGTACTCACCTAAGGGAAGTTTCTAAGATGACTTTGTCTTCAATCTGAACCGAGTGAAAAACCCGGTTTGTGAAGATCTACAAAAGATCATCTCGTTTGACCTGCTCAAAACTTTCCTTGCCATCATTGAGCTTGTCCCAGATGACGACCTTTCCTTCTTTGAGGGATTTTTGAACATCAATAATCCGCTGGTTGGAAGAACCACGAAACTGCAGCATGAGGTTGCGTTTGCTTTTATCATACCGTCCATCGACCAGGATATCAATCAGCGACAAGAGCTCCAGTTTATCCGGTGTCTCCAACATCATTTCTTCCCAGGTGTAGCCGGTCCAAGACCAGATATCTTTGTCAGGCAATTCTCTTTTCACGCGCTTGACCAAGGGCAGCAGGATACCAGTGTTGAGAAAAGGTTCGCCCCCAAGCAGGGTCAAGCCCTGAACATAGGGTTGGGCCAAATCGGCCATGATCTGCTCTTCTAACTCTTTGGTATAGGGAATGCCAGCGTTGAAAGACCAAGTTGCTGCATTATAGCAGCCTTCACAGTGAAACATACAGCCACTGACATAGAGGGAGTTGCGCACTCCTTCGCCATCCACAAAGTTAAAGGCCTTATAGTCAATGATTCGCCCCTTACTCAGCTCCTCACTTT
>ERZ773050.1453-NODE-1453-length-13182-cov-3.601051_pt1 | contig 13182 bp, 10 predicted proteins | sample MGYA00580632_ERZ773050 | MGnify/ENA primary metagenome ERZ773050 (study PRJEB29015, sample SAMEA2738123) | human oral metagenome | biome: human oral; feature: human-associated habitat; material: saliva | place: China | collected 2166 ... | reverse complement strand
CTTTGTGCTCGATCGCGACGAGGAGGCTGCCTGGCATCTGGTGCACTCCGATGAGTTGTGGATCTGGTCGGGGCCGGGAGCCTTGGAGATTCACCTCGGCGGAGATGGCGAGGCTCCAAGTTCCGAGCCGCAGATCGTGATCTTAGGATCGCCGGCAGCTGAGGAAGAGGAACTCTCTCCTTCTGAGCCTTCGAACCCCGTGCAATTCCTTGTCCCCGCTGGTTCATGGCAGCGTACTTTTGCTCGAGGCCAAGCGGCGCTGGCCACCTGCGTTGTCTCGCCCGAGTTCTCTTTCGAGGACTGGAAATTAGCCTCGGCGGGAGAATAAGAGATTCGCGCGTCTAAAAGAATTCACAGTAGACGCGTCCCCCTCCGCTTCGGATCACGCGACGCACATCGGCGACCATGGCCGGTGAGCCGCACACGTAGTAGTCGGCGCTTTGATCGATACCGCTCGTGCGAAGGTAGTCCGTGACGCGGCCCTTAAATGCGGCAGTGCTTGACTCACGTGTCATGCAGCGGATGATGGGAGGGATCGGTGTTTTGAGCCGAAGCGTCAGATCCTCATCCGTGTTTGCGCATCCAAAGAGCAACAGGTCATCAGCACGGATCCCCTCCTCAAAAGCAGCACAAAATGGGGCAATCCCGCTTCCCGTTGCGATGAAAACCCTGCGGCGAGTGGGACTCTCCTCGTTTTCGGCTTCTTCACTGGGAATTTCGAAATTACCCAATGGGAGTTGGAGTTCAACCTTGTCTCCAAGCTCCAGGCCGTCCGCGAATGCTGCTCCCTTCCCCTTGGTTCTCACATCGATGAGGAAACGGACGGTTTCTCCAGACGCACTTGCCAAGGAATACGGCCGCCACTCAAAGGGAGCAACTCGAATGAGTGCGTACTGACCGGGTGTCCACTCCTGTGAACGAGGGAGTTTCAGGACGATTTCTCGGATGTGAGGGCTTAGCCAGTCCGCATGGACGACCTGAGCGGCGAGGCGTGGCGCGCTGCGGGATGGGTCCTGTGTTGGTTCTGGATCTGAAGTTTCACATGCACCCTCGGGGTCACTGCTCAGGCTCCGATTAATCTGCAGATATCCCTTTGGCCCAAGGATTCGACATGCGCTTGTCCACCCAGCCATTGTGGCCCCGACAATTCCGGGGAATCCCGCGTCTTGTCCTGTTAGGAAGAGCCCTGGGATCGGTGTATCTGGGGTGGTCAGCCCTGCATTAAGTCGTTGCGAGGTTAGAGGAAGGCCGTAGAAGCACCCCTGTGAATGAGAGGTGTAGTGCTCAATACTCAGAGGCGTCGCTACTTCTTCGTAGCGAACAGCATCCGCGAAGCCCGGGAGATTGCGGTCAACGAGTGCGATCAGTCCCCTCGCCATTGTTGACTTGAGCAAGTCGTAGTCACTTCCTCGCTCCCCTTTCATTGTGTCCTCCCACGCACGAAAAGCACCGGCTTCAACGAAGGAGACAATTTCGGCGGTGGCGTGCTGGTCACCTGCTTTGAGCCCCGGGAAGGAAACGAATGCCGTTTGTGGGGTGCCGTCCATTAGGGCGGTGGTCAACGCCGCGGGAGTCTGCGAGCCATCACCCTCATTGATCCAGATGTTGGAGCCGTCGATCCCCTCGGGATAGTGGTCAAGGGTGAGGTAGACAATGACGGCTGTTCCTCCGTGTCCCATGCGCGCGATCGCTTTGCGTCTCTCCTCCGTGAGTTTTCCAATGCTTCCCTGCGTTGGAAGTAGACGGTTATACGTTTCGCTTGCCCCGACTCCTGAAACGATGATCGGGGCACGCTCTTCATAGGTCACTGGATGTGTACCGGAAGTGTCTGTGATGCGGACTCCGACCGCCCGACCGTTTTGAACAAGAATTTCTTCGACGCTTTGAGAGACGCGGATTTCTCCCCCATTTGAGCGGATTTTTTCCTCGACCATTCGCGAGATTTGCCCGCTTCCTCCCTGGGGAAACCACGCTCCATTCATGTAGTGGCCGACGATCATCGCGTGGGCGACAAAAGCACTGCGCTCGGGTTCGACTCCGTAGTCTCCCCAGTGCGTCGTCAGGAGTGTTCTCAACGCGGGATTATGAAAGCGGCGCTTCATGTAGTGCGCGGTCGTCTCACATGCGAGCAAGGTGTGCATCTTCTGTGCCAAGGCGACAAGAGGGGCAACCTGTTGCGGGACAACCTGGCGAACATAGTTGAGAGTCATCCACGAGTATGCCCGCGCGACGTCTTTGAAATAGCGCTTCAGCGCTCGTTTCTCCTTCGGAAAGAGTGCCTCGAGTCGCTGGCGATAGACACCGGCATCCGAGGGGACATCAAGATTCACCCCGAGCTTTGGGAGGCAAAAGCGATCATAGCTATCGGGCATCTGCATCCAGGAAAGCTTCCCGCCCGTGAGGTAATCAAAGATTTGACGAGGCCGAGTCCCGGGGGCCATGTCGCCGACGTAGTGCAATCCCACGTCCCAGCTTGCGCCTTGGCGTCGAAATGCGTGGGTGAGTCCCCCTGGTGTGGAGTGTTTTTCGAGGACGAGCACCCGCTTTTTCGCTATTCCTGCGAGTAGTCCTGCGGTTGTCAGTGAACCGATTCCTGAACCGATGACAATTGCGTCGTACATACACACCCCTACTACTTGACAGTGTCTAGTAATAGAATCACACACTCCTAGACACTGTCAAGTAGTGGCGGTCTATTTCCCCTATACTGATGCCATGACACGCTCAAGCGAAGCCCCCGGCCTACGCGAAACGATCCTCGCGATCAGCGGAAAACTCCTCAATGAAGGAGGACCCGCTTCCCTATCCATGCGCGAGGTCTCGAGGCGAGCCGGATGCACACACCAGGCTCCCTACCACCACTTCAAAAGCCGAGAAGGGATCCTTGCAGCGCTGATCACAGAGGGATTCCTCGCCTTGGAAAAATCGCTCAGTGAAGCACTTCGCGCCAGCGCCGGGGCAACCCCCCAGGAGACGACACGCGCAGCAGGACACGCATATCTGACTTTCGCGCTTAAAAATCCAGGGGTTTTTCGCATCATGTTCCGCTCTGACATGTACGATCCCAACTCACACCCCGAGCTTGTCCAGGCCAGCAAGGCAGCGCGCTCCCAGCTCCACGGCCTCGCAAAAATTGCCTACGGGAGCGAGGATCCACGCGCAGAAGCAACGCTTTGGGCATACATCCACGGCCTCGCGATCCTCATTCTCGACGGACCGCCCGCACTTGGGGGGAACGAAGGAGAAGAAACACACCAATTCGCACACGAGTGCATCGACTCCCCCTTCTTTATCGATGGTGTTCCTGGGGAGTGAGGAGAATATGCGTGATATGTCACCCGCGTCTCCTTTAAAGATTGAATCAATCGACAAGAACACCGCCGTGCCCTAGGCTGAGAGAACGTTCCGGTAATCACTGGAAACAACACTATTGAAGGAGCCCGCCGTGGATCTGGAAAACATCAAGAAGCAGGCCGAAGAGGGCCTGGAAGCCGTAAAGGACAAGGCCGAAGATCTCAAGGACAAGGCAGAAGACGCCGTCGAGGCGGCTAAGGACAAGGCCGAGGACGTCGTTTCAGACATCAAAGACAAGCTTGGCAAGTGACCATTAGCGTCAAATAAATCAGAGGGCAGATCCAATCATCGGGTCTGCCCTCGGGTATTAGATATAGTCTAACCCGCATCCCAGAGTGATTTTTACCAAATCTCACCATCTGCACTATCGCTTCCCACCCGGTCGCAATTGCATTTAGCCTTATGACATGGGTGCTTTGCCCCTTCGCGGCAGGCACTCACAACAAAATTGTCCCAATATTTCCTTAGGGAGCACACGTGGTTCGTCCCAAGATCCATTTCCGTAAGTCCGCACTCGTCGCAATCGCAGCAACCACCGTCATGGCCCTGAGCGCGTGCGCGGGCGGGACCACTTCAAGCAACACCCCTTCCGCAAGCGCCGATGCTAACGCAACCGGCGAAACACTTCCCACCGTCACCAAGGGCAAGCTGACCATCGCCACCGGCGACCCGGCTTACACCCCCTGGGTCCTCAACGACAACCCCGAATCCGGTGAAGGCTACGAGGCCGCAGTTGCCTACGCCGTCGCCAGCGAGCTCGGATTCTCCAAGGATCAGGTCGTGTGGAAGCGCACCACCTTCGATTCGGCAATCGCACCCGGCGCCAAGGACTGGGACTTCAACATCCAGCAGTTCTCCATCACCGATGCGCGCAAGCAGGCTGTGGACTTCTCCAGCCCCTACTACACAACCTCAGAAGCGGTTGTTGCCGTTAAGGGCACTCCTGCCGCTGAAGCAAAGAGCATTAACGATCTGAAGAAGCTCAAGTTCGGCGTTCAGGCCGGCACGACTTCCCAGAACTACGTGATGAACAAGCTCAAGCCCAGCGTTGATCCCCTGGTCTTCAACGGCTCCGCCGATGTTGTCCAGGCCCTCAAGGGCGGACAGGTTGACGCAATCGTCGTCGATCTACCCACCGCATTCAACGTGATCGCAACCCAGGTTGACAACGGCACGGTCGTCGGTCAGTTCACCGCAAACGAGGACGGCAACAGCTTCGGTCTGCTGCTACCCAAGGGAAGCGCGCTGACCCCTGCAGTCACCAAGGCTGTCGACAAGCTGCGTGACAATGGCACTCTGGCCGAACTCCAGAAGAAGTGGCTGGCGGATGCCGCGTCAGCTCCGATCTTCGAGCAGTGATTCTTCTTCTCCGGCTTGGGGTCTTCCCCAAGCCGGAGAATTTTCATTTATCCTTCCGCTGATTGCCCCGCGCACTCGTTATCCATTTAGAGGACCCCGTGCTCAATCACTCTCGTTCAGATGACCCGATGGCTGAATTCCCAGTCTCTGCGGTCGAAGAGCAGCGCCGTCGTTATCGACGTAAACGCACCACTCGTTCGCTTTTTATTTCCGCGATTTCCACCCTGATTATCGCCGCCATCATTGTTGCGGTCCTTGCTTCCTCTCCCGGATGGAAGACCACACAGGAAACCTTCTTTAACTGGGAGTATGCACGTCAGGCCATTCCCGCCGTGCTCTCCGGTATGTGGCTGAATATCCGCATGCTACTGGTGGCAGCAACCGGCGTGGCAATCTTCGCAACCCTCCTGGCTGCTACCCGTACCTTGGCTGGACCGGTGTTCTTCCCCCTGCGTTTCCTCGCGGCGGCCTACACCGATATCTTCCGCGGAATCCCCTTCATCGTCGTCTTGTACTTGATCGGCTTCGGTATCCCAGCGCTCAATCCCACGAGGCGCATCGATGTCACGCTCTTGGGCACTGTCGCGCTCATCATCACCTACACCTCGTATGTTTCCGAGGTTCTGCGCGCAGGTCTTGAATCCGTTCACCCCTCGCAGCGCTATGCGGCGCGCTCCCTTGGCCTCACCCACGGTCAGACCATGCGTCACATCATCGTTCCCCAGGCAGTCCGCAAGGTCACCCCGGCATTGATGAATGACTTCATTTCAATGCAAAAAGACGTGGGCCTGATCTCGGTCCTGGGCGCAACGGATGCCATCCGAGCCGCTCAGCTCCAGCAGGCGACTACCTACAACTTCACCTCCTACGTGGTTGCAGGCATCTTCTTCATCATCTTGTCCTTCCCCTTCATTCGTCTTTCCGATTGGTACACCGCGCGCCTGCGTAAGCGCGAACAGATGGGAGGAACCGTCTGATGAGCCAGACAACAGTCACGAACGAGGCCAACGCCCAAGCGACCTGCGATGAAACCGTTCTGAGCATCCAAGGCGTCGTCAAGCGCTTCGGATCCAATATCGTGTTGCGCGGCCTCGACCTTGACGTCCGTCGTCACGAGGTCGTGGTCCTCTTGGGTGCATCCGGTTCCGGTAAGTCCACCCTCCTTCGCTGCGCCAACCTCTTGGAACGCGTTGATGATGGGCAAATCTTCCTCTCGGGCCAAGACATCACCGATCCGAGTATCAACGCGGACAAGATTCGCGCACAGATCGGTGTCGTCTTCCAGCACTACAACCTCTTCCCTCACATGTCGGTCATCGACAACGTCACCCTTGCAGCACGCAAGGTTCACGGATGGAGCCCCGAAGAGGCAGCAGAGCGCGGAATGAGCCTGCTCGAGCGAATCGGTCTTGCCTCAAAGGCCCGCGAGTTCCCCGATCGCCTTTCGGGCGGTCAGCAGCAGCGCGTCGCAATTGTTCGCGCGCTCGCCACGAACCCTGAGCTTTTGCTTCTCGACGAGATCACCTCGGCACTGGATCCCATGCTGGTCGGCGAAGTGCTCGACCTGGTTCGCGAGGTCAAGGACAGCGGATCAACGATCCTCATGGCTACACATGAGATTGGCTTTGCCCGTCAGGTCGCCGATCGCGTCGTCTTCTTGGAGCGTGGAAAGATCGTCGAACAGGGACCGCCTGAAGAAGTCATCGGAAACCCGAAGATGCCTCAGACTCAAGAGTTCCTTGCTCGAGTGTTCCACTGAGAATAAGCGAATAGTTGTGTGTCCCTTGGCGGCTTCCCACGGAAGCTGCCAAGGGACACACGGCATTTAGTCCGCGGGTGATTCAACGTCTTCCCAGAAGCGCGTCACGACATCCGCCAAAACAGCTGGATTTTCCAATTGAGCACTGTGCTTCGCATCGGGAATAGTCTCATAGCGTGCTCCAAGAACCAGCGTTTCTTGACGATGCATTCGCTCTGGCCAGACGCTGTCCCCTACCCCGTGAGCAATCAGTACGGGAAGTCCGCTCTGGCGCAGGGGCACAGAAACATCTGGATAACGGGCCAGAATAATGGCCGCTCCCATCAGCGAATCCTCACTTGTCACCATCGATCGATGTGCAATGAGCGCTTCCCGAGGATCCTCACTCAAGAACTGCGAAATGTACCAAGCCGAAAGCCTCTTCCCCGTCGTCGAGGACAGCAAACGCTGACGCAAGGGAGTCCACCGCATTCCTTCGGGAGGCCTAGGCCCGGTAGAAAACAGGGTCAGTGAACGGAAAAGCTCAGGGGCTTTCACCGCGGCCTGCCGCGCAATGACGCCCCCGAAGGAGTGCCCCAAGAGATGCACGGGATTCTCCTGCGCACCCATTGATCGAGCAACTTCAATCAGGTCGCCCACAAAGTCACTCAAACGGTAATATTCCACGCCCTCAGGGGCCGCGGAATCAGCCTGTCCTCGCTGCGAATATGCAAGCGCCGCGCGACCGCGCTGCGCCAAATAGGGCATAAAGGGAGTGAAGTCTTCTTTTGAACCCGTGAAACCTGGCACGAGGAGCGCAGGGGCAGACCGAGCCACGGCCTCGTCAGTCACTACCGCAGTCAAGACACCAGCCGCACTGGGAATCCCCAGGCAACGCAAACCCTTGGGAAGGTCTCCCCCAAAAGGTGCGCAATGAACTTCTCCACGTATCTGCATACATTCCCCCACGTACATGGGAACTTCACTCGAGCTCAAAAGCTCCCGTGTACAGCTGGTAGTACACACCCTTTTGAGCAATCAGTTCGTCGTGGCTTCCACGTTCAATAATACGGCCGTGATCCAACACCATAATGGCATCAGAATTGCGCACCGTGGAGAGGCGGTGAGCAATGACGAAGACCGTGCGTCCTTCCATGAGGTTATCCATACCGTTTTGGACCAGTGACTCGGTACGCGTATCGATCGAGGAGGTCGCCTCGTCCAGAATCATCGCCGGCGGATCGGCAACAGCTGCGCGCGCAATAGAGAGCAACTGGGCCTGGCCCTGCGACAGGCTCGAACCATTTCCACTCAGCATGGTCTGGTAGCCATCGGGAAGACGCTCGATGAAGGAATGCGCATTCGCGAGCTTCGCGGCAGCAATGCACTCTTCATCGCTCGCGTCCAAGCGCCCGAAGCGAATATTGTCCATGACCGTTCCGGTGAAGAGCTTCACGTCTTGGAGAACAACGCCCAGAGAGCGACGCAGATCAGGCTTGTGAATCTTGGTGATATTGATTCCGTCAAAGCGGATTTTGCCATCGGCAATATCGTAGAAACGGTTGATCAGGTTGGTGATGGTCGTCTTACCCGCACCCGTCGCACCAACGAATGCAATCTTCTGACCGGGAGTTGCCCACAGCGAGATATCGTGCAGGACCGTCTTCTTCCCGTCGTAGGAGAAGTCGACATTTTCCATGACCAACTCGCCGCGCAGGCGCGTGTAGGTGATCGTTCCATCGCTGTGGGGGTGGCGCCATGCCCACACTCCCGTGCGTTCCTCAGTGGGGTGGACCTCGCCGTTTTCATCGACGCGTGCGCGGACCAGTGTCACGTAACCTTCGTCTTCTTCGCTCTCTTGTTCCATGAGGGCGAAGACTCGCGAGGCGCCGGCCAGGCCCAGCGCAATCATCGGGACCTGCATCGAGGCCTGCCCAAGCGTCTGCGTAAAGTTACGCACCATGCCTAGGAAGGAAACGACAATACCGACGGTGATTGTGCCCATTCCCGCGAAGCCAAGGTTCGGGGCGTGCAACTCGATCATGACGCCGCCGATGAGTGCGACCAAGACGTAGAGAATATTTCCGATGTTTCCCAGCGCCGGCATGAGCATATTGCCGTACTGATTCGCGCGCTGCGAATCGTTGAAGAGCTGGTGGTTGTATGTGAGGAACTCTTCCTTGACGGCGTCTTCGTGGTTGAAGACCTTGATGACCTTCTGGCCATCCATCATTTCTTCGATATAGCCTTCTTCGTCGGCCAGCGAGCGCTGCTGGGCAACCATGAATTTCGCTGAGCCACCGCCCATCTTCTTGGTTACGCCGAACATTGTTCCCGACATCAAAAGGACCACAAGTGTCAGCCACACCGAGTAGCTCAGCATAGTTGCGAGCAGCGCAACGATCGTCAAGATGGAAGAAATCAAGGTCGGGATTGACTGACCGATCAACTGACGCAGTGCATCCGTGTCATTGGTATAGGTCGACATCACCGCGCCGTGCGGGTGGGTATCGAAGAACTTCAGGGGCAAGGACTCCATGCGATCAAACATGTCATCGCGCATCTTCTTCAAGGTGCCCTGGGTGATGATGGCCATCAGTCGCGTGTAAATGAAGGAACACACGATTCCCGAACCGAAGACAATCCCCATGACGGTGACGATGCGGATCAAGGTCGGCATAACCGCAGGAAGGCCCTGTTCCATGCCCGGGAGAATAACGCGGTCAACGATTTGCTGGAGGAAGATCGCGCCAACAGCCGATGCGATTCCCGAAACAATGATGCACACGAAAACTACAAGGAGAAGGCCCTTGTAACTCGCCCACAGGTACTTGAGGAGGCGACCGAGCGGCTTGGGAACGCCCTCGAGCTTGTGCGGATCTTTTTCTTCCGCTTGCAGTGCCTGTTCTTTTTGTTCCGTTTGCTGCGTCGTCATCTCAGGCCACCTCGCTTTCGCTCGGGCTGTTTTGCGTGTCGTAAAGTTCGCGGTACTCGCCGCCCAAGTCCAGAAGCTCTTGGTGCGTGCCGTGTTCCTTAATACGTCCATCGTCCAAAACGATGATCTGGTCGGCGTGCTGAACTGAAGAAATGCGCTGGGCGATGATGACCGTCGTCGTATCGGGAATTTCGGTCTCGAATGCCTGTCGAATCAACGCATCGGTCTTGGTATCCACCGCACTGGTTGAGTCATCCAAAATGAGGATCATGGGCTTCTTGAGGAGCGCGCGAGCAATGCACAGGCGCTGCTTTTGGCCGCCGGAAAGGTTGGCGCCGCCTCGTTCGACCATGGTGTCGTAGCCGTCAGGGAATTGGCGGATGAACTCGTCCGCCTGGGAAAGCTCGCACGCGCGGATCAGTTCCGCATCGGTCGCGTCAGGATTACCCCAACGCAGGTTCTCTTTGATGGTTCCCGAGAAGAGAATGTTCTTTTGGAGGATGACGGAAACCGCATCTCGCAGGGGTTCGAGGCGGTAGTCGCGAACGTCGATGCCGCCGACCGTGACCTTTCCTTCGGTGACGTCATACAGGCGAGGGATTAACTGGATGAGTGAGGTCTTTGCGGAACCTGTTCCGCCCACGATGCCCAGTGTTGAACCGGCGGGAACGGTCAAGGAGATATCCGATAGAGCGGGGCGCTCGGAGTCCTCCTTGTACTTGAAGGTGACGTTTTCGAAGGTGATATCCCCGGTGGGGACCTCGCGAATACCGTATTCGGGAGAGGTCAGCGGCGATTCGTAACGAAGAACCTCCGCGATACGATTCGCGGATTCTCCGGCAATCGTGATCATGACGAAGATGAAGGCGAGCATCATCATGGCCGTCAGAATTTGGATGCCGTAGGTGATCAGGGCCGAGAGCTGGCCTGTGGTCAACTCCGTGCCGCCAGAAGCAACAATCATCTGCGCGCCGATGAAGTCCACCAGCATGATTGCGCCAAAGATGAAAAGCATCATGACGGGAGTATTGAGCGCCAGAACCTTTTCCGCGAAAGTGAAGTCTGCTCGCACTTCTTCTGAGCGCTTGGCGAAACGGGTCTTTTCATACTCTTCGTTGACGAAGGACTTCACAACTCGGATGCCTGCGATGTTCTCTTGGACCGAGTTATTCAGAGCATCGTACTTCTTAAAGATTCGCCGGAAAACCGGGAAAATGAAGATGATGATCCCGAACATGATTGCCGCTAGGAACGGCAGCATGATGAGAAAAATCAGGGACATGTGCCAGTTGATGCGAATTGTCATGACGATCGAGAAGACGATCATGAGCGGCACGCGGACGGCAACGCGAATAATCATGCCGTAGGCGTTTTGAACGTTGGTCACATCGGTCGTCATACGGGTAACCAGGGAGGATGTCGAGAAACGATCGACGTCTCCGAAAGAGAAGTCCTGAACCTTGAAGAAGAGGTCTTGACGCAGGTGCTTTGCCAACCCCGCTGCTGCGGTCGCACCGAAGCGGGCGGCGAGGATGCCGAAGAGGAGCGAGAACATCGCCATGACCAGCATAAATACACCCAGGCGGACAACTGGATTGAGCGCACCACCCTGAAGGTGATCGACCAAGGAGGCCATAATCAGTGGAAGGAAGCACTCAAGAATGACTTCTCCCGTGACAAACAGCGGTGTTAGAAGCGAGGGGCGGCGATACTCACGCACGCTTCTCAACAAAGTACGAATAGTCGACATCTAGCGCTGGACCCCCGAAAAAAATACTGCGTGTAATAGGAACCTACCCGTAGACCTTCAAAGGAATGCATCTTTGTGGCCGGGGTAGGCGAATTAATCATTTGATGTAGATATTCCCATGTTAGCTGCCTTTCCTAAGGGCAGCGATACCATCTAGCCATTGATGCAATCGGCGAAATCTCACGCCGCACAAGCAGAATGTTTCATAGCTGATTCATAGCTTTAACCCACATCAAGTACAGATTACGCTCGTAGATTTTCAGTATCAGACATCGGGGGTCGTAAGGCCCCGTCTCCTTTACCTGTTGAGGGACGCTGTTTAGAACGCATATTGTGTTGATGGGATGCACGTGGGGCCGGCTTTGCCGGCCCCACAGTGTTTATATAGCCGCGCAAAGACCAACAAAGACCTATCCGCGAACCTCACTAACGCTTGTGATGACACGTGTTCGGGGATACATCGAAACTGTAAATTCATCCTCGTAGGCGCAGTGCTTTCGAAGCTGTCTATATGCATGGGTACCCGTATAGTTCGTGCCATCGGTGAACTTCACAGCAATCTGTTCGCCAGACTCCTTCATCAAGGTGACACGAGTGATAAATATGCGGTTCTTTAAATTTCTCTTGCGCATAACAGTTGAAGTCTCTTCTTTATGCGCCACGCAACGCACGCTGAGTTCCTCACTACCCGACACTGCATCTGCCACCACTTGAGCGGATAAGACGGAGCCCATTCCAATAAGACCGCAGTCAACGGTTACCAGCGCAACACACAACACCTTGGACATTCGTGGAGATAAGCGACGCCGAAATCTCACCGCATCGTGCACACTTCCCTGAGCACAGCGCTTAATGAGCGGAATCAACACGATCGCAACAGCAATGGGCGTCACGCACACCAGAGCCCAGCTCAGCAAAGCGAAAGACCACAATTTTGGCGACATGAGGTAGAAGAGGGGCCCTGCGATCCCAGTGATGATGAAAAGCCACGGGCGGATCGAAGCACGCCGGCTCATTGAGCGAAGCGATAGCCTTTTCACTGTTACTCCTGTCCGAGCGCCCTTTCCAATGCACTCAGCCCCATTGCCAATAGCGCCGAATCGCTCTCATCCGCGCGCGACATCGACCGGTTGATCAATTCTCGCCACGGCCCTTCACGAAGCACGCGGCCACCCTTTAAGACGATGATATGCGCATCAAGTGCGGCAGCATCTTCAATCTGGTGTGTCACCATGATGACAGTGCGCCCAAGGAATCGTTGCGCAATCAACTCACGCAGTCCACGTGCGGCCTCGACATCGAGCGCCGCCATCGGTTCATCAAGCAACAAGACCTCGGGAGCAACAACCAGCGCACGAGCCAAAGCGGTCCTCTGAGCTTGCCCACCAGACACCTGAGCCGGACGACGCTGCTCCAAGCCCGCCAAACCCACAGACTCCAGGGCTTCGCGCGCACGCACCTCGGCCTCGGCAGGGGAAATGCCGGCGCAACGCAAGGGGAAGGCAACATTGGCAAGCAGACTCATATGGGGGAACAAAACGGGCTTCTGTTCTAAGGTTGCAATCTTCGGCAGGCGGCCCGAAACGCCATCTGGCCACTGCCAGGTGCAGGTCATCTGTGGCGCATCGAGGGCACCAGAAAGCGCCGACAAGAGCGTGCTCTTTCCCGCACCGTTATGCCCCATCAAGGCCGTGACGACACCGGGCCCGCAGGTAAGGTCAACGTCGATGTGCCTCTCGGCAAGCGTTCCTGCAATCCGCACGCCAGGGACGGGAACGCGCGGAAGCTGGCCCTGCGCATCTCTCTTCTTATTCCCGAGGCCGCGGCTAGGCTCGGTAGTCACGCGCGAGGCCGCGGGAACTTTCTCCTCGTCGGTGGAGGTCCCACTCAGAAGACGCGAATACCACCACTGTGAAAAGGCTGAAGCGCCGCCAACCAAGACCAGCGCAACAAAGACCAAGATGACGGAGAGCATCAGGGCCATATCGGTCGATTCTTCGCGCTGAAGATAGATTTCCAAAGGAAGAGTACGGGTTACTCCGGCAA
>ERZ773050.1451-NODE-1451-length-13189-cov-5.116111_pt1 | contig 13189 bp, 10 predicted proteins | sample MGYA00580632_ERZ773050 | MGnify/ENA primary metagenome ERZ773050 (study PRJEB29015, sample SAMEA2738123) | human oral metagenome | biome: human oral; feature: human-associated habitat; material: saliva | place: China | collected 2166 ... | reverse complement strand
GGCGGACACCGGACGCGGGGCCGTGGCCCTGTGGCGCATCACCGCCTGCGGGTGAGGGCGGGTCTCCCGTAGGATCCCAGTGCCATAGAATCAGTGAGGAGGGTCCGGGTGCCCTGGACTCTCGGTATGAAGGCGCGCCGTCCCCGCGGTTCTCCTCCCCTGCAGGCACGCGCGAGTGCGGTGGACGTTGTGCTTGTGTGACGAAGGAGCGAGGCGTGGGCGTGTTCGTGATCATTCTGGGCCTGGCCGTGCTCGTCATGGCCATAGTCGTGCTGCCCGGAGCCTGCCTTCTGACGGCTCTGCGTCAGGAGCCCATGGTCGTATGGGGTGCCGGGCCGACGGTGACCGTGCTGCTCGTCGCCGTTTTAACGGAGGTCTTCGGCCGGATCGGCGTGCCGTGGGGACCGCTCACCGGGATCGGATCCTTGTCCCTCATCGCCGTCGGAGCGCTGGGGATGGGTCTGATCCGGGGCGGCGAGCCCCGCAGCGGCGTCAAGACGGCAGCCATCGGGATGTGGCGGGAGGGGCATCGCGTCCTGGTTCTGGCGGCGATCCCGGTGCTTCTGCAGGTCTGTTTCATCACCAGGGCCATGGGGCGACCGGGAGCCCTTCTGCAGAATCATGATGTCATGTTCCATCTCAACCTCATCGAGCTCATGCGCTCAACAGGTTGGGCCTCCAGCCTGGGCGCTTCGGCTGCGATCAGCGGAGGTTCCTTCTACCCGTCGGTCTTCCATGCCGTCGCGGTGCTCCTGACGGGGGTGACGGATGTTCCCACAGCTTTCAACGCGACTTTGGTGGGCGTCGGGATCTGTCTGACGATCGTGGAAGTCGTGGTCCTCGTCAGGGCCTACGACGGCCGGACGATGGCCTGCCTCGTCGCAGGCGCAGCCTGCGCCTCGACGATGTGGACGCCCTTCCTCCTGTTCTTCAACGGGCAGACGCCCACGGGCCTGGCCATCGCCCTTCTGCCGGGGGCCCTGGCTGCGATGGAGAAGGCCTTTCGGACCTACGGCCTCCGCGGACGTCTCGTCCTGGTCGCGTGTCTCAGCCTCGGAGCCGGATGCGCACACCCCGGGGGAGGCCAGGTTCTCATCGTGCTCGCCTGCGTCATGGCCCTCACCGGCCGGCTGATCGCTCGTAGTGAGTCCGGGTCGGCGGAGATCGCGAAGCCCGCACTGCGGTCCAGAGTGCTCGTCGGGGCGGCGGGTCTTCTGATACTGGCGCTCATGATGGCGAATGCACAGCTCCAACGCATGGCGTCCTTTCCGCGAGAGCCCCGCACCTTGCTTCAGCGCGTCGAACTGGCCCTGTTCCTCACACCGAGGGAGGGGCGCGCCTGGGACTACGCGTGGTTCCTCCTCCTGGCCGGTCTGGGTCTGATTGCGCTGGGGCGGGAACGCAGGAGACTGTTGGTTCTGGCCTGGTCGGTCTGCGCGGCCCTGATAGTACTCGCCCAATCGGCGGTGGCGCCCCTCGCGGCCGTGACAGGCGCGTGGTGGGGGGACTACAACCGCTACCTCGCCCTCATGGCTCTGCTCGTCGGAGCCCTGGCCGGCCTCGGGACGCAGTCCGCCATCGACTGGGCCTCACGGCATCGGGCAGGAGTGCCCGCGAGCGCGGCGCTCGCCGTAATCAGCCTCGTCATCACGCTGAGCCAAGTGCCGCCCAACCGCATGTGGGTGCAGCGCGGCTACGATTCCGCCTTCCTCGTGCACCCGGCGTGGCTCGGTGACGGTGAGCGCCGCGATATGGAGACGACTGACCGTTTCGTGTTCGACGACGCCGTCGTCTACGGGGCGCCGCAGACCGGTGCGGGGCTGGTCGGGGTGCTGACCGGCGGAAGGAGCGTTCACGGCTCCGTGGGGAGCCCGTCCGATCCGCGGCAGGATTACCTGGCGTGGCACTTCCGCGATTTGCACACGGATCCCGAGGTGTGCGCGATCATCCGCCAGGAGGGGGGTACACCGCTGTTCTACGACGATTCGACGGCCAGCTCGGACGAGATCGGCGAGAGCTACCCGGGCTACCTCGACGTTGACACCTCGACCGGTTTCATCCCGATCGCCACCCTGGACACGGCGACTGTCTACAGGATCACCGCGTGCGAGAAGTGACCGGCGCCCGGCTCACTGCCCCCGGGCGGCGTAGCCGGCCTCGACCCCGGCCTTGAGCGGTCGCCACCAGGCCTCGTTGTCGCGGTACCAGTCGATGGTCGCCTGCAGGCCGGAGCGGAAGTCGGTGTACTTCGGCGCCCAGCCGAGCTCGGTGACGAGTTTGGAGTTGTCGATGGCGTAGCGCATGTCGTGGCCGGGGCGGTCGGCCACGTGGTCGTAGTCGTGCGGGTCGCGGCCCATGAGTTCGCAGATGAGCTCGACGACCTCCTTGTTGGTCTTCTCCCCGTCGGCCCCGATGAGGTAGGTCTCGCCGATGCGACCCCGCTCGATGATGTCCCACACGGCGTCGTTGTGGTCCAGGACGTGGATCCAGTCGCGCACGTTCTGGCCGGCGCCGTAGAGCTTGGGGCGCACGCCGTCGATGAGGTTGGTGATCTGGCGGGGGATGAACTTCTCGATGTGCTGGTACGGCCCGTAGTTGTTCGAGCAGTTGGAGATCGTGGCCTCGATGCCGAAGGAGCGCACCCAGGCGCGCACGAGCAGGTCCGAGCCGGCCTTCGACGACGAGTACGGCGAGGACGGGTTGTAGGGCGTCTCCGGGGTGAACTTGGCGGGGTCATCGAGCTCCAGGTCCCCGTAGACCTCGTCGGTGGAGACGTGGTGGAAGCGCGTCTTGTGGCGGCGCACCGCCTCCAGGAGGGTGAAGGTGCCCACGAGGTTGGTGCGGATGAAGGGGGAGGGGTCGTTGAGGGAGTTGTCGTTGTGGGACTCGGCGGCGAAGTGGACGACGACGTCCGCGTCCGCCACGAGCGGGTCCACCGTGTCCATATCGGCGATATCGCCGACGACGAGCTCGACGCGGTCCGACACATCCGCCAGGGATCCCTTGTTGCCCGCGTAGGTGAGCTTGTCGAGCACGACGACGCGCGCGTCGGGGTAGCGCGAGAGGGTCTGGTGGACGAAGTTGGCGCCGATGAAGCCGGCGCCGCCGGTGATGAGGACGTTCATGAGGGACTCCGTGGTCGACACTGCTCGGCCAGCAGGCATGGGATATGCGATGCCGTGAAAACGCCGAATTCTTCCGCCCGCCATCATGCCACAGGCCTCGGTGGCGGCGCTGGCGCGAGGCGGCGCCGCGCACTGGATCCGGAAGGGCGTGCGCCGGCGAAAGGCCCCTGGAAGCGGGTCACCGCCGTCACAGGGAACATTGCATTTCGATGAGCATTGCCAGGCTCACAGTGGAGAGCGGAGGTGGTGGCGGGTAGGGTGTCGAGTTGACCCCAATAGCCTCATCAACCCCATTCGTCACACCGGTATCATCGTGCTGGTCGTGCGCAACGAGAGGACCCCATGCTCAGCCGTCGCTCCTTCGGGATGATGTCCACCCTGCCCCTGATCGCCCTCGGCCTCGCCAGTGAGTCCTCAGCGTCCTCAGCCTCCGCGGCGTCGGCGACCGCCCCCCGCCCCCTCGCCCTGTCCGCCGACGGCGCCCCCGCGAAGGTGCTGGAGCTGACCGGTGGTGACGGGGCCCTCACCTCGCTCGCCCAGGCCGGTCTCAAGTCCTCGCCCTCCGCCGCTCCGTCCGCCACTGCCAGCCCTGCCGCGAGCGCTCCGGCGGCCGCGTCCGGCACCGGCGTGGGAACGGCCCACTTCTCGCTGGCCACGGCGGACCTGACCTCCGACGTCGACCCCGAGCGCGACGCCACCCTCCTGACCGAGCCCCTCGCCGTCGACGGCTTCGTGGTGGCCGGCTTCACCTGGAGCGGGGGAGGCCTTCCCGACGGCGCGAGCGCCTACCTGCGCGTGCGCGAGGGCGGCGAGTGGTCCACCTGGCACCTCCTGGAGGTCGAGAGCGCCGAGGGGCGCGACTCCGGCTCCGCCCTCCCCACCGGCACCGAGCCCTTCGTCACCGGCGGCGCCGACGCCGTTCAGGCCGCCCTCATCATCGACGACGCCCGCTCCATTCCCGCGGGCCTGCGCCTCCACCTCGTCCCCGATGCCCCCAGCGGCTCCGAGGAGACCATCGAGTCCTCCGAGCTCGAGTCCGTCACCGCGCCCACAACGCCCGTCGACCAGTCGGCCACGGCGCGCCAGACCGCCGCCGCCGGGACCATTGAGACCCCCGCCCCCGCGGGAGCGCCCGCCGGCGGCACCGGGCTGGGCCCCCTGCCCGCGGGCCTGGCCGCCGCGGTCGCCGTCGCCGGCCTGCCGTTCTCGGTCACCCCGCGCTCTGCCTGGGGAGCCTCCTCCAGCTCCGACTGGGATGTTGAGTACGCGAGTGCGAAGCACGTCATCGTCCACCACACCGCGGGGACCAACAACTACACCGCCGCCCAGTCCATGGGCATCATCCAGGGCATCTACCACTACCACTCGGTCACCCTGGACTGGGGGGACATCGGCTACAACTTCCTCGTCGACAAGTACGGCACCGTCTACGAGGGCCGCCTGGGCACCCTGGACTCCGCGCCCGGGACGATGGCCGTGGGCGGCCACGCCTACGGCGCCAACACCGGGACCATGGGCATCTCCATGATGGGCGACTACTCCGCCGTCGCCCCCAGCCAGGCCCAGCTCGACCGCGTCGGGCGGCTCGCCGGTTGGTTCCTCGCCCGCGGCGGGGTGACCGACGCGGGCGGCTGGGCGAGCTTCACCATCCGCTCCACGCAGAAGTACGCCGCCGGGCAGGTCGTCTCCCTTCCCCGCATCCTCGGCCACCGCGACGTCGGCTACACCGCCTGCCCCGGGAATGTCGGCTACTCGCGCATGGACCAGATCCGCTCCATCGCCGCCACGCAGATGGGCGGTGCCCCCACCCCCAAGCCGGGATGGGTGCAGTCCGGATCCGCCTGGTACTACTACACCGATGACCTCGAGCTGGTCACCGGTTGGCTCCAGGAGGGCTCTGCCTGGTACTACCTCTCGCCCGGCTCGGGCCGCATGGCCACCGGCTGGCTGTGGGACGGCAAGGCCTGGTACTACCTCAGCCCCTCCAGCGGCGCCATGGCCACCGGATGGAAGAAGGACGGCAATCGCTGGTACTACCTGCACTCCAGCGGCGCCATGCTCACCGGATGGCAGAAGGTCGGCCCCGACTGGTACTACCTCGACCTCTCCAGCGGGGCCATGGCCACCGGATGGCGGTTCATCAATGGGGGCTGGTACTACCTGGCGGAGAACTGGGGCGGCATGGCCACGGGCTGGCACCGCATCGGCGGCACCTGGTACTACCTGCGCCCCGACGCCGGGTTCATGGTCACCGGCACGCAGAGCATCGGCGGCAAGACCTACCGCTTCGCCCCCTCCGGCGCGTGGATCGGCTGATCGCGCGGGCCGTAGCCCGTCGCACAGCCCAGGTTGCCCGCGCGGCAATCGCCCTGGTCTAGACTGAGCCTTCGAGTCGCCTTCTCCCAGGGCGGCGGATTGGCACCCAGACCCGGATGAGTGAGGCCATGGCGGAGCATATCGATGTGAGGGCGCCCCTGACCCTCGGCCAGCAGGCGAGCCTCATCAACGCCTTCGGGCAGAGGGACCTCAAGGCCAAGTTCAATGGCACCCTGCTGGGCTGGGTCTGGTCCCTCGTGGTTCCCCTGGCCACGCTGGGCATCTACGCCGTCATCTTCGGCGGCCTGTTCAAGATGCAGGCCCCCACCGTCGAGAACCGCACGGGTGGGATCGCCCTGTTCGCGCTGTGGCTCTTCGCGGGCCTCACCGTCTGGGGCTACTTCCAGAACTCGATCAACGCGGGCATCAACGGGCTCCTCTCCTCCGGCGGGCTGCTGCAGAAGGTCTACTTCCCCGCCTACGCCCCCGTGCTCGGCGCGGGGCTGGCCGTCGGCATCCAGAGCGCCATCGAGGTGGGGCTCCTCCTCGTGGTCCTCGGGCTCCTGGGATTCCTCGCCTGGTCATGGCTGCTCATCCCGGCGCTCTTCGCGCTCGTCGTCGTCTTCGTCCAGGCGATCTCCGTCATCCTGTCCATCGGCAACGTCTACATGCGCGACCTCGCCCAGCTCGTCGGCGTCATCCTCCAGCTCATGTTCTACGCCACGCCGATCATCTACAACGTCAACATCGTCCCGCAGGAGCAGTGGGGCATCCCCCTGCGGTTCCTCGTCAACCACATGCCGATCGCCGAGTACATCGAGCTCTTCCGCTCCCTGGCCTACTCCAGCCAGGTGGGCGCCTGGACGCAATGGGCGGGCTGCCTGGGATGGGCCCTGCTGGCCTACGCCGGGGCGCGCCTGGTGGTCCGCAAGTGGGGCGCCGACCTGGGGGAGATGATCTGAGATGAGCGCTGACATGATCCAGGCCGCGGCCTCTGCCGCCGATGCCTCCCAGACCGCTACCGAGGCCGCCGGGCCGGAGGACTACGCCATCGTCGTCGACCACGTCTCGAAGAGCTTCGAGATGCAGGCCGACCGCCGCTCCACCTTCAAGGAGCGCTTCGTGCGCGGGCGCGCCACCTCCGAGCAGCGCGTCTTCCACGCCCTCGACGACGTCTCCTTCAAGATCCGCAAGGGCACCACGTTCGGGCTCGTCGGCCACAACGGCTCGGGCAAGTCCACGATGCTCAAGCTCCTGGCCGGCGTCTACCGGCCCACGAGCGGCACCGTCACCGTCTCGGACAACGTCGACGCCCTCCTCGAGCTCGGCGCCGGCTTCCACGGCGAGCTCACGGGACGGGAGAACATCTTCCTCAACGGCGCCATCCTGGGGCGCAGCCGCAAGCAGATCGAGTCCACCATCGACTGGATCATCGACTTCGCGGATATCGGCGCCTTCATCGACCAGCCCGTCAAGGTCTACTCCTCGGGCATGACGGTGCGCCTGGGCTTCGCCGTCGCCGTGGCTATCCGCCCCAAGATCCTCATCGTCGACGAGATCATCGCCGTGGGCGACGAGGAGTTCCAGCGCAAGTGCTTCGAGTACATGCGCGATCTGCGCGACCACGGCACCACCATCGCCCTGGTCACCCACTCCCTGTCACTGGCCAAGGAGATGTGCGACGAGGTCGTCTGGCTCGACCACGGCCGCGTCAAGATGATCGGCCCCGCCGACGAGGGCGTCTCGGCCTACATCGCCGCCGTCAACGCCAAGGAGGCCGCCAAGCGCGCCGCCGAGCAGACCGAGGAGGAGCGGGAGGCGGACAAGGACTTCCGGCTCAACCAGGGCTCGGGGGAGTGCCGCATGACCGGCGTCGAGATCTTCGACGGCGAGGGCAAGAAGGTCCCCTTCCTCACCACGGGCAAGCCCGCCACCCTGCGCATCCACGTCCACGCCCGCAAGGACTTGCACGACGTCGAGCTCGGGCTCGCCTTCATCACCGACGGCGGGGTCATGATCTCCGGGCCCAACTCGCGCCACGCCGGGCACCTCTACAACCTCGCCGCCGGCGAGGACGGCTTCGTCGACTACACGATGGACCCCGTCGTCCTCCACCCCGGCCGCCTGTGGCTGACCACCTGCTTCCTGCGCGACGGCGCCACCTACGACTACTCCGACCGCCAGACCGAGCTCCTCATCCACGAGGGCCGGGTCATTGACGAGCCGGGCCTTATCACCATGCCCGAGGGGCGCTGGAGCCCCGCCCTGAGCGTCGAGGCCACGGGCGCATCCCAGGCCGAGCCCCTGAACGAGGAGGACCGATGACCGCCAGTCAGGATGACGAGATCCGCCGCCTGCGGGCCGCGCTGCGCCACGCGCACGCCGAGGCCGGGGAGCTCCACGCCGAGATCCAGCGCCTGGAGAAAGAGCAGCGCATCATGCAGCGCAAGCTCGACGGCGCCTGGGAGCAGCTCGCCGATATCCGCCACTCCACGTCCTGGCACCTCACCGCGCCGGTGAGGCTCGCCAAGGCGGCCGTCCGCATGAGGCTGCCCCGGTGAGCCGCCTCCTGGAGCGGCTCCAGCGCGCCCAGCGCCGCGGCCAGAGGCTCAACGAGGGGCCGCTCGTCGTCGACGTCACCCGGGGCCAGATCCGCCTCGAGCGCGGGTCGAGGGACGCCATCGACGCCGCCGAGCGGGTCGCCATCGTCGCCCAGTACTCGGCCACCCCCGTCCAGCCGCTCTCGCTGAGCCGCTACCTGGCCGCCCTGGACGCCTCCGGCTACGCCACCGCCGTGGTCTCGACCGCCGAGTTCGACGAGCCCCTGGAGTTCCCGCACGGCGTCCCCGATCGGACCGTCGTCATTCGGCGCCCCAACCTCGGCTATGACTTCGGCTCGTGGACCACCGGGCTCGGCTGGATCCCGGGCGTGCGATCCAAGCCCGTCGTCCTGCTGACCAATGACTCCATGCTCGGGCCCTTCGCCCCCATCGACGAGCTCCTGGAGTGGGCGGCCGAGCCCCCCGGTCCCGACATCCGCTGCCTGACGAGCTCCTTCCAGTTCGGGCGCCATATGCAGAGCTACTTCCTGTCCTTCCGGGGAGGGATCCTCGCCGATCCCGTCTGGAGGCGCTTCTTCGACGGCATCCGCGTCCAGTCCACCAAGGAGGACGTCGTCATGGCCTATGAGCTGGGCCTGTCCCGGCTCGCCTTCTCCGAGTCGTACTCCACCGACGAGTGGGTCACCGGCCCGGATATCGGGGCCGGTTACGAGAATCCCACGATCCGCGCCTGGCAGGGGATCATCGCCTCGGGCGCCCCCTTCCTCAAGCGCACGATCCTGACCCACCCGGACCTGACGGCCGAGGCGGCCGCCAGCGCCGAGTACCTGCAGCGCCTGTACAACATCGACATCCACCAGTGGTGAGCAAGAGGCACGAGACATGACCCGCATCTCCAAGCACGGCGCCACTCGCCGCGCCACCTACTTCGCGGCCCGCGGCCGCAACGCCGCCGCCAACCTCATCGCCACCGGCTCGGTGCGCGGCTACCGCCCCAAGCACCCCGCGGACTTCGCGGCCTACGTCGACCGCCTCGGCGGGCGCCAGGACTCCGGCTTCCCGGACAAGTGGCGCGTGGACCCGGCCTTCCACGTCGACTCCCCGGCGCGCATCGCCGTCGTCATCCACTGCTTCTACCCCGAGCTCATGGACGAGCTCTTCGAGCACCTGCGCTTCATGCCGGTCGACTTCGACCTGTTCATCACCAACGCCTCCGGCACCGGGATCGAGATCCCCGACGGGATCGAGCGCCTGGGGGCCAGCGTCGTCGTCGAGGTCGACAACCACGGCCGCGACATCCTGCCGACCGTCAACCTCGTCAACTCCGGGATCCTCGACCCCTACGACCTCATCCTCAAGATGCACACCAAGCGCAGCCCCTGGCGCGAGGAGCACGCCGAGCTCGCCGGCAGCGGCGAGACCTGGAAGCAGCAGTTCCTCGGCGACCTCGCGGGCTCGCGCGAGACGATCGAGGGCGTCCTCGCCGCCTTCGCCGCCGACCCGGCCCTCGGCGTGCTCACCGCCACCGACTCCATCGTCGGCAAGCAGTTCTGGGGCGGGGACCAGCGCATCGTCGAGCAGCTCCTGCGCCGCCTCGAGCTGACGATCGACCCCGACGAGCTCGAGTTCGCCTCCGGCTCCATGTACTGGTGCCGCGGCCTGGTCCTCCAGGGCCTGCGAGCCCTCAACCTCCAGGCCGCCGACTTCGACCCCGAGGCGGGCCAGGTGGACGGCACCACCGCGCACGCCGTCGAGAGGATCGTCGGCATCGTCACCAAGGAGGCCGGGCTGCGCACCGTCGAGCCCGCGACGATCCAGGAGATCCTCACCGCCCCCGGCACCGACTCGCAGGGCTGGCACCGCTTCGACCGCGACGCCGAGCGCGTCCCCGCCGCCACCGTCATCCCCTTCTACCTGCCCCAGTTCCACGACTCGCCGCAGAACAACGTGTGGTGGGGCAAGGGCTTCACCGAGTGGTCCAACGTCGTGGGGGCCGTGCCCGCCTGGCGCGGCCACTACCAGCCCAAGCAGCCCACGGAGCTGGGCTACTACGACCTGGAGATGGACTCGGTGCGCGCCGCCCAGGCCGAGCTGGCCGGCTCCCACGGCCTGGCCGGGTTCATGTACTACTACTACTGGTTCTCCGGCGAGCGGATCCTCAACCGCCCCATCGAGAAGCTCCACGCCTCGGACCTGGACTTCCCGTACTGCATCATGTGGGCCAACGAGAACTGGACCCGCCGCTGGGACGGGCGCAGCCAGGACGTCCTCATCGGCCAGGACTACGACAAGGTCCCCGCCGAGGACTTCATCGACGACGTCATGGAGTTCCTCCTCGACCCCCGCTACATGCGCGTGGACGGCAAGGCGCTCATCGCGGTCTACCGCCCCGCCCAGATGGACAACTTCCCGCAGGTCGTCGCCGCCTGGCGCGAGCGCGCCCGTGCCGCGGGCGTCGGCGAGCTCCACGTCATCGCTGTGTCGGTTGCCAAGGAGTTCGACGGCGTCGGCGAGGACTACCACGCCAATGGGCTCGACGGCATCCTGGAGTTCGCCCCCCACAACCTGCCGTGGATCGCGGGCCCGGCCCTCGACGTCGGCCTGGACAAGCGCTGGCGCGGCAACTTCATGAGCTACCAGGGAACGCTCAAGGCCTCCCTGCGCAACGCGGTGCGCCTGACCGAGCACGAGTACCCCGGCGCCATGGTCACCTTCGACAACACCGCCCGCCGACAGTGGAAGGCCGACGCCTGGTACGGCTCGAACCCCTACAGCTTCCACCGCTGGGTGGCGGGCCTCATCCGGGCCGTCGCCGGGCGCGAGGAGGCCGACCGCCTCGTGTTCATCAATGCCTGGAACGAGTGGGCCGAGTCCGCCGTCCTGGAGCCCACCACGCGCTACGGGCGCACCTACCTCCTCGCCCTGCGCCAGGCCATCTGGAGCTGAGGCGCCGCAGGCCGGAGGAGCGCGGCCGAACCGGTCTCGCCGTGCTGATCGCCCGGTCTCGGCGAGGGGGAGGGATCAGCGCTGGGGGTGGCGGGAGGGGTAGGGGCCAAGGCGGCCGCGCAGGCCGTCGACCAGCCCCTGGCGCAGCATCCGATGCCGCTCCCCGCGCCGATCCGGCAGGGCGGCGTTGAAGACCGCGTACTTCGTGGCCCAGTAGGAGTACCGGACGCGCCAGCGGGCCGGCAGCGGCGAGCCGCGGCCCACCAGCGCGAGCGTGTTGCGCAGGATGTAGTAGTTGCGGATCGGCGCGTGCACGTGGATCGGCTGCGCCCGACCGGGCAGGCGCACGACCTCGTCGCCCAGCGAGTGGGCGAGCCGGGCCGCCGGCACCGCGACCAGCCGCCAGCCCGCGCGCCGCGCCCGCACCCCCCACTCCAGGTCCACATGATCGATGAACAGGTCCTCGCGCATCGGCCCGATCTCCTCCAGGGCTCTCATGCGCACGAGGCAGCCCGAGGCGATGAGGAAGGCGACCTCCAGCCTCGGCCGGGCCAGCTCGGCCTTGGTGGCGCGCTTGGGGCTCCAGCCCCGGTCCACGTAGACGAGCTCGTCGGCCCCCTCGCGCTCCTCGGCCGGCAGTGGCCCGACGGCGGCGATCCGCCCATCCTCCTCGATGGCCTCGAGCAGCTGGGCAACCATGGTCGGCGAGGGGATCGAGTCCTGGTCCGACAGCAGCACGTACTGGGCGCCCTGCTCCCGGGCGGCGGCGATGCCGCGGTTCTGCGCGGCGGCGATCCCGAGGTTCTCGCCGAGCTCGATGAGCCTCGCGCCGTGGGCCGCGCAGGCCTCGCGGGCGCGGCCGAGCCCAGGAGCGGCCGATCCGTTATCAACCACGAGGACGGCGTCGCACTGGGGGGCGAGCGCCTCCAGGAGTCCCCCCAGGGGCCCGGGCTCGTAGGTGACGACGACGGCGGTGGTCGTGGGGCGGGTCATGGGCGTCTCCCGAGGCTGCGCGCGTGATGCGGGGGATGGGTCTGGCCGCGCCAGCCTAGCGCCAGGCGGTCCCGCTCCGCTCGGCTGTGCCCGGGCCCCGGCGCCCGCGCCGTCGGCCGCTCGCCCGCCCTGGTCGGGGGACCTCTGTGCGCGGCCCGGTGGTAGCGGCGATCACGGTGCCCGGCGCCCTGAGCGGAGGCTAGACTCATTCCAACCCCGCCCACGGCCCGCGCTGAGCGCAACGAGGAAGAGGATCACCCGCCCATGACCACCACTGCGAAGCCCCTCGGTGTTGAGACCACCCCCATCCCTGGCTTCCTGCGCATCGACTTGACCGTCCACGGGGACAACCGCGGCTGGTTCAAGGAGAACTGGCAGCGCGAGAAGATGGTGGCCCTCGGCCTTCCCGACTTCGGCCCGGTGCAGAACAACATCTCCTTCAATGACGAGGTCGGGGTGACCCGCGGCATCCACGCCGAGCCATGGGACAAGTACGTATCCGTTGCCACCGGGCGCGTCTTCGGCGCCTGGGTCGACCTGCGCGAGGGCCCGAGCTTCGGGACGGTCTACACCTGCGAGATCGACCCGTCCGTCGCCGTGTTCGTCCCCCGCGGGGTGGGCAACGCCTACCAGACCCTCGAGCCGAGCACCGCCTACACCTACCTGGTCAACGACCACTGGTCGCCCGACGCCCAGTACACCTTCCTCAACCTGGCCGATGAGACGGTGAACGTGCCCTGGCCGATCGCACTGAGTGAGGCCATCCTCTCCGACAAGGACAAGGCGCACCCCCGCCTGGCCGACGTCACCCCTTTCCCGGCTCCCGGGGCCCAGGCCTAGGACGTGCCCGCGTACCGGTACGGTGAGGTGCTATGAGACGACTTGAGCCGGCGCGCCAGCGGTACGCCTGGGGGTCGACTTCCGCCATCCCCGCCCTCCTGGGCAGGGACGACGACGGCGAGCCCTGGGCCGAGGCCTGGTACGGGTCTCACCCGGCCGGGCCCGCTCAGGTCGCCGAGGGCGGCGTGCTGTCCGAGCTCATCGAGGCCGAGCCGGAGCGTCTCTTAGGGGAGGACATCATCTGGCGCTTCGGGCGCCGGCTGCCCTTCCTGCTCAAGCTCATCGCTCCTGAGCAGCCCCTGTCCCTCCAGGTCCACCCCAGTCAGGCCCAGGCCGCTGAGGGCTACGCCCTCGAGGACGAGGCGGGCATCGCCCTGGACCACCCCTGCCGCAACTACAAGGACACGA
>ERZ773050.1450-NODE-1450-length-13199-cov-11.725883_pt1 | contig 13199 bp, 10 predicted proteins | sample MGYA00580632_ERZ773050 | MGnify/ENA primary metagenome ERZ773050 (study PRJEB29015, sample SAMEA2738123) | human oral metagenome | biome: human oral; feature: human-associated habitat; material: saliva | place: China | collected 2166 ... | reverse complement strand
GCCTCTTTAGAAGCAAAGATACAACGTTCTTCGCTGTGCAGGTCTTCTGTCATCAGCGAAGCCGCCTTCTCCAAGTCCTTAATTGCCTGTTCGTAGGTCTCTTTTACAGTAGAACGATTAGGCAACATAGCGTGTACTGGGTCGTCAGGTGTACCGTTAACGATAGGCATACCGAGGTTTGTATCAGGGTTTTGCGCGTATGGTCTACCGTATGCACGACAGAGATAGAAGTAAATCATGCCACGCAGATAGTAGCATTCTCCCAACTGTGTATCGGTAATCGTACTCTTACCTTCAGGAATATCCTTGATGATATTAGATGCCTGCGCAACCACTTTATAGCTATAATCCCAGAAGTTCTGCAATCGGTAGTTATTAGGAGTGCGCGAATAAGAGATAAACTCATAGAAAGCATCGGTAGAAGTACCACGAATCATGATGTTATCTCCTGCATATTCGCCACAGCGATACATAGGGTCCGACCACGTTTTTAGGAATCCATAGCATCCATTCAGTAGCGATGGAAAACTCTCATCAATGTTTTTAGTCATGGTATCATCATCCATCATGTATTCAGGATGACGCTCTACGCTACACGATACCATTGCAATAGCTGCTAAGAGCAGCACATATACTTTTTTCATAGGGCAGATTCTTTATTTAGAATGTGACGTTAACGCCGAGCATAAACTTACGAACAGAAGGATAAACACCAGCGCCTGTTGAGATTGAAAGGGCTGTTGAGCGTTCGCCAGAAGCATTGCGACCAGCATCAGCAGCAGGCAATTCTGGGTCTACACCAGAATAATTGGTGATGCAGAAGAGGTTTTCACCACTGATATAAACGCGTAATGCCTTCACGATATCACTCTTAAGACTGAAGTTGTAACCCAAAGTAATTGAGCGAAGCTTCAAGAAGTCAGAGCTCTCTAAGTAGCGAGTTGACGCCTTGTTAGAGTTAGATGGGTTGTTATAGGCAGCAACTGGGTGTGTTGCTACGTCTCCCTTCTGTGCCCATCTCTTCCAACCTTTCTGCAAACTGAACTGGTTACGATCGGTATAAGCACCATCTGAGTCATACTCCTGTCGTGAGTAGTTATAGATGTAAGCCCCCATTGAGTAGCCGAAGACAGCGTTGAAGTCGAAGTTCTTATAGGTAAGTGTGGTAGAGAAGCTACCGAATACACTTGGAGTGGCACGCTTGTCAAGGGCTACTTGATCTGCCTTGGCATAGTTGTGGGTAATAACACGATTGCCATTCGCATCCGTTGTGTACCATTGTGGCGCACCATTCTCTGGGTCAACACCTGCCCATTCACGCAAATAATAGGTATCTGCGCTCAGACCCGGACGTAACAACGTGTTGGTTGAACCAGCAATACCATCACCTTCGATAATCTGGTCTCTACCACTATACAACTTCTTAATCTTGTTTGAGTTGGTAGAAAGGTTGGCATCAACTGTCCAAGTGAGGTCCTTACTCTTGATGATATCAGCCGAAAGGGTGGTCTCAAAGCCTGTGTTGGTAAGCTCACCAATGTTCTGCCAGATGCTTGTCACACCGATAACACCAGATATAGGCACTGCAAAGAGCAGGTTGCTTGTACGCTTGCTATAGAAGTCGAAGGTCATACGCAGACGTTTAAACATATTCAAGTCGATACCTACGCCAGTGGTATAGCTCTTCTCCCAAGTCAGTTTCTTATTGGCAAGCTGAGTGATTACAGCACCAGGAACCTCGTTATAGCTTGCACGTAAGCTGTAAAGTCCGTATTGAGGATAGAGGCTGTTAGGGCGACTTCCTACTGAACCAAACGATGCACGCACCTTCAAATAGTCAATACAAGGCACCTTAAACCACTTCTCAGCCGTAGCAACCCAGCCACCACTGACAGAGAAGAACGTACCATAAGCAGCATCAGAACCAAAGTTACTTGCGCCGTCAGTTCTCAGTGAGAGTTGAAGCAAGTACTTATTGGCATAATCAGCATTGAGGTTGGCGAAGAAAGACTGCACTGCCCACTCGAATTTATTACCTCCCACAGCCTCAGGAGTTGAGGTAATATCAAGTTGAGCAAAGCCCGGAACTAAGCCTGTTCCGTCACTACTATGATAGCGATATTCACCATCATTAAACTCATAACCAAGCATTAAGAAGCCATGATAATCACCGAAACTACGTGTCGCTTTGAGCAGTTGGTTCGTATAACGACGTGTGTTCGTGCTCGTGCTTTCACTCACACGACCCTTACCCTCTGCACCTGATGTACGAGGATCAGCGTAACTCTTATCAAGGTGGGTACTCCAACGATAGCTATTCACAGAAGAGAACGTCAGCCAATCAGTGAGATAGATGTCAAAGTCGAAGTTGCCATTAAAGGCATAAGAATCATACTTGCTCCAATTATACTGCAATTCGTAAAGGTAATTGGTAGAGTTGCTATTCACCCATGATGATGATCTATTGCCAACAATCTTGCCGGTTTCATCGTAAGGGCTATCCCATGGCAGCATAGAATACATAGAATAGGTAGAGCGTTGACGGTCGTCAATCACTCCCTTGCTACCATTAAAGGATGGACGGATAGCAATCCAAGAATAAGGTTTGAAGTTCAGCTTCATCATCGTGTTGTATCGAGTGAAGTCATATCCACGCACAGCACCATCCTCTTTATAGACACCACCTGTGAAGACAGCACTCAACTTCTCACCACCACTGTTAATAGTAAGGTCGTAATTCTGAACGTTTCCAGTGTGTGTAGCCAACTTCCACCAGTCGAAATTACTATCACGGAGCTTATCATTCCAGCGTGGGAAAGCAATCTCAGCAGCATTAGTAAACGACTTATAATAGTCGTATAGCTCGGCTCCATCCATCATCTTCACTTTACCATTGTTCAGAGTTGAAACGCCCATCTTGGCAGAGAAGGTAATAGAAGTCTTACCAGACTTTGCTCCTTTGGTTGTAACAACGATGACACCATTGGCACCTTGCGAACCATAGATAGCTGTTGAGGCTGCATCTTTGAGTACGGTGAGTGTCTCGATGTCGTTAGGATTGATGTCACCTGGGTCTTTACCGACGATTACTCCATCAATAACCCACAGCGGAGCAGTACTACCGTTGATAGTAGACTTACCACGAACGATGATGGCACCGAACGAACCTGGCTTACCAGAACCCGGCATAACGTTCATTCCAGGTACCTTACCCGTCAACATATTGGTGACATTAGCTGTCGTAATGTTAGTAAGTTCTTTATTATCAATACTCTGCAACGAACCCGTCAGACTGTTTCGTTTCTGCGTGCTATAGCCCACAACCACTGTTTCGCTAAGCATCGTAGATGAAGAAACCATGCTTACGGTCATGTTGTTTTCAGCTCGCACCGTCGTTTTCTCATAGCCTAAGGACGTAATCACCAGCTCCTCACCAGCCTTTGCGTCGATAGAGAACTCACCATCAATGTTGGTAAGAGCGATTTTCTTCGTACCACTTACGGTGACACTGGCACTGATAACCGGTTCGCCTGTACGTGAATCGATAACTTTTCCTTTGATAACAGAGGCCTGCGCCTGTATGGTTACTGTCTGGGTGGCGTATGCCTTATGTGCAGTATAAGGACAACACACAAGGGGCACTACCAGTAGCAGCGACCTTCCAAGGTTAGATTTTCTCATAGCTTTCATGCTTAAAAGGTTTTTATTTATATTTTGTTTAGGTCTTGTGACATTAGATATGGCACTTAGGTTGTCGATAGCTTAGATATGTGCAAAATTATAGTATTTTTTTTAATTCAAGCATGTTTTATCTTCTTTAACATAATATTACGTGCGTTTTTATTTCCAACTTGTATCTTGGACACATATTAGTGCATGTTTTGCAGTGTTTACCTTATATAAAAAGCAGTACGGAAAGGGTAGGTTGCTTTCGAAAACACACGCGAAAAAACACATTGATAAGTAGGCAAGAAAGCAAGGGAAAGAATGATAGTATTTGATTAGTTGTAATAAAAAAGTCACTAATCAAAAATCAATAGATGCTTAATTGGCTTTGAAAAGACGCCCTTTAGGCTTGCTAAAGATGCCCTTTAAGACGCTAACTAACGCCCTTTTGAACCCTTAGAAAGCACCTTTTAGAATACGACTTTATAACTATTTGATTATCTGTTGCTTATAGCAGTCTGCTTTTAAGCCCTTTTTTAGCTAAGATAAGGACTAAAAGCGCCCTCGAAATGTAAGGATATTTCTAAACACCTGTTACTCAAAAACAGAAGATAAGAGGGTATAAGAAATGCAAATATTAGATAGAATTTCTTATTTCAATATAGTTTTTAAACAGCCATGAGTGTCCCTCTGATAAGAGTTTCACTACCTCTGCACAAACGAAAAGTCCTACAAAGACCGAAAGGAGGAAGATAAAACTGAAGCCAAAGAATATCCAAAGGTCGCCATCTGTGTATTTCTCTTGAAAACGACGAAGCCAAGAAGACGATTTATTTACAAACTCACTGGTACTTTCTGTCGCATTCTTCAAGGTCTCACCGGCTTGCTTAGATACGTGAAGGGCACGCTGAGAAGCCTCCATCAGCTTACTTCTCATCTCAGCAAGTTTCTCTTTTGAAGGCGAACTAACGAGATGGGTTGAGACTGTAGGAAGATCCTTGGCTTTCTTTACCTCAATAGGTGAGGCGTCAGCCAATGGAATAACGGAACGAGCACGTGTGCGGAAAGACTTAGGGGCATCAAACCTACAGTTCAACACATTACCACAATAAGGGCAACGATATTTCATTGTCCCATATTGCTCAGTCTCAGCTACAAAGTCGCGACCGCAGTTATTGCATTTGACAGTATATCTCATGATGGTGGCAAAATTATAAAAAAATGTTGAAATGTGAGCAGAAAACTATGTTAATTCAGATTTTATCATTTACAATTGTTCGAATGGGGCCCTTGTCAGAGTGTTATAATTCAGATTATTCGTCCGATATTTTCATTGGCATGATGTGTGAGATGTTTTGTCTATGGATTAATGATAAAGTCTTATGTCGATACTGATTTTTTGAGTTTTTTAAGTATCTTTGCATCTGAATCATTGTGAGTTGCAAGGATTCAATAGCTTTACACCGCTTTGTTAGAATGGTAAGAAGTGAGGGTGTGAAGCTCAATAATCATTAAAAAACAGGATAAAACAATGAGAAAAATAATTCTTGCGGTATCTATAGCATTACTCTGTGCAGCTTGTGGAAGTGATGGAAGTTCGTTGGATCCAATACAACCAAACCCTTCTACAGAGCAAAATGCAGCAGAGGTAACGACGGAGGATATTATTAAGTTTTTCAATCTCGATAAGCAACAGAACGTTTATCAAGCATTGGAAACAGCAAAGGCAAGTTTAGGAAATAAAACAGTCAATGGTAAGACGGTGAATGTTACGGCTGTGAATGTGCTGAATAGTGATGAAGAGAAGGGTACCTTTACGTTGAGGGTAACATGTAATATCGGTGGTAAAACCTTTACTAAGGACGTTGAATATGTTGGTTTTGCACAGAAACCGAATGATTATGAGATGGTATCACGTGCTGTTGCCTCTTGGAGAAAGGATGTTAACTATCTGAAAGACTTTGATTTCGATACACTTTATCGTCTGAAGGATAATAGGAAGTTTACTGCAGCGTATTTACAGCAGTTTATTAATCTGTCTTCTTCAAGCGTTGGTGGTAGCAAGCATTACACTTTTACACCAGCTGATTGGGCAAATACTACAGTTAGCGATGTGCGTTACGTTGGTAGCAGTTCGTCTGGTCAGATTGCGTTTACGATTACTTATAAGGGTAGAAAGAATAGTTCGGTCGGTGTTGAGATGAATAAGAATGAGTATTATCGCAACCAAATCAGCGTCAATACAGAGGAGGTTAGCAAGTTATATATGCGTGGTGTGTATGAGCATACAGATTTACTTCATACCTCTTTACTTAATTATGATAGAGATAAGTTTGTGACTTACCCTACAGGTAAGCAGAAAAACGATGGTTCAAACTCGATGACTCTCTCTATCCAACTTGTTGCTAAGGATGGTCACGACACAGAGTTGGCTAATTTCAATGTAGAACTTACAGGTTTTAAACCACTTTCTGCGCTTGATAAAGAACTTCTTATTGCCAACAGTACAGACGTAGGAAAGTTCTTTGGTAAGTATTTTAGAAGCAAGGCTGATGGTGACTATTCTGCAGCAGTGAAGGCATTTGACCCACGAGTATGGTTTAAGAAAGTTCAGATGTCATTAATGCGTGATGGCGAAAACATTGACTTGTATGCAAATGAGGTGCAAGGTGATAATGGAAATTCTAACCTTGTCGCATGGATTCCTGGTAGTGGCTTAGCGAAATATTTGGATATCTATCTCTTAGATCCACGTATCGAGGTGATAAGTGCGCAGAAAACTGGCAACTTCCTTGATATCAAGTATAAGCTTGTTTATGTCAATGAGGTGTCTGTAGCGGGTAAGGAAAAAACCTTGCATGTGCATCTATTGGCACCATAAAGAGGCTCAGCAGCGTAAGCCGATTTGGGCAATTGGAAAGTTTTTTGTATTTTTGTACGACAAAAGATAGTAGATCCTTTCACACCTTATAATATATAAGGAGGGTAGGGAGGATAAAGAAAGACTATCATGCGCAGTAATGTAGAAATTACATGAAACAAAAACTATGGCAAAATTAACAGTAAACAATTACGATGAGCTTGCTGCCCGACTGGGTGAGAAGCTTGGTGAGAGCGAGTGGTTACTCGTTGACCAAGAGAGAATTAACCTCTTTGCTGATGCTACCCTCGACCATCAGTGGATTCATGTTGACACAGAGCGTGCAGCTGTAGAAAGCCAGTTCAAGAGTACTATCGCACATGGCTATCTTACACTTTCACTGCTCCCACACATGTGGCAGGAGATTATTGAGGTGAACAACCTTAAGATGATGGTCAACTACGGTATGGATAAGATGCGCTTTGGTCGTCCAGTCCTCGTGAACTCACGCATTCGTCTTGTTGCCACACTCGATAGTATTGAGAATATCCGTGGTATCTGCAAGGCTGGTATCAAGTTCCAGATTGAGATTGAGGGCGAGCGCAAGCCAGCACTTGAGGGTGTTGCAACCTTCCTTTATTACTTTGAATAAGTAGAGATAAACTCTTATAAATACGCATAAGCGGGCATAAACGATTTGTATTGTTTATGTCCGCTTATTGTTGTTTTATGTTATCAAAATACAACTTTAGCTATATAATTAATGTTAAAAATCGGCTTATATCATTAACGATAAATATAAATTGTTGTACCTTTGCAGCACGAACAGATTATTTTCAGGTAACAATATAGTTTAAAGTTTACTTCAGGAGTTTAAAGTTATCAAAACATTTAAGGGAAAAAGTATGGTATACGACCAACTAAAACTGCAGAGCCAACTCTGCTTCAGATTGTACACAGCAAGCCGCCTTGTTACTCAAACTTATTATCCATTGCTTGAGGATTTAGGTATTACCTATCCTCAATATCTTGTACTGATGGCTCTTTGGGAAGAAGACAATCAAAAGGTGATGGAACTTGCACACCGACTTTATCTTGACTCAAACACAATGACTCCACTTGTTCAGCGTATGGCTCAACTTGGATTGGTTAACCGTGTCAAGGGTGAAAAGGATGGAAGAGAAACCTATGTTTCGCTTACTGAGCATGGAAAAGAATTGCAGGAGAAGGCGAAGGATATCCCATCCTGCATGGTAGGGAAGTTGTTTGAGAACGAAGAAGAGCTGGCTAAGTTTAAGGATATAGCTGCAGATCTCGACCATCTTATTGCTCGTCTTTCAGGACAACGCTCTAAAGAGAAGGAGGAGGCAATGGCTAAGATGCGTGAAGAGCGCTTAGCTTCTAAAAGAAAAAGAAAGTAATTGCATATAAACTTTATCACATAAAGTAATGAAGGTGTACCAATAATAGGATGACTATTAGGGTACACCTTTATTAATTCATAATTCATAATTCAAAATTCATAATTATGATTACCGATATTAAGTGTGGTTTATCGCTACAACTAATGGACTAACTCGTCAACTACGAATTACGCAAATAACACGAATTACATTGCAATAAGCATTAGCGTAATTAGTGAAATTCGTAGTCGGTAAAAGTGAGATAGAGGGCTAAAGCACATATCATAAAGTTCAATGTTCAAACCTCAATGTTCAAAGTTTAAAGTAAATTTTCTCCTTTTCTTGCTCATTCTCCATATTTTTCATAAATTTGTAACGTGTCATAATGGCGTTGTTTAAAAGCAATAAGGACAGATAAGGACACGGAATAAACAAACAAAGAAGAATGAAGAAAATACTACTATTATTGACAGTGCTACTCTTTGCAATGGGAGCACATGCGCAAAAAGATATTGTTTCGATGGCTGATGCGATTAAAATCTTTCAAGCAAAGACACTACAAGTGGGTAAACAAGTGCTTGAGAAGCAAGGCTACAGCTATAAAGGAGTCTCATCGGACGAGTTTGGAAAGGACTATAACTGGGTGAAGAATATGAACCTAACCAGCGACTTCCTACCAACTGCCATGGGACGTGGTAACTCCAGTATGGTACTCTTGGCACAAAATGGCAAGACGGTTTATATCTATGTCTTTAACCGTACTGCCTTTGCGGGCTTGCAGGCACAGGTGAAAGCGATGGGATATGACATGGGTAATGCTGTGAAGGGAGACAAGACTACGCTGATTTGTACGAAGGATAATCAGCCAACAATTAGCTTTCTGACCCTCCAGCAGCCACTTCCTTACTGTGTGCAGATTACCGAGTAAGCGAAAAAGGCAATAAGATAAAAGGATAGAAAACGTAGATAATGAAGAAGAAACCAACCTATAAGGTACCCGTATCCATCTGTGCTATTGTGCTTGTGGTGGGTGCTATAGTACTTGCTGTTCTCATGGAAACACGTGAGATGGCTCCTCCTCGTAAGTACGAGGTGGATATGTCGGGTGAAGTTATCGGTATTGATAATGGTCCGAAGATTCCTGTATTGACAAAGGAAGAGGAGAAAGATGAAGAGGTGAAGGAGGAGAAGAAGACAGAAGCTCCAAAGAAAGAATCTTCTGAGTCGGAAGAGACAGCAGATCCAGAGAACCCTGTCATCGTTCCTAATGTTCCAGAAGGTCAGACTGAACCAGTTGTAAAGGCTCCAGTGCCTGAGATTAAAAAGCCTACGATTGATCAGATTGAGAATTAACGTGGGTGATAGGTGTTGGGTGTTAAATGTTGGGTGTTGATGGTTTGTAAAAAGGGCTATATAACATCTTGATCAGGATAAAGACGGACAGCTTCACTGGTGTTGATGGTTTGTAAAAAGGGCTATATAACATCTCACATAGAATATCAAGTTATATGTACTTGGTATTTTTAAAAATAAGTTGCTGTCACTTTTAACATTTCGTGTAAATGAATGAAATGTTGGTACTTATGAGCCTAAAATGGCTGACAGGAGTGACAGCAAGTTTTATTTTACCAACTATTAGCCCCAATATGAAGTATATTGTTTTTGAATAGTCTTGTTTTATTGTCGGTATTTTGTCAGTCTTTCTATCTTGAAGTAATTCGCTACAACGCTAATATAAAGACAATTAGTTCGTTCGACAATAAAACAAAACTTGTTTAAGTGCTAATCTTATTTACCTTAAAAGGGTAAACCTATTACCAATTAATATGGGTTATTCTGCCGTTCTTGATTGTCGCAGAGATAACATAACTGCGTTTTGACTTACCACCCTTGCGATCGATATCCAATGTAGCTGGTATCTTTAGGCGAATATCTGCATCCGCTTCATTACTCTTTTTGGTTACTTCAGCAGGCGAACCAAGGTGCCAGTTGATTGTCTTGACATCAGCTTGATAAAGTCGGTCGGTCATATAACGGCGAATATCCTTCACCGTAGCACCACCTGAACCAAGGAAGTTTAATGATGGCGCAACAGCACCAGAAATCTTATCCGTGCTTTTACTGTTGATACCTTGTAAGAGTTGGCGCACCGCAGCAACCGCTTTTGCTCTCTCACCATCCGTTACCTTTGCAACAGCTGACTCCTCAGCCTTCTCTGGTGTCAGAATATTCTTCAACTTCTCATCGGCTTCCTTACTATGAATGCCATTTGGATGCTGCGCCTTATAGCCAAGATAAGCATTCTCGTTGTTTTTAGCTACAGCTCCTGCCCAGTCTATCTCGTCAATCTTTGCTTCCAACTCACCACGATGTTTTGAGTCTGGATACTTAGCAATAAACTGCTGCAACACTTCTTTTGAGTTGCTGGTCAATGCCACAGAAAGGTCATTATCAGACTGTTGCATATTCTGAGTGGTAGTTGTCAGCACCTTTAGACGGGCTGATATACTATCACGATGTGCCTTAGAAGCAGATGGATTCTCCTTGAGATAATTCTTTAGTACGGTTGGCTCGCTACTACTCATTGCTTGTGCGAAAGCCTCTTGCTCATTGTTAGCTTTGCTTGCGCCCACCCCTTGGTTGTAGAGGAATAGCAATACGGCTGCAGTGATAGCAGCGATGAGCAGTGAGACAGCCAATGACAGATGATTATTCTTATCCGGAGTGCTTTCTTCCTCGTCCTCAGCTATAGCCTCGGCATTGGCAATCACCTCCTCGTCAGCATTATCATCCATGATGAAGTCGGCATCGACAGCCTCTTCCTCCGTGTTTGGCTCGTTGATCGTGTCTTGTGTCTTATCGTCGTAATTATCCGTTTCGTGTTCTTCCGTTTCCTCTACTGGGATGATAACATCATCGTTTCCTGTTGCTTCCTCCTTGTCAACTGACATGAGAACAACAGGCTCTTGCACCTTACTATCGTTCGTAGCCTCACTTGTGTGATGCTCTGCAGCCGTTACAGAACTCTCTACATGGTGTTCCGTATGATGACAGTTTGGACATGATGATTCCTCTTTGAGGTATAATTCACCGCAATGAGAACATTTAATGATATGTCCGGCAATCTCTACACCGCAGCTTGGGCATACGGGAGCCTTGTCGCTCACTTGATGGCCACATTCAGGGCATTTGATGATCATTTATCTAACGTAAGATTATAGTAGTGTGGATAATTATCTATTTCCTTTTCTCTTGGTGTTGAAGCTAACGCTTTCGTCGGAATCGCAACTCACGCATACTGTGGTTACCCATCAGTCGAGACTTATCAACATATCCTCTCACACCGTTGATACGTCCCTTGCCAGTGTACTGCCAAGCAAAGATGTCTCTTCCATCGTTCAGCTCTGGCTCGCGTCCGTTATACTGTGCAATGAAAAGTTTATAGCCGTCGAGTGCACCGCTGAGATATCTGTTATAGAAGTTTGTATATGTGTAAACCAATGGTTTGACACCATATTCCTGTGTCATAAGTACGAGGAACCTCTGTAAACTATCGCGTAAAGCCTCCGTACTCAGTCCGCCAGTAGTCTCAATATCTACCATTGGGATGAGGTCTTGGTCTTGTGGACGACACTGCATGCGGAAGTTGCGCAACTGCTCCTCTTGTGGAATAGCAGGACGATAGAAGTGGTAAGAACCGACATTCATACCATAGCGTTGTGCTGCCTCGATATTCTCAAGATAGCGTTGGTCAATACGTGAACCGCCCTCAGTGGCTTTTAAGTAAACGTAATTGAGCTTATGATTGCTGTTTTCAGCTACTGTTTCCCACCATACATCGCCTTGGTAATGGCTCATGTCAAGCCCATGAACATGGCTGCAGGTGTCTTCGCATTGGATAGTATATTGTGCCTTCAGACCTGCAAAAGAGAATATGCAGGCGATGAGCATTATTATCTTTTTTAACTTCATAGATGCAAAGATAACATTTTAAGTTGAGATAGCAGTCTGAACAAAGTATAATTCTGTTGATTTTAGTATTTCTTAATTCATAAATCTTAGATTTATTGCTTCTTGCGTTAGTTAGTTTTCTCGCTTGCTACTATCATAATGATTCCCTTTTCAATGTGCGGCTGTAAATTATTTTTTATCACTTTGAAATCAATACATGCTCTTTTGGCTTTCATTTAATGCCTAATTGGCTTGCAAAAGATGCCCTTTAAGCTGCTTACTAACGCCCTTTAAGCGTCTTGTTAGGCACCTTTTCTTGTACGATTCTATAACTATTTGATTTACTGATGGTTGCAAATTCGGTTTTTGTGGACGTTTTCGCCTTTTTTATATGTAATTTTAATCGTAATTATGTAATGATTTTTCAAATTCTTGCGGGTGTTTTTGCGATATTAAGATGAAGTGGTTTTCAGTGTGGAAGGGTAGGGGATTGGCAGGTCGTTGATAGGCTCTTGGCTGCTTTTGGATAATACAAAAATCAGGTTCTTTCGTTAAAGCGGTATGACAAGCGTACACGCTTTTAACGAAAGGACCTGAAAAGATGAGCCTTTTGTTAGCTTATTATGCTTCTGCAGCCTTCAGATACTGGTTGTAAAGCCACTGCTTTTGCTCGGCAATTGTGAGCTGACTGTTGTCGAGTTCGAGGGCATCATCAGCCTTGCGAAGCGGTGATGTCTCACGATGAGAGTCGATATAGTCACGCTCTTGCACATTCTTAAGGATGTCGGCAAAGTCTGCTTCCATTCCCTTCGCCTTCAACTCGTCGTAACGACGTTGCGCACGTACCTCTGCTGAAGCGGTAACGAAGATTTTAAGTTCGGCATTCGGGAATACCACCGTACCGATGTCGCGACCGTCCATAACGATTCCTTTCTCTGCTCCCATGCGCTGCTGCTGTTCGACAAGTGCCTTACGCACAAAGGCGAGTGTGGCGATAGGGCTAACATGAGATGACACCTCCATCGTACGGATTTCGTTCTCAACATTCTCACCATTGAGATATGTGTCTGGACGCCCCGTCTCCTTATTGAGTTGGAAACTGATGTTGATATCCTTCATCTGTGCCTGCAACTCCTCTTCGCGGATGGTTCCGTCTGCGTTGAAGAGGTTATGACGTAGCGCATAGAGTGTAACGGAGCGATACATAGCACCCGTGTCTACATAGATATAGCCAATCTCTTTGGCAAGGTCTTTTGCCATTGTGCTCTTTCCACATGATGAAAAGCCGTCGATGGCGATAGTTATTTTCTTCATATACT
>ERZ773050.1448-NODE-1448-length-13207-cov-7.568507_pt1 | contig 13207 bp, 8 predicted proteins | sample MGYA00580632_ERZ773050 | MGnify/ENA primary metagenome ERZ773050 (study PRJEB29015, sample SAMEA2738123) | human oral metagenome | biome: human oral; feature: human-associated habitat; material: saliva | place: China | collected 2166 ... | reverse complement strand
TCGGGCAGGTCTTTGGTGTCGAGTTTGACGGAGCCGGTGGAGTCGAGTTGCGCCCAGGCGACACCGACTGGTTTCTGGGTGGTGTCAGCAGAATAGATGTATAGGTAGGCCCAGTCACCGGATTTCAGCCGCGGGATTTTCATGGTGAGAGTCTCGTTTTTGAGAGTCCCAGTCACACCATGGGCGTTCTTTTGGGTGAGTTGGTCGCGGGTTTTCACCGGTGGTTTGGGAGTATGTTTCGGCTGCGGCTTCGAGCTTGCCGACGCGGAGTTGCTGGTGGTTGCCTTGGCGGAGCCGGCTCCGGCAGCACCGGCCGCGCGAGCCCCGGCGGCGGCACGCCCATTGGTATTGGGATTGATGACGCGGGCCCCGGTGGCTGGGCTAGTGCCATTAGTGCCGGTGGTGGTTCGGGTGGCCCCGGTTCCATTGGTGGAACGGGTGGCGCCACCAGTTGTCGTGCCGGAGGTCCGGGTGCCGCCCACACTGGTTCCCCGACCGGTGCCGCCGAGCAGGCTACTGAGGCTTCCTAGGCCACTCAAAGCATTGGTTGACGTGCCTTTTTGGGTGGTTTTCGTACCTGCTGCGGCGCCGCCTGTGGTCGACTTACCTCCCGAGGTACCCCCGGTAGGTGCTTTCCCTGCCGTGCCGTTGCCGCTGGTACCGGTGCCGGTTTTATTGCCGCCGGCGTTTCCAGCCTGACCGCCAGCCCGTGGGGTGGTGGGTGCGGTGGTCTTTGTCGAATTATTCGACCCACCGGGAAGTCCGGGAATGTTGCTGCCGCCAGATGAGCTGAGGGCAGCTAGTGCCGCGGCACCCAGGAGGTTTTCGAATGCTTTGTCAAAATTCTTGATTTCCTTCAAGAGGTAGTTGATGTCTTTAATGGTGTCGGTGGAGCTGGAATCGTTTTGTTTCTTGTCGTCCTTGGGGGGTTGAGTTGATGCGGTTGTTGACTGTGAGGTTCCCGAATTATTTGGGGGTGTCGAAGTTTTAGACGAGGCCGTCCCCGAGGTGGAGGGGGTGGTGGAGGGTGACGTTTGTGTAGTACTGGGCGCAGAAGACTGCGTGCTGGGCGTGGCAGACGGCGTGGTGGGTGCGGTCGCTTTATCCGAGTCGGTGGGTTCCGCCGATCCGCCGGGGGCTTGCGGGGCCATCGCATTAGCGACGGCAGAACTTGTGGCCAAGGCCTCAGCCTTTGCGGATTCGGTGACTCCCTTGACAGCGGATTCGACTTCGGCGGTTTTCTCGGTCAGTTCGGCGACTTTCTCCTCAACCTGCTTTTTGGCCGGGGCGGCAGCCGCAGCAATGGCCTGTGGTGCTGCTAGCGCGGGTGCCGCTTGTTTTTCTTCTGTGCCACCAATGACCAGGGATTCGGTGGTCTTGTTGCGCTTGATTTCATTAGCGGCGGCACCCGTTTCGAACTCAAGTTTGAGACCTTGGCCGGGGGTAAGGTTGGGAAGGTCATAATCCCCTTCAAAAGTACCGTCTTCCTCAGCCTTGATCTTCCAGTAGATTTCCGGATCGGCGGCCTTGCCATCGGCGGGCGGTTGTTGGCTTGCGGGGTTTTCCTGTTTGAAGATGGTTTCGGCGCCGGTCTGGGCATCGTAGCCCTTAAGCTTAACTAAAACGATTGTATGGCCTTTGCCATCCTTGGTCTTCCAATTTTCGCCCTTCAAATGCACTTTGCCGTTGGTGGAGTCAACCTTCTTAGTGATGGTCACCTTGGCCTTGTCGGTAGTGCCTTCGCCATCCACCTCAACTTCGAAAGTTTCTTCGGGAGCCTTGACTGCATTATCGAACGCCTGCATCCCCTGTGCAACCTTATCAACAACATCTTGGGGGGCTTTGGCTACGTCGGTGGGCACCGAGTTTGTCAAGTTGGGCAATGGCGGCGTTGCCACAGAGGGCGCGGCAGCCGTATCGGAGGGCTTCGTTTCATTACCCCCGTTTGCCGGTGGCGGGGCAGCGGGGATTCCCGGCACCGGCTGTGACTGCAACAGGTTCCCAGTCGCCCCTTGAATCAAAGTATTAATATCTTTGCCAGGGTCCTGTGCAAATGCGGTAACCGGGGAAACACTCGAAGTCAGCAGTGAAGCAGTAATAACTGCAGCAGTCCGACGTGACCGACGCGATGGGTAATGAGACTTTGATGAGGAGACCATGATGCAATCCTAAATATTGTGGGGATATTATTATACTAGAAGTCCGACGATTTGGTCGACAATTGTATTCATCAGAAGCACACCACCGGCCGATGTCCATAACGAACCGTCCACCGGAATGATGTGATCCTCTTGGTAGGCACGCAGCCCGGTAAAACCCGGCACTTTGGCGGCTTCTCCGACCACTTTCTTAGCTCTTTCAACGTCAACTGTACCAGCGCCTCCCCCACTTCCCACCTCGTCGTCTCCCCCCAAGGTGCCCAGAAAAATATAGTCAGCGTCGATATTGGCAAGGTTCTCTCTAGGTACGGGTTCGGAGTGGCCTTCACCATCCCGATCCTGGTTTGGGGGTCGATCCAGCCCTAAATCGGTCAGGGCGCGACCTGCGGGAAGTTCCTTCAGTATCAAGGAGGCATTATCGCCTTGCCATCGAACAATGCTGAAGGTTTTATTACGATATTTTTCCAGTTTCCGCTGGGCAGACTTGACCTTTCCATTGTATTCGGACACGAGATCATCGGCTTCGCCCGTCATATTGAGGGCATCCGCGGTGATCCGAAGGTTATCCCGCCAATCACCTCCGGCGTAACCGGTGTATGCGAGGGGTGCGATGGCCGTCAGCGATTCGATTGCTTGTTGGTCGGTGCCAATGCTGGTGCCATCGATAAGAATGAGATCCGGTTTGGCTTCTTTTAAAGCCCCATAGCTGGGCTGCGCCACATTGCCAAGTATGGGAACACCATGTCCTTTATCTTCTAGATAGCTAGGAATGGTGGATTGCCCACGACCTGCCGTGCCACCGATCAGTGTCGCCCCCAGCGCGAGGGCGTTATCTAAGGTGGGTTCGGACATGGCGGCGACCCGTTCCGGCCCGGCGGGCACCACAATGTTGTCGCCAAAAGCGTTTTTTATGATTCGGGTACCGCTTTGGCGTTTTTTGCACGACGATAGCACCAGCCCCGCCGCGGTGAGGCCGGCGAGGCTGAGAAAGGCACGGCGGCCGAGCTGTTTGTTATACATGTTTTTCCCTACACTATGACTAGTGCTTTTCGACGCCTAACGCAGCGTCGAAAAGCGCACTCTTGTACATGTTTTTTATACAACAACTCGGCCGCAGCCTGCTACGCTTTGGGCACCACAATGGGACGACCGGTTTCGGGATCATCGACCAGTCGACAGTCAAGCTCGTATACCTTTTTCAGTAGCGATTCTGTCACTACCTCCGTCACCTGGCCTTCCGCCACGATCGTGCCCTGTTTCATCACCACGAGATTCGTGGCGTAGCGGAACGCCAACGTGAGCTCATGCAGCACCGCAACCACCGTCACCCCTTGTTGTTGCAGGTCGCGGGCAAGGTTGAGCACCTCCACCTGATGGGTGATGTCCAGGTATGTGGTGGGTTCATCCAGCAGCACCACTGGCGTGTCCTGTGCCAACACCATGGCCAACCACACCCGCTGCCGCTGCCCACCGGACAGCTCATCAATGCGTTTGTCACGCAGTCCAGACACTCGGGCCTTTGCCATGGCACGTTCTACCGCCACTTCATCCTCGTGCGTCCACCGGCCCAGAATCCCCTGGTGGGGGTAGCGACCCCGGGAGATCAGGTCGTAGACCACGATGCCGTCCGGGGCGGTGGGACTTTGGGGAAGCAACCCCATGATGCGGGCTATTTCCTTCGTGCCCATAGAGTGAATGTCTTCCCCCTGGAGCAGCACCGTCCCCTGGGCTGGCAGCACCCGGGCCAGCGACCGGAGCAGCGTGGATTTGCCGCACGCATTGGGACCCACAATGACCGTGAATTCACCGGTGGGAATGGAAACGTTGAGGTCGGTAATAATGTTGGCACCACCATAGCCAACAGAGAGATGACGTGCCTGAAGGGCCGGAGTTGTTGTCGCAGTGGTCATAGTATCCTTATTTCTCATTTCCGCCATTGTCGGCCCAACAACCACACGAGGTAAACGCCACCAAGCAGGCCAGTGACCACCCCGACAGGTAATTGTGTGGGCGCGAAAATCCGTTGGGCGATAATATCGCTCACGGCCACCAGGGCTGCGCCCATGAGCGCCGCATTTCCCATCCCAATCCCGGAGGCCCGGCTGATGCGCCGCGCAAGCTGCGGTGCCGCCAACGCCACGAACGCAATTGGGCCGGCCACCGCCACGCTGATCGCGGTCAGGGCCACACCGACGATCATGAGCTCCCGGCGACGCCGCTCTACATCCACGCCCAAACCGATCGCCAGGTCATCGCCGGTAATCATGACCGATAGCGGTCGAGCCAGCAGCAGAGCCGCCGGTACCAGCACCAGGATTGCGGACAGGGCAAACCCTACTTCGCCCCAGGTGGTGGCGTTGAACGAGCCTGCCAACCATTGGGCGGCGGTTTGGGCGGCGTTGATTGATGCTTTCACCATGAGCAGCGCGTTCACTGCTGACAGGATTGATGCCATGCCAATGCCTACCAGCACCAGGCGGGCCGCCGACAGTTTCCCGTTGCTCAAGGTGAGCGCGTACACGGCCAGGGCGGACCCGGCGCCACCTAGTAATGCGCCCACGGCCGTGGCGATGGGGGAACCGTCGAGGACGATGATTGTCACCACCGCGCCTGTGGCGGACCCGGTAGTGAACCCGATGATGTCTGGGCTACCCAGCGTATTCCCAGATAATTGCTGGAAGATGCAGCCGGACACCCCCAGGGCAGCGCCGACTGCGATGGTGGCCATGACTCGTGGTAGTCGCTGGCTTTGGACGAAGAATTGGCCCAAATAATCATCGCTGAAACCGAACAGGTTTGCGATGGTTTCCCAGGCGGTCATGGGATAGTCGCCCAGCGATAACGCGCCAATCATGGCCGCGAAAACAATTGCGACCAATATGGCCCCGAGGAGGACGGCGTTGCGTTCCAGGCGGATACCAGCAATGGTGCGAAATCGGGATGTGTTCGTGGTGGCCTGCAGCCCGGTATCCGATGTGGTGGCCACTGCGAAGTTGGTCATGAGAAGGTCTCCAGGTTTTTACGGCGCACAATGGCTATGAAGATTGGGCCGCCCACCAGGGCGGACATGATGCCGGTCTGTACCTCCGCGGGCATAACGATGACGCGGGCGGCAACGTCGGCAAGCAGCAGAAACGCGGGCGCGGCAATCATGCAGGTCGGTATTACTAGCCGCTGATCGGTGCCGCAGATTGCGCGCGCCAGGTAGGGCACGGCAAGTCCGACGAACATGATGGGGCCCACCGCGGCGGTTGCGGCGCCGGCGAGTAGTGTCACCCCAATGATGACCAGGGTGCGGGTGCGGGTTACTTGCACACCCAGGGCTTTACCGGTGTCGTCGCCGAGGGCGAGCGCGTTTAATGCTGGTGCCGTGATGAGCGCCAGGATCAGGCCGATCACGATGAATGGGGCGACTGTGGCGAACACGTCCCAACCGCGTCCTTCGACCGAGCCGGAAGCCCAATAGCGGAATTCGTTAAAGGCTTCCTGGTTGCTCAACAGCACGGTTTGCACCATGGCGGAAATTGCCATGGAGATCGCCACACCGGCCAGCGTGAGTTTCGCGGGGGTCACGTTCGCCCGGCCCGCGCCGCCTAGCAGGTATACACCGATGGCCGCTAGTGTGGCCCCCACCAGGGCAAACCACACGTAGGCAGTGATGCCGTGTATGCCGAGGAACGCGACTGCGGTAACCACGGCGAGTGATGCCCCCGCGTTGATACCCAGGATTCCGGGGTCGGCAAGCGGGTTGCGGGTGAGCGCCTGCATGAGGGCCCCGGCAACGCCGAGGGCTGCGCCAACAATGATGACCACCCAGGTTCGGGGTACTCGCTGCTCGGCAACCACCACATAGGTTTCGTGGTCGCCCAGCCCCTGCATGGCCAGGAATACGTCGCTGGCGGAGATCGCTTTCGACCCATACAGCATTGATGCCAGACATGCTGCGCCTAATATTACGAGGATCCCTATGAATCCTACTATCCGATTGCTTCGACTCATGAACGGTAGTTTCCGGTCTCGAAGACATCAAAGGGGTTATCGTCCTGGCGCGATTGCTCCTGCTGGTTGCGCTGGTTGGCTGCATTGACTGCGGCCGCGGCTGTGGCTGCTGCGGTAGCGGCGGCGTTGCGTTGGAGGTAGAGCCACGCGTTGATGGCGGTCATGCCAACAAGCAGGATTGCACCCCCAACGAAGAACCCAATGTATGGTACCGAGTTTGCGGTTGGGGTGATTTCTTCATCTTGTGCGGCCTTGTCGAAGAGGCCGCCGTTGGATGGCCCGTCGCTGTTGGTGGATTTTTTCTTCGACTTTTTATTGGAGAAACCGCTGGCCTTGGCCTTATTACCGGTTGCGTTTTTGGCTGATCCTGCGGCTTTGGCGCCGGATGCTTTCGTGGAGCCGCCGCTGCCGCCGTTTTTGCTTGACGACGAGTTTTTGCCACCAGAGCCGGATCCACCAGATCCACCGCTGCTTCCGCCACTACTGCCACTACCGCCACCTGAGGAGCCGCGGCTGGAACCATTGCTGGTGCTGCCGGAACTGGCGCCACCAGAACCGCCGCCGGAGGACGCGCTGCCACCACCACCGGCGCGGGCAGCCCCACCCGAAGCACCGCCACCTCCACCACCGGAGGAGGTGGATTCGTCCTCGTCATCATCGTCGTCATCATCACTGCTGGCAGAATTACCTCGACTACCGCTAGCAGTGTTCCCCCGACTTGTGGTACCGCCACCCGAGGCGGAATTATTACCATGAGCCCCACCAGCCGAAGTGGTACCAGAGGTACTATCCCCACTATTAGAGTCAGAGGCGCCACTGTCCGAGTTATTCGAATCCCCTGATTCTCCTCCCCCACCAGATTTTGCGGTAACCTCAAATTCGGGGCTGCGGTTAGTGTACCCTTCATTCCGTGGTCCGCCGGTGGCTAGAAAGCGTAACGTATGCATGCCGGTAGGAAAATCGCAAGAGATTTCGACGCTGCCAGAGGCTCGACCATCATTCCCAATTGCTTGTTCATCAACCACACCCTGGCCTTGAACACTTTTATCACCGCCAGAAACATTACCGTCATCAATCTTCACGTTCACGGTTTCACCTGCGGGAAAGCCGCTCACCTCGTAGCTCACAGAGCCGCACTGTTCTACGGAATCGGGTGAGACACTGGAAGATGTACCAGGGGTGTTGACTGTAGCCGCACCTCCGGGGGGTAATGCAGATGCAGGAGGCATATAGGAAAGACCCCAAAACAGAGTCAAAACACCAATGGTAGCCGCAAACCGAGCGATATTATGTATTCGAAAAGTCATTCTAATCCTCTAAAACTAGTTGCTGCGGCGTGATCGGTGAAACACATAAATAACACCAGCAGTTGCGAAGGGGATGAGCACAGAGATGCCAATCAACCACCAGTCGGCGGCACCCATCATTCCTACTTGGGCTGCCACAATCTCATCGTCTGATTCCTCGTCGCCGTCAGAAACTGCGGCATTCTTAATGTCGCCCAGCTTCATATCAACCCAGCCAACCAGGTCGCCTTTCTCGTCGACTGCGGCAACAGTGTATTCACCATCCGGTAAATCCTTGGTGTCCAGTTTGACCGCACCGGTGGAATCAACCTGGATCCAGGAAACCCCCACGGGTTTCTGCGACGTGTCGGCCGAGTACACGTACAGGTATGCCCAGTCACCTGCCTTCAGTTTGGGAATCTTCATGGTGAGGACTTCCTTCTTCAGTTTTCCTGTGACCCCGAAGACGTTTTTCTTGGTGAGCTGGTCGCGGCTCTTCACCGGTGGTTTTGGTGTGTTTTTCGGCTGCGGTTTCGAACTAGCCGACGACCCATTGTTGGTGTTAGTGGAACCACCAGAATTATTAGAGCCTGTAGAGTTAGGAGAACCTGCGGAATTGCCAGATGTGGTACGTGTAGCACTGTTAGAACTAGCGGTAACAGGTTTGGCGCCGCCCGCTACAGTTCCGCCACCACGTGTAGTGGCTGCCGTCCGAACCCCACCAGTAGTTGTAGCTCGCCCCACGGTCGCATTACCACCAGACGCACTAGTGGTTGTAGTGGTTTTCTTTTTTGATTTTTTCTTCTTGGACGATTCCCCCGCTGTCGCATTATTCGTATTATTACTGGCATCGGGGTTATTGCTAGGTGAGGTGGTGGTAGGGGTTGTGGATTTCTTGGCGTTATTAGATCCACCAGAACCTGCAGCACCAAGCCCCATGGATTTCAGCATCCCATCAAACGCGGTATCAACCTTTTTTATCTGCGAGTTGACGTCCTTGAGGGATTTATCAATATCTTGCGGTGAATTACCGGAAGATTGATTACCTGCTTTATCACTCGAAGAACCTTCGAAGCGAAAAGGTGTCCACCCAATAAATTCCCCATATTTATTCTCGTTACCGTTCACAACCGCTAACCGAAAAGTGCCAGCTTCCACCTTGCTGGTGTCCTGAATGGTGAATTGCTTATTGGCATCAAGCTGATGCCAACCGTCCTTCCCAGTCGGCCACCATTCGCGTTTCTTCCATACGGTTTTATTCTCAACATAGGGGATGGCATAAACCCAGTCACCGGGTTGACCAGTGGAAACAGTGACTTTTATCTTGTTACCATCTTGGGCTGCGACCACAGTCTGGTTTTCAGGAGTGAATTTACTGTTCGCAATGGCTTTGCCAGGAGCCCATAGCGGATGGTATTTGCCCTTTACAAAGGTCAGTTCTACCCCAGATACCGGATCTCCATCCTGCAAGGAACCGCTAAGAACTTGAATAACGTGCCTGCCATCCTCAAAAACCCCTTCTTTTGTCCCGTTCTCACCGGTTGTTGTTCCATTAGGAAGCGGCATATTGATGTCAAAGTCACCATTATTTTCGGCGGCAGCCAGGAACCAAATGGTATCATCCCCCTCTTTGTCGCTGTTGGGATCCCATGGTATGGGAAGCGGCTGGAGGCGATGGGTATTCTTCCCGTCTACTTTGATGGCAATCTTGGCGCCACCGCCCTTCGCGTTGCAATAATCCTTGCCCTTGATGTGAATCGTATTATCAGCGGTAATACCACCAACAATTTCGGGGACTGGAGTGCGCCCGGAGTCGGGTAGACATTCTGGTGATGAATTCGTCTTTGTCTCACCTGCCGTTTCAGATGCAACTGGTTCTTTTGCCCCCTCGGTACCTGCTTGTGCTTGTCCTGCATCAGGTTTCTGCCCACTAGCAGGTGATTCGGAAGTAGGCTCAGAAGTCGAAGTCATGCCGGCATGATTATCTGGTGGTTCAGTAGCCGCATCAGTAGTGGCATGCTTTGATTCGCCTATATTATCCGCTGTTTCATGCAGCACGTTACCAGCTTGTTTCGTTACTTCTGTAGCATCATTACCGGGTTGAGGGGTTTCAGCAATAGCATTTGCCATTGAGAATCCGGACGTCAGCAACGATGCTGTGATGACAGCGGCGGTACGCTGAGCTCGGCGGGGTATTCGACGAGCTGGTTTGGGAGAAGTAACCATAGTGCGATCCTTAACGTGGGGGGCGAGTTTTATACCAGGAATTCGACAACCTGATCGACGATTGTGTTCATGAGCAGCACACCACCGGTAGAGGTCCACAGGGAACCGTCGACCGGAATGATGTGATCCTCTTGGTAGGCGTAAAGGTCTTCAAAACCAGGAACCTTGGTGGCCTCGGCAATGGCTTCTTTGGCGCCTTCAGTATCTACGGAACCGCCTGCCTGGGTGTTCCCCACCGAGGAACCGCCTAGGGTGCCGAAGAAAATATAGTCGGCATCGATATCGCTGAGGTTTTCTTGCGACACTGGTTCCGAGTGTCCTTTGCCTTCCCTGTCTTGCGCCGGGGGGCGTTTGAGGCCCAGGTCAGTGAGGGCCCGGCCGGCCGGTAGTTCTTTGAGGATCAGAGCAGCATTATTGCCTTGCCAGCGAATAATGCTGAAGGTTTTATCCTGGTATTTTTCTAGTTTTTTGGTGGCGTCTTTGACTTTTTTGTCGTAGTCCTTCATGAGGTCTTCGGCCTCTTCCACCATGTTGAGGGCATCGGCGGTGAGCCGCAGGTTTTCCCGCCAATCACCACCCGGGTAGCCGGTGTACACGGTTGGAGCAATTTTTGCTAACGCGTCGAGCACTGGCTGGTTATTATTCACGCTGGTGCCGTCGACCAGGATGAGGTCCGGTTTGGCAGCACCAATGGCCTCAAAATTGGGTTGCGCAACGTTACCGAGGATGGGAATATCTTTGCCCTTATCACTCAAGTAGTTGGGGATGGTTGATTGGCCACGACCTGCGGTAGCACCCACTAGTGGCACACCTAAGGCCAACGCATTATCAAGCGTGGGTTCGGACATGGCAACTACTTTTTGCGGACTTGCTGGCACTTCAATCTCATTGCCGTCGAGGTCTTTTACCGTCCTGCTGCCACCCTGTACTTTGGCTTTTTTACCACCATTACACCCGGATAATGCGAGCCCGGCGGCACTAAGTCCGGCGAGGCCCAGGAAGTGACGACGGCTAAATTTTTTATTCATCACAGTATATTTCTTTCTATTTTTGTTCCTGTGCTTTTCGACGAGATCTATAGCGCCTTACCTCGTCGAAAAGCGTAGTCCACAGCTATTGCCTATAAATTAATGATGCAAGAACCCCCGTCATGACCAGTAAGGCCTATGAGCGGGGATTATTGCCATTTTTAATGATTAGAACCGGAATTGTGGCGGGAACCAATCACGGGGAATCAAATTGAGTTTGACCAGTGACCCCAAGACTGCGGTAGCCAAACCTGCGATGCCCAAAACGGAGGCAACGGCAATGACGACCTTGCGTACGTTGGTGCCGTCCTTGAAGTAGTTCAGAAGGTTCTCGACGCCTTTGTTAAGATTGTTTTGCGGTTCTTGTGAAGGCTTCGGTTTTTCCGAGGTTTTTGCAGGTTCGGAGGTTTTTTCCGGCTCCGAGGTCTTGCTCGGCTTCGGTGCCGGAGCCTCTGAAGTCATTTCCGGTTGCGAAGGCTTTGGTTGTGGCTGCGGATCTGGCTTTGGCGCTGGGGCTTCTGAAGTCTTTTCCGGTTGCGAGGGCTCTGGTTGTGGCTGCGGATCTGGTTGCGGTTTCACACTTGGGGTAGCACCACAGGCGTCAGAATCATCACCGGTTTCATTGACCCAAATAACGGCGCTACGGGATGCGACCGGACCGCCATCGTTACCACCCAGAAGGGTAATCACCTGCTTACCAGCCTGGAATTTGGCATCAAATGCCGGCAATACTACCCGCACGGTGAAATTGCCATTCCCAACTGTTGCCGCCGGGATTTCCAATGTCGTGGCGTTACCCTCGTTGTATTCCAAATTATCACCGGCGCTTTGATCTGCTGGCCACTCCGACTTATTGGAATTCAACTTCATGCCAAGGAAACCGTCACTAGGACGAGCAGCAAAACCAGTACCGGTCATAGTTACGACATCACCCGGTTTGTAGGTCTGCTTGTCAAACGATAGTTCACCCACCCCATTGCCTTTACGCGGTTCATTGACAACACATTGTGCATCCTGCGCAGTTGCAACAGTAGGAACGACAGTAAGGCCGCCACCAAGGAGCACAACCGACAAGGCGCCGGCCATGAACCTGCGAGTTGCGGCAGCAGAGATCTTGTTCTTTTGCATGTTCACGCACTTTCCCCCGCACGCACATGGAGGAGATTTTGGATTGCGCACGGGCGTGATCGACTTTTCAAGAGCGAGAGCAAAGGGAAGATATTATACTCCCAATATCAATATGAAGGATAATCTAATTTCTCTTTGGCTCACCATCAAGATAGTAGGTGAACCTTTGTCAAATAACAAGACACTTATTGGCACAGATCACACTGAGGGGTGATAGAAAAGCTGATTTTTACACCCAAATCCACCTTTTGGTTTAGTTGTTAATTCACTATTTCTGGTGCTAGATAACGTATCGCCCATTGATCTTTCGCGGCCATAAAGTTAGGTGACCATCTAAATGTTGGATACCACACAATCGGTCATAAAATCGGAAATTTACCCCCACTTCCACCCCTGTTAAATGAGACCAATGTAACTAGAATTCTAGGCTCTCTTGGGGGTGAAACCGGCATAGAATCCAGTCACTTTTCAAATAACGGATTAAATCTGACTATAAATAATTCCTACCCAACAGTCAGTATTTATCCAAATTAACCATTAGCCACATGTCTAAATATTGAGGTTGCAAATATTAAATTCATACGATACTGCTCCCCCATTTTTCATCGGCGACAACGGAATCGCCCCAAAATATGGCCGTTTTTATAATCATCATCTATATCGTCACCGCAAATACTCCAGGCAACCAAGTAAAATCGTGGGCTTTACGACGCGCCCCGGGCACCGTTGCGGGAAAAACCACCAGTGACCTTCGTGAAAGCCCTGCCGAAAAGGAGATCCCCCACCTACTCCGACACAATTGGCCTCTAAACCATGGCATTTGCCGTACACGGCTTTTCTTTAGCATCACTTTACCTTAATAAGGCATAGCTATGTTTTTATTCATCAAAATTGAAATGCGAGTTGACCTCCACCAACTTCTTCTCGTAAACCTGTTTAGTAAACACAAAAATGTAGCAACGTGAAAAATCACGTTGCTACATTGTGCGCCACAATGAATTATTTAGAACTTAAAGCCCTGAAGCCATTCCTTCGGGATCATGCCTTGCTGCGCCAGGAGACCAACCACACCTGCAATAATGGCCGGGATGCCGATGGCTGCGGCGACCGCGAACAGGATGCCCTTGGTGTTGTCCTTCAGGCTGCCGAAGAACTTGTTGAAGTCGGACTTGCCATTGCCGTCACCAGGCTTGCCCGGCTCAGTGGGCTTGGTGCTGGGTTCGGTGGTCGGTTTGGTGGACTCGGAAGGCTTAGTGGTGGGCTTGCCAGGTTCGGAAGGCTTAGTGGTAGGTTTACCCGGCTCGGTAGGCTTAGTCGTAGGCTCACTCGGCTTAGCGGTTGGTTCACTCGGCTTAGCCGAAGGTTCGGTGGAGGGATTGGC
>ERZ773050.1444-NODE-1444-length-13227-cov-5.985879_pt1 | contig 13227 bp, 6 predicted proteins | sample MGYA00580632_ERZ773050 | MGnify/ENA primary metagenome ERZ773050 (study PRJEB29015, sample SAMEA2738123) | human oral metagenome | biome: human oral; feature: human-associated habitat; material: saliva | place: China | collected 2166 ... | reverse complement strand
CCAGGGGTCGGCGCCGGCGCCGTCGATGTTGGGCACCAGCCACCGCCCATCGTCGTCGCCGTCGGCGGGGCGGGCCACGGCGGTGGCGGCCAGGGCGTCGACGACGACCCGGCCGCCGATCCGGGCCAGGGACGGGGCGGAGGCGGCGGAGTCCCAGTACACCTCCGCCCCGTCCACGGCGGCCAGCTCCCCGCCGGGATCGGCGCTCATCTCGCGCCGGGCGGCCACGCGCACCGAGTCGCCGCGGCGCACCACGGCGGTGACCGAGGCCAGGAAGCCGCGCGGGTCCCAGGCGAACAGGCGCTCCGCCTCCGGCCCGCTCTCGCGGGTGCGCCGCCCCTCGGCGTCGTAGGCGTAGACAGTCCGCCCGCCCGGCCCCGTCGACGAGGTCAGCCGCCCCGCCGCGTCGTAGGAGAAGACAGTGCGCTCCCCGCCCACCGCCTGCGCGACCAGGCGCCCGGCCTCATCCCACTCGTAGGAGCTGACCAGCCCCTCGGACGTGACCGCCCCGGTCAGCCGCCCCGCCGCGTCGTAGGAGAAGACGGTGCGCACGCCGTCGGTCGTCTGCGCGATCACGCGGTCATCGGCGTCGCGCTCCAGGAGCGTGCTCTGGATGAAGCCGCGCCGGTCGACCCGGCAGGCCGCCACCGTCCCGTCCCGCCACGTCCAGGTCGCCTCCAGGTCCCGGCCGCGCACCGAGGTGATGCGGCCGATGGCGTCGCGCCCGATCTCCACCCGGCCCGTGGCCGGGTGGGTCAGGGCGGCCAGGCGGTTGTTGGCGTCGTACTCGTACCGGGTGACCGACCCGTCGGGGTGGCGCATCGAAGTGCGCCGTCCGCCCGCGTCGTACTCCCACCGCATCCCGGTCCCGTCGCGCAGGCGGTGCAGCAGGGCGCCGCGGGAGTTCCACGCCATCTCCACCCGCGAGCCCCGGCCGGTCAGGGTGACGCGGCGCCCCGCGAAGTCGCGCTCGACCTCGCACAGGAGGGCGCCGTCGGCCAGGGTGCGCACCACCCGCCCGGCCCCGTCGCGCTCCCAGGTCAGGGTCCGCCCCGAGGCCCCCACCCGGCCCACCACGCGCCCGGCCCCGTCGCGCTCCCAGGTGGTGGTGCCCCCCAGCGGGTCGGTCTCGGAGACGATGCGGCCCATGGCGTCGAAGGTGCGCCGCCGCACGGCGCCGGTCGGGTCCACGGCCTCGATCTGGCGGCCCGAGGAGTCGTAGACGAAGCGGGTGACGGCGCCGGTGGCGTCGATGGCCTCGGTCATCTGCCCGGCGGCGTCGTAGCGGAAGCGGCGCCGCCCGTTCCACGGGTCGCGCACGCAGACGATCCGCCCGCACCGGTCGTAGCCGAACCTCACCGTGCCGCGGCCCGGCTCGCGGCGCTCGACGATCCGCCCGGCGGCGTCGAACTTCGTGGACACCCGCTCCCCGGTGGGCCAGATCTCCCCCACCAGGCGCGAATCGGCGTCGTAGATCATCTCGTAGCGGTCCCCGCCGGTGGACACGGTGGCGGCCCACCGCCCGCACGCGTCGTACTCGTAGTGGTAGACCCCGCCGGTCGGCTGGGTCACCGACACCACGCGCCCGGCCTTGTCGCGCTCCCAGACGGTGGTGGCGCCGTCGGCGTCCACCGTCTCGACCAGGCGCCCGCACGAGTCGTAGCGGCAGACGGTCTCGGCCCCGTCCGCCCCGGCCACCGCCACCATCCGCCCCGCCCGGTCGTAGCGGGCCGACACGTCGTCCCCGCCGTCGACGACCCTCGTGGGCGCGCCCGACGCGTCGCGCTCGATCCGCCGCTCCGCGCCGGTGGGGTCGATGGCGCCCGACACCAGCCCGTCCCCGCCCCAGGTCAGGGTCCGCTCCGCGCCGGTGGGGTCGGTGAAGGACACCAGGCGGGACAGGGCGTCGTAGCCGAAGCGCCAGGCCGTCCCGTCGGGCAGCTCCACGCGGGCGAGGTTGCCCAGGTCGTCGTAGCCCTTGCGCACCGCCCGGCCCAGGGGGTCGACGGTCCGCTCCTCCTGCCCGTGCTCGCCGTGGTCGATCTCGGTGCGCGCCCCGTAGGGGTCGATCACGGCGCTCAGCCGCCCCGCCGCGGTGTGCTCGAACCTCCAGCGCGCCCCCGTCGGGTCCGTCCTGGTCGTCAGCAGCCCCGTGGACTCGTCGTAGTCGAAGACCGTCCGGTTGCCCAGCGGGGTGACGGCCGCGACCACGCGCCCCGCCCCGTCGCGCTCCAGGCGGGCCGTGTCCCCGGCGGCGTTGGTGGAGGAGACCAGATCGCCGTGCTCGTCGTAGCCGAACTCCACCCCCACGCCCGTGGGATCCGTGATGCGCCGCAGCAGGCCGCCCTCCCACACCAGGGACGTGACCCCGCCGGCCGGGTCCACCACGGCCGACGGCGTGCGCGCGTCCCCCTCATAGGCGTACCGGGTCACCGCCACCGGCTCGTCCCCGCCGTCGGCGCCGGGCCGCACCGTCACCGACACGAGGCGGTCCGACTCGTCCCACTCCCACTCCCGGCGCGCCCCGCCCGGCAGCCGGCGCACCACCAGACGGCCGCGCTCGTCGTAGGCGCTCACGGTCAGGGCCCCGTCGCGCTCGCGCACCGTGACCGGGTTGCCCCACCGGTCATAAGTCGTGGACTGGCGCCGCCCGTCGGCGTCGACCACGCCGATCAGGCGCCCGCGCCGGTCATGGATCCACGTATTGGACCGCGACCCGTCCTCATCACTGGTCTGCGTCACATTGCCGGCCAGGTAGGCGAAACGGGTCGTGCGCCCCAACGGGGAGCGCTGGGCCACCACCCGCCCCAGCTCGTCGTAGGCGTTGGACACCTCCACCACGCCGTCGGCGTCCACCACCCGCCCGATGCGCCCCCGCTCCTCCCACTCGTAGCGGCGCACCCGACCCGGCGCCGCCGCCTTCACCAGCCGCCCGGCCCCGTCATAGCGGTAGGACACCGCGCGCCCGTCATCGGCGACCAGGCCCGCCACCCGCGCGCCCGCCTCGTCCCAGCGCACCTGAACGGCGCGCCCCCACTCATGGGTCAGACGCTCCAGCCGCCCGTCCGCGTCATAGGAGAAGACGACGGCGGTGCCCGCCCCCGACGACGTCCGGCGCACCCGGCCCGCCGAATCCAGCACCCAGCGCATCCCCCACGAGGAGGTCACCGCGTACGCGCCCGCCCTCCCCGCGGCCCCGGCCGCGCCGACGGCGCCCGCGTCGTCGGGCCCGATGCGCTCCAGCCACAGGTTCTCGCCCGTGGCCCGGCCCCAGCCCGCCCCGACGCGGGGGAAGACGACCACGCGCCCGTCGGCCAGGGTCAGACGGGCGGCGTCGTCGGTGAGGACCAGGCCCGCCTCCGTCCACCACGACCAGCCCGGCCCGAAGGCGCCGACCGCCGGGTTGAGCGAGCTGTAGGCGCGCACGACCGTCAACGGCGCGGCGGGCCCCGTGAAGGGCAGGTCCTCCTCATTGACCAGGAAGCCGCCGCTGGCGGTGTTGACCGGGTCGTTGGAGTAGCCCGTGGTGGGCGGCGAGCCGTAGGCGATGGGCGGATCGATCCGGATGTCCGAGCGCTGGGCGGACACGCCGTCGGCCGCCAGGACCGCGTCGAGCGTCTCATTGGTCAGGATGACGATCTGCTCGCCGCCACCGCCGGCGTCCTCGAAGGCCTGGGCGACGGTGTCCGCCCACACCGTGTCCTGCTCATTGGCCGCCAGCCATGACTCGTATCCGTTGATCACGCTGGAGGCGTCCAGGGTCGCCCACGAGCAGGAGGTCGCGTAGGACGAGCAGTGGCCGCGCAGCGTCCCCGGCGTCCCCGCAAGCAGATCGTCGGCCCCGCGCGAGCCCGTGGCGAAGGCCCGCAGATTCTCCGGCCTGGCCGACGACGTCGTCCCGCCCGCGCCCGTGCCCTCCAGCGCGGTGCGCGCCGACGGCGCCGCGGCCGTCAGCGTCTTCGACGGACCCGTGGACTTCTCGTCGATCTCCTCGAAGGGAGGCTCCTCGCCCCCGAACCCCACCGCCTCCCCGATATGCTCGAGGATACCGCGATTGGCCCGCCGCTCCGCCCACTGCCTGGCCTGGCGCCGCCGGTTGTTCTCCGCGCGCGCCGCCGTGTCCACCTCGGAGACCCTGTCCGCCACCAGGCGCAGATTGGTCACGATCTCATCGAGGTCGCCCAGTTGAGTGGTGCCGTTGGACTCGAACAGCGTCGAGTAGTAACCCCAGAAATCCGTCAGGGCGTTCGACCGCAGCGTCGAACGGGTCCCGCGCTGCCCCTCCAGGGTCGAGGCCGCCGCCCTGAAAGCCGCCTGAAGATCGGACGAGACCGTGAAGTCGTACTTGACATCCGGCATGCCCTTGAGTCCGTCGAGGTTGGCATCCTCCAGGCGCATGCGACCACAACTCCTCGGCGGGAGCGTCGCGGGGGTGGGCTGTGGCTGTGGATCATCGTGGCCGGGGCGGCGGGGCGCTCGGGCGGTGAGTCATCCGCGTTGTGACGCGTCCCAGTGGGAGGCGGCGATGGGCGTGGCGGCCTTGTCGAAGGTGACGACGCCGGCCTCGATGCGAGCGACGTCGGGGTCGTCGTAGAGGGGCATGGGATCGTCCATGCCGGGCATGTCGAGCGCGTAGAAGGACATGGAGGCGGCTTCGAGGCCGATGTCGCCGCCCATGACCCCGATGAGGTCGAAGCGGCGGGATCCGTTGATGGGCATCGGCGCGGTGCCTCCGACGTAGTGCGCGCCGAGTTCGCCGGGGGCCAGCCCCATGGGACGGGACCAGGTGAGGGCGCTGAGGCGGCGGGCGACCAGGAGGAAGGCGTTGCCGACGTCGAGCTGGAGGGATCCGCCGGCGTAGAGCAGTAGGCCCGCGTACTCGCGGCGCACGTCGATGAGCACGTCCATGAGCTCGGACTCGTCGATGGCATCGGGCACCCGCAGCGGGTCCACGTCGGGCTCGATCGGGGGAAGGCCCGCGAGCCCGCCCACGGGCGCGTACATGAGTTCGCGCATCGTCAACGGCCCCATACGACTATCTTTCGCCAGCGGAACTGTCATTATCAATGCCTCAGTCCCTAGATCGGAGAACTAGAATCGAGAATCGGTTCGGGCGTACGACTCCGGAGGAAGTTCACCAGCGCCTCCGGCGCGTCGCGGAATTTGAAACCCGGGTCGTATCCGTGCTCGACGACGTAGTGCAGAACGAGGTTCGGCGCTACCCACGGCCGGCCCTCGTCGTCGACGACCACAATGGAAGTATAACCCAGAGTCCACTTGCGCCCGTCGATGATGCAGGATACGGGGCGAGGGCATTCTCTGCTGATAGCGCACGGATAAATACCGCGTATCACCCATATGCGAGAGTTCTGCAGGGCACGCTCCAGAATCCGAACATTCCGCGGATCCATCCGACCGACGGGAAAGTCGTGATCCGGTGAGAGCCAGCCGAAGGTTCTCACCGCCTCGACCTCGAGCACGGGCGGGGAGGGCCTCCGCCTCCCCCACCAGAACCGTTTGGGCGGGGACGGATATCTTTCGGGCGGCACGGTCAGGAGGCGCCCGTCAGGAATGTATCTCATCGTGAAAAACCATTCTGGAAACCTGACTGTTATTTTATTTATCTGGTCGCGATCACGGAATTCCTGCACCCGCCCCGCGTCAAATATCCTGCTTCGCCGACTCGAACAGTTGCCTGCGCAGCGCGTCGAGACGCGTAGATGCGGCCTGATCGACGGCGCCGTCCTTCATGATGACAAGATCGTTGAAGGAGCCCATGCCGCGGAAGAGCCCCAGAACTGTAATCGCCACCTCACGGCGTTCAGACGCAGTCTCCGCAGAACCTGCCCACACGTGGAGCCTGTCGAAACGATTACTCTCCTCCTCAAGACCGGAGTCGCGGAGAAGATCCGCAATATCTTTCACAACGCCTGCAAGCGACCTGATCATTTGATATTTCATTCTCTGAATAATTATCAATATCTCAGTCGCCGAAGATCTCGCGGGCGGTGATGATATTGTCGGGGTCCATGGTGTCGAAGTAGTCGAGGTGGTCGGCCAGGCCGTGGAAGGAGTTGAGTGCCATCTGGAAGGTCATGGGCGAGGTGGAGCGCTCGGGCGGCAGGTGCTCGGCCTCCTCGGGCGTGGCGGGGCGCTGGCGGGTGGTCAGGAAGTCCTTGACGAAGATTCCCCGGGGCGTGTCCATCTTGTAGGCGGGCAGGAAGCGTGCCGCGTCGGAAGGACGGTTGCCCACGACCTTCCAGCCCCCCGGCCTGAACAGGGCGTCCATGGTCTGACCGGCCAGGATGGGGCGGGAGGCCAGGGCCCGATCGACCAGGCCGGGCGCCCGCTCGGGCGTGGTGACCAGATCGAACACGACGGTGTAGAACAGGAGGTCGAACCGCTCGAACGCGATGACCTGACCGAGGTGGACGCGCCCGTCATCCAGGGGGATCGTGAAGACATCCCCCTTCCGGGGCGGAGTGATCTTGTACTTCCTGCGCTGACGCTCCAACTTCCTCGTCGTGATCACTGCGGATCCCCTCCCGCGGCCCGACACCGCTCCTCGCTCATCCGGTAACGTCAATAGGATAACCTCATCGAACTTTGATTCGCATTATACCAGAGATCTCGCTTCGCCGACTCGAGCAGTTGTCCGCGCAGTGCATCGAGACGCGCGGATGCGTCCCCGTTCCCCTGGAGCGCTCCATCCGATCAACGGGCTCCTAGCAACTTTTCCGTTGAGACGGAAGTTCAACTCATAGAGGTAGACGGCTCCGGAAAAAATCCACCATTGATCCAGGGGCGTCGTGTAACTTGAGATCGGGAGCGTATCCGTGCTCGGTGACGTAGTGCAGAACGAGGTTCGGCGCCACCCATGGCAGGCCCTCGTCATCGACGACCACGATGGAAGCATCTCCCAGGGTCCACTCTTGTCCGTCGACGCTATATGTCGTGGGGTACGGACAATGCGGGCCGAAGGGACAGCAGTACCACCCGCGCGTCACCCATATGTAAGAATTATTCACTGCGCGCTCCAGGAGGAGCACATCGCGCGGGTCCGCCTTGCCGACGGGGAACTCGTGCTCCGGCGACAGCCAGCCGAAATCCCTGAACGTATTGACGCCCAAAGTAGGCCGAGGGGGCTGTCGTCGCCACCGGAATCGCTTAGGCTCAGGAAAAGATCTTGCTGGTGGTACGGCCATGATCTGTCCGTCAGGAATATACGACACTGAGAGCCCCTTTGCGATACTTTAGTGGATACGAAATACATTCGGAATAATTCTTTGGGAGCATAAAGTCTGGCACGCAGTTATCTGCTCATTATTTGACTCGCGATTCATGATGATTGCGTAAATCTTAGGAAGTGCCTTTCGGTGGCTTGACCACGCGACAGGCGGCCCAATCATAAGTTCTAACCTCGTACATGCCTACTGGTGCAGACAGTCTTGTGGGTCTGACTGCCGTAACAGGATTACCCGTATATGGTAATACGTGAATCCGGAGGATGAAGCACATGGTCAGAAATAGTGCCACCCGGACCGGTGGCCTCGTACGGATGAGAGTGCGCACCAATGAATGGCCACCGTCTAGACCCGGCCTCTACTGCATTCGCCTCGGGGTCATACATGCGAGCCCCAAGAGGAGTATAGAAACGAATACTCACCCCCTTCGGAAGGGTGAACGTCGTAGTATCTCCCTCCAAGATTCCGCCATGCCCGGAGAGAATTATCGGGTCGGCCATGATATTTGGAGATGCCGCGCGCCAGCCCGTGTCCAATAGCGGAGATGCCCCCGCCCATGAGTCCTCCTCCCAGGCCGCCGGCGAGGGCATTGCCGACGAATCTCTCCACGATGTGGGGGCCCGGACCCGTCATGTAGGCGTATCCCGATGCCCCGGCCCCGCTAGCCGCTCCGGAAGACGCACCGACCAGCATTGTGGCTCTCAGCCCATTCCATCCGAGTTGGGCCGCCCGTGCAGCACCGGCCACCTCCCCCACCATACCCAGCATCCCGGAGAGGGCCACTTGGCCGTAGGAGGTGTGCCCGGTGGTGGCCGCCGATGATGTAGTTGTTGTCGGAGATCCACTGGCCAACGCGGTCCCAGCCGGTGTGGACGTCGGTGTAGGCCTGCAGGTCGGCGTCGCTCAGGGGCTTGAGGCCCAGAGGATCGGAGAATGACAGCGGGCTGTTGGCCGCGTAGGAGTACGGGTTGGCCGTCCACGGCGCGGTGGGCGCGTGGGTGAGCGGGTCGGGAGTCAGGAAGGCCGCCGTGTCCGGATCGTAGGCCCTGGCGGCCGGCGCGATCGCGGGTCAGCGTCACCCGGCCGAAAGCCGTGCCGTCCAGGCTGAACCATGCCCGCGTCCTCGTCGCGCGCGACGCTCATCCGCTCGGCCCCGGGGCCGGTGCGCCCCAAGCAGCTCGCCCCCAGCGCTCCAGGCCCAGGTCGACACGGTCCGCCCGTCGCGCCGGTGCGCCAGCGGGCGCCCCAGCCGGTCGACGTCGATCTCATCGGCGCCGTCCGGGCCCTGGGCGCGCAGGGTGCGCCCACTCCAGGACTCCCGCGAGCGCAGGACCACCTCGCCGTCCGCGTCCGTGCCCACGGTCGGGGTCGGTCGGCCCGCCTCGTCGTAGGAGAAGTCGAGGCGTCCTCCGGCTGGGTCGATGAGGAAGCGGACGGCGTCGGCCACGCCGCGCAGGCAGGCGGCCAGGTTCGAGGCGTCCGTGGTCTCGATGTCGGCGTTGTCGGAGAAGACGGTGGAGAAGTATCCGGAGAAGTCGGTCTTGGCCGTCGCCACCCAGCCCGTTCGCGATGAGAAGACTCTCCACCTGGCGGGCCGCGCTGCGGCACTGCGACTCCAGGGTCTCGGCCGCTGCGACGTCGAAGGCGACGTCCTCGCTTCCGGTGACCGCCATGAGGGGGTCCTTCCGCGTGCGCTTCAGGGCCGGGTCCGGGGCGCGCACGGGCCCGCCGGGCCGGGGTTCAAGGATGGGGTCGGGGCGCCGGGCCCCGTTCGGCCCCCGGTCCCGCCGCCCCCTGCGGCGGGCGGGACCGGGGGCCGGTGGATCCGAGTCGGCCGGGGCCGATCAGGCGCCGCCGCCGGCGGTGAAGATGTCCTGGGAGATGGACTGGAGCTGGTTGCGCAGGTCCTCCAGCTCCTGCTGGGCCTTCTTCAGCGCGGCGCTCTTGGCGGGCCAGATCTCGCCGCGGAAGGTGGCGGCGTGGGGGCCGTCCCAGACGTTGGGGTCGGACAGGGTCTGGCCCTCGGCGTCCAGCTGGCTGATCTGGTCGGCGAAGCCCCCGTTGATGATCGACTGCATCTTCGAGATCGAGGACTTGGCCTGCTCGGTTGACAGAACACGTGACGACATACGGGCCTCCATGGGGTTCGGCTTGTTCTCAGGGTCGGCTGCGGTCCGCGACGACTCGTCGTCAACGGCCGGCACCGGGGACAACGTACCACGCCCCGCATCGCGAATCACGTGTCGCGAATCACGCGGGTCTGGGGGCGGGGATCATCCTCCGTGCCCCACCACGGAGAAATTATTCGACGTCAGGGAGGAGAAATTGCCGACCTGCGCCCGCACCACGCACTGGGCGGCCGGGCCCACGGCGGCCACGCTGCGCCCGTCGGCGGATACGACGAGCGCCCCGGCGCAGCCGTCGGCGAAGACGACGCCGCCGTCCCCGGCCACCGAGGTCAGCAGCGTCGAGGGCTGGCCGACGGCGGTGCTGACGAGCAGCGGGTTGACCGGGTCCTCCCCCGAGGGCCACACGGGCACCAGCGTCACCGTGACCGTCGAGCCCACCACCGCCTCCGGGGAGACCCGGACGGCGATGTTCTGCAGGCGCTGCACCGGGTAGGCGGTGGAGACCACCGCCGCGTCCCCCAGCGCCGCGTCCGTGGCCTGCGCGGCCCCGGCGAGCCACTGGGTCAGGGCGCCCTGCGGGTCCGCGGACGGCAGGTCGAGGTCGACGAGCGCCGTGACGCTGACCGACCCGCCCGCGGGGACGGCCGGCGTCTCGATGCTCCACGCGCAGGACCGCGAGATCCCGGTCGTCTTGGGCAGGTTGCGCTGCTGCTGCTCCTGGAGCCAGACCACGGAGGGGCACGGGGCCTCCGGCGCCGGGGCCGCCGACACCGCCGGCGTCGACGCCGACGCTGTTCCCGCCGCCGTCGGCGGCGCCGTCGGGAGGGTCAGGCCCGGGATGACCTCGAGGAAGGGGCCCTGGAGCGGGGCGTCCTGGGCGCTGTAGGTGATGGTGAGCTGGACCGCCCCGGTCGTCGGGTCCAGGACGGCCGTGCGGCTCGTCGTCAGCCCGGTCGGCGTCGCCGTCCCGTTGAGGTTGGCCAGGACCGTGCCCACGGGCGCGGGGGCGGTGGTCGCGGCCGTTGCGACGGGCTGCGCGGGCGGCGTGCGCCCCCACCGCCACCAGGCCGCTCCGGCCCCGATCCCCGCGACCAGGACGACGACGAGCGCGGCGACGACGATCAGGCGCCTGCGCCGGTCGGACGGCGCCCGGTCGGGCTCCTGCGGCTCGTCGGGCCGCGCAGCGGCCGGGCGCAGGGGGCGCACCACCGTCTCGTCCGTGGGCTCGCCCAGGTCGGGCAGGACCTCCTCGGCCGCCCCGGACTCCTCCGAGTCCGGCCCGTCCCCGTCCTCCCCCTCCTCGTCCTCCTCGCCGGTCCTCCCGCTCTTCCCGGCCCCGGACTGCGCCCCGGGTCCCCCGGCGCCCGGGGCCGGCTCGGCCCCGGCGTCGTCCTGCGCGGCCCCCGGGCGGTCGCGGACCATGGTGGGCAGGTGCGTGTCCTCGATGCCCCCGGGGCCGGGCTCGGCGGGGCGCAGCACGGGCAGCCCCTCCAGGACCGGCCCCAGGTCGCGCAGGCGCCGGGCCGCCTCCCCGGCGGAGGGGCGCTGCTCGGGGGATTTGGCCAGGAGGTCCTCCAGGACCGCCCACAGCGGCGAGGGCAGGTCCAGCCTGGGCGGCGAGGAGCTCAGGTGCCGCTGGGCCACGGTGAAGTCGGTGCCGGAGCCGGCGAAGGGCGTGCGCCCGGCCAGGAGCTCGTAGAGCATGATCCCGGCGGAGTACACGTCGCCCGGGGTGCCGCTGGTGCCGGCGCTGATGAGCTCGGGCGGCATGTAGTGGGGCGTGCCGGCGATGGCGGAGGTGAAGCGCGGGGCGTCCTCCAGCAGCCGCGACACGCCGAAGTCGCTCAGCTTGAGGCCGCCCTCGCCGTCCTCGCGCCACCGGGGGCCCAGGAGCACGTTGTCCGGCTTGACGTCGCGGTGCAGCACGCCCTTGCCGTGGGCGTAGTCCAGGGCCTCCAGGACGAGCGCGGCGGCGGCGGCCGCCCGGGCGGGCTCCAGCGGCCCGTCCTCCCGCAGGACCCGCCGCAGGGAGCCGCCCTCCAGGTAGTCCATGACGATGGCCAGATCCTCGCCGTCGACGATGAGATCGATCACGGACACAATGCCCGGATGCCGCAGACCCAGCAGGATTGTGCGTTCTCTCACAAACCGGTCGACGACGGCGTCGTCCTCCAGGTACTCCGGCCGCAGGAGCTTGGCCGCCACGCGCCTGCCGCTGCGGCGCTCGGCCCCCAGCCACACCTCGCCGGTCGCCCCGCGCCCCAGCAGGGAGGTGAGCGTGTAGCGGGCGCCGAGGGCCCTGGCGCCCGCGCCCTGTGCGCTCTGATCCATCGTCGCCCAATCCATGTTCGCCTAGGGGTGATGCCGACCACCCTATGCCACCGCCGCGCCCCTCCATCCGGAGGCGTTGCCCATACCTGTGGGGCGGGCATCACCCGGACCCCCGTGCGCGCGCCCCGGACGGCCGTATAGCATGACGGCGCTTCCCTGCTATCCCATGTGGGCCCTGAAGAACGGGCTCGCGCGAGGAGATGTCCTTATGAGTTCCGACAGGCCCACGGACAACCGACCCGCCCACGGCGCCGCCGCACTGCTGCGCGCCCTGTCGGACACCCGCCTCGCCGCGGGGGTCCGAAGCCGACTGCGCCGCGCCCGGCGACGGCCCCGCCGCTCCGCCGCCGCCGTCGCCGTCGTCACGGTGCTGGCCCTGACATGGGTGCAGGGCGTCACCGGGGGCACGCAGGCCCGGGCCGAGGAGGCCAGGTCGCTGGAGAGCATAGACATCGCGGTCTCCCCCTCCGGGGCCGTCACCGCGGTCTCCGGGACCACCGTGTCGGTCAGCCCCGACGGGCGGCGGGCGGCGGCGGGCACGCGCACCTACGCCCCCCGGGACGTCGCCAAGGACCTGCCCGTGCGCGTGCGCACCGCCTACCGGACCGCCGACGGCGCCGGGACCGACCTGAGCGAGATCGCCGGCTACACGGGCAGGGTCACCGTCGACGTCTTCGTCGAGAACCTCACCGTCAAGCCGCAGTCCCTCACCTACGACGTCGCCGGGACCTCGCGCACCCGCACCGCGCTCGTCGGCGCGCCCCTGACGCTGTCCGCCGCCGTCTCCCTCGACGCGGACCCCGACAGCGTCATCACCGCCTCCTCCGACGCCCAGGGCGTGACCAACGGGGTGCTCAGCAGGACCGGCGACGGCAAGTCCCAGGTCCAGTGGGCGGCGCTGCTGGCGCCGCCGCAGCTCGGGGCGACCGCCGACCTGCGCCTGGTCGTGGACGCCGTCGACTTCAAGGTGCCCGAATTCGGCCTGTCCGTGCAGACCGGACTCATCACGGACCCGTCCGTCCAGGGCCTCATGGACGCGGCCTTCCGCACCGACACCGGCTCCCAGCTGGCGCTGACGACCTCGACGATCGAGGCCCTGTCCCAGGTCAACGAGTCCCTCGCCAAGGCCCACGCCATCGTCGACCGGGTCTCGACGACCCTGACGGGCAACGCCGGCACCATCGGCACCCAGACGCTGGCGGACCTGACCTCCTCCAGCCAGAGCCTGTCCTCCTCCATGCAGTCGATCGGCACCGACCTGAGCGGCCTGACCCAGACCCTGACCCAGACCCTGACCTCCACCCAGTCCTCGGCGACGGCCCAGCTCCTCCAGGTGGTCAACACCGCCTCGGCCATCATGGGCGACACGAGCCTGCCCGCGCAGGTCCCGAGCCTGGAGTCCCTGGGGTGCCAGGCCCAGCCGGGCGCCGGGCCCACCGCCCAGGCCCTCGTCGGCTCCCAGGCCCCCACCCCGGCCGGCGCGGCGGGCCCGGGGGACGCGGCCAGCGCAGCGGGCCCGGCGG
>ERZ773050.1441-NODE-1441-length-13247-cov-10.383338_pt1 | contig 13247 bp, 6 predicted proteins | sample MGYA00580632_ERZ773050 | MGnify/ENA primary metagenome ERZ773050 (study PRJEB29015, sample SAMEA2738123) | human oral metagenome | biome: human oral; feature: human-associated habitat; material: saliva | place: China | collected 2166 ... | reverse complement strand
CACCGGGACCGGCCCCGCAGTGGCCGCGGGAGCGCCTGGCGGCACTGCGGCCCCGACCGCCGTTCTCCCCGACTGGGCCCGCGAGCCCCAGCGGCGCCGCACCATGATCCTGTGCGCCGCCTTCCTCCTCGTCATGCTCGCTATGTGGGCGCCCATCTGGGTGACATTGGTCGCATCGGTTCTCACGGTGCTCGCCGGCGCAGCGGGTCGCGGGGATGACGATCGGCGCTGGCGCCGCCTCCAACGGGGGAGCGCCACAGCGGGGGACACGGCGCGGATGTGGGCCTCGAGCCCCCTCTACCTGCTGCGCTCCCTCGGGGCGGCGCTACCGGCGATCCTCCTCGCCGGCGTCGTCGCAGGAGGCCTCTACCTCCTGCTTCGAGGGCCGATGGGCGCGGAGGTCGGCATGGATCCGTCGTTCCTGAAGGGCATGCACCTCCGTCACCGCAGAGCCCTTCTCATGGCGGGCTGCGAGCTCGTCTTCCTGCTTATCCTGTGGTTCGTCCCGTGGGGATCGGCCACTCGGCGCGGCGGCGCCAAGATCGTCTCCGCCTTCATGCCCAGCCAGCCGATCCGCGTGCTCTGGGCTGTTGTGCTCCTCGCCCTTGGCGTGGGCTGCCTCGTCCTGGAAGTGCTTCTGCGCCTCCCGCCCGGGACGCTCAGCCCCTTCCAGTGAGCGCGATGCCACCGGCGATCGCCGGAAGGGCATGAGGCGGGCTCTGGAGGCGGAGGAGGGATCGTCCGACTCTGAACAGGTCACAATCCGTCCTGTCCCTTCCTGACACGTGAATGTTCAACTATGGTCGGTGCGACCTGTCGCGCCGCAACCCATCAGATTCGGAGGAACCGAGCATGGCCTCGAATGATCCACGCCCGACCAAGGCTGAGCGCCGGGAGGCCGCCCGTGCCAAGGCGCAGGCCCTGCGCGAGGAGCAGGCGCGCAAGGCCCACCGCGCCGCCATCACCCGCCGCGCCGCCATCGGGGTCGGCGGTGTCGCCGTCGTCGGCGGGATCGGCGGCCTGATCTGGAAGTCGAAGAGCACCGAGGGGGATGACGAGAACGGGCAGGAGAAGGCCCCGGACCTGAACACGGAGAAGGGCAGCCTCGTTCCCTCCTCGGTGGATCCCGAGAGCGGCGCGCTCACCTACGGCTCTGATCTCAAGGTCGGCACGTCCAACGAGGGCGCTCCAGTCCTCGATATCTACTTCGACTACTCCTGCCCGCACTGCGCCGAATTCGAGGCCCTCCACTCCGCGGAGATGAAGTCACTCGTCACCGACGGCAAGGTCACGCTGGTCCTCCATCCCGCGCATGTCCTGAAGCTCAAGTGGACGATCTGGGCCTACAACGCCATGGGCGTCGTCCTCGACAAGGAGCCTGACAAGGCCCTTGACCTCCACACCGCGCTGTTCTCCCGTTTCGAGCAGGCGGCGGCCAAGAGGGATGTGACCCTCCTGCAGAAGAAGGGCATCTGGGAGACGGCCTCGGGCGCGGGCCTGTCCTCGGACACCCAGGACGCCATCAAGGAAGCCGTCAAGTCCTCCAAGTACGACAAGTGGATCGATCTCTCCAACCAGGCCTTCCAGACGAATGGCAAGGAGAAGGGATTCAGCGGGACCCCCGCGGTGCTCTACAACGGGCAGCTGGTCGATCTGCAGCAGCTCCAGGCCGAGAACAGCCTCGCCGACTACGTCAATGGCCAGCAGGGCGGCGCCGGGGCGCCGGCGGCGAGCCCGTCCGAGGCTCCCGCCACCACTCCGGCCCCCTGAGCGTCCCGCGATCGCCGGCGCATGTGCCACACTTGCGCCCGGGCCCGCACGACGGGCCCGCACCGCCGCGTTAGCTCAGTTGGTAGAGCAGCTGTCTTGTAAACAGCAGGTCGCCGGTTCGAGCCCGGCACGCGGCTCCAACGTCCGCGCCCGGCCCTCCCATGCCGGGCGCGCCCGCCGTCGGCCATCGCCGCCTCTTCTCGGCGGCGCGGCACACTGGTCCCATGGCCATCCACGACTCCGCTCTTCCCGGTCCTACCGGCGAGGCGCCCGCGCCGCCCCAGCCCTCCCCGCCCGCGCCGGCCCTCGATGAGCGGCAGGCCGCCGCCCTGCGAGCCGATCTCGAGGAATCCGGCTGGGGTATCGACGCCGTCACCGGCCTCATCGGGAGCGTCGCCGAGGCCGCCCTGCGCCGGGAGATCCGCCTGCCCGCCCTGCGCGCCGTCCGCGTCGCCCTGGAGGACGGGCGCGCGCCTGGCGCCGCCCCCGATCCAGTCGCCATCCTCACCGCGCTGTTCATGCTCGGCGAGCCCGTGACCGCGGGGGAGCTCGACGCCGTCCTCCCGCGCACCGGCGCTCGCGGCGCCACCCGGATCGGGCTCGTCGCCCTGGACGGGCGCGGGCAGGGCGGGGAGGAGGGCCGCGAGGCCGGGGTCGATGACGCCGCCCTCGTGCGCGCCCTCGTGGACCTGCGCCCCCACGAGGCCCGCGACGACGCGGGTGAGGTCCGCTGGTGGGTGGCCTCCGACGTCGGCGAGCTCGTCTCCGGCGGATCGCTGGCCCCCGACCATGTCCTGGGCATCGGCGGCGCCGGCCTCACCCTGGCCGGGCTCACTCCGCGCGGGGCCGTGGGCGCCGCCCTCGACCTGGGCTGCGGCTGCGGAATCCAGACCCTCTACCTGGCCCGCCACGCCGAGCGCATCACCGCCACCGACATCTCCGAGCGGGCCCTCGCCTTCACCGCCTTCAACGCCGCGCTGGCGGGCATCGCCCCCGAGCGCCTCGAGCTCCTCGCCGGGTCCTTCCTGGAGCCCCTCGGGCAGCGCCAGTACGACCTCATCGTCTCCAACCCGCCCTTCGTCATCACCCCGCCAGCCGTGCGCGAGGCAGGCCTGCCGCTCATGGAGTACCGCGACGCCGGCGGCCCCATCCTGCCGGGGCTCGTCGCCGGGCTCGGCGAGCACCTCGAGCCCGGCGCCACCGCCGTCATGCTCGGCAACTGGGAGCACCGTGGCGCCGGCTCGTGGCGCGAGGCCGTGGCCGCCTGGCTCCCCGAGGAACTTGACGCCTGGATCCTTGAGCGCGAGCTACAGGACCCGGTGGAGTACGCCACCATGTGGCTGCGCGACGGCGGCCTGACCCCCGAGCGCGACCCGGAGGCCTTCGACGCCGCCCTGGAGGCGTGGATCGACGACTTCGAGGCCCGTGACGTGCGGGGCGTCGGCTTCGGCTACCTCATCGTCCACCGTCCCCAGAGCCCCCGCGAGCCCTGGCGCCTCCTGGAGGAGGTGACCACCTCCGGTCAGGGGGTCCTGGGACCCCACGTCGCCGAGGTGCTGGAGGTGCGCGAGCTGCTCGCCGGCCTCGACGACGAGGCCGTCGCCGACCTGCGCCCGCTCCTGGCTCCCGATGTCACCGAGGAGCGTCACCTCATTCCGGGTGCCGCCGAGCCCACGGTCATCCTGCTGCGTCAGGGCGGAGGACTGGGGCGCACTCTGCAGGCCTCCACGGCGGTGGCCGCCCTGGCCGGGGTGGCCGACGGCGAGCTGAGCGTCGGGCAGGTCGCCTCCGCGGTCGCCGCCCTCAGTGAGCTGAACGCAGCCGATGCGGCCGCGCTGCGCGCGGAGATGGTCGAGGCGACCCGTCATCTCCTGACCACGGGATTTCTGTGCCCAGGAAAGTGACAATGGGTTGAATTGGGCTTTGAGGGAAATGAATGACGGCGAACGCCCGGTGGGTATGATTCTGTTCTGAGACATCTGCGGGTTTGTTGTTGTCTTTCCTCTATTGTCGTGACGCTTCCGTCATCAATGAGATACAACTGAAACCCACGCTGTTCCGCGTCATTTCAAGGGAAAGTGGTGGCCGCGTGCAATGATGCGCGATTGTTGCCCCGTGAGCCGATTCTGAGGTGTTGGGGAAGAGGTCGGATGACCTACATTCCTCGGCAGTCACAGTTGTCGTGCGCTCCCCGCGCACCCATCCCTCATGATCGGAATCCATCGGCATGTCCCAGTCATCACGTCGCCCGCAGTGCGGGCGTGAAGGACTACTGCGCAGATTCTTTGCAGTGGTCGGTTCTCTTGCGGTCGTCCTGGTGACCATGGTGTCGCTCCCGTGGACGGCGCCTCCCGCGGACGCCTCCACCAGTGACCTCACCATTCCCCTGGGGGACACCGCGGTGCAGATCTCCTATGTGCGCACCCTTGACACGGTTGATCGGGTGTACGACACGGTGAACGGAGTCGGCTACAACTCTTACCCGTGGGAGTGGGCCTACGCGCGTGCCTGCACTCGCTACTCGCCGGGGGTCAATAACTACTGGACTGACTATGTTCGCGGCAGCAGCGGCCAGTACGCGGCGGTCGGTTATGGACGCAAGGTGGATGAGGGTGCCTGCCCCACCTACTACCAAGGCGAGCCGGGTGATGTGCAGACCTCGCTGGGTTTCCAGCCCTCCAACACCACGAGTGTCAAGGCCGGAAACGTCTTCCTCGTGGGGCGGATGCGCCACGTCAACAGCCCGATCTACTCTGACAACAGCGCCGTGACCAACCCCTCCCAGGGCAAGGGCACCACCTACTACGGCAGCTTCAACATCAACACCGCCCAGACGATTCAGGCCGACTTCCCGTGGACCGAGTTCGACACCACGAACGTCTGCACCGGGAAGCTCGACTCGAACGGCAAGCTCATCATTGGTGACTACGGCACTGAAAATCAGGCGGTCAGGACGCAGTACGCCTACGACCGGAACGGGAGGGTTGGCCGTTACGACGGGTCCACCTACACCTACCTGTACCAGAACGGCTCCCTGGTCTGGTTCAACGGTGTCATGACCCAGGACTTCACCGACAAGATCGGACACAGCTGCGCCGACGACATCCTCGACATCAAGTCCGACCGCTCCGACACCGCCTGGACGGACCCCAACACCGGCATCAAGTACAAGCTCAAGCTGTGGGGATTCGTCAACAACGGAGACAACCAGGAGTGCCGCCCCGACATGGAGAAGGCGGAGACCTCCAACCTGGAGGAGCGCTTCATTACCCGTGAGCGGGCCGTCTCCTACGGCTGCCTCTACGGCTCCATCGAGCAGGAGCGCCCGGTGACCTTCGCCAAGGACGTCAAGGCGGACTCATCGGTTCAAGGATCGTTGACGATCCCCACCTTCAACTACGTCAACGCCTCACCGGAAGGAACCTTCGGCGCAAGGACCTGGGGAACCCCCAAGTCCCTGACCCCCACCTGGAACGCTGAGGACGTCGACCCCAAGAGCTACACCCTGCTGGCCCCCAACGACGCCGCCACGGTGCAGGAGGCGGGCACCACCCCGCAGGCCGCCGTCGACCGGAACACCGGTGACGTCTGGACCACCGGCTGGTTCCTGCGCGACGTCAGCTGCACGGTGGGGAAGGGCAGCGCCCCGCTGCTGCGCCGTGACGGAACCACCCGCCTGGACAAGTCCGACTCCGTGAACCTCGAGCAGCGCACCATCCGCCTCGATGAGACCCAGCTGGCCGAGCGCCAGGACGAGGTCGCCGTCAAGTGCGTCTGGCACAACGAGTACGTCGTCGGCCGTGGGCGCGTCACCCTCGTCAACATCGTCGACGGCGGCAGCGCCAGGCCCGAGCAGTGGACCTTGACCGCCAAGCCCGCCACCGATGGGCTCTTCGGGCAGAAGACCATCACCGGTGCCAGCGGCACGCCCGCCGTCAGCAAGGTCTACACCGCCGGCGGCACCTACGGCCTGTCCGCGGGCAACGGCCCCGAGGGCTACTCGCAGAACGGCCCCTGGGTCTGCACCAACGACGACGGCAGCAACGTGCCCGTCAGCGCGGACAACAAGTTCGTGCTGGGCGAGGGCAAGAACGTCACCTGCGTCGTGCACCAGAAGCCCCAGCAGACCCCCGTCAGCGCGGTCAAGAGCGTTGAGGGCGCCTCCGACGCCGCCACGGCCGGCTCCTACTCCCTGAGCTACACCTGCACCCCGGGCCCCGACGGCAAGGGTGCCTCCACCGGCAAGATCACGGTGGACGCCCAGGGCAATGCCGCGAACCTGCCCGCCCAGCGCGTGGGCGCCACCTGCACCGTCACCGAGGATGCTCGTGACGCCAGGGGACTCAAGCAGCCCGGAACCTCCGCCGGCGGAAGCGTCAGCTGGAAGGACCCGGCCGCCTTCAAGGTGGTCACCAACCCCGGCAACCAGGAGCGGGAGCTCGCCTCCACCGCCGTGGCCCCGACCAACGGCAACGCCGGCGGTGTCACCTTCACCGTGCCCGACTCCACGCAGGGAGCCGTGCGGATCAAGGTCGTCAACTCCGTCGTCCCGCACGCCGGTATCGACAAGACCTTCGCCAAGGTCGCCAAGAGCACCGAGAAGGTCAACGGTCGCACCACCTTCGACCAGACCTACACCATCACGGTGACCAACCCCTCCGCCAAGGCGGGCCTCACCTACGACCTCAACGACGCCTGGCAGGTCCCCACCGGGGTCACCGTCCACAAGGTCAGCATCTCCGGTGGCGCCATCAACGGCACCGAGACGCCTCAGGCCGGGGTGCCCTACGTCAAGACCGGCATCTCCCTGCCCGCGGGCCAGAAGCACACCTACACGGTGGTGCTCAACGTCTCCGGTCCCGACGCCGGACTGCCCGGCATCCAGGGAACCTGCACCCCGGGCGCCGTCGGTCAGGGCAAGGCCATCTACAACAAGGCCTCGGTGACCACCAAGGGCGACGGGCAGCCCAAGGAGGCCGCGGCCTGCGGCACCCTGCCCGCCAACCCCCAGTTCAAGGCCTCCAAGACCCCGCTCGACGTGGTCCGCAACAGTGATGGCACCTTCACCTCCAGCTACACGGTGACGGTCACCAACACCTCGCTGGTCGCCAGCCCGGTGGCCGCCGACCTCACCGACACCCCGCAGATGCCCACCGGCACCCGCCTGAGCCGGATCAAGGTCCTGGAGAAGGGAGTCGATGCCCAGGGCGTCACCCTGCCCGCCATCAACCCTGCCAACGGAACCCTCAACGGCTCGATCACCCTCATCAAGGGGGGTACCGGCGAGAGCCTCGCCGCCGCTCCTCGGGCCGGGGCCGACGGCGGCAGCCGCACCTTCACGATGCAGATGACCTTCACGGTCCGTGAGAACACCCCGGGCTTCAACGAGTCCGACTTCCAGTGCGGTCACCAGCGCGCCGACGGCAAGCCCTCCGGCCTGGTCAACACCATCGCCATGGAAGGTGACACCGACGGCGAGGGGAACAACCACGGCTGCCTGTCCACCGACGGCAAGCTGAAGTTCTCCAAGGAGGTCACCACCCAGCCGGGCAACGGCTCGACCTTCGACGTCGTCTACACCGTGAGCGTGGTCAACGAGGGATCGCTGTCGGTGTCCACCGGACCGATCAACGACAAGCCCTCCTTCGCCCCCGGGCTCAACCCGACCCTGGTCAAGGTGCAGCGCGAGATGGGACCGACCCGGACGGTCAACGCCCAGGCCGACGGCTCCTACCGCCTGTCCGACAACGAGACCCTCTACTCGGGCCTGACGATCCGCTACACCGTCACCTTCACGGTGAAGATCGACCCGTCGGCCACCGGATACAGCGATGAGCTGCTGTCCTGCACCACGGACAAGGAGCGCCTCGTTCCCGGCCACGGCCTCTACAACAAGGTCGTGCCTCAGACGGGCAAGGACTCCGACACCCGGCCCGACCACGACGTGGCCTGCGCCAACGTCTCGCCCAATGCCGGCAAGCGCATCCTGTCGATCGTCAAGACCGGCAGCCAGGGCCCCCTGGACGACGCGGCCTTCGACCTCTACCCGATGGACCCCTCCACCCCGGGTGCCAAGCCCCTGACCGACGGCGTGACCTTCACCGGCGGCAAGGGAACCGGAACCTTCACCACCACGGGACTGGCCATCAACCGCGAGTACTGGCTGGTGGAGACCAAGGCTCCCGCCGGGCACCAGCTCATGGCCAAGCCGGCCCGCTTCAAGGTGACCGACACGGGCATCGAGCTCATCACCGCCACTCCCGGCGGCTCGGCCCTGACGGTCTCGCGCAGCGGGGCCAGCAAGTCCGACGACACCATCACCGTCCGAGACCTCCAGATCGGCACCCTGCCACTGTCCGGCGGACGCGGAATCGGTATGAACATCGCCGTCGGAATCGCGGCCATCACCGGCGCCGGCCTGCTGGCACTGCGTCAACGAAAGACTTCCTCGTTCGGGCGCTCAGCCTGATCGCGAGAAGAACCCACGACTCCGCTCCGTCGCGCGCGGGTCACCCCTTCTATCCCTCATTCATCCCAACAACACAGGAGAGAACAGCAATGCACTCCCTCAACACGCGCCGGGGCCTCGGCCTCGCCGCTGCGATGACGCTCGCCGCCGGCGCGCTCGTCGCCCCGACCGGCGCGGCGGCACCCGCTGACCCGAACGGCTCCACCATCGACCCCGACGCGGCCACCACGCTGACCGTCCACAAGTGCGAGCAGACCGACACCAACGGCGTCAAGGAGGGGACCGGTAACGAGGACCCCCAGGCCGAGTGCAAGCCCGTCTCCGACGTCGAGTTCACCATCACCAAGCTGAACGTGGACCTGACCACCTACGACGGCTGGAAGACCCTCGCGGACCTCAAGGGTGACGTGGTCAAGGCCGGTGCCCTCAAGAGCAACACCGTGCAGAAGATCACCACCGGCGCTGACGGCCTGGCCTCCTTCACCGACGCCCAGACCGAGGTCGGTGCCTACCTCGTCAGCGAGACGCGCACCCCTGACAAGGTCATTCCGGCCGAGGACTTCGTCGTCACCCTGCCGATGACCAACCCGCAGGACACCGCCAAGTGGAACTACAACGTCCACGTCTACCCCAAGAACACCCTCTCCGGTGTGGACAAGCAGGTGACCGACAAGCCGGCCCCCGGCTCCGGGCGCGACATCACCTACACCATCACCACCTCCATCCCGAAGGTGGACTACCCCGGCGGTGCGCGCATCAAGCGCTACGAGGTCGTTGACCGCCTCGACAAGCGCATCAAGAAGGAAGCCCTGACCCCGGTCGTCAAGATCGTCGGTCAGAACGAGGTGACCCTGGCGGACACCACCGACTACACCCTCATCACCGCCGAGGGTAAGGACCACAACTGGGCCACCATCCAGCTCACCGAGGAGGGCCGCCGCAAGGCCTCCGAGGCGCGCTACAACGGCAACGGTGACACCAAGATCGAGGTGACCCTGACCGCCAAGTTCGACGCCGCCGTCAACCTGGAGGGCGACCTGTCCAACACCGCGGGCCTCATCCCCAACGACAGCCCCAACTTCACCTGGGACCCGAACAACCCCGGTACCACCACGGACATCCCCGGCATCCCCACCACCCCCGTGCTCTCCAAGTACGGCAAGGTGGTTCTCACCAAGACCGGTACGGACGACCTGGCCGACAAGACCAAGTACAACGGCGCCCAGTTCCAGGTCTACGAGTGCACCAAGACCGCCAGCGGTGCCACGCTGCGTGACTCCGACCCCAGCACCCCGACCGTCGACCCGCTGACCGTCGGTGGGGAGAAGACCTTCACCACCGCCGGCCAGGGCAAGGTGGAGATCAACTACCTGCGCGCCAATGACTACGTCAACGGCGCCAAGAAGGACCAGCTGACCGACGAGGACCACTACTGCCTCGTGGAGACCAAGGCGCCTGAGGGCTACACCCTCCAGGCCGACCCGATCCCCTTCCGGGTCCTGGCCGCTGACGCCGAGGCGAAGGCCCCGACCAACCTGACCGTGACCGACATCCCGAAGAACGCCGGCTTCCGCCTGCCGCTGACCGGTGCCAACGGCGTCATCTTCCTGACCGTCGCCGGCGCCCTGCTGGTGGCCGGTGGCGCGGTGGTCGCCTACGCCAACAAGCGCCGTCACGTTGCCAAGCACTGACAGCCCCTGGCAGCCACTGAGGTGACCGGCCCCAGCCGGCCGTCATCACGCTGACTGCTTCCTTGTGGGGGAGGCGGGAGAACCCGTCTCCCCCACACGGGCGTCGCAGGGATCCTCCCTGCCAATCGTTAAAGCCACAACCGATCCCCACCATCTCTCGCAGCGAGCTCCGCAGACAACCCGACGCAGGAAGGCACGGTTCTCCGTGACAGCGCTACTCCCATCACTTCGTGACCGCATCTCCCAGTCCCGCATGAGCCAGGCCCTGGACGAGCCCGACGGCGCGGCGGCGCGGCCCGGCCCGGACGGCCCCGGCTCACCGGAGACCGACCCGAAGAAGGCGGCCCGCCGCAAGGTCCTGCGTGAGCGCTTCCTGACCTGGTTGCCGCTGGTCCTGGTCCTGGTCGGCGTCGCCGTCCTCCTGTACCCGGTCATGGCGACCCAGCACAACAACGACGAGCAGCAGCGCCTGGCCAAGATGTACACCGCCACGGTGAACTCGGCCGGGCCGGACACCGTCGCCAAGGAGCGCGCCTCCGCCGAGACCTACAACAACAACCTGGAGAGCGCGCCGATCCTCGACCCCTGGCTCGAGTCGCAGCGCCCCGACACCCCCCAGTACCAGGCCTACCTCCACGAGATGGACATCGACCCGGTCATGGCCCGGATCGTCATCCCCTCCATCCACGTGAGCCTGCCCATCTACCACGGCACCGACAGCCGCACCCTGACGGAGGGAGTCGGGCACCTGTTCGGCACGAGCCTGCCGATCGGCGGCCCCTCCACCCACTCGGTCCTCACCGGTCACACCGGGCTGTCCACCGCGACCATGTTCGACAACCTCAACCAGCTCAAGAAGGGCGACGTCTTCTACGTCTCCTCCCTGGGGCAGACCCTCAAGTACGAGGTCAACGACATCACCGTCGTCAAGCCCGAGGAGACCGACTCCCTGCGCAAGGTCCCCGGACGCGACCTGGTCACCCTCATCACCTGCACGCCCTACGGCGTCAACTCCCACCGCCTCCTGGTCACCGGTGAGCGCGTCCCCATGGACCCCACGGCCGCCGCGGCCGAGGAGGCCAAGGCCCTGCCCGCCCCCATGCAGACCTGGATGAAGGCCATCATCGTGGCCGTCGTCATCATCCTGGCCGTCGTCGTCGGAATCCTCGTGCGCCTGTGGTGGACGCGCCGTCGCCGCTCCCAGGGTGCCGCCGGGCGAGCCGTCAAGGGCTCAGCCGCCCGCGAGGCAGGCCACGGTGATGACTCACCCGACGACGGTGCACGCGAGCGCTGGCCCGGACGCCCCCTGCAGGACGTCGTCGGCTCCGTCGGCTCCGCCGGCTCTGCCGGGGCCGCAGGGGCAGCCGTGGCCGATGCGCAGTTCACCGATGACACCAGCGAGCTCGAGGTCATCAGCCCATCGGGTGTCGCGGGGCAGGACGCTGGAGGCGACGTCTCCCAGGCCCCGGAGGCCGCTCCCATCGAGCAGCCGGCCCCCAGGACGGCCTCCCCCTACGGGCCGATCACCCAGGCCGTAGGCAACCAGGGGGAGGACCCGTTCAGTGACCTGGAGGCACGTGAGTCGTGAGCAGTCCCGCACAGGAATCGCTGCTGACTTCCTATTGGTTGGTGCGTGCGAGAACCTACGATCGGCCGGTGGCCTCCTTCCAGTCGCAGTCCTCCCGCTCCCTGGGACAGCTGCGCCTGCGCGGGGGCCTGCTGGCCCTGTCCTGCCTGGCGGCGACGCTGGGCCTGTGGGGGCTGTTCGTGTTCACCCACACCGGCCAGGCCCTCGACGCCATGGCCCTGGAGGGCTCGGAGATCGGCTCGCACTACGTGAGCGCCCACGCCCGCAGGCTCCTGTCGGTGGTGTCCATGCCGGCGGCCGTCGTCCTGGTGGTGACGATCCTCGTCATCGGTCTGCTGCGACGCAGCCACCGGCGCGCGGTGTGGGCCGTCGTCGCCGTGGTCGGGGCCAACCTGACCACCCAGATCCTCAAGTACCAGTTCCTGTGGCGGCCCGACTTCAACATCACCGAGCGCTGGGACAACGCCAACACCCTGCCCTCGGGGCACACCACCATGGCGGCCTCGGCCGCGGTCGCCCTCATCCTGCTGTCCGGGCGGCGCTGGCGGCCGCTGTCGGCCTGGGCCGGGGGACTGTTCACCATCGCCATGGGCTACTCCACCCTCGTGTGCCAGTGGCACCGCCCCTCCGACGTCCTGGCCGGGATCTTCGTGCCCGTGGCCTGGGGCGCCCTCGCCGTGGCCGGCGGGGCCTGGCGCGCCCCCTGGTCCCTGCGCGAGGGGACCGGGGAGGAGAGCTCCGGTGAGGTGCCCGGGCTGACCACCGTGGGGACGATCCCGGTGACGGCCGCCGGGCCGCGCCTGTGGCACCAGCTCCTCGGCAACATTCTCATGGCGGCCGCCGGCATCGTGTGCACCCTGGGGGCGCTCGGCCTGGGGGCCTGGGTGTGGTGGCACCTGGACGGCCCGGAGACGCGCTGGCAGCTCTTCGGCGCCTACGCCACCGGTTCGGTGGCCGTCGTCGGCGTCACCTGCCTGGCCCTGTCCGCGCTCGTCTCGCTGACCGACTGGGGTCGCACCCGCCGCAAGCACGAGGCCCGCCACCGCGACTGACGCCTGCCCGGCGCCGTCGGGTACGAGCCCCACTGAGGGGATCGCCGCTCACTCCGCGAGGGTGGGGTGCTACTGGAGGAGGGTTGGGTGCACTTCGGGTGGGTGGGGCCTTCGTGCAGTACGCACAACCCTTGGCCAGTGGTTCCCGACCCTCGTGGAGTAGGTCGACTCGGGCAGACTCGAGGGCGGGGCCGGCGTCGAGTCATAGCCTCCAGGCCCCAGCGCAGGCGGCGGGCAGGGAGCGGTGGGGCGGACCTGTGCGCAGGCGCCGGGCTCTGCCGTAAGAACCCCGGGCTCACTCCTGCGCGGCCCGGTGTCCACAGCGCTGACATTACCGAGCCTGCCGCCGAAGCGCCCAGCGGAGATCGTTGGAATTCTGCGGTTCTTCACCGGCATGCAGTCCCGATTCGGGGTTAATGTCAGCGCTGTGGACACCAGCGACCTGCCAGGACCCGCCAGGCCTCTTCCCTTCATCCTGTCCTCGACCCCAGGGCCGCCGGCCTGTCCAAGGTTCACGCCCGAGCGGGTGTCCCAGATGTCATGACACCCACGTGTCTCAGAAGTGAGGAGACAGCACAGGACGCACACCCCTCTGCGAACAGCGCCCCGCCCTCGTGCAGTGCTACTCCTCGACGGCGGCGGCCGGGAGCCTGACGCTGAAGGTGGTCCCGTGGTCC
>ERZ773050.1440-NODE-1440-length-13248-cov-2.802168_pt1 | contig 13248 bp, 11 predicted proteins | sample MGYA00580632_ERZ773050 | MGnify/ENA primary metagenome ERZ773050 (study PRJEB29015, sample SAMEA2738123) | human oral metagenome | biome: human oral; feature: human-associated habitat; material: saliva | place: China | collected 2166 ... | reverse complement strand
ATAAAGAATTTAATATTCTTGCTCTCGACGATAATTATCAAATCGAAATAGCACCGAATGCTAAAGTATATGATAACGGTATTCAACCTGTATATCGTATAACGACTAATACTGGTCGTACATTCGATGCTACCGATAACCATCCATTCTTAACGGAATTAGGATGGTTAGAATTAAAAGATTTAACGGTCGGTGATAATATCGCTATTCCGATGCATCTTAATTATTTCGGTAGTGATTCTATCGAAGAATCAGAATTAAGATTGATGGCTCAGAAGCTAAATAAAGATACGTCTTCTGACAAGTCGATTCCGAAAGAAGTATTTTCTTTAAATAAAGAATCGGTGTCAATCTTTGTTTCTGAACTAATTAAAGATGCATATAAAGAAGAAGACGAAGTTCCGATCAATCGATTATATTGTTCAGAATCAGGCCAATTAACTTATCAGTTAGCTCACTTATTAATGCGATTCGGTATTGTCGTAAAAATCGTTAAAGAGCGAAATTCTTATTTTTTAGGATTCGTCGACAAGAAGAAATATAATCGAATTAAAAATCATTCCCATAAGAATATGTTCTCTGTTTATTATTCATATAAGTTTCAACCTATGACCGATAAATTAAATAAGATGTTTTTATCTTATTTAAAATATCATGAATTAGGAAAAACTAATTTTGAATATTTAAAAACAGGACGGTTAACACTCGAAGAATATTTAGAATCCAAGACTATCAATAAGGCTGAGGCAAAAGAACTTGCCGAGCATTTAGGTTTTGAATCGATCGAAGATATTCTTAATGGCGATATATTCTGGGATCCAGTTGTATCGATCGAATATCTCGGCGAACAACAAACATATGACGTTTCGGTGCCACGCTACCGTAACTTTATTGCTAACGATATTATTTCACACAATACTGGCAAAACAGAAACGATGGTAGTCGAAGCATTATATAACGTCTTTACTCGTAAAAACTTTATACATATGTTTGTAACACCGTATCAATCACAGATCCGAATGATCTTCGATAATATTCGTCAAAAGATAGATAGCTCTGCTCTTATTAAAAAAGAAGTAACGAGAGCAACGACAAATCCATATTTGTTTGAATTTTCAAACGGCTCAAAAATTGTCGGTTTTACGACAGGTGCAAACTCAGGTATGAGCGCCGCATCAATTCGGGGTAACATTGCCAGCCCCGTATGTTCAGTAATGAGCATATGCTAAACAGGAGTTAAACCGGGTAAGAACTTTAAGAGCTCGTTAAACTACAACGTAATTAGAAATGATAAGCGTGAATGTTGCGAAAGCAGAAAAAATTAACGAGATGATAATATGGTTAAATCCTAAGTTATCGTAAACAAGAGTTTGTTCCGGTAGGAATGTCCGTATAGGATAACCTCTAACGACTATCCGATTGCGTCGGAGTACTCTCTGTAAAGAGGGGAAAAATACCTGGTCCTTTATATAAAGGATTAACATATAGTCTGTTCACGTTCTGTAATGGAAGTGCTATGAATTAACATAGGTTATGTAAATGATAAACTAAAAATTGGCGCGCCGATTCCCGTGTTGGAGTATGTATTTGACATTTTAAGTGTAATACAGTATTATAATAATATAAATATTTTATAATACGAGGTACTTTAAAATGAAAGAAAAACTTCAACAGGTATTAAATCTTTTATCTGAAGGAAAAAATTCAGAACAAATTTCATTAATTATTTTTAAAACAAAAAGCAATATTCAATTTAATCGATTTTGCTCTGAAAATAATATTAATTTAAAACAATATAAAGCATTTAAATATATGGATAAGGAATGGCTTTCTGAACAGTTAAAAAAATATAAGAATAGTCCGACTATTTTAGCTAGAGAGCTTAATTTATCTTTAACTTCTGTAAATCGATATGCAATAGAATTTGGATTAAGAAAACCTAAAAAATCTATTGCATCAGTAAATCCTATTAATGAAAAATATTTCGATGAAGTGGATAATTTTAAAAAAGCATATTGGTTAGGCTTTATTATGGCTGATGGTTATACTTATAAAACTCCTAATCGTGAAAAATATGAATTAGCAATTAAAATTAAATCCACCGATATCGATCATTTAAAAGAATTTGCTGAAGATATTGAGTTTCCAGAAGAAAAAATTGTCATAGGATCCGGCAAAAGAAATGGCAACATTAATTATTATTGTTCATTAAGAACATATAATACACATTTAGTTACAACTGTTATGAATAAACATAAGATTGTCCAAAATAAAACTTATGTGCAATGTTTGCCAGATAGTATTCCAGAAGAAGACCGAATTTGGTATTCTTTAGCTGCATACAATATGGGATTAGGGCATATTTTAGACGCCCGTCGCCTAACTAAAAAATTAGGAGGCAACCCTGATAATTGGCTAGATGTGAAAAATAATCTGCTGTTATTATCGGAAAAACGTCATTATTCGAACTTAAAATATGGCTATGCTCGCGGTTATGAAGCTTATCAATATGTTGAGAATATCCGCCGTTATATGAACAGTATTGTGAATTATCATCGTGTTCAAGAAAACCAAGCGACCGCAACAGAATAAGTGCGGTCAGAAAAAGCAACGTTTTTATTGAACTCAAAGAAAACAAGGAGAAAAAGATGTTAAAAAGAAAAACCTTCTTAAAGAAAAAAGCATCAAGAGATATTTCAGCTTCACGTAACTTGCGTCTAAGACGCTTAAAACACCGTAAAGCAAAACAATTTCAACGTCACGCTTTGCAATTAGTGGTTCAAGATATCTAAAAAAAGGGCGAACATCATGTTCGCCCTTTTTTACTATTGATTACTAGATATTATTGCTTAATACCACCAAATGCACCACGAGCTTGGTCTGCTTCGTTAATGAATAGACCTGTCATTTCTTGTGCATTTTCACCAAAGAAACCACCTTGGGTTTTAATACCATTCGCATTTCCGGCAAAACTGTTACCAGAGATCTTACCGCCAAAGTTCATTCCTGGTAAGGCATTTGTTTTTCCTGCAATATTGATATCAATCACTTTTTTATCAAAATCGGCTGTTGCCGTCATTTCGCTTAGCTCACTATAATTTTGCTCACCATCTTTCTTGTAAACCGCGCCACCTTTATATTCCACTTGACCAGCAGTTGGAATTTGCGCTACTGCAGTTGGCAAACCTTGTGCAAAGAAATATCGATTACCTGTTAATGTGTCATAATAAGCACCAAATGCACTAGATTTAAAATTACTATTGCTTAAAATTGTTTGGCGTTCTTTACGAAGATTATATTGATCATCGTATGGCTCAAAGCTCTCAGGATCCATATCTCCTGCTCTTCTTAAAATATTGATATCCACTAAACGACCATTTTCATCAGTGATCGTCAGATCACGGATATCTCGAGCTTGTGGGCGGGAAGCATCATTTTTATCTCCAACTAGCACTCCACCTGAAATATAATCTGTCATTTCACCACTAGTCCCACCAAAAATTTTATCGCCTAATGAAACTTTAGATTTTTCATCCGCAAGTAATTTTTCAAGTTCTTTTAGTTTCGCATCTGTGTCTGAAGATGATGTATATGTGTACGATCCCTTTGTTCCAGTTTGGCTAGTTTGATTTTGACTACCTAGACTTTGAGTACTGTTAGTACTTGTAGTACTTGATTTTGAAGCGTTGCTTTCTGCTTTCTTAGATAACTCAGCTATTTTTTGACTCAAATCGCTTTCGAGTTGGCGAATTTGCTCTGAATTATCTGTACCACCTTTCGAGCTAGAAGAACAAGCACTTAATGCCATAACACAAGAAAGAGCAATGATTGAAAGTTTAATTTTACTCATAGGAAAATCCTTATTGTTCATGTTTTATAAATAGATGTACATAATTTACAGAAAATGAAAATAATTTGCAATATCATTGTCAAATTTCTTTAACTTTTGTAAAATTCACTCCAAAGTTTATAAATCAAATTAAATTTTAGGTGAATATATGGCTCTTAAATTTCCTCTTTCCTTAGGTGCAATTTGTGTAGCGGTAGCCTTACAAGCTTACGCAGAAGAACAAACAACATTAGATACCATCACGGTAACCGATACTGAAATCAAAGCGAGTCAAATTAAAAAAACTCGTAAAGTCATTCAAGAAGAATTGGTGGCTGATAATTATGACTTAGTGCGTTATGCAACTGATGTAGGCATAAGTGATAATGGTCGTCGCAATAAAGGCTTTGCAATGAGAGGCGTAGAAGGCAACCGCGTTGGTATTAGTGTTGATGGGGTTAATTTACCTGAATCTGAAGAAAACTCACTTTATGCTCGCTATGGTAACTTCAATAGCTCACGATTAAGTATTGACCCTGAATTAGTGCAAGGCATTGACATTATGCGAGGTTCAGACTCTTTCAATGCAGGAAGTGGATCTCTGGGTGGTTCAGTAAACTATCGCACCCTTGGTGCAGAGGATATTATTCTACCTAATCAAAAATGGGGTGTATTGCTTAAAAATGGTTACGCAAGTAAAAATCGAGAATGGACACACACCTTAGGTGTAGCTTATAGAGATGACAAATTTGATGCAACCTTACTCTATTCTCATCGTCATGGACATGAAATGAAAAGCCGTGGCAACGGTGAAGACATTTTTGGTAATGCACGAGGCATTCCTGATCCATCCCATCATAAAAATCATAGTTATTTAGCGAAAATTGGCTATTTCATCACGCCATCGCATCGCATAAGCGCATCATTTAATGGACAAAACGCAAATAATTTTGTTGATGAAAAATCTTACCAACTATCAGGTATCTGGCGCGAATCTGAAGATATTGGTAAACGTTATAATGCTAACGTTGCCTATGAATATTTTCCGGAAAATAATCGTTGGTTAAGTTATATAAAAACTGACTTTGATTGGCAAAAAACGAATGTTGGTTCAAATAACTACAAAGGTGGACATAGTTATAGTGCTGATTTTAGCAAACCAACGGAAAAACGTTTATATGAAATCCAAGATACACACATGAATACTCGATTTATGCGTGGATCGTTACGCGCTGATTTTCAGCCGTGGGAAAATCGTTTTGGTAGCCATCAATTCACTATAAAAACCGGTATTTCACAAAAAGATTTTGATAACCGTAATAATCATGAATATCTAAATATAAATGCCGATGGATCTAGTGCAAAAGATAACGAATCCATTCAACATCCGGTAAGAACACGTTCATTCTTCGCTCAGTTACAAGATAACGTAACTTGGAATGACATTTTTTCTAGCCAACTTGGTATTCGTTATGATTGGGATGAATTGGTGCCGCAAGATTTAAATGCAACCTGTCGTGCTTGTAGTAGCACTCCTCCATCAAATACATTCCAAAGTGTCAGTGGTTCATTAGGATTAGATGCTCAACTTAATGATATTTGGAAAATCGGTTATAACATTTCTACTGGTTTCCGTATTCCAACAGCCTCAGAGATGTATTTTACTTATAATCATGCAGCAGGCAACTGGCTAGCGAATCCTGATTTAGAAGCTGAACAGGCTCTTAATCAATCTATTCATCTTCAAGCAGAACACCAATTAGGTTCCTTCGGTCTAAATCTATATCACACTCGTTATAAAAACTTCCTCTATGAACAGGAGTCAACCTATAAAAAGCGGAATCAATTCTACGATCCATATAGTGCTGGCTATGGACAGTTACCTTATTACACAACTATCGCACAACAAGCAGTAAATATTGATCGCGCTAGAATTTCAGGTGTAGAATTCACCAGTAAAGTTAACTTGGAGCAAGTTTCTTCGGCCATTCCACAAGGTTGGAAATTCTTAGCTAATCTCGGTTATGCCAAAGGGAAATTGAGTGGCACTGAAGCAAGCTTACTTTCTATTCAGCCAATTAAAGTGATTTTAGGTATCGGCTATGAAGATCCAAATGACCTTTGGGGAATTAATGCGAAAGCTAGTTACCTTGGTGCGAAGAAAGCTAAAGATGCACAAATAGTACAGTACACGGCTAACTTTGAAAGAGAAGTCAAAAGCTACCCTTATCTCAATAATTCAGCTGTCTTATTCGATTTATATGGTTTCTATAAAGTGAATAAAAATATCACACTTCGAGCAGGACTTTATAACTTATTTAATCGCAAATATCACACCTGGGATACCCTACGCGGCATTAACAAAATAAGTACTACTGATTCAGTTGATAAAGAAGGAAAAGGTTTAGAGCGTTTTTATGCGCCAGGGCGTAATTTCGCAGCATCTGTTGAAATTCGTTTTTAACTCATTATTCCCTTAATAAGAAAGGGCGAACATCATGTTCGCCCTTTTATTTATTCATTATCCCTTATTTTTCAAAAGAATCTTTCAAACGCTCATCTGCTCGGCGGGATTCGCCTTTATGTTGAAGTTTATTTAATTGGCGTTCTAATTTTTCTTCAACTTCATTGATCGCTTTATACATATCCTCTGCTGTTGCACTGGCTAACAGATTACCTAACGGGGTTCCAATTGAAGCCTCTACAGAAAAGCCATTTGGCACTTTACTTAAAACAAAGTGCGGGCTAATCAGTTGAGTGTGCCATTTCTCTAATTTTGCAAGTCTTCCCTCCACATGTTCACGGATTGCAGGGGTGATTTCCATTTGTTTGCTTGTGATATTGAGTGTCATAGCATTTACCTCTTTTGGTTAAATGAACCCTTCGGTTCAGTTCATCTTTAATAACAACATATCGACCTTGCACTCCTTTTTCAAGTGCTTTTAGGAAAATAAAAAAACAAATGTTCAAAAATATGATCGGGATCTAATTTCTGCAAAAATATGATTTTCTTTCTGTGCAAACTTGTTATGATATAAAGCTGTAAACAACAAAGGGAAGCGCTCAGCTTCCCTTTTATTTTTAAGAAATGAATTAGGCTAATTCATCTTGATCATGTTGCGTCGCTTTTAAACGTTCGAAGTAATCCTTAGTTTCTGAAATAATTTCTTTACGCAAACCAATTAATGCTATCAAGTTTGGGAAGGCCATTAAACCATTCACGATATCCGCTAAAATCCAGATTAAATCTAAGGTGAGGAATGAACCCGCCCCGACCAAAACAATAAACATGAAACGATAAAATTTAATACCACGGATACCAACTAAGTAAAGGAAGCAACGCTCACCATAGTAACACCAACCTAAAATTGTGGTGAAAGCAAAGAATAACAAGCCAACAGTTACAATGGTTGCGCCGATTGATGTACCTAAGCCCTGTGCAAATGCGTAGTTGGTAACACTCGCGCCTGAAAGTTCAGGGTTACTCCATGCACCTGTAATCACAAGCACTAAGCCCGTCATGGTACATACGATGATGGTGTCTAAGAACGTTCCCGTCATCGAAATTAAACCTTGGCGAACGGGCTCTTTGGTTTGCGCCGCTGCTGCTGCAATAGGCGCACTCCCTAAACCAGATTCATTTGAGAAAATACCGCGTGCAACACCTGATTGAATGGCTTTCATTACCGTAAAGCCAACTGCACCACCTAAAGCTGCTTGAGGGTTAAATGCACTGTGAATAATTAATGCGATCGCAGCGGGCAGCTTATCGTAATTTACCACTAAGATAATAATTGAGGTCGCCACATAACCGATTGCCATAAAAGGCACAATCACCGAAGATGCCGTCGCAATACGTCTTACACCACCGAGAATAATCATAGCGACCAATACGGTCACCACTGTTGCCGTAATAATAACGGGTACATTGAATGTGTCTTGCATCGCATGCGTAATTGCATTTATTTGAGGGAAGGTACCAATACCGAAAAAGGCCACCAATACCCCAAAGAGCGCAAATAATTTGGCTAGCCATTTAATACCAAGACCACGCTCGATGTAATACATTGGACCACCCGCCATAAAACCGTATTTATCTCGAACACGATATTTCACGGCAAGTAAGCATTCAGCGTATTTAGTTGCCATGCCTAATAATGCAACCAGCCACATCCAAAAAATTGCGCCAGGTCCGCCCGCTTGTACTGCGGTCGCTACACCAACGATATTCCCTGTACCAATGGTCGCCGCTAATGCCGTACAAAGTGCAGCAAAAGAAGATACATCCCCCTTGCCTTTATTCGCCCCACGAGCAAATAAATAGCTCAATGCACGAGGCAAATAACGAATTTGTAAGAAACCTAAACGAAGGGTGAGATAAAGTCCGGTTCCGGACAATAGAATGAGTAGGGGCGGTCCCCATACAAAGCTGCTAATAGCAGATAAGGTTGTCTGTAATGACATTGATGATTCCTCGTCGTTTAAAATACAAATAAACTCGACAAGGAGACAAGAAGAATCCCGATAGAAATATTTTGATAATACCGATTGTCTTTTGCCCCTGTCCTTTTGCCTGAGCGTTTGGAAAACAATCGAAAAATCGACCGCTCTTTTGCGCCTTCGGCGTCCATTTACATCAATAAAATGCAATGGATCTCTCCAAGGGTTCGTCCAGTAACAGTCCCTGCAATCTTGCGATTGCGCCTGAAAGATTTTACCTCGTCGGCGTAGGGGCAATTCCCTACTCTCCAGCTACCTTCTTCCGAACTCACTTTTTACGTTTTATTCTTATTGCAAAAAGTACTGGAAATTTTAACAAACTTGAAAAGCTAACTCAATGGATTGACGAAAAAAGGCTTAGATAACAAGGTGAAAGCAGATAAAAACAAAGTGCGGTCAAAAATTTTCTTATTTTTTTGACCGCACTTTCTTAAAAAAGAAAGGTAGGTAATTACCTGCCCTTATCTATTTTAATAATTATAAAATCTCTTTTGCTTTTGCCACCACGTTATCCACGGTGAAACCAAAGAGTTTGAATAATTGATCTGCTGGTGCTGATTCGCCGAAGCTATTCATACCAACCACGCGACCTTCAAAGCCAACGTATTTATACCAGAAGTCTGCAATACCCGCTTCAATCGCAACACGTTTGGTTACAGCTGCAGGTAATACGCTTTCACGGTAAGCTGCATCTTGTTTATCGAAACGGTTAGTGCTTGGTATAGAGACGACACGTACTTTTTTACCTTCTGCACTTAATACTTCAGCCGCTTTCACCGCTAATTCAACTTCAGAACCAGTCGCAATGAAGATTAACTCTGGTGTGCCATCACAGTCTTTTAATACATAAGCACCACGTTTAACTGCATCTAATTGTGCAGAAGTGCGGTCCATTTGGGCTAAGTTTTGACGGGTAAAGATCAACGCACTTGGGCCATCTTGACGTTCAACCGCTTGTTGCCATGCGATAGCTGATTCCACTTGGTCACATGGGCGCCATGTTTCAAGATTTGGAATTAAGCGTAATGAGGTGGTTTGCTCAACTGGTTGGTGAGTTGGACCATCTTCGCCTAAACCGATCGAGTCATGAGTATAAACGAATAAAGAACGTTGTTTCATTAATGCCGCCATACGCACCGCATTGTGTGCATATTCGTAGAACATTAAGAAGGTTGCGCCGTAAGGAATGAAACCGCCGTGTAAGGCAATGCCATTCATGATCGCTGACATACCAAACTCACGCACACCATAGTTGATATAGTTACCGCCTACGTTTTCATGTGCACGAATTGGTTTAGACCCACTCCATAACGTTAAGTTAGAACTTGCCAAGTCCGCTGAGCCACCTAAGAATTCAGGTAATACGTGTGCATAAGCTTCGATTGCATTTTGTGATGCTTTACGACTTGCAATGCTTGCAGGATTTGCTTGTAATTTTTCAATGAACGCTTTGGATTCAGCCGCCCAGTTTGCTGGTAATTCACCGTTTACACGACGTGTAAATTCTGCAGCAAGTTCTGGATATGCTTTAGCATAAGCGGCAAATTTTTCTTCCCAAGATTTTTCTGCTGCAGCGCCTTTTTCTTTCGCAGACCATTCAGCATAGTATTCAGCTGGAATTTCAAATGGACCATACTCCCAGCCAAGTGCTTTACGGGTTAATGCGATTTCTTCATCACCTAATGGTGCACCATGGCAATCATGAGAACCAGATTTATTTGGTGAACCAAAGCCGATGATGGTTTTACAAATAATTAAAGTTGGTTTTTCTTTTTCTGCTTGAGCAAGAATGGTTGCAGCACGAATTTGTTCTGCATCGTGGCCATCTACATTACGAATTACTTGCCAACCATAAGCTTCAAAACGTGCAGCAGTATCATCGCTGAACCAACCATCAACATGACCATCAATCGAAATATTGTTGTCATCGTAGAATGCGATTAATTTACCAAGACCTAATGTTCCTGCTAAAGAGCAAGCCTCGTGAGAAATCCCTTCCATTAAACAGCCATCGCCTAAGAACACATAAGTGTGGTGGTCTACGATTTCATGGCCTTCACGGTTAAATTGTCCTGCTAAGGTTTTCTCAGCAATCGCCATACCCACTGCATTAGTGATACCTTGGCCTAACGGACCCGTTGTGGTTTCAACACCTGGTGCATAACCATATTCTGGGTGACCTGGGGTTTTAGAATGTAATTGACGGAATTGTTTTAAATCTTCGATAGAAAGATCGTAGCCAGTTAAATGTAATAAGCTATAAATCAACATTGAACCGTGGCCGTTAGAAAGCACAAAACGGTCGCGATCAGCCCATTTAGGATTATTTGGATTGTGTTTTAAGAAATCGCGCCATAATACTTCAGCGATATCCGCCATTCCCATTGGTGCACCTGGGTGGCCTGATTTTGCTTTTTGTACTGCATCCATTGATAGCGCACGAATTGCGTTGGCGAGTTGTCTACGAGTTGCCATGTTTTTCTCCTATCTAAATAATTCCGAGTATTCTAACCTATTTACTGATTGACTTGAGCAATATCTGCAATTTTATTTACCTTGATCAAATTCTACGACGACGTTGATGAAAACGCTGGCTACTCGATTTACCTTGTAAATTAACTACCGTTTTAGTTTCCACTGGTTTTCGATATGTTCGACGATAATGACTTAAAAAATAATGAATGGAACTGGCGAATAAAGCACCTAATAAAAAGACCACCACAATTTCACCATATAAACGGTGGAAGACTTGATTAATTTTGCTCTGCGTTGTTTGAGCATACTGCGCATCAAACGTCACCCGCAAAAAACCACGAACAGCATTATTTGAAGCAGAATAAATCGGCTCAACAATTTGCTGTGTTGAAAATTCACCTTCATTTTTATGTTCTAGACCAAGTTGCTCACGAAGATTGCCGGTATTGGTACTTTGTGCTAATTCCTTGCCGTTATAATCATAAATGGTCGCATCGAGTACAAAGTTTTCTTTAACTAAATTATCTAGATTTTCGACAAGTTGATCGGATTTCGCATTATTAGTTAATAAAACCGAAAATAAATTTGCCTGCTGACGAACCAAAATATGCGACAAATTTGCCACTTGATTCACACTTGAAAGCTGTGAACCAATCTTAAATTGTTTCACACCAAACAAAATCACGGCCATGGCACCGATACAAAGCAGCACGATGAGCCCAAACATCAGTGATTTTTGAAGTTTTTCTTTAATTAATTGCACGTTGTTTTTCCATTTTTTCGCCAAGATCGGCTAGAATAGATGAGTATTCACAATTTACAGGATTTTCTATGCAAATTCAAAACCTTGCAAGCATTACCCAAAAATATCCCCAATTTCCCACCGCACTTTCGTCTGATTTGCCTCATTCCGATGAAACACATGCGTTTATTTTATACGGCACAACGCTGAATTTAGCCAAATTACTCGAATTTCAACAAAAGTGCGGTCAAACTTTCCTGTGTTTTGATGCATGGAACGTTGAAAAAAATACCGTTGTTCTTTTAAAAGGTAAATGGCTAGCCGATTTTATTGCCTATGCCCACGACCTGCAATTAGACATTGCCAAACTGGATTTTGATGCAAAATTATCAGAAAAAGGTTTATTGGTAATGGATATGGATTCTACTGCCATTCAAATTGAATGCATTGATGAAATTGCTAAACTGGCTGGTACGGGTGAATTAGTTTCAGCTATTACTGAAAGCGCTATGCGTGGCGAGCTCGATTTTGAACAAAGTTTGCGTCGTCGAGTGGGAACACTTAAAGGAGCGCCAGAAAGTATTTTGCAACAAGTACGTGAAAAATTGCCTTTAATGCCAGGCTTAATTGAAACCATTAAGACATTACAACAACATGGTTGGAAAACCGCCATTGCTTCTGGTGGCTTTACCTATTTCGCCGATTACTTAAAAAGTTTATTAAACCTCGACTTTGCGGCTTCCAATCAATTTGAAATTATTGATGGCACGCTTACCGGCAATGTAAAAGGTAGCGTGGTCGATGCACAATACAAAGCGAATACCTTGCAAAAACTCGCTGAGGAATACCATATTCCACGCAAAAACACCCTCGCCATTGGTGATGGAGCCAATGATTTGGCGATGATGAATGTCGCCGGATTAGGCGTGGCATTCCATGCCAAACCGAAGGTGCAACAACAAGCGCAAATTGTGGTAAACTTTGCTGACTTAACCGCACTTTTATGTCTTTTAAGTGCAAATGATCGAATTTAATTGATTTTGGGAGAAAATTTATGCCATCTTTTGACATCGTATCTGAAATTACTATGCACGAAGTGCGTAATGCGGTTGAAAATGCAAACCGCGTATTAAGTACACGTTATGATTTCCGTGGCGTGGAAGCGGTCATTGAATTAAATGAAAAAAACGAAACCGTGAAAGTGACGACCGAATCTGATTTCCAATTAGAGCAATTAATTGAAATCTTAATTGGTGCGTTTGTAAAACGTGGCATTGAGCATAGCTCGTTAGATATTCCAACCGAAAGTGAACACCACGGTAAACTTTACACCAAAGAAATCAAATTAAAACAAGGGATTGAAACGGAGATGGCGAAGAAAATCACTAAATTAGTGAAAGATTCAAAAATCAAAGTGCAAACTCAAATTCAAGGTGAACAAGTGCGCGTAACCGGTAAATCACGTGATGATTTACAAGCCGTTATTCAATTAGTGAAAGGCGCTGAATTAGGTCAACCATTCCAATTTAATAACTTCAGAGATTAATTTAATGAAAAAATATTTATGGGTATTTTTGGCGGCAGTTCCAGCATGTTCGCTCGCAAATGAGAATGCTATGAATCTCGGTGAGAGCGTCATTGATGTTGTAAAATGTGAAACCACCAAAGGTGAAAAAATTTGGGTCGCGCTGAATAATCTTAA
>ERZ773050.1439-NODE-1439-length-13251-cov-4.654289_pt1 | contig 13251 bp, 9 predicted proteins | sample MGYA00580632_ERZ773050 | MGnify/ENA primary metagenome ERZ773050 (study PRJEB29015, sample SAMEA2738123) | human oral metagenome | biome: human oral; feature: human-associated habitat; material: saliva | place: China | collected 2166 ... | reverse complement strand
CAGATAATAGACGCAACCCCTTCCTATCTATCAAGTGAGCTCCAGTCTGTTATTAATAGGAATCTAAGACCTGTTCTCCATCCTTATTATAGCCAATATACATCACTTCAAAGGTTGTGCCTACAAATTCTCCGTCACGAAGAGTTAAAGTATGGAAAGGAGAAGGACGAGGTATATGGCGTACTTATAGATGCAGCGTGGTTATGGGAAGAATATCTGAATACCGTACTTTCTAAAATTGGGTTCACACATCCGAGAAACAAGGAAGGAAAGGGGGGGGGATAAGGATGTTTGCCAATCCAACAGATGAGGACAGTTTTGATAGCAATGGCAGGCGTATCTATCCTGACTTTTACCGTGAAGACTATATTCTGGATGCCAAGTATAAGCATCTAAATGGGAGTGTAGGACGTGAGGACCTTTATCAGGTTGTGTCGTATATGTATTGTATGGACAAGCCTTACGGTGGTTATGTCTATCCTGATGACTCTGATCGAAAAGCAACAAGCTTCAAACTTGCAGGTAAGGGACTTGAATATAAGGGAAATACGGGTGGTATCCTATCCGTTGTTCCGTTTAAGATACCTCAAAAGGCTGAAAACTGGAAGGTTTTTCTTCAAGGTATAAATCAGTCAGAGAGCAGGTTGAAAGAATCATTTGCCCCCAGATAACATTAGAGCGTGTTACTTTTTTATTTCATCCGCAATACCTATAAATTTAGGTGTTGCGGTTTTTCTCTTTTCTATTAAGTAACTTGCTTATTCATCAACTCGCTCATATTCCATATCATCAGTGAGAAAATGAAAAGGCTATTTGTCTTGATGTCATTCTGTCAAAAACATAATATCCTGTCTTTTTTGCTTTCTGTATTAAAATAATTTTGTACTTTCTATCTTCTGTCTTTTTCATCATTCTGTCTAAAAATAATTATGTCATTCTGTTTAAAAACACTATCTTTGCAGTTATAATGGCTGTTTTCATTTTGAAAATCATCGTATAGCATTAATACAAAGTATTAAAAAGCGTGCAGGGTAGAGAACCACAAGACAAAAAAGTGGCTTCCACTCAGGCTCGGAAAAGCTGAGAAAACGATATCAAGATGTTGTTCTGATAAGGTGCAGCCTTCTCTTAGAAACCTATCAGAATCTATTAGGTGAAAGTAATAATTAAAATTGTATTAGTATAAAAGCAGGTTTCGGGCAAATGTTTAGCCATTCAATAGGGGACATAGATAGATTACTTTGTTATGCAGGTGCTTAAATAAAGTGCAAGCCTCTTTTGAAAATCTTGCAAGGTTGCTGAAGTGCAGGAAGTGGATATTCAAGATTTGTTAAGACCTATATTAAAGAAGTAGAATATTATGGGAAAATTCAATGAAGCAACTAGGGTGCAGATGCCTGCAATGGTACATCTTACTCGTTTAGGATATAAGTATTGGGGGAGGATTCATGAAAATGAAGAAGGTACAGTTTATGATCCAGATACTAATATTTTGTTAGACGTCTTCAAGAGTCAGTTTAAACGACTCAATCCAGATCATACCGATGAATGTGAGCAAACGTTGAAGAATATCCGCAAAGAACTCAATGATGATGATTTGGGGCGAGGATTTTATCAACGTCTTAAGGCAGTATCTCCTATTAAGTTGATAGATTTTGATGATCCAAGTAATAATACGTTTCATTTTACAGCAGAATTTACTTGTAAGAACGGACAAGACGAATTCCGTCCCGATATAACGCTCTTTGTTAATGGTCTTCCACTATGTTTTGTTGAGGTAAAAAAGCCAAATAACCATGGAGGAATGGTTGCTGAAAGTATGAGAATGAATAATGAGCGTTTCCCTAACAAAAAGTTCCGTAGGTTCATCAATATTACCCAACTAATGATTTTCTCCAATAATATGGAGTATGATACTTTAGGTGGTATTGTACCTGTTGAAGGCGCTTTCTATTGCACAGGAGCAAGAGAAACAGCTGCTTTCAACTGTTTCAGAGAAGAGAATCCTAAGGGCTTAAAAGTAGCACCTTTTCATGCAGAGTACCCATACTTAGAGACTGATAGCGAAGAGGAAAAGAAAATATTAGTTGACTATAATAACCAAGTAATACATACAAGTCCTGAGTATCAAAGCAACTTAAGCCCCTACACTCCCACCAATCGCATTTTGACCTCAATGTGTAGTCCAGAGCGCTTGCTTTATATCCTAAAATATGGTATAGCATACGTTCGTATGGAACGTGAAGTTGATGGAAAGATAGAAACAACTGATCAAAAGCATATCATGCGTTATCAGCAGCTTTTTGCAGCGTTGGCCATTGAATACGAACTTTCTCAAGGGGTTAAATCGGGGTTAGTTTGGCATACGCAAGGTAGTGGAAAGACTGCCCTTGCCTTCTATCTTTCCTACATACTTAGAGATTATTTTGCAAGAGAAAATAAAGTAGCAAAGTTTTATTTTATCGTAGATCGCCTTGACTTATTAGAACAAGCAACACAAGAGTTCGAAGCGCGAGGTCTCGTTGTTTCTACTGCTAATACGCGAAAGGAGTTGATGGAGCAATTCCGTACCAATCAGGCCCAGCAAGGAGCGAGTGGACAAGCTGAAATAACAGTGGTAAATATTCAGCGTTTTGAAAAAGATAATGAGAAGGTGGAGCTAAATACTTATGCAACTAACCTTCAACGTATCTTTATCCTTGATGAAGCGCATAGAGGGTATAGTCCAGGTGGTTGTTTCCTTGCTAATCTTTTTGATGCAGACCCAAATTCTATAAAGATAGCTCTCACTGGCACACCATTATTGAGCGAAGAACGTGCTTCATGTAAGGTGTTTGGAAATTACCTGCATACTTATTATTATGACCGCTCAATAGCTGATGGTTATACGCTTAAAATCATTCGTGAAGATATTGAAACTTCTTACCGAGAGAAACTCACTGAAGTACATGAAAAACTTGAAACATTAGTTGAAAAAAAAGACATTAAGAAGGCTGAGATTATAGAGCATGACAATTATGTCGATGAACTTCTGCGTTATATCATCAATGATTTGGTTAGATTCCGCAAGGTCCAGGGAGATGAAACTTTGGGAGGAATGATTATTTGCGAGACCAGTGGTCAGGCTGAAAAACTCTATGCTCACTTCGATACGATACAAAAAGAAATTAGTAATAAGCTTCATCTTCGGGCAGGGTTGATACTTCATGATTATGAGGATAAAGAAACTCGCAAGCAGATAGTGAAAGACTTTAAGAAGAATATGAGCATTGATATTCTCATAGTCTTCAATATGCTGTTGACAGGTTTTGATGCTCCACGCCTAAAGCGGCTTTACTTTGGTCGTAAGCTTAAAGACCATAACCTTCTTCAAGCCATAACACGTGTAAACCGTCCTTACAAGGATATGCGCTATGGCTTCCTGATTGATTTTGCAGATATCAAACGTAATTTTGATGAAACAAATGAGGCATATCTTCAAGAATTAAATCGTTTCAATGACGTAAAGGAGACAGGAGAAGGCAATAATACAGAGACATTTGCGCAAGTTATAGAAAGCAAGGACGAGATATTCGAGCAGATGAAAGAAATAAGACAGGCGTTGTTCGAATATTCGTATGACAATGCTGAAGATTTCTCTACCGAAATATCAACCGAAGAAGATAAAAAAGTATTGCTTGATCTAAAGCATGCACTCGTTTCTGCCAAGAATATGGCAAATATAGTTCGTACATTTGGTGATGATGAAATGAGAGAACGGTTCTCCAAGTTGGAATTAACTAAGCTTCCAGAATTACTCTCTGAAGTACAGCATCGTATCAATATCATTAACCAAAAAGACGCTTTTAAGATGAGCGATGAGACAAAATTGCTTATCAATGAGGCTATGCTTGATATTGAATTCAATTTTTCAATGATTGGAAAGGAAGAATTACAGATTATTGGTGGAACAGGAGTATTAAAGGAAAAATGGCAGCGTGCTATAACAGCTTTTACCAATAATTTCGACCAAGATGATCCAGAATTTGTTACACTAAGAGAGGCTTTTACAGAACGTTTCAAAGAACATGGCTTTGTTGTTGATACTGTGGCGAAATTTAATGAAGAGACAAAGGCTCTTGATGATGTCATGAAGCGTTTGCAGGAGATACAAGTAAGGAACAATACTCTCTTGAAAAAGTATAAGGGAGACGTAAAGTTTGCACGTGTACATAAGCGCATACGTGAAGTAAATAAAAAGAGAGAAGCTGAGCACAAGGCACCTATGTTCTCTTTTAGGGAAGAAGAAATAATGGTTATCCTGAAAATAATCAAGGAAGATATTGATGCGAAAGTGTATGATAAGAATGATATATTGAGACAAGACACTTATTTCTCACGTACAGTACTGTCACTAATAAGTGGTTGCTTGTATCAATTTCCGCAAATAAAACCAGATATGGACGATTATAAGTTCATCAAGGACCGAGTAGCTCAACAATATCTCAATCAGTATAACGCAACTTACGGACACTCATGACAATGGATATTAAAGAACAAACCATACGTCTTATTGACGAGTTAAAAGCTACCTGTGCCAATTATGGTATGGGTAACGATGGCAACGAGTATAAAATCATAACACAAGTTTTTTTATATAAGTTTCTTAACGATAAGTTTGGATACGAATTAAAGAATGCACGCAGTGAAATAGCAAAAAAAATCAAAGAGGCAGACAAATGGGAGATAGCATACGCAGAACTCAATGATAACGAGCGAATGTTATTACAAAGTTCATTGAGTGCTGACGTGCCTATTCTTGAACCTTATCATCTTATCTCAAATCTGTGGAATCAGCAGAGTAAAGGCGACTTCGACACGATCTTCGACAATACAATGACAGATATTGCCGAAAAGAATGCAGATATATTTTCTACACAGACTACTGATAACACGAAGATACCACTTTTCGAAACGCTAACCAACTTTGTAACAGATACCGCTCATCGTGCAGATTTTGCACGTGCTTTGGTGGATAAGTTGGTAAATTTCTCTTTTGAAGCTGCATTTGAGAAGCATTATGACTTCTTTGCCTCTATCTTTGAATACCTCATAAAAGATTATAATACAGCTGGTGGAGGTAAGTATGCAGAATATTATACGCCACATGCTATTGCTACTATTATGGCACGATTGCTTGTAGGGGATGACAGCGACTTACATAGTCAAGAATGTTATGATCCGTCAGCAGGAACAGGAACACTCCTTATGGCACTTAGCCATCAGATAGGAGAGGAACGTTGTACAATATTCTCGCAAGATATATCTCAACGTTCCAATAAGATGTTAAAACTGAACTTACTTCTTAATGGGCTTGTTTCATCATTAGACTATGCCATTCAAGGTGATACTCTCGTTGCGCCTTATCATAAGAGTGATGATGGACAAAGCCTACGTCAATTTGATTTTGTTGTGAGTAATCCTCCATTTAAAATGGATTTCTCTGGTACACGGGAAAAGATTGCAGCTCAGCCTGCACGTTTTTGGGCAGGCGTTCCCAATATTCCTGCTAAGAAAAAGGAATCAATGGCTATTTATACCTGTTTCATTCAGCATGTTATCAATTCTTTGAAAGAAAAGGGTAAGGGAGCTATTGTTATTCCAACAGGCTTCATCACAGCTAAGAGTGGTATTGAAAAGAAGATTCTTCAACGCATTGTTGATGCGCATTGGGTTTATGGATGTGTTTCAATGCCAAGTAATGTGTTTGCCAATACTGGTACAAATGTTTCTGTGTTATTTTTTGATAAGTCTGCATCAGCGGAAAAGGTGGTACTTATCGATGCCAGCAAGTTGGGGGAAGAATATAAAGAAGGAAACAACCAAAAGAAGCGATTGCGTGATTTTGAGGTAGAAAAAATTGTTTCCACTTTCCGTGAATGTAAAGCTGTTGATGATTTCTCTGTTTGTGTGTCGTATGACGATATTAAGGAGAAAAACTATTCCCTTTCTGCTGGTCAGTATTTCGATATAAAAATTGAATATGTGGATATCACAGAGGAGGAATTCAATATTCGCATGGCTTCATTCCGCCAGACGCTTACCGAACAGTTTGCTGAAAGCCATAGACTTGAAGAAGAAATCATGCGTCAGCTTGATAGCTTAAAATTTAATGCAAAAATAAAGTAAAGGTTATGGTCACGAAAGATGAAGTTCTTGAACTTTTACGCAGCACAGAGACCTATAGGATAGAACGTACTATTTCTACAGGGGATATGGATAAGTTTCAGGAAGCTATTTGTGCTTTCTCGAATGATTTACCAAATTCTCGAGAAAAGGGTTATCTTATTTTGGGAGTACATGATAATGGAGTCTTATCTGGTCTAAGAGTTGATGATGCCTTGATGAAGAAGATAGCAGGTATTCGTTCTGATGGCAATATTCTCCCCCTGCCAATGATGTCAGTAGAGAGATTTGAATTTACTGAAGGCGATTTGCTTGTTGTAGAGGTGTCGCCCGCTCTTGTTCCACCTGTGCGCTATCGTGGGCGAACCTTTATTCGCATAGGTCCTCGTAGGGATATTGCTACAGAAGCAGAAGAAAGAGTGCTTCTGGAAAAAAGAACATCTTATATGGCTACATTTGATGCTATGCCATGCTTTGGGTCATCGCTTAAGGATATAGACGCACTGTTTGTAAAAAATGAATATCTTCCACAGATAATAGACTCTGACGTTCTTATGGCGGATAAACGGTCTTTACAAGAGCAGTTGGCTGCAATTCATCTTTATGACATCGCCAACGATTGTCCGACAAATGCTGCCATTATTCTTTTCGGAAAGAATGCCTCTTTCTTCCTACATGGTTGCTATGTTCAATATGTACATTTTGCTGGAGAGGATACAGGAAGTGAAATCCTTAATGAGAGGCAGATTCGAGGTAGTCTGTGTTCTATATTGCCTAAATTGGAAAGCTTTGTAAAAGATGCTATTGTCACGGCGCGTCCAATGCCTGTGAGTATGCTGCGCGAGCAGATTGTGTTCAATTATCCCGAATTAGCTCTTAGAGAGTTACTAATGAATGCTTGTATGCATCGCGACTATCAGTCCAATATGCCTATCAGAATTTATCAATTCAGTAATCGTATAGAAATACTCAATGCTGGTGGTTTATATGGGGAAGCCCGTCCCGAAAACTTCCCTACGGTCAATGATTATCGTAATCCAATTATTGCTGAGGCTATGCGTGGAATGAAATACGTTAATATGTTTAACCGAGGTATTCAGCGTGTAAAGAATATGCTAAGAGAAAATGGAAATCCAGAGCCTAAGTTTAATGTGAGTAAAGTCACTGCTTTTGAAGTGATGGTACATCCATCTATGTCACTTAACTTAGTCACTGATGGAGAAAAAGTGACTAAGTCAGCGACTAAGTCAACTGAGACGATGAACGAGGTGTTAGCCTTTTGTACACAAGAACGAAGCCTCACGGAGATTATGGCGCATTTGGGACTAAAGCACCGTAATAATGCTAAAAGTCGATATATTGACCCCTTGATAGAAGGTGGCTTTCTTGAAATGACGATACCAGAAAAGCCTAATAGTAGAAATCAAAAATATGTAAGGGCTTTATCTTAGTCACTTATCTTAGTCGCTAAAAAGTGACTAAGTCACCCTTTTAGTAATCGCAATTACTAAAACATATATTCATAGGGTAAATTCTCAAATCGGTGAAGTGCAATTCATAATTTGAAAGAAGTCCTATAAAACGAATTAAAAAAGGAATGAAGAAATATAAACTCGGAGAATTGATAGAGGTATCGAGAGGGGCAAGTCTTAAAGGTGATTTCTATGCAGCGTCAGGCAAATATATTCGGCTGACTTGTGGTAACTTTGACTATCGCAATAATAGCTTTAAGGAAAACACCTCTAAAGATAATCTCTTTTACATAGGAGAATTCAAAACTGAATTTTTACTTGAAAAGGGAGATTTGATAACTCCACTTACCGAACAAGCTATAGGCTTGCTCGGTTCTACGGCATGGATTCCTGAAAGTGGGAAGTATATTCAAAGTCAGGATATAGCTAAGATTACCTGTAAAGAAGAACTGCTTGATAAAAAGTTTGCCTATTATCTTATTTCTTCAAATATGGTGAAGCAACAACTCAGTGCTGCTGCCCAACAAACAAAAATTAGACATACCTCTCCTGATAAAATCAAAGACTGTACAGTTTGGCTGCCTTCTTTGGAAAAGCAAAAACAAATAGGACAACTTTTATTTGATCTTGACCGTAAAATAGAACTTAATCGTGCGATAAATCATAATTTGGAGGCGATGGCAAAGCAACTCTACGATTATTGGTTTGTACAGTTCGACTTTCCCAACACTGAGGGCAAGCCGTACAAAAGTAGCGGTGAAAAGATGGTGTGGAATGAGAAGTTGAAGCGTGAAATACCAGAGGAATGGCATTGTGGAAATCTCTTTGAGATTGCAACATTTACCAATGGCTTAGCTTGCCAGAAGTTCAGACCGAAAGATGGCGAAGTACCATTGCCTGTTATCAAAATACGGGAAATGCACGATGGCATATCTTCTGATACAGAAGAAGTCTCGCCTAATATACCCGAATCGGTAAAGGTATACAATGGCGATGTGCTGTTTTCATGGTCAGCATCATTGGAAGTTATGCTTTGGGTTTATGGTCTTGGCGGACTTAATCAGCACATCTTTAAGGTTACATCTGCTAATGACTCCCCAAAGTCATTTTACTACTTTCAACTTTTGAATTACGTGGATGTCTTCAAGAAAATGGCAGAAGCGAGAAAAACAACGATGGGGCATATTACGCAAGACCATCTACAGCAAAGTACAATCGCCATTCCTGATAACAAAGACATTGTAGACAAATTCGAGAAACGAATATCTCCCATCTTTGCACAGATGGTCAAACTACAAGAAGAAATACAACAATTATCTAAGCAGCGTGACGAACTCCTGCCGCTTTTAATGAACGGTCAGGCATCACTAAATTATGATTTATCGAACGGTTGAGTTCTATTTTTCTATCTATAGTCGAAAATATATTGCCAATATACTCTTGTTCTTCTAAGGAAGGCAAGAGTATAGGCATATCATATAAAGTTTGTATAGACAGCGTATATCTCATACCGCTACCCGTAGCATTTAGTTCAAAGTATTTCTTTATATAATTTGAATGCAAAAAAGCATTCAGGTATTTCCCTGATAAAATATCTTCATTGGGCTTTACTAATGCGCAATGATAGCCCAAAATAACGTTGTTAAGATTGTCTGCTATATATGTTGAAATACCTATGTCGTCACGTGTCTCACTATCTTTTGTTAAAGCAACATATCCTTTTTTTAGGGATAAACGTTCTATGTCTTTTTCTTTTGCTGAAGCAATCATAAAGGAATTATGCATAGATTTGGTGATAGCCCAATTATGATATACATCCACAAAATTGCAGAGTCTTACTTTTTGTTCTCCATCTTTGGTCTTTTTATCAACGCTACTTATTATAATTTCAGCTATGTCTCCTAATTTATATCTTTTTAAATTAGATGACAATAGGCATCCTGACCAATTAACATCAGTAACTGGTTTAACATCCTCCCAATTCTTAGCTTGTTCCATATTCTATGGTCTTATTACAGACTATCGTTTTATATGCAAAGATACAGAACGAAGCTCATAATCAAGAATTTTTAGATAATAAAATGGCTATTGTTAGCCTATATACTTTCGGTGTGCCATCTTTACATTGGTTTGGTTAACCATAGCGTAGTGTAGTGTGGTATCAATCTTGACATGGCCTAATAGCCGTTGCACCTGTTCTATGGGCATCCCCTTATCAATAGCCATTGTAGCCAATGTACGGCGGAACTTATGTGGGTGTATCTTGCTCAGTCCTGCACCTTTGCCAAGTTGGCGTAAACGAGATTCTATTCCTCCTATCGTCAGCCTGTTGTGAGGTGAGGATAGAGAAACGAATAGGGCAGGATTCTTATCCGATCGACTTTCAATATACCGTTTAAGGTGTATCTTTGTACGAGCATTAAAATAAACTTCTCGTTCTTTGTTACCCTTACCAATGACGACACATTGTCGTTCGTGAAAGTCTATGTCTTCGCAGTTTATCTTTACCAATTCTCCTACACGGATTCCAGTAGAAGCCAATAAGTCTATCATTGCGACGTCTCTAATTTCGTGGCAAGAGTCACGCAGGACCTCCATATTCTCATCGCTTATTACTTCTTTGATGAGGCTTTCTGTGCGTACTTTGTGAATGCGACGTACAGGACTCTTGGCTATATAATCCTCATCCTCCAACCAAGCAAAGAAACTGGAGAAAATGCGTCTTAGATTGTCTATTGTAACACGACTTATTCCCCGCTCCTCTTGATAATGAGCAAGATAGGTGCGAATGTCATTTGTTCCGATGTCACTTATTTGTTTTTGCTCATAGTTCAATAAAGCCTCAATGGATGATTGATAATAGCATAATGTTTTCTCCGAACATCCTTCTATTTTCTTTGCAGACATAAAAGCTTTTAGTAGTTCGCTATTAGCTTGCTCTCGCTGTCGTTTTTCGCTTTCTGTTGGCGTTATTATCACTCGTTCAAGTACAGTTTTTAAAACCTCTTCTAACCTAAGCTGTTGCTTTATATCCAAACTATCGGATAACTTGGCAAGAATGCACTTTATTATTTTCTTTTTCATATAATTGTATATTTGGTGATATAACATAATAACGAAAAACTTGGAGGATATAGATAAATTAAATCATAATTTGGAGGCGATGGCAAAGCAACTCTACGATTATTGGTTTGTACAGTTCGACTTTCCAGATGAAAATGGAAAGCCTTATAAAAGTAGTGGGGGAAAGATGGTGTGGAATGACATATTAACAAGGGAAATACCAGAAGATTGGAATATTTCTGAATTGAACAAATGGTTGGAAATCAAGTCTGGTTTTGCATTCAAGTCAGATACGTATGTATCACAAGGCACTTATAAGGTGATAACAATCAAGAATGTACAAGATCATCATTTAGAGACAACAAATTGTGACTTTGTTAATGAAATCCCACAAGGATTAAAAGCCTGGTGTAGGTTATCTGTTAATGATAGGCTAATATCTCTAACGGGAAATTGTGGACGATTGTGTTTAGTTACAGAAGAAAACCTACTTCTTAATCAACGTGTAGGACTATTATCTTGTAGAGAAGATATTCTTGACTATGCATATTTGCTGCTATCCTCTAAAGAGTTTCAGACATTGAGTAATAACTTGGCGATGGGTGCTGCTCAAGCAAATTTAAGTCCTGTAGAATTATGTAAAAGTATGGCTATTATCCCACCAGAAAAGCTTTTAGAAGCTTTTAATCAATGGATTAGACCAATTATAGGAAAATTTATTCAATACGAGATTCAGATAACAACTCTCATAAAGCAGCGCGATGAACTCCTACCTCTCCTAATGAATGGACAGGTAAAAGTCGGTGTCGAGCGTTCTCGACTAAATTATGATTTATCGCTTCATTTACTTTTTCTATCCTCTGTCCCTTTTTCGCTTTCTGTCTTATTTTGCCTCTGTGTGAGATTTAATCTAAAAGGAAAAGAATGATATTGACATAATTTTCAAAGAAAAGTGCAGGAAAATGACTTAAAAGCGAGTTGTTTTAGTGCCTGCGTAAATTGGTTATTATCAAGTTGTTGTAAAGGATGATTTTAAAAGGTGCTTAATTGGACTTCAAAAGGGCGTTAGTAAGGGGCGTAAAGGGCGTCTTTTGCAAGTCAATTAGGCATCTTCTCGAAGGGAAAAGAGCATGTATTAGCTTTGGACTATTACCTTTGAACTTTGAGCATTGAAGTTTGAACTTTATGATATGAACTACGAATTTCTCGAATGACACGAATTATTTAACAATAAGGATTCGTGCAATTAGGGACATTCGTAGTGCTTTATTGGTAGTTGACATCGGTAATCATAATTTGTAGTTGACGAGTTGACAAGTTTACGAGTAAACAAGTTGCTTGTAGCAATAAATCATGAGTGGTAGTTGACGAGTTTACAAGTTGACGAGTAGACAAGTAGCTTGCAGCAATAGATTACAGCTAACAGTAGTAATCATAATTATGACGTACTGATGAGAACTTTGTTCGAATAATTTTGAATTTTGAATTTTGAATTCTGAATTAAGTTGACTTTGTCTACTCACATTACTACATATATCTTGCTTGGAATCGGTTTTTTTGTGTTGTACCTTTGCATCGTCATCAGGAATGAAGGGATGACGAACGGAGTTTTAATGAACCAAATAATCTATAATAATTAATGTGTATGATTAAGGATATTGATTCTAATGAGATAGATTTTGAGGAGCGACTCTCACCACATTTTACGGTGGGCGAGATGATGCGCTCGGGAAAGGCGGTGGGCATGGGTGTTAAGAACGTGCCTGAGGTGAATCCTGCGCCTGGAGAGGCTTCGAGAGAGGAGGTGATAGAGAACCTTCGGGAGCTTTGTAAATGCGTCTTAGAACCGCTCAGAAGGCGTGTGGGACGTGTGATAGTCGTGGGAGGTTATCGCTGTGAGGCTGTGAATAGGGCTGTTCATGGGGCTGAACATTCGCAACATATGCGGGGTGAGGCGGTGGATATTCATGTCACAGGACTGGAAATGTGTCGGAAATATGCGGCAATTCTCTCTCAAACGGACTTCGATCAGATGATTCTTGAGCCGCAGGAGTCGATAAAAAAGCGGTGGATTCACATCAGTTATAGGCGTGATGGGAAGAATAGACACCAGATTCTTGGGGCAAAATAGGGGAGAAAAGGCGGTGAAAGATTTCACTTTTTTGTCGCCGAAAGTCTGAGAAATACTTTTTAAGTTACTGGCTGTAAATATTTTAATTATTTACGTGAATATCTTTTCATATTTTTAATCGTTTATGTTTATGATGAAGTATGTTTTTACGTTTTTGTGTTTTCCGACTTTTACCTTTATATTTTTATACGTTTTTGCGTTATTGTGTTTTTAGTTATTTCTGTGTTTATCTTTTTATCTGTTTACGTGTTCATTTATTTACTTGTTTACTCGTTTACATAATTTTACACTTTTTTGTCGCAGTATGTCTTTTAGGTAGTTGTCCCTCCCCCTTCTTTTTGTGTGGGGAGGGGGTGAGGACTGGCGAACGGCAAGGGCGATGAGGAGTGGGAAGAAGGGTCTTCAGTAATAGGTTTGCCA
>ERZ773050.1436-NODE-1436-length-13262-cov-7.517377_pt1 | contig 13262 bp, 9 predicted proteins | sample MGYA00580632_ERZ773050 | MGnify/ENA primary metagenome ERZ773050 (study PRJEB29015, sample SAMEA2738123) | human oral metagenome | biome: human oral; feature: human-associated habitat; material: saliva | place: China | collected 2166 ... | reverse complement strand
GACGGTTTGGAACAGTATCTGCCGCCTACTTATTTACAAAGTCTTTTTTATACGGAAGCATACGGAAATGACCCGACATATGAAGCAGGCGAAGAGTTTGCCGAACGCTATTATGCGAAGTACGGAATTTCTGCCGACTCATATGCCTCTTCAGGATTTGATGCTGTTATGTTGATCGCCGAAGCGGTTAAGCTTTCCGGTTCGACTGCCCCGGAGAATATACATAAAGCCTTATCCTCCATTTCCGACTATGCCGGTGCCGCGGGACCGACAACCGTACAAGGACGTCATATAACTCATCCCGCCTTTATTTTTACCTTCTGGCAGGGCAATCCGGCTTTATTGGATACGCAGTCGCCTTATAAACAATAAGGAGTATACTCTTTAAGTGCCTCTCGCCACCTACGCCACTCGGGCATCATTTGACTCAAATACGCGTAAAATCGTACCGAGTGATTGGACTCCAAAAAGTGACATAATTCATGTAAAACAACTTGATCCGTACAGGACAATGGTGCTATAACCAAATAGGTATTTAAAGTAATCAAACTTTTAGTCGGCATGCAAGACCCCCAACGAGAGCGCATGCGACGCAACTTCATCTGCGGATACGGAACGCCGTACGGAGCCGCCACAGGATACAAGCGTGCTAACACCTGTGGAAAAACGTGTTCCGCCGTTTCCTTTAACAAATTTCGGTAAAGGCTGACTCGTTCATCTCGGTTATCTTTTTCGTAAACGTACAGATATACTCCGTTTTCCGTTATACACGCATGATGACGACGGGTAGCGGGCTCAATGAACAACGGCATTTCCTTACCGAAAATATTCACACTCGTACCCTCTGCCAGAGTGAGCCTCCGCATAGATGCCTTTTCAATAAATAAGCGACGCTCTTGCAAAAACCGTTCTACTTCTTTTTTAGATACGAAGGGCGGCGATGATACATATAAACGTCCGTCCGGTCTGACGCGAAGATTTAGGGTTTTGATGGGTTTACGTCGCCATTCATATTCGTATACATTTTCACCGATGCGTAGAGTATCTGTTGTTTTCATGATAATTCTCCGTTCACCTCTTTAATATATTCACTATAAGAAGGGATTTTATGTTGGAATTTACGGCCATTGATTTTGAAACGGCCAACCGTTACGCCGACAGTGCCTGCTCCTTGGCAGCCGTAAGTATAGCCGGTCAGGCAGTGATGCATGAGGGATATACATTAATTAAGCCGCCGTTTAACCGCTTTGACGAGGACAATATTCGAATTCACGGAATTACTCCGCAAATGGTATCTGCCAAGCCGACCTTTGACGCTTTATGGCCGGATATACGTGAACGTCTGAATAAACGAATCCTTATTGCCCACTATGCGGTCTTCGATACACGCGTATTGCGTAGCTTAATTAAGCGTTATAATCTACCGGGACTGGATGCCTCTTATGCTTGTACCGTTGAAATTTCACGTAAGGTTTGGCCCGATCTTCCCAATCACAAACTGGATACGGTTGCCGACCATTTGGGCTTTACCTTTCGTCACCACCAAGCTTTAGACGATGCCCGTGCTTGTGCCCGAATCGTTTGTGCCGCAGCCGAGCGTACCGGGGCCTCATCCGTCGAGAATTTACTGACTCGTACGGGTCTGAAATTAAAGCATTTCTAGTATATTACTATATCACCTCAAGGAGGTTATTTACCATGAACATTGTCTTACTTGAATCCCTGGGAGTTACTCCCCAAATTTTACAATCTTATTCCCGAGAATTGGAAAGTCTCGGCCATACCTTCACCGCTTATGAACGAACAGATGATACGGCGACATTAATTAAAGAAAGTGCCGATGCGGATATTCTAATGATAGCCAACATGCCTTTATCCGGAGAAGTCATTCGTGCCTGCAAACACTTGAAATATATTAATATAGCATTTACAGGAGTCGATCATGTAGACCTGAAAGCTGCTGAAGAAATGGGCGTTAAAGTCAGCAATGCTTCGGGATACTCAACGGTGGCCGTTGCAGAACTTACCTTGGCAATGATGCTTGATTTACTTCGCAATGTACCGCAAATCGATGCCGCTTGCCGTCGGGGGCAAACGAAGGCCGGCCTGATCGGAGCCGAATTGGAAGGAAAGACAGTGGCCATCTTCGGTACAGGAGCTATCGGCACCAAAGTCGCTCAATTGGTGCACGCATTCGGAGCCCGCGTTATTGCTTATAACGGATTTTCCTCCAAATCCGATACGGAGCTCATTACATACTTGCCCTTAAAAGAACTCCTGCAAGAAGCCGATATCGTCTCTCTCCACTGCCCCGTAACGGACCAGTCAAGGGGAATCATTAATAAAGAAAGTCTGTCCTATATGAAACCTACAGCCTACCTCATTAACGAAGCTCGCGGTCCCGTTGTGAATTCACAGGATTTGGCAGACGCGCTTAATAACGGCTCTATTGCCGGTGCCGCTATCGATGTCTTCGAAACGGAACCTCCCATTGACGTCAACCACCCCCTGCTTCACGCAAAAAATACTATAGTAACTCCTCATGCCGCTTTCGCTACCCATGAATCAATGAATAAACGAGCTCACATCGTATTTGAAAATATTCACACCTTCTTGGCAGGAAAACAGCAAAACATTATTCTCTAAAAGCTGAATGAAAACGGACCGCTATGCGGTCCGTTTTTTATATAAATTACTCTTTTTCTTTCAATCTCGTAAAAACCGTCTGCCTACTCAAATGCAGAATTTTAGCCACCTGACTTTGCGTATATCCTTGTGCCCTCAGATCATGAATTAGCGATTGTTGGAATAAGTGCTGAAGTTTTTTCATATCTAAATCGGGGAGCCCTTCTCCGTTTATGTCAATTGCTTCTTCAGGTGTATCAAATAAGTAGCCGTAGTCCCCTTTGTCTTCTTCCCCTAAAACATGATAACGCAATGCCACACTGTACAGTTCACGGATATTTCCCCACCAACGATGTCTTTGCAAAGCCTTTTTCAGAGCTTGCGGAATACACTCCTCACTATACGGATGTTTCGATATATTCTCCATAAACAAAGCAAACAGGTAAATTATATCAGACGGCCTGTCATCCAATGTCGGTAAATTCAACGTCAGTGTATTGAGACGAAAAAATAAGTCATTTCTGAATCTCTCCTGTGATACCTCTTTGACAACATCCTGATTGGCCGCCGAAATAATCCGTATATCCAGCGGAATGACGAAGTCGGAACCTATTCTCATGACTTCTTTTGTTTCCAGAACTCGTAACAGTTTAGACTGTATATTAGCGGACATACTGTTTATTTCATCGAGAAAAATAGTCCCTGTATGAGCTAATTCGAAAAGTCCCGCCTTCCCCTCTTTTCTGGCCCCTGTAAAAGCGCCGCCGACATAACCGAAGAGCTCACTTTCCAACAAATCCGACGGCAAGGCCGCACAGTTTACGGCCACAAAAGGGCCCTTATGACGCATACTGTAATTATGAATACTCTGGGCAAAGAGTTCTTTCCCCGTTCCGCTTTGTCCTTGAATCAATACGGGCGCTTCATAAGTTGCCATCACCTTAGCCGTTTCTATGACACTTTTCATCTTTTCGTCACGCGTCTTAATATCTTCAAAATGATGGGCCGCCACCAAGCCCGTACGAGACAACTTATAGCGAATATTTTTTTCTAAGTGCTGAAGTTCCGTTACGTCTCGAATATTTAAGACATAGCGTGTGTCATTGTCAACTTTAAAGATCGTTGCCGTCAAAACCAGAGTGTAAGAACGAATTGTGATGACCTTTTCTTTATCACACAGTTCACGAGGTTCTATATTTAATGCTGACGGAAAAGCCGAGGCTATATTCTTTCCCTGATCAACGTAATGTAAATATTTCTTAGCCGCTTTGTTGACATGATATATATTTCCTTCCTCATCGCAAACAACAATCCCGTCATGATAGTTTTCCAAGACGGCGCTCATCGTAGCTCCCCAACTTTGCCCCTGTCGTTTAAAATCAACGAGTTCGCATGCATACTGGTAAACGGATAAAATAGCCGACTCACTGGGGCGAATAGTCATAATCGGCATCGGTGTATTGGCAATTTGCGGCAACAGTGTACAACCGACAATAACCGTATTCCGTGTCACGGGAATTCGATTCACAATAGTACGCAATTCCTGATATGTCGTTTCTATCGCATATGCAGCATGTATTTTTAACTTCTGTTCAAGTTCCGCAGGACAGGCGGCGGCATTAAACATAAAATTTTTGCTCAACAAAAGGTGTATAGTATCATAGTCCTTTACCTGCTGCAATGTATACAACGTGTCACTGGTCGAACTGTAAAGACATAAGACGGGAATCTCTTTAACGGCGGCACTTAAAATTTGATAAGACCCGCTATTGGTAATAATGACCTGTGCTCCTCGGGCAATAAGTTGTTCAGCTTGCTCGACAACCCGTTCCAACTCAATAATTGCAATTTCCGTATCAATCTGTTTTTTCTCTTCTTCCGGTCTATAAATCCAAAGAATAGATTCTACTTCTTTTTTCAGTAATTCATCGGCAAGTAAAAATACGATCTTTCCCATAAGCATAGCCTCCTCTTCTTTAGAATACACCGACATGTAAAGTCATGTCTATTTTTTTTACATTTTTTTATGTCTTTAATATCTTTAAAATCTACCTTTCGCATAAATCCGCCATTTTATATGTTGGCACGATAATTTCATTCATAAGTTTAAGAACGAGAGACGTAATAACGTCATATTTTATTAAACCAGGAGGTTGTACGATGAAAAAACTTTTAACAGGTGACGAAGCCGTCGCCAGAGGCCTCTACGAGGCCGGCGTCCTCTTTGCCTCGGCCTATCCGGGCACTCCCAGTACGGAAATATTGGAAAACGTATCGACGTATGATGAAATTTACTCCGAATGGGCTCCTAACGAAAAGGTAGCCATGGAAGCCGCTATCGGTGCATCAATGGCCGGCGTCCGCTCTTTTGCCGCTATGAAAATGGTAGGCGTAAACGTAGCTGCCGATCCCCTCTTTACCTTCTCGTATTTAGCCGTAAACGGCGGATTTGCCTTCGTTTCCGCAGACGATCCGGGTATGCACTCATCCCAGAACGAACAGGATAACCGAAACTACGCAAAATTCATGAAAATCGCCATGCTTGAACCTTCGGACTCTCAAGAATGTCTCGATATGACCAAAGACGCATATCGTCTCAGCGAAGAATTTGAAGTTCCCGTCATGATTCGTATGACAACACGAGTCTGTCATTCCAAGAGCCTTGTTACCGAAGGCACTCGCACGGAGGTCGCCCCTGTTCTGTACGAAAAGCATCCTGAACGAAATGATGCTATTCCGGCTGTTTCCAAAGTACGCCGACATATCGTCGAAGCTCGCGAAGAAAAATTAAAAGCTTATAGCAACGCCTGTCCTTGGAACTACGAAGAAATGCATGATACGAAAATCGGCATTGTTGCGTCCGGTGCCGCTTATATGTATGCCAAAGACGTGTTCGGCGATAAAGCATCCTACTTTAAGGTCGGTTTATCCTATCCCATGCCGGTTGAAAAAATCCGCGCATTCCGCGAAAAGGTAGACGAATTATATGTCATCGAAGAGTTGGATCCGTATATGGAAGAGATTCTTCGCACGGCCGGTATCGACTGCCACGGCAAAGACGTCATTCCCAAGATTGATGAATTAAACCCCAATATCATTGCCGAAGCCGTTCTCGGGACAACCCGGGAATTCAATGATGTACCTCAAGACTTATTGGTTCCCAGACCGCCTACATTCTGTGCCGGCTGTCCGCACAGAGGCTTCTTCTATGCCCTCAGTAAGCGGAAAGATACGGTTATGATCGGCGATATCGGTTGCTATGCCCTCGGTGGTGCCGACCCGTTAAACGCCATTGACCTGGCAGTCTGTATGGGTGCCGCATTCTCCTTAGGACACGGCATGTCTCACGCTTTCGAAAAAAGCAATCAACCGAAACGCGTCGTCAGCATCATGGGCGACTCTACTTTCTTCCATACGGGGATTAACTCTCTCATAGAAGTTGCCTACAATGGGTCTCCGACAATCAATGTCATCCTCGACAACCGTATTACGGGCATGACCGGTCATCAGGAAAACCCCGGCACAGGCTACAACATTAAAGGAGATACAACCTCGTTTATCGACATCGAAGCAGTCGTTCGTGCCTTAGGTTTGAAAAATATCCGCATCGTCAATCCCTTGGACTTAAAAGCTATGAACGAAGCTTTAGACTGGGCTTATGCTATTACGGATGAACCGTCCGTAATCATCACCAAATGGCCTTGTGTTTTGAAGAAATTCTCTAAAGAAGATAAAGAGCAATTCGATTTAAATATGACGCCCTTCGTCGTCAACCGGGACAAGTGCATCGGTTGCAAAAAATGTCTCTCTACCGGTTGCCCGGCATTGCGTTTTGACGACGAAAGCAGAAAATCGAATATTTCCGTAGACTGTGTCGGTTGCGGCGTTTGCGCCCAGGTCTGCCCGGTCAACGCCATTTCCCGAAAGGAGGCTCGTTAACATGAGCGAAATCAAAAACGTGCTCTTTGTCGGCGTCGGCGGACAAGGTGCAATTCTTGCCAGCAAAATTCTCACTATCGGTTTAATAGAAAGCGGCTATGATGTAAAGATGTCGGAAGTACACGGTATGAGTCAACGCGGCGGTTCCGTAAGTACCCAAGTACGCTTCGGTCCGAAGGTCTACTCTCCCATTATCGGGACGGGAACGGCGGACTTACTCGTTTCTTTTGAAGAAATGGAAGCAGCTCGTTACCTGAAATTCCTAAAACCCGAAGGCAAGGTTGTTGTCAACACTCTCCAGATTCCGTCTATGCCCGTCTTATCGGGAAAAAGAAAATATCCGCAAACCGTCTTGGAAGAACTAAAATCGCGGACTACCGTTTTACCCTTAGACGCCACACAAATCGCTACGGATATCGGCAATCCCAAAAGTGCCAACGTCGTTCTTCTCGGCGCCTTAATCAAAGCGTTGAATTTAACAGATATTGATTGGAAATCTATTATCAGTCGTACAGTAAAGCCTAAATTCGTTGATATAAACTTGAAAGCATTTGACGCAGGTATGGCTGCCGTATAACAACTTTACTTCTCTTACGGGTCGGGGGAGACCCGTAAGAGAGATTTTCAGGAGGGTATTATGTCTTTCATTAAAAAGCTTCCTATCATCAACCGTTTCACAGGCCCTTCTCAAGAAGAGCTGGCTAAAGAAGCGGGCATGACCCTTTCCGAATGGAAGGCCGCAACCAAGCTTGGCGGTATTGACATCGGGTGGATTATTATGGACATCGGTATGGCAATCGGCGCCGGCATTGTCTTTCTTCCCGTACAGGTCGGCTTATCCGGCTTGTGGATCTATATTCTTGCCGCACTCATCGGCTATCCCATTATGTACCAGCATCAGAAGCTCTTCTTAAATATTTTAGCCGATGCACCGAAATGTGAAGACTTTGCAGGCATTATTTCCGGATACCTGGGCAAGAACTGGGGCTTTGCCTTAGGGGCTGTTTATTTTGTCTTTACGACAATTCTCATCTTCCTCTATTCAACCGCACTCACCAATGACAGTGCTTCTTTCCTCGTAACCTTCGGAGTCACGGAAACATCCATGGCTGATAACATCTTCTACGGATTGGGTATCATTTGTGTCCTCGTAGCCGTTGCCTCTCAAGGCGAAAAGCTGTTATTTAAAGTCGCATCGGGCATGGTCCTTACGAAGGTCTTCGTCATTGCCGCCATGGGCATTTTAATGGTTCAATACTGGAATACCGCCAATATAGCTCCTGTGCATAATATAGGGTATATAATTAAACAATTCATCATCATTTTACCCTTTGCCGCATTATCGATTGAATTTTTCGCCAATCTCAGTCCTACGGTTATCTACTACCGCAATCATGCCGAAAATAAGACAGTGGCCCACTATAAGGCATTGCGTACATACAATTACGCTTACATCATCTTATTGGTAGTCGTAATTTTCTACACCGTATCCTTCAACTTGGCAATATCTCAAGAGCAGGCCATTCAGGCATATCATGCCAATATCTCCTCCTTGGCCATGGCGGCGAAAGATATTGACGGCTCGTTAGTAAAAGTCTTCAGTCTCCTGCTTAATATTTTTGCCATTGTAACTGCATATTTCGCTATGTTCCTTAGTTTCCGCGATTCTTGTTGCGGCATTGCCGTTAACATACTGGAACGGATTGTTCCTATGGATAAAATCAACCGTACAATCATTAAATACGGCACCAGTGTTTTCTGCATAGCTCTTTGTTGGGCCGTCATCGTTTTTAATGCACCGGTACTCAGCTTTGCATCCCTGTTAAGTCCTATGATCGGAATCATCGCTTGTTTCTTACCCCTTTGTCTTGTATATAAACTTGACGTTTTTAAGAAATACCGCACATTCCAGGTCGTACCCATAGCCTTACTCGGTTTCTTCTTACTTATTTCACCGTTTATCTCCCTTTCATAGGGACGGTTAACATGATATTCTCTTCATAAAGGAGTGATTTCATTGGCATCTAAAGAAATGTATCAATGGGGGGCTCAGAGCTCCGTAATTCGCGACCTCTTTACATATGGCCGTGAACAAGCCGCAAAAATAGGCGACGAAAACGTATTTGATTTCAGCATCGGTAACCCTACCGTACCGGCTCCGGAATGTATCAAAGACGCCATTACGGAAATTATGGAAACCCGCACAGCCGTTGCTGTCCACGGCTACACGGCCGCAGCCGGCGACCCTGTCGTCCGCAAAGGATTAGCCGATTATATGAATAAAACCTTCAATGCCGGCGTTGAAGCCGGTAACTTCTACATAACATGCGGAGCTGCCGCTTCATTGACGATTACGTTAAAGGCCCTTGTAGAATCTCCGGACGACGAAATCGTCGTCATTGCTCCGTATTTCCCGGAGTATACGGCTTTTATCAAAAATTCGGGAGCTGAAAAAGTCGTAGTACCGCCCGATATGGAAAGCTTCCAGATTCCCTTCGATGCTTTGGAACAGGCTATTACATCGAAAACACGAGCTCTGATTATCAATTCTCCGAACAACCCTTCCGGCGTCGTATATTCTGAAGATACGTATAAGAAATTAGCCGCTCTCTTGGAAAAGAAGTCCGGCGAAATCGGACATACAATCTATTTAATTGCCGACGAACCGTATCGCGAAATTATTTATGACGGCCTGACCGTCCCTTATGTTCCTCACTACTATAAGGATACGATTATCTGCTATTCGTACAGTAAATCCCTGTCCTTACCGGGCGAACGCATCGGCTACATCCTCGTACCTCCTTCGGCTACGGACAGTAAGGAAATTTATACGGCTGTCTGCGGTGCAGGCCGCATCATGGGCTTCGTATGCGCCCCCCATCTCTTCCAAGACGTAGTCTTAAAATGCCTTGGACAAACGTCGGACATTTCCGTCTATGACGCGAACAGAAAATTGCTTTATAACGGTCTTAAAGAATTGGGCTATGAATGTGTATATCCGAGCGGGGCCTTTTACTTATTCGTTAAATCTCCCGAAGCTGATGCTAATGCCTTCTCCGAAAAAGCAAAAGCGCTTAACCTGCTCATTGTACCGGCTGACAGCTTCGGATGCCCCGGCTATGTCCGTATTTCCTATTGCGTACAGCCCGATATGATTCGCCGTTCTCTCCCGGCATTCGCCGAATTGATGAAGTCCTATCGTTAAATCTCATTCTTCGCTTACCTACTATAGAAAAGAAGGTGCTTCATGGATTTTCTCAACGAATACCGAAAAAAGTTAATTACTGCAAAAGAGGCTGCAAAAATTGTAAAAAGCGGTGATTGGGTCGACTACAGCCAATGTTGTTCTTTCCCGACCGACTTGGACAAGGCCCTGGCGGCACGTAAAGATGAACTGACGGACGTTAAAGTTCGTAACGCCATTTCCGCTCTCCCGATTGCTGTCGTAGAAGAAGACCCGGACCAGACGGCTTTTACGTATAACCTCTGGCACTGTTCCGGTTTAGATCGAACTTATCTTGACAAGGGTATGGCTTACCATGAACCTATGCTCTTCCGCCACTGCGGTTCCTATTATGAACAGGGCATCGCTCCCGTCGATGTAGCCATGCTTACCGTCTCCCCGATGGACAGGCACGGTAATTTCAGCTTCGGCCTCACGAACTGTTGCCAACAGGAAATGTTAGATGCGGCTCGCAAGATTATCGTCATTCCGAATAAGCACATGCCCGTTATCTCGGGCCTGGCTAATGACCATATCCATATTAGCGATGTGGACTACATCGTCGAATCGGACACTCCGTTGCCGACTATGCCTAATCGCAATCCCGGAGACATTGACATTAAAATTGCCGAACACATCTTTCCGTATTTACGCGACGGCATGACACTTCAACTCGGCATTGGCGGGATGCCTAACGCCTTGGGCTCACTTATTGCCCAATCCGATTTGAAAGACTTGGGCATGCACACTGAATTGATGAGTGACGGGTACTTGGAGCTGTACAAGGCCGGGAAAATCACGAACAAAAAGAAAACCCTCCATCGCGGCAAAGGTGTTTTCTCCATTTGCATGGGTTCGGAAGAGTTATACGACTTTCTTCACCAAAACGAGTCAATACTCTCGGCCCCTATGTCATATGTAAATAATCCGACTGTCATGGCAGAACTGGATAATTTTATTTCCATTAATAGCTGTATCTCCATGGACTTGTACGGACAAATTTGTTCCGAATCATCGGGCACACGACAAATCAGCGGTACCGGAGGACAACTCGACTTCGTAACCGGAGCCTATAGCGCTGCTCACGGTAAGGCATTCCTCGCCATGCCGTCCATGTATGTCGACAAAAAAGGTATCCGCCACTCCAATATATTTCCGCATTTTACGAGAGGCGACATTATTACAACTCCGCGCACGCAAGCTCCGTACATGGTTACGGAATACGGCATAGCCAGACTCGTCGGCTTACCTACCTGGGAGCGGGCCGAGAAGATCATCGGTTTAGCTCACCCCGACTTCCGCGAAGAGTTGATTCAAGCTGCTGAAAAGCAACAAATTTGGCGCAAAAGCAACAAACGATAATACAAAACGTCCTGTCAAATCAAATATTGACAGGACGTTTTTATATTTTTATTACTTGCTTTCAAAGAAGGCTTTATAGGCAAGATACGCACAGTACGCATCAGTCTTGGCAACCAATTCAAGCGGTGCGTGCATACTGAGCATGGCTACGCCGCAATCAACGACCTCACAACCCCAGTCGGCCATAATATAGGCAATCGTACCGCCGCCCCCCTGATCTACCTTACCGAGTTCCCCTGTTTGCCACGGAACACCGTTTGCATTGAAAATTCGGCGCACTTGTGCCAAAAATTCGGCATTCGCATCATTACTGCCGGCTTTACCGCGAGCTCCCGTATATTTACATAAGCAAATACCGTAACCCAAGCGTGCTGAATTATTTTCTTCGTAAGCTCCGGGAAACACGGGATCAAAAGCCGCGCACACATCGGCTGACAAAACCTTGCTATGGCGCAACATACGGCGAACAAATAATTCTTCCTTTTTCCCTTGTAAAGCCAGTAGTTCCGCTACAAAATCCTGGAAATACGATGCTTGAACACCTGTATTCCCTACGGACCCGATTTCTTCTTTATCCGCAAAAAGAGCAATTTGGGTAAATTCTCCTGCCGTTGCATCTAAAATCCCCGCCAAATTGGCATATGAGCACACCCGATCGTCGTGTCCGTGTGCCATAATCATGGAGCGATCCAGTCCCACGTCACGGCTCTTTTGGGCCGGAACAATTTCCAGTTCCGCACTGGCAAAATCCTCTTCCTCAATGCCGTATTTATCTTTAAGAATCTGCAGTATTGCCGGTTTAACTTCCTCTTCTTCCCCGCAAAGCCCGACAACCGGCATGAGCATTTCACCTTCAATCGCTTCGCTTAACTTTTTTGCCGCCTGGTCTTTTCCCAAATGCGGTAATAAATCATTAATGAAAAATACGGGATCGTCCGGATTATCACCGATGGAGACTTCCGTCTTACGACCGTCCGTATTATATACAACTCCGATTAAACTTAAAGGCCGGCATACCCACTGGTATTTTAAAACCCCGCCATAATAATGGGTCTTAAAATAAACGATTTTATTTTTTTCGACAACCGGCATTACCTTTAAATCCAATCGCGGGCAATCTATATGAGAGCCGACGATCCTGGCTCCGTTTTCCAAGGGGCGTCTTCCAATGACTGCCAAAATAACGGACTTGTCCTTTTGATTCCAGTAAACCTTATCTCCCGCTTGCAAACTCGTATATGAGTCTATAGAACGAAATCCCGCACTCTCCGCCTGTCCGAGAATTTCTTTAGCTGCCAAGCGTTCCGTCCGTGCCGTATCAAGAAACTGACGATAATTTTTACAATATTCATCAACCTTTCTCCGTTCCTGCACATCAAATCTGGCCCATACGCTATGTTCTCTATCAAAAGTCTGCATTCTCTTCCTCCCACTTAATAAGCTTCTTATACAGTTCACTCCGACCGCAAGCGCTCATAACCCGTATCGGAATCTTCTTTATTATAATACATCATACTGAAATAAACAGGGCTGTTCGTTCATATTTTTAATAATTTCTTCCGGTCTTCCTTGAAAAACACGGAATTTCATGCAGTTGAGTAATTCTTCTTGACTATGTCGTTCCGAATCGGCATAGAACGCCCTGAAAAGTTTCATTAAAAAAGAAGGATTTTTTTACTCTACGACGAATTATAACAATAACGTATTTCTTAGGAGGCGATTAATGTATGAAAGAATATGCAAGCGATAAAATTCGTAACGTAGCTGTACTTTCACATGACGGAGCCGGCAAAACGGCCGTTGTAGAATCATTACTCCTTGCCGGCGGCGCCGTATCGGCCGTAGGGACAGGCAAAGATAATAAGCACATTATGGACTTCGAACCTGAAGAAATTAAGCGGAATGTAACTATTCAACTCGGCATCGCTCCGTGTGAATGGGACGGATATAAGCTCAATTTCCTCGACACGCCCGGCTACTCCGAATTCTGCGGAGAAGTGCGTGCCGCCTTACGGGCCTGTGACGGCATTTTACTTGTCGTATCGGCGGAAGACGGCATTGAGATGGATACTGAACGTGCGTGGGACTATGGCGTAGAATTACAACTTCCGCG
>ERZ773050.1428-NODE-1428-length-13305-cov-6.963094_pt1 | contig 13305 bp, 9 predicted proteins | sample MGYA00580632_ERZ773050 | MGnify/ENA primary metagenome ERZ773050 (study PRJEB29015, sample SAMEA2738123) | human oral metagenome | biome: human oral; feature: human-associated habitat; material: saliva | place: China | collected 2166 ... | reverse complement strand
TGCACCACTCGGCTCGTTGCAATGGCAAGAACCAAATTCTGCTAAACGCATCGGCAAATCGCGGTACGAGCGCAGACCGTTATTGAAAATCTGAACATGTCCGGGGCAGTTCATCGGTTTAACCGCGTATTCGCGCTTTTCCGAACTGGTTACGAACATATTGTCTTTGTAGTTATCCCAATGACCGGATTTTTCCCAAAAGGTTTTATCCATGATTTGGGGAGTTTTGACTTCTTTATAACCGGCGGCATTCAGCTCTTTGCGCATATGCTGCTCAATGGTCTGCCACAAAGCCCAACCTTTAGGATGCCAAAACACCATTCCCGGCGCTTCGTCTTGCAGATGGAACAAATCCAGTTGTTTGCCCAATTTGCGATGATCGCGTTTTTCTGCTTCTTCGATACGCTGGATATAGGCTTTTAATTCGTCTTTTGTCGCCCAAGCCGTACCGTAAATACGTTGCAGCATTTCATTATTGCTGTCGCCACGCCAGTATGCACCTGCCAACTTGGTTAACTTGAAGTTTTTCAGGAAACGGGTGTTCGGAACGTGCGGACCGCGGCACATATCGACATATTCCTGATGATGATACATACCCATTGCTTCAACTTCGGGCATATCGTCAATCAGGCGCAGTTTGTATTCTTCGCCGCGATCTTGGAAAATTTTGATGGTTTCGGCACGCGGGGTCATGATTTTGATTACATCATAATCTTGTGCAATCAATTCTTTCATGCGCGCTTCGATAGCAGCAACATCTTCAGGCGTAAACGGTTTTTCCGTAGCAATATCGTAATAAAAGCCCTCTTCAATCACGGGGCCGATAACCATTTTTGCATTGGGATAGAGTTGCTTGACCGCATGACCGACAAGGTGGGCGCAAGAGTGGCGGATAATTTCAACGCCTTCTTGATCTTTTGGGGTAATGATTTGAACGGTTGAATCTTCGGTAATCGGATCGCACGCATCGACCAATTTGCCGTTTACCTTACCCGCCACTGTCGCCTTCGCCAAACCTGCTCCGATAGACGCGGCAATCTGTGCCACGGTAACGGGCGATTCGTACTGGCGGACTGAGCCGTCCGGCAAGGTAATGTTCAACATCAAAAAGCTCCAAAACATTAAAAAATAACGGCATAAATGCCGTTTGAGAAATTTGGTAGGCACGATTGGATTCGAACCAACGACCCCCACCATGTCAAGGTGGTGCTCTAACCAACTGAGCTACGTGCCTGTTTAATAGGGTTGCGATTATAGACGATACTTTGATGCAATGGCAAGCATGAAAATGAGGTTTCAGACGACATCATCGGAACATTGTGATTTTTTTGAAACATTTTCAACAGTGAACATCCCGACAAGAATAAGGTCGTCTGAAATATTCAAACACCGCTATTGTGATGAAAATCCTTTATAATCCCGTTTTTTACCTCAATCGTTTGACTGCACGGCGGCTTCGCACGCCGTTTTCGACATTATAGATACAACCTATGCTCAAATTTACCTTACATAAAAAAGACGGTCATGCCCGACGCGGCACGCTGGAACTGAACCACGGCAAAATCGAAACGCCCGTATTTATGCCGGTCGGCACTTACGGCTCGGTTAAGGCGATGAATCCGCAAAACCTGCACGACATCAAGGCACAAATTATTTTGGGCAACACTTACCATTTATGGCTGCGCCCCGGTTTGGAAGTCATCGAACAATTCGGCGGATTGCACGAATTTATCGGCTGGGACAAACCCATCTTGACCGACTCGGGCGGTTTTCAGGTTTTCTCGCTCTCCGATATGCGCAAACTCACCGAAGAAGGCTGCACCTTCCAAAGCCCGATTAACGGCGACAGACTCTTCCTCTCGCCCGAAATCTCCATGAAAATCCAAACCGTGCTCAATTCCGATATCGTGATGCAGTTGGACGAATGCACACCGGGTGAAGCAACGCACGAACAAGCGCAAAAATCCCTGCAAATGAGCCTGCGCTGGGCGGAACGAAGTAAAAAAGCCTTTGAAGATTTGAAGAACCCAAACGCCCTTTTCGGCATCGTGCAAGGCGCGATGTATGAAGATTTGCGCGAAGAATCACTGCGCGGCTTGGAACAATTCGACTTCCCCGGCCTTGCCATCGGCGGACTGTCCGTCGGCGAACCCAAACCCGAAATGTACCGTATGTTGCGTGCCGTCGGTCCGATGCTGCCCGAACACAAACCACATTACCTGATGGGCGTCGGCACACCGGAAGACTTGGTGTACGGCGTGGCACACGGCGTGGATATGTTCGACTGCGTCATGCCGACCCGCAATGCGCGAAACGGCTGGCTGTTCACCCGTTTTGGCGATTTGAAAATCAAAAATGCCAAACACAAGCTCGACAAGCGTCCGATAGACGAAAGCTGCACCTGCTACGCCTGCCAAAACTTCAGCCGCGCCTACCTGCACCACCTGCACCGCACCGGCGAAATCTTGGGCGCACAGTTGAACACCATCCACAACCTGCATTTCTACCAAGTCATCATGGCGGAAATGCGCGAAGCGATCGAGCAAGGGAAATTTGCAGATTGGCAGGCGCAATTCCATGAAAACCGCGCCCGCGGAGTGGATTGAGATTTAACCATGATTATCGAGGTCGTCTGAAAACATTTATCTTGATTGACCCTTTGCTTTTCAGACGACCTTTTGCACAAAATATCATTCAATATTAAAGAAAGAAACCATGCCCCGTTTCCTGCCAGAGCCTCCCCTCCCGTACACCGACCAAACCCGTACCGCCGTCCTACTGCTTAACCTCGGCACACCGGATGCTCCGACCGCGCAAGCCGTCAAACCTTACCTGAGCGACTTTTTATCCGACCAACGCGTGGTAGAACTGCCGAAGCTGTTGTGGCAACCGATCTTGCGTGGCTTGATACTGACGCTGCGCCCGAAAAAAAGTGCGCATGCCTATGAAAAAATCTGGTTTAAAGAAGGCTCGCCCTTATTGGTTTATACCGCACGCCAAGCCGAAGCCTTGGGCAAACTACTGCCGGATATAACCGTCCGCTACGCCATGACTTACGGCAACCCGGGCGTTGACGACGTCTTGGCGGAATTGAAATCGCAAGGCATCGGTAATCTTTTGGTAGTCCCGCTTTACCCGCAATATGCGGCATCAAGCACAGGCGCGGCTTTGGATAAAGTGTTCTTGCAATTACTGCGCCAGCGCAACCAACTCAGCATACGCACGGTATCCCGTTTCTACGATGATGCAGGCTATATCGAAGCCATGAAAAAGCAGATTCAGGCATATTGGGCGGAACACGGACGCGGCGAAAAACTGATGCTGAGTTTTCACGGCATACCGCAGAAACAGTACGACGAGGGCGACCCTTATCCCGACGAATGCCGCCATACCGCCAAACTGCTTGCCGAAGCCTTGGAGCTCACTGAGCAGGAATATATCGTTTCCTTCCAAAGCCAGTTCGGCAAGGCAAAATGGGTTAAACCGAGTACGCAGGTTCTGTTTGACGAACTGCCGAAACAAGGCATAACGAAATTGGACGTTTTCTGTCCGGGCTTCATGGCAGACTGCTTGGAAACGATGGAAGAAATCGCTTTGATGGGGCGCGAACAATTTCACGCTGCCGGCGGTAAAGAATACCGCTATATCCCCTGCCTGAACGACGGCGCAGAATGGATAGCCGCGCTGGCAGATTTAGTGCGGCGCAATTTGCGCGGATGGGTTTGAAGTAGCCTTCCGTTTGTTTGACTTAAATCTAAGGTCGTCTGAAAAGCTTAGGCAGGATAGGTTTTCAGACGACCTTTATTGTATGATTGCCCTATTCCTTTAAAACAAAAACATTCCGACCATCTGCAAGGACAAACCATGAAAACCATCCACATCCTGACACTTGCCGCACTCTCCTGCTTTTCCGCCTCAACCTTCGCCGCCGATGCCGCACAGATGGCGCAAGGGCAGAAAATTTACGAAACCAACTGCGCCGCCTGCCATGGTAAAAAAGGCGAAGGCAGAGGCGCAATGTTCCCTCCCCTGTTCCGTTCCGACTACATCATGAAAAAACCGCAGGTACTGTTGAACAGCATGCTCAAAGGCATCAATGGCCCGATCAAGGTTAACGGCAAACCCTATAACGGCTTTATGCCCGCAACAGCCATCAACGAAGCGGACGTAGCAGCAGTTTCGACCTACATCATGAATGCATTTGATAACGGCGGTGGCACCATAACCGAAAAAGATGTGAAAGCGGCAAAAGGCAAAAAATAACCGCTCCCGCAATCAAGAGGTCGTCTGAAACCATGCTTTCAGACGACCTCTGTTATAATCGTTCCGCTTTGCAATAAATGACTTCCCGATTCCGCCGCCCGAAGGACGGTGTTCCGACCATTAAGGATTTTGATGAATATGTTTACCCAAGCAGCCCAAGAATTGACCACCGTCCGCGATATCCTGCGTTTCGCCGTCAGCCGTTTCAACGATGCCGGTTTGTTTTTCGGGCACGGCTCGGACAACGCGCACGACGAAGCGGCCTACCTCATCCTACACACCCTCAATCTGCCGCTGGACACGCTGGAACCTTACCTCGACGCCAAGCTGCTGCAAAGCGAGAAAGAAGAAGTATTGGCTGTGCTGGAACGCCGCGCAGTCGAACACATCCCCGCCGCCTACCTCACCCATCAGGCATGGCAGGGCGATTTCGATTTTTATGTTGACGAACGCGTCATCGTACCGCGCTCGTTTATTTACGAACTGCTCGGCGACAGCCTTACCCCTTGGATAGAACACCCCGAATTGGTTCACCGCGCATTGGACTTGTGTACCGGCAGCGGCTGCCTCGCCGTCCAAATGGCACACCACTACCCTGCCGCTGAAATCGACGCCGTCGATTTGAGTTTGGATGCGCTGGAAGTAGCCGCCATCAACGTTGAAGATTATGGTTTGGAAGAGCGTATCAACCTGATTCACACCGATTTGTTCGAAGGCTTGGAAGGTACATACGACCTGATTGTTTCCAACCCGCCTTATGTCGATGCCGAATCGGTCGATATGTTGCCCGACGAATACCTGCACGAACCCGAACTCGCCTTAGGCAGCGGCGAAGACGGCTTGGACGCCACCCGCCAAATCCTGCTGCACGCTGCCAAATACCTGAACCCCAAAGGCGTACTGCTGGTCGAAATCGGACACAACCGCGACGTATTGGAAGCCGCCTATCCCGATCTGCCGTTCACTTGGCTGGAAACCAGCGGCGGCGACGGATTCGTATTCTTGCTGACCCGCGAGCAGCTATTGGGCGAATACTAGCCCGTTCTTTTTCAAGCAGCATTAATATAAAAAGGTCGTCTGAAAACTTTCAGACGACCTTTTTTCAACCATTCAAGCGATTAACAACATCTTCCGCCGTTTGCACCGCAGCGGCGTTTGCGGCAGTAGTCTTGAAATTGCAGCTCGGTCATGACGGGGGCGTTGGGATTATGTTTGCGTTGTTGAGCAACGTAGTTTTCATAATCGGGCACGCCTGCCATGAGGTTGGCGGTAAGTTTGGCGGTTTTCCACCAAGCGGCAAGTTTACGCTTCACTTTATGCCTCCGGTTGTTTGCCGTCGCGGTACACCGCCGGAATTTCTTTAGCGGTTGACCAGCCGACTTTGCGTGCTTTCATAGCGGTACGCACGCCGTAGATGGCAACGACGACGACGACGGAGAGGAACAATGCGGTCAGACCGGCATTGATCTGGTCGTTGAAGATGATTTGCGACATTTCGCCGATGTCTTTAGCGGGCGCGAGGACTTCGTTTTTAGCCAATGCTTCGCTGTATTTGCCGGCATGGGCGAGGAAGCTGACGCGCGGGTCGCTGTGGAACAGTTTTTGCAGACCGGCATAGCAGGTTACAAACAGTACGCCGACGGCCGGAACGAGTGCCACCCAGACATAACGGTCGCGTTTCATCTTAATCAACACAACGGCACACATAATCAAGGCTACACCTGCCAGCATTTGGTTGGCGATGCCGAACAAAGGCCAGAGCGAGTTGATGCCGCCCAATGGATCGGTCACGCCGGTGTAGAGGAAGTAGCCCCATAATGCCACGGCGAAGAAGGTCGCAATCAGGTTGGCAGGGATGGAGTCGGTGTTGCCGAAAGGTTTGTAGAAAATACTGCCCAAGTCTTGAATCATGAAACGTGCGACGCGGGTACCGGCATCGACGGCGGTCAGGATGAACAAGGCTTCAAACAACAGGGCAAAGTGATACCAGAATGCCATCATGGCTTCGCCCGGAATCAGACGGCTCATGATGTGTGCCATACCGACTGCGAGGGTAGGCGCACCGCCCGCACGGGACAGGATGGTGTTTTCGCCGACTTCTTTAGCGGTGTGCAACAGGGTTGCGGCATCGACAGGGAATTGCAGCTTGGTGGTAATCACTTCGGCGGCAGTATTGGCATCTGTACCGATCAGTGCGGCAGGGCTGTTCATAGCGAAGTACACGCCGGGATCAAGCGATGCGGCAGCGGCGAGCGCCATAATCGCCACGAAACTTTCCATCAACATACCGCCGTAACCGATCATGCGGACGTGGGTTTCGTTTTCCAGCATTTTCGGCGTGGTACCGGAAGAAATCAGCGCGTGGAAGCCTGAAACTGCACCACAAGCGATGGTGATGAAGAGGAATGGGAACAATGCGCCTGAGAATACCGGGCCGGAACCGTCGATAAAGTGGGTTACGGCAGGCATTTGCAGTGCAGGGCTGACGATGAGGATACCGATGGCGAGTGCGACAATCGTACCGATTTTCAGGAAGGTAGAGAGATAGTCGCGCGGAGTCAGCAGCAGCCATACCGGCAATACTGATGCTACGAAGCCGTAAATCATAATCGCCCAAGTGAGCTGGAGGCCGTCAAGGTCAAACCAGTGACCGATGGAGCTGTGCGCCACATTGTCGCCGTAAATGACCGCCAGCATCAGCAGGATAAAGCCGACGATGGAAATCTCGCCGATTTTGCCCGGACGGATATAGCGGGTGTAAATACCCATAAACAGCGCGATAGGCATGGTGGCGGCAATCGTGAACGTACCCCAAGGGCTGTGAACCAGTGCTTTCACCACAATCAGCGCCAACACCGCCATGATGATGACCATAATCATCAAAATACCGATGGACGCGATCACGCCAGGCACAGTGCCGAGTTCTTGTTTTACGATATCGCCCAAAGACTTACCGTCGCGGCGCATGGAGACGAACAAGACCATCATGTCTTGTACCGCGCCGGCAAACACTACGCCGAAGATAATCCACAGCGTACCCGGCAGATAACCCATTTGCGCAGCCAGTACGGGACCGACCAAGGGACCTGCACCCGCAATCGCGGCAAAGTGGTGTCCGAACAATACGCCTTTGTGTGTCGGTACATAGTCCAAACCGTCATTGTGCCGCTCGGCGGGCGTAAGGCGGTTCGGATCAAGCTGCATCACATATTTGGCGATGTAGAGACTGTAAAAACGGTAGGCGATGCAGTACACCGATACGGCGGCGGTGACCATCCATACCGCACTGACCTGCTCGCCCCGACTGAGGGCCAAAGTGGTAAAGGACGCTACGCCGACCAAAACCACAATGCCCCAAATGAGGAACGTTTTGAGCGATTTCATTGTTTAATCCTTAAAATACAAGAGGGAGAATGTTCGGGTTCTTATTGTTGCGGGGGGACAGACTGCATCCCGAAGCATTTGTGGAGGAAAAAATGAAGCGATGATGGTGCGGAACCCTGGCTTGCAATAATTAATAAACGGGGAAACTAAAACGCCAGAATGTTAACTATTATCAAGCTTAGCGTAAGGTTAACACAATCCGATAACGTGCGGGCCAGATTTAACTCAAACAATCGTCATTCATTACGATATTACCGCCGATTTTTTGACAAATTCTTTACAAACACCATAAAGCCACACTACCCGCTTGCATACGTTCAAAACGATAACGCCATTCCAATTCAATCAGCCCCATAAACGAAAGGTCGTCTGAAAACCTGTTTTCAGACGACCTCTATCTTTTTAAAACTCAATAATCCGCTTCAAATCAATCCGCTTCCAAAACCACTTTCATGGCTTGGTTTTCGGCGGCGTGTTTGAACACGTCGTAGGCTTTTTCCAATTCGCTGAATTTGAAACGGTGGGTCAACATTTTGGTGTAATCGACGGAGCTGCTGGAAATGGCCTTCATCAGCATTTCGGTGGTATTGGCGTTTACCAGGCCGGTTGTGATGGCGAGGTTTTTAATCCAGAGTTTTTCCAGTTTGAAATCAACGGATTGACCGTGTACGCCGACGACGGCGATATGACCGCCCGGTTTGACGATGTCTTGACACATATTCCATGTGGCGGGGATGCCGACGGCTTCGATGGCGCAGTCCACGCCGTCGTCGCCGACGATGGCAAAGACTTGTTTGAATACGTCGCCTGAAGCGGGGCTGATGGTATGGGTTGCACCCAGCTCTTTCGCCAGTTTCAAACGGTTTTCGTCCATATCGCAGACGATGATGGCGGCGGGGCTGTACAGTTGGGCGGTCAGCAAGGCGGACATACCGACAGGGCCTGCGCCTGCGATGAAGACGGTGTCGCCGGGTTTGACATCGCCGTATTGCACGCCGATTTCGTGGGCGGTCGGCAAGGCGTCGCTCAACAACAGGGCGACTTCTTCGTTGACATTATCGGGCAGCGGAACAAGGCTGTTGTCGGCATAAGGCGTGCGGACGTATTCGGCTTGCGTGCCGTCAATCATGTAGCCCAAAATCCAGCCGCCGTTACGGCAGTGTGAATAGAGTTGGATTTTGCAGTTGTCGCAAGTACAGCATTTGCTGACGCATGAAATAATGACTTTATCACCGACTTTGACGTTTTTTACAGCCTCGCCGACTTCTTCTACAATACCGATGCCTTCATGGCCGAGAATACGGCCGTCGGCGACTTCGGGGTTTTTGCCTTTCCAAATACCCAAATCGGTACCGCAAATCGTGGTTTTGACAATTTTCACCACCGCGTCGGTCGGATCGATAATCTGCGGACAGGGTTTTTCTTCAAAACGGATGTCGTTTGCGCCGTGATAAACCATTGCTTTCATGCTGATACTCCTTGCTTGTTGATAAATAATTTCAATACTGCAATAAAGTCTCTTTATATGAGTTATATACCCCTATAAAACTTAAGTCAATAAGAATTATTTTCACAATGTTATACCATAACATTTTGTTTTCAATATAAATAAAACCACTGATTGATATTAATGAACACACCCATCCCTTTCTCCGAACGGCTCATCCGCTGGCAAAAACAATACGGCAGGCACCACCTCCCTTGGCAGGTCAAAAACCCTTATTGCGTTTGGCTTTCCGAAATCATGCTCCAGCAGACGCAGGTTGCCACCGTGTTGGACTACTATCCGCGTTTCTTGGAAAAATTCCCGACCGTACAAACGCTTGCCGCCGCGCCGCAAGACGAAGTGTTGTCGCTGTGGGCGGGCTTGGGCTATTACAGCCGCGCGCGCAATCTGCACAAAGCCGCGCAACAAGTCGTCGGGCAATTCGGCGGCACGTTTCCGTCGGAGCGTAAAGACTTGGAAACCCTTTGCGGCGTAGGCAGAAGCACCGCCGCCGCCATTTGCGCCTTCGCCTTCAACCGCCGCGAAACCATTTTGGACGGCAACGTCAAACGCGTACTCTGCCGCGTGTTCGCCCACGACGGCAATCCACAGGACAAAAAATTTGAAAACTCGCTCTGGACGCTTGCCGAAAGCCTGCTCCCGTCTGAAAACGCCGATATGCCCGCCTATACGCAAGGCTTGATGGACTTGGGCGCAACCGTGTGCAAACGGACAAAACCCTTGTGCCATCAATGCCCGATGGCGGACATCTGCGAAGCGAAAAAGCAAAACCGCATCGCCGAGCTGCCGCGCAAAAAAACCGCCCCCGAAGCGCAAACCCTGCCGCTTTACTGGCTGATTGTCCGCAATCCAGACGGCGCAATCCTGCTGGAAAAACGCCCCGCCAAAGGCATTTGGGGCGGTCTGTATTGCGTGCCGTGTTTTGAAACCCTGAACGAAACATACGTTTGCGCCGAAAAGCTCGGCATCGTTTCAGACGACCTCGAAGAACAACCCGCCCTCACCCACCGCCTGACGCATCGTTTATTGATGATTACACCGTTTGAAGCGCAAATCAGTTCGCCCGACACGCTGCCCCGTTCTGAAAACGCACCAAAAGATAACCGCTTCTGGGTGAAACCCGAAAATCTGGCGGATTACGGTTTGCCCAAACCGCTGGCAGATTATTTGAAACAACGGCAGCAGGCATTGTTTTAAAAATGCTTGAAAATCAAACAGGCAGCATCCAACTCTAAAACACAATAAACATACCCGCGCGTTATACAAACCCGCCCTCGCCCGTCAGGAATCCCATGCACACACTCCCCCTGCTTACCCAACAGTTCACCGAACTCTCGCCGTTTTTCTATTCCCGCGTTTCTCCAGAGCCGCTGACCGCGCCCTACTGGGTCGCCTTCAACACCGATTTGGCGGCAGAGTTGAATCTGGATACAGATTTTCAGACGACCGCCAACCTTGACTACCTCAGCGGCAACGCCCCGCAATACGCGCCCGCACCCATTGCCGGTGTTTACAGCGGTCATCAGTTCGGCGTCTATACCCCGCGTCTTGGCGACGGGCGCGCGCTCCTGATTGGCGATTCCGTCGATGCCGCAGGACAGCGCCAAGAGTGGCAAATCAAAGGCGCAGGCAAAACGCCCTATTCCCGCTTTGCCGACGGGCGCGCCGTCTTGCGCTCCTCCATCCGCGAATATCTCTGTTCCGAAGCCATACACGGTCTCGGCATCCCCACGACCCGCGCCCTCGCCCTGTGCGGCAGCGACGACCCCGTTTATCGGGAAACCGTCGAAACCGCCGCCGTCCTGACCCGCATCGCCCCGAGCTTTTTGCGTTTCGGCCATTTCGAATACTTCTATTACACCGGCCGCGAAGCCGAAATCCAACAACTTGCCGACTACCTCATCCGGCATTACTACCCCGACTGCCGAGATGCCGACAATCCCTATGCCACCCTGTTGGAACAAATCCGCAACCGCACCGCCGATACCGTCGCCGCATGGCAAAGCGTCGGCTTCTGCCACGGCGTGATGAATACCGACAACATGTCTGCATTGGGGCTGACCATAGACTACGGCCCTTTCGGCTTCCTCGACGACTACGACCGCCGCCACGTCTGCAACCATTCCGACACCCAAGGCCGCTACGCCTACAATGCCCAGCCCTTCGTCGCCCATTGGAATTTCTCCGCCCTCGCCTCCTGCTTCGACACCCTCGTCCCACACGACACCCTCGAGCAACTCATCGACGGCTGGACAGAAGTTTTTCAGACGACCTATTTAGAGAAAATGCGCCGCAAACTCGGTTTGCAGCAAGCAGACAAGAGAGACGACGAAAGCCTTATCGCCGACCTCTTCGCCTCCCTGCAAGACCAAAAAACCGACTTCACCCTGTTTTTCAGGAACCTGTCCGAAGTCAGCAATACACACGGCGAACCCCTCCCGCCCAAACTCGAACAGACCTTCAAAAACGGCGTCCCGCCCGCCTTCATCCGCTGGCTCGGACGCTACCGCCAACGCCTGCGCGCCGAAAACAGCCATCCCGCCGAACGCGCATCACGCATGAACCGAACCAACCCGCTCTACATCCTGCGCAACTACCTTGCCGAACAAGCCATCGCCCAAGCCCGAAACGGCGACTACCGCGAAATCGAACGCCTGCGCCGCTGCCTCGCCCGTCCCTTTGACGAACAGGCAGAGTTCGCCGACCTTGCCGAACCGCCGCCCGAAGGCAGCATTCCGGTTTGCGTCAGTTGTTCAAGTTGAATGAGATTTCCAACAAGGCAAAGGCGAAATCGCCCTATTCGGTCTGTAAGCCCCAAAAACTAAAAGGTCGTCTGAAAACCCAAATTGGTTTTCAGACGACCTTTTGACATTGCCCCAGCCGAAAACAATCGGCTTATTCGGAAATCAACGATGCTGCGGGTTGTAGCGGTTTTCCAAGCGCAGGAACACCCAGCCCAAGAAAGTCGTCATCAAGAGATAAATCAGCGCGACGGTATAGAGCGGTTCTTCATAAACGGAATAGCGGCCACTAATCGTACTTTGCACATAAGCCAGCTCCGCCACGGCGATAACGGACAACAGCGAGCTGTCTTTCAAAAGCGTAATAAATTCGCTGGCAAGCGGCGGCAGCATACGGCGCAAAGCCTGCGGAAGAATCACATAGCGCATAGCCTGCGGATAAGTCAGACCCAGCGAGCGCGCCGCTTCCATCTGACCGCGGTCGATGGACTGGATGCCCGCGCGGAAAATCTCGCAGATATACGCGCCGGAGTTGGCAATCAAGGCAAGCGAACCGGCAATCAGCGCGCCGTAAGAGCGTCGGATTTCCACCGCCTCGTCGCCGTTAATCAGCAAACCGTCGGTAGGATGGACGAAAAACGGGAACCAGACGTAAGACCAAATCACAATCTGCACAAACAGCGGCGTACCACGGAACAACGTTACATACAGCAGCGAAACCTTACGCAAAACCCAAGCCAGCGCGCGCATGGGCGCACCCGCCTTTTCCGGATGAATCAAGCGCGCCAGCGCGAGCAGCAGACCCAATACGGAGCCGCCCGCCGTCGCCACTACGGTCAAGCCCAGCGTCGTCAGCGCGCCGTAGAAAAACATCCAGCGGTATTCGTAAATAATGTCAAACCGAAAATCCATACTCGTCCGCCTGTCTAAAACTCCGGGAAACGGTTTGCGGCAGCCGCCCGATTCCCGAACATTGGAAAAATGAAACTCGATATTTTACAAGAAAATACATTCTTTGAATGCCTTTTTGTTAAATTAATCGGGTTGCCGTCCGTTTTTTTACATTTCCCCACCCGTCGCGCCTATCCGCCCATTGCCACTCCTAAATCCGTTTTCCTCTGAAAAAACAACGCCAAACAATCCCGATATGCCGCCGTAAAATTGACCGTCCCGACAAAAAGGCGGATAATCCGCCCATCCTTAAACACCTTTTCAGACGACCTTTCCCCGTGATTCAAAAGGTCGTCTGAAACCTTTTATAAAGCTCGAACATGAAAGCACCCGAACTCCTTCTTCCCGCCGGCGGCCTTGAACGTATGCGCGCCGCCTACGATTACGGCGCAGATGCCGTTTATGCCGGCAGCCCGCGTTACTCCCTGCGCGCCCGCAACAACGAATTTGCCAAACTCG
>ERZ773050.1426-NODE-1426-length-13310-cov-2.774802_pt1 | contig 13310 bp, 14 predicted proteins | sample MGYA00580632_ERZ773050 | MGnify/ENA primary metagenome ERZ773050 (study PRJEB29015, sample SAMEA2738123) | human oral metagenome | biome: human oral; feature: human-associated habitat; material: saliva | place: China | collected 2166 ... | reverse complement strand
GAATTATAGTTTTTTAGTGAAAAAAAGAAAAAAGTCTGACTTTTTTCTTTTCTACAGTAAGATCTTTTTTTGAAAATTGGCAAATTAAGCATGCTTGGATTTTTTAGAGTCGAGATTCCCAAAAAAATCTTGCCAAACTAACTATTTCTGGTCAACCTGTAAAGGAATGCGTTGTTTCAATGTTTTTTCTAGAAAATTACTCTTCTTCCTCTTCATAAAGAGCTTTAAGATTAGCAAGAGTTTTTCTTGCATATTCGGAGGAGTTTTCGATTCCTTTTGGACAAACTTCATAGAGAGGGATTTTTCCATACGGATGCGTATAATCATAATGTAGTTCTATTGTTTTTTTTTCGTAGTAATTCTTGTCCGTATTGAGGCGATACCGCTCTTTGAGGAATATTTCTCCATTCTTAGGATAGTTATGCATAAGTGCGATTAATTGGATAAAATCAGCCTTATTTCTCTTTTTGGAAAGGTAGCTGAGGGCATCCATAAGAAGTTTGTCATCTTTTTTTAGAAGAGAAATTATATTCTCAAGCGCGAAAAGATAGGCTGCAGTGTGATGTTGAAGACCTTCGAGCTCTAAGAGTCTCTTTGGGATCTTTTCTTCAGAATTGAGGTAAAGGTTAGTTTTTGATGCTCCGTTGATAGTTTCTCCCTCTTCCAACAATGCATCTTCTGTGAGTTGGAAAGGTCAGAAGGAAATTCGTTGATCTCAGATTGATGGAATATAGTCTAAATATTTTTCTCCTGCGGTATTGAGAAGTAAATCTAGGAAATCTTTGCTTGATTCCCCTTCAGATGGGAAAAGCTCAGTCATAGAATAGCTGATAAGTATTTTTTCGTCAAGCATATCAGAAAATTTCTTGAGAAGTTTTAGTCTCTTAGAATCTCCATTAAGTCTTTCGGCTCCTAAGCGTTCTCGATCCATTGCAGCCTTCTTTTTTTTCAGAATATTTTTTATATTATTTTCGTATTGTTCGAGATTAGATGGCTTTACATCGTTAAAGTTTGTTTTTTTAACTGCCTTATTAAAAAAATCCTCTAGTCTTGCTCTATCTTCATTTGTCATTCCTGTTTCGAATTTTTTGTGCCATAGTGCATCCATGGCTTTATTTTTATCTCGAGAAAAAGAGTCTTCGAATATAATTGTTGTACCTATTGGTTTACCGAGATACAAAGAATGGAGGTTAGTGTATTTTTTCCCTTGAAGATTTTCTGGAACTTCAAATTTTTCTGTGCCATCTATATGATGGTCGTTTTCGTCGTTTTCACAGCTAGAAAAACCTCAGATAAGACTTCGTCCAAGTAATGCTGCTATTAATCCTTGTTTTATCCTCTTTTGAACTTGTTTCATCCTCTCTTGAAGACTGTTTAATTGTGCTTTTGTTTCTCTTGCTTTATTTGTTTGAGACTTCGGATTTTCTCTGTGTGTATTTGTGTTCATTATTTTTAGTAGAATTGGATAAAGTTCTTTTTAAAAGTATAGTCTAAATTTTATAAAAAGCAAAAAAATCTGATTTTTCTTTTTTCTTATTTACAGAATGTATGATCTTTTGTTAAAAACTTGACAAAAAATCAAAAGTATATTTTGACGGCTTATGAGCTGGATTTTAAGAGATGAATTGAGGTCTTGGAAGATGAAAAAAGATGAATTTTCCCTTGCAATGTTAAAAAAGTGCTAACTACCTGTTATCAATCTTCAAAAAAATAGTCTGACTTTTCCCTTGATTTTTCTTTGCAATACCATATCTTGTAGTCGAACGAAAAAATGAACACAAGATATTGTGAAAAGAGCGTTCGTCGGCGAAAGTCAGATTTTTTTTATACTTTTAATTTTAGCATTCAAATGAGCATCCAAAAAGTAATCAAGAGGAACGGTTCAGAAGTTCCTTATAATCCTGAGAAGATCCATATTGCGATCCAGAAAGCCAATAAAGAAGTGCCTGAATCAGAACAGGCGAGTGAACTCGTAATTGAAGAGGTAATTAGAGCTTTGGAGGCTTCAAAGAATGGGACGCTTCCGATTGAAGAAATTCAGGATTTTATTGAAATGCAGCTGATCAAGCTTAATAAGGCTGAACTTGCAAAGAAATATATTATCTATCGCTATCAGAGAGCTTTGATTAGAAAGGCAAATACAACCGATGATTCCATCCTTACGCTGATCAGAAATGATAATGTGGAAGTAGGGCAGGAAAACTCTAATAAGGATTCTGCGATCGCTTCTACTCAGAGGGATCTTATTGCAGGAGAGGTTTCCAAGGATCTTGCTCGTAGAGTTTTGCTTCCAGAGGAGATTAGAAATGCACACGATGAGGGGATTCTGCATTTTCATGATATGGATTATTTTGTGCAGCCAATTTTCAACTGCTGTTTGATTGATATCAAGGATATGTTTGAGAATGGAACGGTGATGAATAATAAGCTCGTAGAGACTCCAAAATCTTTCCAGGTAGCCTGTACGGTGATGACGCAGATTATCGCTTCCGTAGCCTCTTCTCAGTATGGAGGTCAGTCTGTGAACATTAAGCATCTTGGGAAATATCTTTTCAATACCAAGAAGAAATATGAGAGAAAATATAAAGAACAATTCTGATCTGAACTTTCAGATGAGCAGATTCAAAAGCTCGTAGATATGAGGATTAAGGACGAACTTGCTTCTGGAGTGCAGACGATTCAGTATCAGATCAATACCTTGATGACGACCAATGGGCAGTCGCCTTTTGTAACGCTTTTCCTTGAGCTTGATGAAAAAGATGAATATTTGGAGGAAACGGCTCAGATTATTGAGGAAATCCTAAATCAAAGAATCCAGGGAATCAAAAATGAAGCAGGAGTCTATGTTACGCCAGCATTTCCAAAGCTCGTCTATGTTTTGGATGAATGTAATGCGCTCAAAGGTGGAAAATATGATTACCTCACTCAGCTCGCTGTGAAGTGCTCTGCCAAGAGAATGTATCCTGATTATATTTCAGCTAAGAAGATGAGGGAAATCCAGGAGGGAAATGTCTTTGCTCCGATGGGATGCCGTGCCTTCCTTTCACCTTGGAAGGATGAGACAGGAAACTATAAGTTTGAAGGGCGTTTCAATCAAGGAGTGGTAACGCTTAATGTTCCTCAGGTTGCAATTCTCGCGAATCATGATGAAAAGAAGTTTTTTGAGCTTTTGGAAGACAGGCTTCAGCTCTGTTTTAAAGCACTCATGTGTAGACACGAAAGGCTCAAAGGAACGCCTTCAGACATTAGTCCTATTCATTGGCAGTATGGAGCGCTTGCAAGGCTCAAGAAGTGAGAAACCATTGATAAATATCTGACTGGTGGGTATTCAACAATTACGCTGGGATATATCGGACTCTATGAGGCTTCAGTTTTGATTACTTGAGGTTCTCATACCAAGCCTGAAGGGGAAGCTTTCGCTGTGAAAGTGCTTCAAAAACTTAAGGATACCGTTCTTAGACGAAAAGAAGAAACCTGAATCGGATTTGCCTTGTATGGAACACCAGCTGAAAGTCTTTGCTACCGCTTTGCCAAGATTGATAAGAAAAAGTTTGGTGAGATCAAAGATGTGACCGATAAGGGCTACTATACTAATTCTTACCATGTAGATGTGAGGGAAAAGATTGATGCTGTTAGTAAACTCGCTTTTGAATCGCAGTTTCAGAAGATTTCTTCAGGAGGATGTATTTCTTATGTTGAGGTGCCAAATATGCAGAAAAATCTTCCAGCCTTGGAAACACTTGTTCGCTTCATCTATGACAATATCATGTATGCAGAATTTAATACGAAATCTGACTACTGTCACGAATGTGGATTTGAGGGGGAAATCGTAGTCAATGCCGATATGGAGCGAGAATGTCCGCAGTGCCACAACAAAGATCAGAGAAAGATGAATGTGACTCGTAGGACTTGTGGATATTTAGGAGAGAACTTTTGGAATCTTGGGAAAACCAAGGAGATTTCAAAGAGGGTATTGCATGTGAGTTAGAAAAGCTCTTTCACTTGCTTTCTTCAGAAAAAAGAATATGTGGGATGTTAAGTATCCTCTTATTCCTTTTATTTCTTGGTGAGAAAAGTATTAGCTATGAAATTGAGACCACTACTCCTTCTTTTGATTTGAATTCTTATTGTATTACTAAGTGCTGGATTGATTCTCGGCTTTTTTTATCAGGATGTCTCTGATAACTATGAGGATATCCTTAGTTTGTCTACAGAAAGTCATAGAGGAGATCAGATTTCTACAAAAGATTTGATGGTTAGGTTTAAAAATGGGAGAGATCAGATTTCTTTTTTGAGATTATCAAACGATCATAGACCCTATTTACTTACCATTCCAGAGGGATTGGATTATCGTTCGTGAGGAATTACGATGATTGGGCATTTTGAAAATGTAGTGGGTAAAGATTCTTATTTGACATATGACCCTTTCCCTTACACTCTACTTACCTGATGAAAAAAGTATTTTAATTTTTTGTTGGATCCTAGTTCGTTTTATTTTGATTCCCAAGATACTGCTTGTAGACGATTTAATGATGAAAAGAGATGTTTCTTTAACGGCAAACTAAAGGAACGAATACTTCGGGTAGTATCTGATCCTGGCAATGTCTATGTGGTACAAATTGATTAAATTGATGATAAATGCTCTGTAGGAGTTGTTTTTGAAACTTCAGAGTAGACTTTTTTCTTGTTTTGATGAGGTAGTAATTACCGCAAAGAGTGTCTAGAAGGGAAGAGGGCGCCTGATGATTTATACTTATTATTAATTTAAAAAAAGGGATTCTTATTGTATTAAGATCCCTTTTTCTTGGAGATAGTCATAGCATTCTTTCCTTAATGGTTGCAATGAGGATAGGCTATGAGCATCACTGTTTACGTATATTTTCTTTGCATGTTTTAGCATATAATCTAGCTTTTCATGGATTGCATGCCCTTTACGAAAAGTTCCATAATTAAATTCTAGAGCAATATCATAATGATTTGCAAGTTCTACGATTGGCTCAATCTCCAGATATTCTCCAAGTTCATTGGTATCATAAGGGTGTCAAATCAGATCAATTTTTTCATGATGTTGTTCAATTGCTTTCAGAAGTCCTTGTGTTGCTGTTTCTGGAGCTGAAAGGTAGCCATTCCAATGCACGGAAAGGATTGTGAATTTTCCTTCTAGCTGTTGATTGGTGAGGCAGACGTCTCATTTTTCATTCAAAACATCTCCTTCTACTCCAAAGATTACCTTTACATCGTTATGGACATTTTTTCGGCTATTGAGAGCGTATCTTGCTCATCAGGAAGGACGGATGCCATAACGAGTTTCTAAAATCTGATTTAAATGATCGCTATGATCGGTGATTGCAATTTTTTTCATTCCTAGTTTTCAAGCGTATTGGACGATTTCTTCTACAGTAGCAGAACCATCAGAAAGAACACTGTGTATGTGGTAGTCGGAGAAAGAATCGTTTATGATCATCGTAGCTTGTGAGAAAAATCTAAAGGTTGGATAGGAAGAGTAGTAGTGATTTTGGATTATAAGTCAATCAGGATTTTTTATGAGAGAGGTTCTTTTCTCGCTTTGAAGGTGATAAAGTTTCTTCAGAGTATTCTGCTCTAAAATGATAGAGAGCATTTCTATCCTCTGTAAATAGAGAGAAAAATTAGACTGAAATCTTTTGATTTGAATGTTATTTTTGATTCAGTGTTTTTTCTCTTGATTTTTTGTAAGTTATGTATATATAACATATTGTTATGTATTTATAACTTTTATTTTCTTTTAGACTGTCATGAAAAAAGCGAAAACTTTGAGATTTCTGGGTATTTTTTGGGGAGCCTGGGGACTATGAATCGGAGCTGATCTCTATAGGCAACTTCCTTTTGAGCCATTAACTCCTGCGTATGGATTTTTGATCCTTTTGATGCTTCTGCTCTTGATCGGTGCAGGAATCAGTCTGTATTATGCCCAAAAAATCAAAAAACAGGAAGGGGCAGTTGAGACTGATGAGATGTTTAAGAAAATTGGGTATACCGCTTTGGCGGCTTCGTTTCAACTTTTGATGGGGATCATTGTGCTCCTTCTTTTGGTCCATGATGTTTCTCCCTTCCTCGAAAAATTGGGAGCGAGAGCTGTATTGATGATGGTAGCGTTGATCGGGACGGTTTTGGTGCTTTCTAGCTCTTGGTATTATACTCGTCATCCGGATAAAACCTGACTTTAATCTTTATTCCCTTTCAAAATGCAGAATAGAATCAAAGAACTAAGGGCAAAGCATCATCTCACTCAGCAACAGCTCGCTGAAAAAGTTGGTGTTAGGAGAGAGACAATTGTTTTCCTTGAAATGGGCAAATATAATCCTTCACTGAAATTAGCATGGCAGATCGCACAGCTTTTTCAATGTCCGATTGAAGAGGTTTTTCTCTTTGATGAAGAACGTGCAGCATAAAGCGATTGTTGGAGATGTATTTTTCTCGTTTTTTGGGATCAAGTGCTAAAGAGACGCAAAACTAAATTCCTTTCATATCACAAAATACTAAGATGACAAGCCTATTTCATCTTTAAAAGAAAAAAATCTGAAACTTTTCGGAGGTTTTCTGTATACTTAAGGATGTTTACTTTTTGCACTATTTGCAATGAAAAAAGGATCGCTTTCTTTGCTTGGATACCTCTTTTGAGGCTTGCTTTTCGTCGTTTGGATCGGATTTCTTTTCTTTGACGCTAAGCGTGATGAAGATGCTGGAGTTTCTCAGTCTACTGTGCTAGCATCCTGATTAGAAACGGTAGTCTCTAAGCCAAATGGAGAAGAGGAAGAAGAAGTGCTTTCCTATTCAGGTTTCCTTACAAATGAAAAAACTGCGAGTCTCGATGCTCTCCAAACTTTAGGTAATATCAGAGAGAAGATTGAGCTTTTGGAAAAGGTCTTTGAACAGCAAGCGACCCCAAAGATTGCGAATCTGCTTCTTCAAGCTTATGTGCTTGATAATCAGTTTGAGAAGGCAAAAAAATTTTATAATTCACTAGCTCCTGATTTTCAAAATGCTTTGCCTAAGGAAATGGCGTTTACTATCTGAATTAATGCCTTTTCTCAAAATTCGGATGCTGAGTATAAGGCACTCAAGGCACTTCTTGAGTCTTTACACCAGCAGAAGATCTTTTCAGATATTGAGTATAAATATTATACTACCATTTTTGCTCTCGCTGAAGGGAAGTATGAAGAGGCTAAAAGCTGACTGAGTGCTTTAGAAAAAGGTGAATACCAAGGGTTTGCCACAGCAATCCGTTCTGTCTTTAAGCAATACGAGGATCTCAAAGATGTGCCTGCTTATTATCAAGACGGATTGATTGCACATCAGCTTATGAACCAAGGATTCTTCGCTCTTGCCAAGAAAATTGTCCTTCCGATTGTTAATGAACATCCAGAATATATTCTGCCTTATCAGATTCTTGCCAATACAGATTTTTCTATGGGGAAACGAGCTTCTGCAGCGAGTTATTTTTCTCAGCTTCTCAAGCTTGATCCGCAGGAGAAGAATCTCTATCTTTATATGTTGGGAGTATGTTATTATCAGATTGGGAAGTATAGTGATGCTGTGCTTTACCTTGCCCAGATCTCTGATTCGAGGATTCTTCTGGACTCTGATAGGTATTTGATTCTGAGTTATCTTGCTCTTGGAGAAAAGGACAGAGTTATCGCTTGATGGAAAAGGCTTCTGGGTTATACTGCTATTAAAGAGTCAGATTTCTATTCTTTTTTTGAAGAGATGCTCCGAAAACCTTACCGTAGAGGGGAAACTCAAGAGCGCTCAAGTGAATTGAGAAGCTTGACAGAAACCTATCTCAAGGCTTGCAAACAAAAGCTTTCAGGAGAGCACTTGGAGATCTGTCACTATGGAGAACTGGGAAATAAAGCTCAGCGTCATGCGATTACTGATGAAGATGAGCCGACAATTAACCGTTTCGCTAGGAGAACGCCTAAACCTGAATTTTTCCAACTCTTAGGAGAATTAGCATTAGAACAGAATGAAAGCAAGAAGGCGACGACTGCTTTTATGAAGGCATTAGGACTTGCCTCTGATACTCAAGAAAAGTTGCATCTGAAAAAACTGATTTTACAAGCAAATGATCTAGAAGAATAATCGTTTCCTTGCCCATAACGTTTATTTCAGATTTTAGGTTGTATTTGAAGAGCATTTATCTATCTTTACGCTTGAAAATTTATTTTTAGTGGGCTATGAGAGGAATCGTTAAAAGTAGGCCTTTCGTCAAAAGGACACGTAGAGGTCTTTCTTCAGGTGGAACACTTCCCTTTGTTAGGGGGAGAAGAAGGGGCAAGGATCAGCCTTCCTTTTTTTCTTCTTTCTTTAAAAAATGGGGGCTTATCGGGCTTATTATCCTACTTACCTCTGTTTTGATTGTTTTTCTCCTCAGAGGAACTCGATATAATCCTACCTATCTCATAAAAATCATCGAATATAGCCAAGAAACTAGAGCAAAATATTGAAATACTGAATTATTCGTCCTTGCATCCAAATTCCTCAGAGGAAAGTATTATAATACACTTAGGATTGGAGGTGATGGAAAGCTTTTGGAACGAGTAAGGCAAGAATATCCGTTTACCAAGTCAGCTCATATTACTTTCCTCGGTAATCAAAAGGTCAAAGTTGATTTTGATTTTTACAGTCCGGAGTTTCTTGTGAAACTCTGAGAAAAGAAGTTTGGAGTCTGGGGTAATAATAATGCTGAAGAGCTAAATCCTTCTCGATCATTAGGAAAAACAGGGTTTGTTATTGATACGCCATGATATCTTAGTGGAACGTCCTCACTTTCAGGATTTTTCTATGAAGTAGATTTTGCTCGATACAAAAATAATCTTCCAAAGATTCAGGAAGCTTTTCCAAAGATGAAGCGTTTTGTGTATCTGGCTTGATCTCAAAACTTTGTCGTTTTTGAGGAAAATAAGATGATTTTCCTCTTTAAAGAAGAATTGGAGCATCAGCTCCAGAAATTTGCTCGGCTTAAAGGCTACTACAGTGGTTATAATGCACTCACTACTGTTGATTTGGGAAGTTTGACTCAAGATAAAGTGATTGTAGGAGGATAAATTTTTCCCCATCTTTATCAGGATTTTTCTAATAGTTCACGAAATTGTTACAATCTATTTCTTGAAAATCAGATTTAGAAAGCTATGCTAGGGGTGTTATGAAAGATTTTACTTTTGCCATATTTATATGAATAAAAAAGATTTTCCTCTTTTGATAAAGCATCCAGGAATTACCTATCTTGATAATGCTGCTACTACCCAGAAACCTGCTCAAGTTATTCATGGTGTTTCGCAGTTTGTTGAAAATGAATATGCGAATATTCATAGAGGGCTTTATGCGCTCTCTGAATCTTCAGAGCTGCATTACCATCAGAGTAAAAAGCTGGTTGCAGAGCTTATTCATTGTCTGCCCAAAGAGGTTATTTATACTGCGAATGCGACTGCTTCGATCAATCTGTTGGCGCAAAGTCTAGCAAATTCAGGTTTCCTTGGAAAATGAGATGCTGTGCTGGTAAGTATTTGGGATCATCATGCGAATATTCTTCCATGGATGGCACTTTCCAAGCATTTTGGGTTTACTGTTAAATTCTTTGGGTTGACAGGGGATTTTGAAATTGATTTTGAAGATTTTCATCAGAAATATACCAAAGAGGTAAAAGTGGTGGCTTGCAGTCAGATTTCAAATGTGACGGGTGGAATTTATGATATGAAAAAGATTTGAGCTTCTCTCCGTAGTGAAACGTTTTTTGTTGTGGATGCTTCACAGTCTGCTCCAAATATGCCTGTAGATATGCAAGCTATTGGTTGTGATGCCCTGATCTTCACCTGACATAAGATGATGGCGTATACAGGAATCTGAATTCTTGCTCTTAAACAGCAGTGGATTAAGGAACTTCAACCGCTGAGCGTCTGAGGTGGCACGATAAAAGATGTTTTCTGTGATGGATTTGAACTCCAAACGACAAATGAAAAATTTGAAGCCTGAACTCCTAATATTATTGGTGCAGTATCGCTAGAATATGCCCTTGAATACCTAAAATCTCTTTCTCCAGAGCAAACCTTCTCCGCCACTATGCAAAAGATTGCTCATCATGAAAAAGAGCTTGCCACCTATGCACTCAAAAGATTTTGAGCATTTTGAAGTCAGGTGCAGGTTATTGGTCCACAATCAGAAGAAAGAGTTGCTCTCTTTTCCTTTATCGTCAAAGGGAAAGAAAACTTTAATCAGGTTTGAGAGTTTTTTGCTGGAAGAAATATCTGTATCCGTTGTGGAGGGCATTGTGCCTATCCTTTGCATAAGGCATTTTGACTTGGAGGTACCTGTAGAATGAGTGCCTATCTTTATAATGATACCTCTGATTTGGATAAGTTTTTTGAGACTTTGGAGGAATTTATAAATAATTAAAGGAATAGGGAAAAGTTTTTTCCTTTCTATTGCGTGGGAAAAATATATACTTGTGCCGAGTATCATTTTGTAATATTTTATTGAGAAAAACTCTGATGTCCTGACATAAACTCGTGATAAAAGATGCTTTACGACAGCTTTTTGGAAGAATTGTAAGTGCTTTATTTGGTTTTGTGATTACCAAAATTATTGCTTCTTATCTTGGACCTCTGAGGTATGGAGATTATGGGACGATTTTCAGATTTTTTGCCTGGTGGACGGCTCTTGTGGATTTTGGAATCTATGTGATTGCAGTCAAACAGCTTGGGCAGATCAAAAACACGACTTATGGTGAAGGAGAAAATATTCCAAAACCTCACGCTGATTCTGAGTTGGCCACGACCTATGGAAAGTTTGTTGGAATGAGGACGTTTCTTATTTTTATTATCTATAGCTTGGCAATCGTTGTTGCGTATTTGATTCCTGCATATACGAGTAATCCGTTTATTGTGCGAGGCTTGCCACTTGCGATGTGCTATTCTGCGAGCAATATGTTTGCTGGGATTCAGCAGCTTCCTCTTCAAATCTTCCGAAAGATGAAAAGGCTAACTTGGTCGCTGATTATTGCGAGGTTTTCTCAGCTTTTCGTCTTGATCCCTGTAGTGTTTTTTTTCTTCAAAAATATGAATTTTGAAGAGAGCGGAAATCCTGATAGTATGACGATTTTGGCTTTTGCGTTGGTGATTTTTTCAGTGGTGGCGAGTTCTATTGGTCAAAATGTGGAAATCCATCTAAGGACGAAAGATTTACTTCCTTTGAAGATCAGATTTGATTTTTCTTTTATCAAAAATCTGCTTTCCAAAAATCGAAAATACGGATTCTCTTACTTTTTTAGTAGTTTTCATACCTTGTTGGTACTGATGTTTCTCGGACGGTTTTATCCGACGGCAAGCGGATTTAAATATGCAGGAATTTGGGCTTTAGCACTTTCTTTGATTGAGATCCTTTTGATTGTTCCATCCTCTCTAGGGAATAGCTTGCTTCACAAAATCCCGCATTATTCTGCTGAAAACAAAAAGAAATCTCTCTGAAATCTGATGCTTTTGGTGGTTTGGATTGGGGTCGTGATTGCGATGAACTTTTGGATTTTTGCAGGTGATATTATTGTCTTTGTTTCCAGTCAAAAGTTTCTTGGAACCTGGGAAAATTTCACTTCTTGGGGATCTAATCAGATTTTGCCTTTTTTGGGTATTGTTTTGGTTTTGAGTTTTATCAAGCAGGTTTATAATTATCTTTTTGTTGCTCTTGAAAAGCAGAATCTGCTCTTTGAGATCAATTTGGTCGGAGTGCTGATTGGAGCAGGAGTTGGAGTGCGACTTATTCCTACTTATGGTTTGATGTGAGGAGTGATTACCCAAATTTTGATTGAATTGATTTTTACTTTGGGAGCGATAGGGCTGGGAATCAGAAAACAGCTTACTCCACAACTACCAAAAAAAGTCTGAATTCAACTTTTGGGTATTTTGGTGTTTTTTGCTTTGATTGGGGTAGGAATTCATTATTATTTCTATGCGTGAGGAGTAAGTATGGTTCGTTTTTTCTTGGTGGCTGGAATCTTTAATCTTCTGCTTGTCGCTGCGAGTTTAAAAGCTATGAAAAAGGTCGCGAAAGGATTGACGAATGATTAGCATTTTTATCAATACTGATGTCTGCATATTCTGATGTTTAAAAAGATTTTACAAGCTTCAGCACAATCCTTGCTTTCTAGACCAAAAATTATGAGGTTGGCTTTTTTTACCTTAGTTTGTTTTTCTATTGTTCGTTTGTATTATCTTATCTATTATTTTAATACTATTCTTATATGGAAATATGAGTCAGGAGTTCAGATTTCTGATGCTTTGATGTACTTTATCAATACGCTTAATGAGCATCATGCCATTGGTACCATTATCGTTGCAATCATTATTATCATTGTAGGTTACCTCTGGCTTTATCCGATTGGTCAGGCTTCTGTGATTTTTGCCCTTCAAGAACCTGAGAAATCTAATTTTTCTGCTTTTTCCAAAGGATTAGGGAGATTTTTTCCGATGCTAGAATATGGTGGACTTTCAGTACCTTTTGGGTTATTTACGTTTTCTACAGTAGTCTTGAGGCTCTATCTTATTGATGTGCTGGGGAATGTCGTGATAGATATTCTGATTGGAATCCGAGGAATTATGGTTTTGTTTGCCAGTATTTTCTGGTCTTATGCGAAGGTAATCATTATCTTGGAAGGTGTTCAGGTATTTGATGCGATAAAAAAAAGTACGAAGCTTGCTTTTCTCAATCTCGGACTTTCAATTAAATTAATGTTTGTAGAATTTATCTTGCTTTTTAGGTTTTTGATTACTTGAGCTCTCATTGTAGGGCTTCCTCTAGGGCTTGTTTATCTATCTGTCTGGCTTAATATCTTGGATAATCGTTTTGTGGAGTGATTGATTCGAGTAATTGCAGGGATTCTGCTACTTATTCTTTCCTATATAAATTGTATCGTAGAAACCTTTTTCTTAACTTATTGGTACCAAGCTTATCAAATGATAAGCAAAAAAGAGGAGTAAAGTCTGAATTCATTCTCCTCTTTTTTTGGTAAGTTTATACTTGGTTTATTTAAACTGCAAATTAGCAGGTAAAGTTTTTTTGTATACTTCCCAGTCTTCAGTCGGAACCAAATTTTGTAGATGTATAGCCCAATTTTTGAGCACTTCTAACTGTTGAATTTTAGCTGGAGGTAGGTGATATTTATTCAGTCCTTGTTGCAGTTTTTTAAGCTCTGATAAAAAGTTGCTAGAAGTAGGAGTATCGGTCTTTATCTGGATTGAGTAAGCATCTCCAATTGATTTTAATCTCCAAAGAAGGGTTCT
>ERZ773050.1418-NODE-1418-length-13362-cov-51.948674_pt1 | contig 13362 bp, 7 predicted proteins | sample MGYA00580632_ERZ773050 | MGnify/ENA primary metagenome ERZ773050 (study PRJEB29015, sample SAMEA2738123) | human oral metagenome | biome: human oral; feature: human-associated habitat; material: saliva | place: China | collected 2166 ... | reverse complement strand
CGGGTGCACCGCCACGTAACGGGTGCAGTGCCCCCGTGCTTGTGGCGGTTGTGGCGGCTGTCGGGGTTGCGGGGGTCTTCTGTGCTTGAGTTGTCTTCCGCTTGGGTTGTCTTCCGGGCTTGGGGTGTCTTCTGCTTGGGTCTTTGTGGCGCCTCATGTTGTGGTTCCTCAGAAATGTCGCACGCAATTCCCCGACATGTATTTCAAACGTTGAAATCGCATCGTTGGAATTGCAACGTTTTGGGGTGCTGCACAAAGTTTGGGTATCCGAATTGCGTGCGAGTTTTGGTTGATGAGGCTCCCGAGGCGAGCTCCTGTGTTCGGTCGTCGTCCCACGACACTGTCCACAATCCCCGGGACGCTTCGAACACCACCCCCACACCCCAAAATGCGAAGAGCCGGTTTACGTGCACACCAAGAGGCTGACATGCAGGTTCAGGGGCCTACGTGCGAACAACACACCATGTCGGAGACAGTTTTGCCCAAAACGTAGACCACCTCGCCCACGACACCCCATTGTCGGCGTTTTTTGCCGAGGTGGTCTGCACTTTGGGCGCCACGCCGCCCCAAACCGCGACCTCACCACCCCGAACCTCGACCTCACCGCCGCCACACGGGGGGAATTGCACCATTAGAGCCACGACACGCCGGCGACACGCCGAAGGGATGCTTCTAATGGTGCAAAACCCCCATCATTGCCCCTGGTGTCATGCTCCCCAACTGCTGCAGGACTGCCCGGCCGGGCGCGGGCTCAATGCGCTGGCTCGTCACCTCCAGTCCAAGGCCATCCAGGCGCGTGAACGCGCTCAAATTAGGACGGTCAAAGGCGGAATCAGACGTGTCGTGGTCTTTCAGATGGACGGTGTAGGAACCTCCATCATCGGAAGACCTCGACCCCTACCCGGCCACGATATGCCGAACCCCACCCAACACCCCTACACCCTCACACGCGAAGAGCCGGTGATGTGCCCGCCTGGGACCTGCGGCGCCCTCTTTCCGTGCGAGGCCGGGCCACATCGGCAAGCCTGCACTACATCGGCGGGCGGCGCACCAGTCCCCCGGCGGCGCACCAGTCCCCCGGCAGCGCGCCAGTCCCTGGGCGGGCCGCCACCAGTCCCCGGCAGCGCGCCAGTCCCTGGGCGGGCCGCCACCAGTCCCCCGGCAGCGCGCCAGTCCATCGGCGGGCCGCCACCAGTCTGTCAGTAGATCGTCACGTAGGTCCCCGATGGGATCGTGTCGTGCAGCCACTTGGCGTCCTCGTAGCGCAGGCGCACGCACCCGTGGGAGACGTGGCCGCCGAGTGTCCCGTCTTTCACCGTGTAGCTTCCCTCGTAGTAGAGGACGGAGTGGAAGAGGTAGTCGCCGTAGAACTGGGTCCACCAGTACGCCGTGTACCCGTGCCCGAAAGAGGAGCCTCGGTTCTTGATGGTGAAGGTGCCGGTGGCCGTGGGGGTCGATGCCTTGCCGACGGAGCACGGCATGTCCGTGAGCGGCTGCCAGGTGCCCTCCGCCCAGTAGAAGGTCATGCAGTGCGGGGCGCCGGTGTCGACGACGACCAGGTAGTTGGTGGGGCTGTAGAGGGTCTTCGCGTAGTTCCAGTCGGCTTCGAAGTCGGCGCGGCCAGACACCCAGAAGCCCTTCCAGCGGTCGAAGTAGTTCCATGCGCCGCCGACTGCGGCCCAGCCGGTGGCCATGGCGCCGCCGGCGTTCGGGTTCAGGTAGTACCAGCTCGATCCCTCCTGAATCCACCCGGTGCCCATCGCGCCCGAGGGGTGCAGGTAATACCAGGTGCCGGAGTCGTTGAGCCACCCGGTGGCCATGGCGCCGCTGCCGTCCGCGTAATACCAGGATCCGTCGGCGATGAACCATCCGGTGGCCATGGCTCCGCTGCCCGTCAGGTAGTACCAGGCTCCCTCACGCACCCAGGTCGAGGACTTCATCGCCCCGGAGGCGTCCATGTAGTACCAGGTGTTGTTGTCCTTGGCCCAGCCGGTGGCCATGGCGCCGCCTCGCGTGGGGTCGAGGTAGTACCAGGCGCCCCCGGAGAGACGCCATCCGGTGGCCATGGAGCCGTCGCCGTCGAGGAAGTACCAGGCGGCGCCGTCGTGGTACCAGCCGGTGCGCACACCGTCCTCGGTGGAGGCGTACCAGGTGCCCTCTGGGCTGCGGTACCAGCCCATCGGCACGTATCCGTCGTCGGTGAAGGCGTATCGCGTGGCTCCCACCGCGTGGACGCCGCCCTTGAGCCAGGTGCCGTCGGAGAACTCGTAGCGCCATCCGGCCGCCTGGCGTACCCAGTGGCCGGTGACGGGCGGCGCAGGCTCGGTTGGGGTGGCGCTCGGCTCGGGGGTCGGGGTGGGGGAGGGTGTGGCGGGTGCTGGGTCGTCGTTCGGCGAGGCCGGGGTGGTCGGGGTGGTGCTCGACGAGGCCGGGGACGCCTCGGGCGAGGCCGGGGTGGTCGGTGCCTCGCCGGAGGGTGCCGTGACGACGGTGCTGTCTGCGGCCGTGGCGTCTGTTGCAGCTGCGGCGAGGGGGGAGAGGGTGATGCACGCGAGCGCGGTTATCGACGCGCCGAGGCAGTGGAGAAGGCGGATGCTGATCCTGTTCATGGTGATACCTCGTTGGTGGGGAATGCCTCAATCTTAGGCGCTGTGGGGGAGGCAGAGTGGTTGTTTTGGACCGCGCGTGGGGAGTCGTCGCGCGCGCATGCAGGAGGGAGTGCGTGCGTCGCGTCCGGGAGCCTGGAGGGAGGGGAAACCCTTGTGTTCCACAGTAAATTAGGCTTATGATACTTTTATAAAGCTTGTCAATACTTGCCCGTCCGTAAGGAATGATTACCGTGTCCAAGAAGGACCTCGTCATCCCCCTCGTGCCCGCTGCCCTGAGCGCCGCGCTCCTGGCGGGAGGCGTCACCGTCTTTTCTGCGTGTGAACCCAGGCCGGACGGAACCTGGATGCACTGCCACCAGTGCCAAAACTCCGTCGCGGCCAGCGCCGCCGGCCTCGCCGTGTTCTTCGGGACGGCTGCTTTCATCAAGAACAGGGGCGTGCGCCTCGCCCTCCAGGTCCTCTGCCTCGTCGGCGCCGTCGTCGTCTTTTTCATCCCCGGCGTCATCTGCCCGCTGTGCATGATGAAGACGATGCGCTGTCACACGGTGTTCCAGCCCTTCGTGCGCATCATGAGCGTCCTCGTCGCGGGCGGCGGCGTCGCCGCCGTCGTGAACACGCTCAAGAAGGACAAGGCCTCCCAGGCCTGACGCCCGGCAGGTGACAAGCGTGCGCCTGAGCAGGGCAACGATGAAGAAGGGAACCGTCGTACTCGCGGCGCTTCTCCTCGCGGTGACCCTCGGCATCCTGTTCCATCACCACCAGCGTTCACAGCGCTACGCGCAGGCTCTGCGCCTGGCTGAGTCCGGGGACACTTCGGGGGCGTACGGGCTTTTCGTCGGCCTCGGGGACTACGCGGACGCACGAGAACGCGCGGCGGGCCTCGTCGAGGAGGATCCGGCGCTCCCCTACCGCGGGGCCGCCAAGGGAGATGTCGTCTCTTTCGGCTCCTTCGAACAGGACGGCGACGCCTCCAACGGCCCGGAGTCGATCCGGTGGATCGTGTTGGAGCGCTTCGACGACCGGCTCCTGCTGCTCAGCGCCGACGTCCTCGACGGACGCCAGTACAACCACGTTCCCTTCCAGGACGTGACGTGGGCGGACAGCGACCTGCGCGCGTGGATGAACGACGACTTCTTCGACGCCGCCTTCACGCCCGCCCAGCGGGGAATCATCCCCTCCGTCCTCAACGACAACGCCGCCCAGTCCGTCACCGGCGCCCCGGGAGGCGCGCCCACGCAGGACCGCGTCTTCGCGCTCAGCGAGCAGGAAAGCGTCGTCTACCTCTCCGGCGGCGCGAACCGCTCCGACATCGGCGAGGCTCTCGCGAGCGAATATGCGGCCTCGGGCGCCCTGACCGTCACCGAGGACGGGACGGCCGACTGGTGGCTGCGCTCGCCAGGAACCTACGGCTTCGCCGCGCAATTTGTTGACGCGGCCGGCACGCCGGTCGCCAGCGGCGCGAACGTCGACGTCCTGTACGGGGCTCGGCCCGCGCTGTGGATCGATCTGTCCGAGGTCGGCGGGGGCGGGCGATGACGGGCTCCCTCACGCTGCGCCGGGTTCCCCTGAAGAACGTCCTGGCGCACCCCGTGCGCGCCGCGATCATCCTGGTCCTCGCGCTCGCCCAGGCGGCGTGCGTGTTCGGCGGCCTCGTCGCCCTCGACGGCATGCGCGCCCAGCTCAGCCTCGCCGAGCGCCGACTCGGCGCCGACCTCGTCGTGTACCCGACCTCCTGCCTGAACATCGTGGACAAGCGGGCGCTGAGCATGCTCGGAACCCCCGCCCAATGCGACCAGCCGCGCGCGACCCTGGCGCGCATGGACGCCAACGAGGAGATCGCCGCCGTCACCTACCAGCTGGCCATCTCCCAGACGCGGCCCGACGGGACGACCCAGTGGATCATCGGCTACGACCCCGCGACCGACTTCGTCGTGTCGCCGTGGATCGCCGAGGGAGAAGGAAAGTATGCGCCCGAGGGGGCCGTCACGGTCGGAGCCGCCGCCGCGCAGACCCCGGAGGGCGAGGTGACACTCTTCGGGAAGCAGTGGCCCGTGGGCGCACACCTGGAGGCCACCGGCACCGACTGGGATCACGCCGTCTTCGTCAGCATGGACACGCTCACGCAGGTCATCGCCGCGTCGGTCGAATCGGGTGTGGACACCTACGCCTCCCTGGCGCCGGACCGCGACTACACGGTCGCCCTTGTGCACGTCGCCGACTCCCGCCAGGTCGATAGCGTCACGGAGTGGATCAACCTGTACGTGCGCAAAGTGACCGCCGTCCGCTCTGAGGCGGCCGTCTCAGCCACGGCCTCGGACGTGCGCGCCCACCGCAGCGCGCTCCTCGGCGTGCTCGGCATCGCCTGGGGTGTCCTGCTGGCCGCCCTGATGGTCGCCCAGGCCACGCTCATGAACGAGCGTCGACACGAGCTGTACGTGTGGCGCTCGATCGGGGCGTCGGCGAAGACGATTGCGCGAGTCATGACGGCCGAATCCCTGATTCTTCACGCGGCGGGTGCCCTCGCCGGCGTCGTCGTCGGAGCTGCCGCCGTGCCCCTGCTCGGCGACGCCAGCGCGCTCGCGGCGTTGACGACGCCGGCCCGGTCTGCGCCCCTCGCCGGGCTCACGGTCGCCCTGCTGGTAGCCTTCGGTGTGGCCGGAACCCGCCTCGCGCTCGCGCGGGTCGCCGCCGCCGTCCAGGGACAGAAGTTGGCGCCCATCTAGGCGCCGCGACAGGAGGAATAGCATGTTGTCGCTTTCGCGACTGCCGTGGATGAACCTGCGCGGGTACCCGGTGCGATCGGGGACCCTCGTCCTCTTCTCCGCGCTCATGACCATGGTGGTGTTCGGCGGGACCATGCTCGTGACCGGGATCGACCGGGGCCTGCACACCGTCGAGTCGCGCCTCGGAGCCGACATCGTGGTCACTCCGGCGGACGCCGACGACTTCGATGCGCAGGCGTTCCTGGTCAGCGCCGAGCCCTCCTACTTCTACATGGACGAGGGGGTGCGCGACGAGGTCGCCGCCGTCGACGGCGTCGAGTCCGCCTCGTCCCAGCTTTTCCTCGCCACCGCCCGCGCCTCGTGCTGCTCGGGCCGCTACCAGGTCATCGCCTTCGACCCGGCTACCGACGTCACCATTCAGCCGTGGATTTCCGACACCGCGGGGAACGTCGAGCTCGGCGACATGGAGGTCATCGTCGGAGCAAACGTCGGCGTGGCCGACCCCGAGAACTTCTCGCTCTTCGGCAACAAGCTGCGCGTCGTCGCCCAATTCGACACTACCGGCTCCAGCCTCGACAACGCCGTGTACACGACCTTTGACACGGCGCGCGTCCTCATCGATTCCTCGCTGGAAAAAGGGCTGAACAAGTACACGAGCCTCGACACCGACCACATCATCTCCTCGGTCATGGTGAGGGTCGCACCCGGGAGCGACGTGGACGCCGTCGCGGCCGACATCGAGGCGCGCGTGCCCGGGGTCTCGGTGACGACCTCGACCACGATGGTCAGCGGCATCGCCGCCTCCCTCGAGGCCACCTCCCGCACGGTGAGCGCCCTGATCGCGGCCGTGTGGGGCATCGGGCTGGTGATGATCACCCTCGTCTTCGTCATGATGATCGTCGAGCGGAAGCGCGAATTTGGGACGCTCATCGCCCTGGGCGCCCACAGGGGGCTCATCTCGCGCGTTGTCGCCCTCGAGGCCGTCACCGTGAACGCCGCGGGGGCCGCCGTGGGCGTCGTCGTGTCGGGGGTCCTCATCGCCTCCTTCTCCGGCCTCGTGCGTCAGACCATTGGCGTCGGCTTCCTGGTCCCCTCGCTCCCGGTGGTCGCGGGCCTGGCAGTGGGGGCGTTGGCGTCGATGGGAGTCGTCGCCCTCGTATCAACGTGGATAGCGCTGCGCGCCCTGCATACGGCGGACGCCAGCGCCCTACTCAAGGAAGGCGAGTGACATGCTCATCGAAGCGACCTCCCTCACCAAGGAATTTCCTCGCGCCCGCAAGGGGACGCGCCTGTTCACGGCAGTCCATCCGGTTGACCTCGCGCTAGAGGAGGGGCAGCTCACCGTCGTCACCGGGCACTCCGGCAGCGGCAAGAGCACGCTGCTGACCATGCTCGCCGGGATGCTTGCGCCCACCGCGGGGACCGTCAGCCTGGGTGGCCAGGATCTGTATGCGATGCGCGACGAGGAACGCTCCCGACTGCGCAACGAGCGCATCGGCCTGATCCCGCAGGGGCACACGGCGCTGCGCAGCCTGACCGTCCTGGAGAATGTCCTGCTGCCGTCCGTGCTGTACGCCGGGGGAGAGCACTCGACGAAGCGCGCCGAGGAGCTCCTGGCGTCCGTGGGCTTGTCCGATCTGGCGGACGCGCGCCCCAACGAGCTTTCCGGCGGCGAGCTGCGTCGCGTCGCCGTGGCCCGAGCGCTCCTCATGACCCCGAGCGTCGTCCTGGCGGACGAGCCGACGGCCGGGTTGGATGCGCAGAACGCGGCCGGCGTCCTGCGTCTCTTGCGCGAGGCAGCCGAAGAGGGAGCGGGTGTCCTCATCGTCACCCACGAATCGGAGGCGCGCCGTTACGCCGACCGCACCTTCGCGATGGAAGCGGGGCACCTGACCCGCGAGGATGCGTGCTAGCGAGGACGAGGCCGGGGCGGGGGCGAGTCCCCTGCGCCGTCTGGGTGCGCCCGCAGATAATCGACCCAACGATCGGTCAAGGGCATCGATAGAGGGGCGACGTCGCGTGTTCAGCCGACAACATCCCCGCATGTGAGTTGCAACACTCAAATCATGGTGAATCTTCCCTCCGGTCTCGGCACTAGTGGTCATAATTTGGGCATTCGGTGGCTGACGTCTCCATGATTATCTGATAAATAGATGGGGGCTGGCGTTTTTCGGCACTGACCAAGAGTTCAGAGAAGTTGTTATATTGCCGTAATGCCCGGAATCTCAACGAAATACAACGGTGTAGTTGTGGTTGAGGCGATAACTGTCAGACATAGTGGAACTATCTCATCTTTCACTAGGCTAGGACGCAAGTCCTGTCCATATTCTGTCGAAAGAAGGAGAAGTCGATGTCTCGACTGCGTCCCTTCCGCGCCCGCGTGGGCGTTGCGGGTGCCGCCAGCCTGGCCGCACTCTCGCTTCTCGTCACCTCGCTGACCCCCCTCGCTTGGCGGGCCAGCGCAGCCGACGAAAGCGTCAACACGTCCGACGCAGCGTCTTCCCAGGAAGCTGCCACGGCCTCGTCCGAGTCTGAGGCCGCCGCCGCGCCCGCCGCCGAGGCAGGGGCGGACACCACCGCCACTGATGCCGAGGCCGGTGATGCCGAGGCTGGTGCCGAGGCTCCCGCCGCGGAAGCTGGCGCTGAGGCTCCCGACGCTGAGGTTGCCCCCGAGGACCAGCCCCGCACGCGCCGTACCCGCGCAGTTGCGGATGACCAGGCGACCCTGGCCCTCAATGTTGTGAACGACGCAGAAACCCTGCGCAGCCACGACCAGCAGATCACGACGATCAACTTCTCCTGCTCCTCGGTGACGACCCCCTGTAAGGGAGCCTTCATCGAGCTGGCGCTGCCCGGCCCCATCACGCCGGACGGCCTCAAGCTCGTCGAGCGTGGCTACAACGTCGTCCCCGTCACCGGTGACAGCGTCGCCAGGACGGCGCAATATGTTGACAAGCCAGAGGATGGATCGCGCGTCCAGCGTTACCGCTTCACGCTGAAGGATCCGCTGCCCGCCGGCACGTCCGACCGTATCCAGGTCACCTGGTACTACAACTACTACGATGCGCCGAACAACTCGACGACCACCCAGAAGGTGACCTTCAGCGCGCAGAATGCTGAAACCGTCGAGAACGAGCTGACCACCACCTGGACCGCCGATACCGACATCGCGATCGAAAAGAGTGGTCCCACCAACAAGGCGAACTTCCCCGCCGTCGGCGGCGAGGCGACCTACAAGCTGCGCTACGGCTATCAGCAGATCGACCAGGACAACCCCAACAAGGTCGGTATCCGCTGGAACGGCTCCACGTTGAAGAACGGCCTGAACGGCCTCGGCTTCGTGGGCGTCGAGAACATCAAGGTCGTGGACCCGCTGCCCGCCAAGGCCGTCTTCGTCGCGGCCTCCGACGGTGGCGTCTACGACCCGGCGACCCACACCGTCACCTGGTCCTACGACAAGTGGTTCTGGCAGAACCCGATCGAGTCGACCGTCACCGTGAAGTACCCCGAGGGCACGGTCACGCTCGATGAGACGGTCACCAACAAGGCGACCATCTCCGCCGATGTCATGAACGACCCGAAGACCAAGCTCTCCAAGAGCTCCGAAATTACGCACGGCTTCGCCGAGCGTAAGGTCGGTGGCCGCATCGGCAAGACCGGTAACGACTACCAGCACCAGGTTCGCAACACGAAGACCCCTTGGCGTTTCGCCGGTATCAACTCGGGTAACACGACCCTCCACTTCCACTGGGACGATACTCTGCCGTGCACCTGGTCCTCTCAGGACGCCAAGGCCGCCGGCGGCGCCTGCGACACCCCCACCTTCGTCGGTCCCTACCAGTTCAACATTCTCGGCAAGTCCGGCTACGAGGAAAATGGCGGTTGGACCTTCGAGTACTGGACCAACAAGGGCAACCACGAGGTCGTCAACTACACGAAGACGACCGGCCTGACCCTGCCCGAGGGCGAGTGGATCACCCGCTTCACGGTTGATACCGACGTGGCACCCCAGACCACCGCGAGCCTCTTCTTCTACGGCACAGTCAACCCCGCTCTGCCGACGACGGAGCCTGCGGACTTCGCCTCGCACTACAACCCCGTGCTGCCTCCGGAGAAGTACTACGGCTACGTGGCCTCCCCGGACTACGTGCGCTTCCAGAACTGTGCCACCGGCACGGTGACCGATAAGGACACCGGCACCGTCGTTACCTCGAGCGACGAGCTCTGCTCCTGGATGCGCGTGCGCGACGAGTTCCCCTCCGTGCAGGCCTACAAGGTCGTTCGCACCAACCCCGTGGTCGTGGGTAAGCCCGCACAGTTTTTCATCAACGGCACCGCTAGGACGAAGTCCGAGGGTGGCACGCCCACTCCGTTCACGATCGTTGACCTCCTCCCCGAGGGCTTCGACGTCGATGACGCTTCGGCGATCGTCCCCGAGAAGCGATCCACGCTGAAGAACCCCGACGGTACCCCCTACGATCTGAGCAAGGTCACGGTCGAGATCGAGAAGAACTTCAACAACACCGGCCGCACCCTCATCCGCTGGAACGTTCCGGATCCGGTCGAGGGCAGCCTGTACTCGACCTTCGACGTCAACGTGCTCGCGACCGCTCCTGCCGGTAAGAACACGAACGACGCCATGGCGTTCATGCCCGGCGACGGCGCGAAGGCCACGAACGAGGACAAGAGCCTGCGCAACACGAACTACTGCATCGGTAGCCGCGCGGTCGACACCTTCGACGTGAATAAGAACGGCTCGATGACCGACTACGTGTGTAACGCGGCGACGAACTTCAACGTCGCGACCACCCCGTCGATGAACATTGCGAAGGAAGTCAAGGGCAACAAGAACGCCGACTTCGTCCCCGCTGGCGAGATCGCAGAGATCGACCCGGGTGCGGATGGCGCCTACCGTTTCACGATCTCCAACGCCGGCAACACCCCGCTGACGAACGTCGTGGCCTACGACATCCTGCCCTACAAGGGTGACGTGGGTGTTGGTCCCGCCGCCGGCCAGGCTCGCGGCTCGCACTGGAAGCCGAACTTGAACTCGACCGATTGGGTGTTCGAGTCGGTGAAGGAGAAGCCGGGGCGCGATCCCGAGGTCACGCCGGTTCCGGCCTCGGACATCACGATCCAGTACTCCACGGTTCCCAACCCCTGCCGCGGCGAAGTCCTCTCCGCGGGTGGCTCGATGAATGACGCCCCCGTGGGCTGCACGCAGAATGCGTGGGGTGACGCTCCCGCCGACCTGACGACGATCACGGGCTTCCGCCTGGTGATGAACCGCGACATCGAGGTGGGCGAGAAGATCCGCTTCATCGCGACCATGACCTCTCCGGTGAACGCCAACCTGATTGCCTGGAACTCGGTGGCCATGTCCGGTGGTTCCATGCTGAACGGTAAGGTGTCCTACCTGCTGCCGAATGAGGCCCCCAAGGTTGGTATCAACGTGTCTTCTGACGTTGAGGTGACCAAGACGGTTGCTCGCGCGAAGATGAATGGTGATGAGCCGGTTCGCGACGCCAACGGTGTGATCGAGACGGTCGAGTCTGACGAGGTCATCATGCCGGGTGACTACATGCTGTACAAGGTGAACATGAAGGCCAAAGGCCCTGCTGTTGCCTCGGGCATGAATGTTGCTGACGCTCTGCCTTCTGGTGTGGAGTATGTGTCTTCCGAGACGCGTGTCTGCCAGGACGGCGCCACGTACCCGTGCACGGGCCCGGTGTATGCGACCGCCAACTACGACCCGGCGACGGGTACGTGGAGTGCGATGGAGTCCGGCATTCTCGACACCAACCTCAACGTTGGTGGTACCGAGACGCTGTACGTCCTCGTGAAGGTCAAGCCCTCAACCGAGGGTTCGACTATCATGAACACGGCGACGCTGGGTGAGTTCGATCAGATCGACTCCAACCCGGATAACAACAAGGACAGCGCGTCCTTCAAGGTCGGTGGCACCATTTCGGGCACCATCTACAACGACAAGGACGCAACCTGGTTCAACGATTCGCCCACCCTCGATAGTCCCTTCGAAGGCGTGACGGTTCGTCTGCTCGACGCCGGCGGTAACCCGGTGAAGGACGCGTCCGGCGCGGACATCACCGCCACGACCGATGCGAACGGCAACTACACCTTTACCCGTCTGCCGATGGGCTCGTACAAGGTCGAGGTCGTTGCTGGCGAGGCGAAGGTTGACGGCGCCGACGTGAACCTGGCCGACTACAAGCAGACCTACGGGTACGGCTCGTCGACCAAGCGCAGCGAGGCCGGCAAGGGCAAGCTCGTGACGCCGGCCCCGATCGCCCTGACGAGTGCCGCGCCCAACGCCACGAAGGTCGACTTCGGTTTCGTGAAGCCCGCCTCGGTGGGTAACTTCGTGTGGTTCGACGCGAACAAGGACGGCATCCAGGACGCGGACGAGGTCGGCGTCGCCGGCGTCACCGTCACTCTGACGGACGGTGCCGGCAACCCGGTCATCGACCTGGACGGCAACCCCGTCAAGCCTGTGACCACGGATGCCAACGGTAAGTACGAGTTCACGAACCTGATGCCGAACGTCGATCGGATCGTCGCGAACGCGGGCGAGGAGAACTACAAGGTTGTCTTCACGGCTCCCGCAGGTTACTCCGCGACCAAGAGCTACGCGGCTGCGGATGACGAAAAGGACTCCAACGGCGCCGACAGCTCCGTGACGCTCGCCCAGGGCCAGAACGACGAGACCGTCGACTTCGGCCTCGTCGCCGACGGCACGATCGGTGACACCCTATTCTGGGACGTCGACAACAACGGTGGTTCCGCGCCTTCGGACCCGGACAAGCCGCTGGCCGGCGTGACCGTGACGCTGACCTACACGACGCCTGCCGGCGTGGAGAAGACGCTGACGACGGTGACGGACGCCGACGGACACTACTCGTTTAAGGATTTGGCTCCCGGCGATTACGTGGTCACGGTCGACAAGGCTTCTCTGGCTACCGTCTGCCCCGAGTGCACCGCTCAGACCCACGCCCCGTCGGGTGACTTGACGGCCTCGGAGGGTCAGGAGCTGTCGCTGACCTCGAAGGTGACGCTGAGCCCGGGGTTGATGTCGAACAATGACCAGGATTGGGCGTTCACCGGCGTCGCTAACACGGCGATCGTGAAGGCGATTGCGGACCCGACCGAGGTTCCGGCGGGTGGCTTCACCCCCGGTACGTCCGTCACCTACACGCTGACGCTCACGAACGAGGGCCCGAGCCCGGCTACCGGCGTGATTGCGCAGGATAAGTTGCCTTCTGGTGTGACTTTCGTGTCCGCACAGGGCGATGGTTCTTATGATGCTGCTTCTGGTAAGTGGGATCTGAGCACTGAGGTGATCGAGAAGGACGCGACGCGCACGCTGCGCATCACTGTCACTGTTGATGCTTCCGCTGCTGGTTCGGTTGTCACCAATACGGCCACGATCGAGAAGCAGGATCAGATTGGTGATAAGAAGCCGGATAATTCGTCGTCTGTGCCGCTGACTGCTGGTTACACGATTGCTGGAAAGCTGTACAACGATGCGGACGCGTCGTTTAGCTCCAGCGATTCTGAGGCCCCGTATGTGGGTGTGACGGTTGCGCTCCTGAAGAAGGATGGCAGCCCTGTCCTGGATAAGGATGGCAACCCGGTGACGGCTGTGACGGACGCTGAGGGTAAGTATTCCTTCAGTGGTTTGCCGCTGGGTGAGTACACGGTCAGCGTTGTTGACCCGACGTCTGGTCCTCTGGCGGGCACCAAGCCCACCGAGGCCTACACCGGCCGGTACAAGACGACCGCGGATGTGACGATCGCTGAGGCGACCGGGTCGGTCATTGACGTGAACTTCGGTTTCGTCAAGCCCGCCTCCGTTGGCGACTTCACCTGGATGGACGTGGGCCGCGATGGTATTCAGGATGCCGACGAACCGGCTCTGCCGGGCGTGACGGTGACCCTGACCTACGAGGACGGCTCCGCCGTGACGGATGCTTCGGGTAACCCGGTTGCGGCTGTGACCACGGATGCGAACG
>ERZ773050.1414-NODE-1414-length-13376-cov-4.024998_pt1 | contig 13376 bp, 15 predicted proteins | sample MGYA00580632_ERZ773050 | MGnify/ENA primary metagenome ERZ773050 (study PRJEB29015, sample SAMEA2738123) | human oral metagenome | biome: human oral; feature: human-associated habitat; material: saliva | place: China | collected 2166 ... | reverse complement strand
TCGTTCAAGTGACGAGGTCAATAATTTGTGTTCCTATCCTATGGACAACACATATTGAGGCAGTAGTGTTGATATCTAAGAAGAGAGAAATAACGAGAGTAAAGTAGTGTATTTCTAGGCTTTTTGAGAATAGGCAATATCTCATGAAAGTCTATAATTCTTATATTCAAAAATATATACTATAAAAAGTTTAGAGTGCTTAGGTCGTAAATTAGATGTTAATTGTCACAAGAACAGATTGGAAAAATTATGATATTGAGGTATATTATTATATCCTGTAAAATAAATGGAGGTGGTACGTATGAAAGTTTATGCTGTAAAAAAAGGATCACAAACAGGAATTTTTGATAATTGGGCTGATTGTCAGGCTGCTACAAAAGGGTTCTCTGGCCCAGAGTTTAAATGCTTCACTACTAAAGAAGAAGCAGAAGCGTATTTGGAAGACAGAGATATTTGGGTTGAGCAGGTAGTGAAAGATAATAAGAATGGCTATCTTGTAGCATTTACAGATGGTAGCTATGATAAAGACCTTAAGCGATATTCATACGGAGTTAAATTTATTAAGCCTGATGGAAGTGAAGACGATTTATGTGGGTACGGTAGTAATCAGGAGTATATTGATAGTAATAACATTATTGGTGAAATATTCGGAGTAATCAATGCACTTGATTGGGCAATATCAAATAAGTTCGAGAAAATTAAGATTTATTGCGATTATGAGGGTTTGTCAAAATGGATATCAGGTGAATGGGCTGCAAATTCTAAAGTTGCAAAAATGTACACAAGTCTGTACGAATTGAAATTCAAAGATTTTCTTGAGGTTAGATTTGAAATAGTTCCGGGTCATAGTAACGTATTATATAACGAAAAGGCTGACCAACTTGCAAAGTCCGCATTGATTGATAGAAAAAAGTTGCTGTGCAAGGAGATAACTGGTTTTCAATTCCTTACATCAAACAGGATGATTTTAATACGTTTGTTGAGTTGATTGAAGAATCGGATGAGGGTATTACTCACACTATAACATCGGATTTAGGTAAGGACATATATAAGTTTAAACTTAATGGAGAGGTTATTACAGTTACATTATTTAAAACTGGTCAGCAGAAACTTTTATTGCAAGGAAAAAATAATTATCTATTCCATATAATAACAGCCACAATTATTGAACTATTTGATAATAGTCAAGTCGAAAAGATTTTAGGAAGTGCATACAGAATTAATATAGAAAAAGATGTAGTTTCAAGTGCATACAATCCTATAGAAAATGGTCTTCCTAATAATTATCCGATTGGATTAAAGAGATTAATTAAACAATCGATAATAAATATGACTTATTATGTTGAAAGTGAAGAATACACGATGTATGTCTTCCCTGCTTTAAGGGCGCTAGAAGGTCACATAAAATATCTGATTACAGAGGCTGGTGGAAATCCGGGACGTCAGTTTGGTTGCTTTACTAAGGATGGTATTTCAGGTAGGTATGTTGTGACAGAATCTTTTCCTGATATAAGTAAAAATGGTAGCATAGAAAAATGCTATAACTATTATAAGTCGCAGAGAGATACAATTTTTCATTTTGGTGATATTATCGGTCAAATAGATAATACTAGATTTATAGACACAAAAGAAACTGCAGATGAGATTATAAAAGAGTGCTTATCATTAATTATTGCAGAACAGTAATTGTCTAGAAAGGGGGTGTCTATCATGAATGAATATATTATTCTTAATACAGATGTTGAGGGCTATGATAGACATGTTCTCTGTCTATCATTTGAAAGTCTGTTATCCTATATAAGAGAAATTGAAACTGTACTTGCTGAAGAAACAAGAGAAGAGAGAATTTTAATAGACCAGTTACTGATAACTGGTGACGGTACAAATAGATTTATGAGCTGTGTATTTTCCAATGGTCGACTAGATTTTAAAACAGCTCAAATTGTAAAACCGGCTGATTTCTTTAGAAAAGAAACTGTTGAATGGTTACATGATAATTATTCATATGTTGAAAACTCTATACTTACAGAAGAACAGCGTCAGAAGATAAAGGATAACATTACATTTTGATTACAAAAATTGGGTCTCCAAACTGTGACTCTTGAGGATTTAAAGCTGATAGCTGATGTCATGGGTATTACCTTTGAACAGTCATTTATCTTCCCAGACGGAGAGCAGATAAAAACAAGTAATGAGTGAGGTAAATCATGGCATACGAAAAGAAAAGTATTAGAGTGATAATAGATGATATAAATAGTAGAAGAGTCTACCTTCCTGCTATTCAAAGAAAATATGTGTGGGGAGATTCACAAATTACAAGATTAATGGATTCTATCATGCTTGGATATCCTATTGGAACTTTTCTCTTTTGGAAAGTTAAGAAGGCTATTGTGAATCAAAAAGAGTATTCTATGTATGAATTTATAAAAGATTACCATGACCGTGATATGTATAAGAATCCGGCTGCACCACAGCCTTTCCTGGTTGGTAGTGAGGATGAAACAATCTGGGCAGTTCTAGATGGACAGCAGAGGTTGACTTCTCTATACATAGCCTTGCAAGGAAGTATGAGCAGAAAGCTTCCAAACAAAAGATGGAAGAACGATGACGCATTTCCTAAGAAGGAACTGTACTTTAATTTACATAGTGAAAAAACTGATGATGAGGATATTTCTTACGAATTCAGATTTTTGACAGAAGAAGAGGCTGTAAAGAATAAGGATGGTAAGATTTGGTATTTGGTAAAAGATATTCTTAAATATTCAGCGGAGGATTTATTAACAGAGGTCATCATTCCGAATGGGTGGGTAACCGACAAAGTTGCAACAAAGAATGTTTCTCTTTTACATAAAAGACTTGTTACTGATGAAATTATCAATTTCTTTGCAGTAGAAAAAGATTCGATTGACAGTGTATTGGATATTTTCGTCAGAGTAAATTCTGGTGGAACCATTCTTTCAAAGAGTGACTTGTTATTCTCAACTATTGTTTCTCATTGGGATAAGGCAAGGGATGAGATTGATAAGCTGCTTTCTGAAATAAATAAGAAGGGCGAAGGATTCAAGTTTTCTAATGACTTTATTATGCGTACATGTTTGTATCTTTTAGATATGTCTGTAGCATTAAAAGTAGAAACATTCAAAAAAGATAGCGTACTAAAAATTAAAGATAACTGGGATTCAATCCGAAAAGCTATCAAGGATACAGTTGATTTACTAAATGAGTTCGGATTCAATTCAGAGAACATGATTTCTTATGTGGCTGTTTCTCCTATGGTTTACTACAGATATAAAGGTGGTTATTTTGATTCAAGTAGCAAAGCTGAATTAAGAAAATATATTGTAATTGCACAGGTAAGACAGATTTTTGGTACTGCATCAAACTCTGCACTTACAAGTATTCGTGAAGCATTAAAGGCTGTTCCTGCTAATTCATTTTGTATGGCAAACCTTAATGCTGTTAGATTTACGGGTGATAGATCCCTTCGTTACACAGCTGAAGAAATTGATTCGATGTTTGATACTTATGAGATTGGTGCTTATACATTTATGTTGTTATCTCTTCTGTATCCAAATTTGAAATATAGTCAGAAGGGATTCCATCAAGATCATATGCATCCGTATACAGGATTTGAAGAAGGCAAGATTACAGGTTTAGTGTTGCCGAATGGAACAGTGATTGATGATGACACTAAAGAAGATTGGCGTAGAAGAAGGAACACATTAGCAAATCTTCAATTGTTGGAAGGTAGAGAGAATGAATCCAAGAATGCTACACCACTTGTCGATTGGCTGAAGGTTACTGAAAATATTGAAAATGCTAAGTACCTTCCTGGTGATGTTTCTTATGAACTTGCAAACTTTGAAGAGTTTATGGAGAAACGTCAGGAACTAATGAGCAAGGCATTAAAGGACATTCTTTTATAGTGTTTGCCTATACGAGCAATAAGTCAACTCAAGGTTTTAATCGGATCAACATACCCATTTAAGGGCAAAAATAAGTGTTCCACGATTTCCCTTTAAAGTAAGGGTTGAATCGGTTACTCGTTGGAGAACTGAGCTATGTTGAGACGTTCTGTTTGATGACAAAAGTTTCACCGAAGAATTAAAGCTTAAGTAAAATAGGTCGGGGGGTTTCATTAAACCCTGCTCTAAAATCAGTAATGTGTTATGAATACTAAAAGAGGATGACTATAGAGTGCGAATACTGGTATTCTGGTGTAGTCATTCTTTTCTATTAGGAAGCTCTAGATGATTCCAATTAAATAATTATCTCGCTAGTATGCCAAATAGGTTGTCGCTATATACATCTTTATTCGAATGCTTTTATCTATATTCCCAATCAATGTTGGAGGAAATTCTTATACTATCAAAATGGCTTTATCTACAATTTAACTTTTAATTTATATATATTTTTCTCAAACAAATGTATCAACACACATTAGCATGGATGTAATAATATCTTTTATAGACATATGGCGCTCCTAGGTTTAATTTCAATCACTTGTAAGACTGAATTTTAACATAGGAGTTTTTACTATAAATAGTGTACCTCGTGAGACTTTATTATTTTCGTAAACGTTAAATAGGTCGTGTCTGCATATCAATCATAAACCATGTCATAATCACCCTAGAACCCTTGAGAATCATCAGAGCTCGGGATGATTATTTTATGATAATAAGGGTGCTCAAAATTAGATGGATATCGAAAAATAGATTGTAAAGAAGAGATACTTTACAACACTATCTCAAATACGATTTTATTTTATCTATATGATACAACTGATTTAGTGTTTACGATATATCAGCAATAACCATTAAATTGTCTTTCATATACAAGAGCTTCCCCCTATAAATTGGCAGCAATAAATAATTCGTAAATTGTTATTATTCTAAATCCATCAGCAATTTTTTATATTCTGAATTGATATATTCCTTTTCCCGGCCTCTACAGAGGCATAATATGTTCTATCCATCCCGATTCTTAAGGCAAATTTTTCTTGGCTAATATTTTCTTTTTCTCGTAAAGTTTTAAGTGTTTTACCAAATTGAATTTGTATCATATTAGTTATCCTTTTTTTTATTCTAATTACCATCAGTTTATAGGGCAACGGATTATAAGTAACAACATTCTCTTTAAGTGAAGAAAACTTGAAATATCTGTTATCTTGTTTTTCTTGTATAAGTTATAGGTATCTAGTTTTTGCGATTAATTATTAGATTTAATTTAAAGAAATAGCTTGATTAAATGGATTAAAAGCGTCTAATTCATATTATGTTGGTAATAATATAGTAAAATGTAGAAATAGGTGGTGATACATTGAAAGTCGAAATCAAAAAAGTAAATTCATATGATGATGAACATGCTGAGTTAAGCGTTGTCGAAGTAACGGATACAATTCAAAGTGCAATCGATACACTTGAAAATAACTGTCGTGTTATAGCAGCGCGTTATAATGGTCAGACTGTCATGTGTCAGATTGATAAAATTTATTATATTGAATCTATAGATAAGAGAACATATATCTATACGAAGGATAATACTCTTGAAGTTTCATATCGACTATATGAACTAGAAAGTGAACTAACTCGTAATTTCTTCAGGGCCGCAAAGGCAATGATTATCAACATTCGAAAGATCAAATCTGTCAAATCTGAAATTAACGGTAGGATGACAGCAGAACTTTTGAATGGAGAACAAGTTATTATCGCAAGAAGTTATGTAAAAGAATTAAAAGAAAGGCTAGGAATCTAACATGCAAAAAGCAAAAATTATTTTTCATCAAACGATTATGATTTCCGCTGCTATTCTTTTTGGAATTGGAATACAGATGATTCTTCAACATTATATCTCAGGTGCAGAGTCATTAACTTTAAGTTGGAATGTTCCTATTTCGATATGTTTAACTGGATTTTTATGTTCACTTCCAACTTACTTTCTCTTAGATTTAGATAGTTTGAAGAAGAGTGTAATGTGGATGAGAATAGTAATCCATTTTATATCAGTTGGTGGAATTGTAGTGCTATGCGGTTATTTATTTGATTGGTACGGCTCATTATTTAATGTTCAGTCAACCCTAGTTATGTATAGTATTATTTATATCTTTGTATGGTTTGTTACTGCATGGATTGCTAAGTCAGATGAGATTAAAATCAATGCAGCTATCAAAGATATGCAAGATTTAGAATAAGTAATAAATAACGAAAAATAGATGTTTTTAAAGAAAAAGTGCAACTCAGTAGCCTGTATATGCAGGTTGGTAGAGTGGTACTTTTTTTATTCTTTCATGGTGATAAGATGCTTTCAGAAAGAAAAAGATTCAGGAGGAGTTATTACGATGAATGCAATTACAGTAAAAAACTTAACAAAGAAATATGACAAAAAGATTGCAGTAGATCATATCTCATTTGAGGTCAAAGAAGGAGAGTTCTTTGCATTTCTAGGAGAGAATGGTGCAGGTAAATCTACAACGATAAATATGCTATGTACAATCTTCGATAAAACAGAAGGTGATGTGGAAGTATTTGATTATAAACTCGGAAAAGATGATGACAAGATACGAGAGAACATCGGTATTGTTTTTCAAAACTCTGTATTAGATGGAAAGTTAACAGTCAAAGAAAATCTTCTAACAAGAGCATCTTATTATGGTATTGGAAAAGATGAAATACTACAGCGTTTGAATCCGTTAATGCAAGCATTTGAACTTGATAGTATCTGGAATCAAAAGTATGAGAAATTATCTGGAGGTCAGAGAAGAAGAGTTGATATTATTAGAGCTCTTTTACATAATCCAAAGATACTATTTCTGGATGAACCAACAACTGGGCTTGATCCTATGTCTAGAAAAGTGGTGTGGGAATATATTGACTATCTTCGTAAGGAAAAGCACATGACAATATTCCTTACAACACACTACATGGAAGAAGTAAGAGATGCGGATAGAGTAGTAATTCTAGATAAAGGACATATTGTGGCGAATGATACTCCAGCTGGTTTAAAGAATAAGTATACAAATACAAAATTGATTTGGTACACACAACAGGATTGTGAAAATGAGAAGTTCATCAGTGACTTTGAATATACATATGAGGTTGACCACTATATCGTGAATCTAGAATCACAAAAAGAATTTAACCTAACAGAATTCTTATATCTAAATCGCCATCAAATTACGGATTATGAAGTCGTAAAAGGAAGTATGGATGACGTATTCCTGAACTTAACAGGTAGAAAGCTTGGTGAATAACATGAGAGGATTTTTAGGACTAACAAAAAGAAACTTATTATTATTTTTTAAAGATAAGCAATCAATACTATTTTCATTACTAACATCAATGATTGTATTTGCATTATATTTATTATTCTTGAAAGATACATTTGTAAATGCGATGGATAGTGCAATCAACCAATTCCCAGGCTTATCTTCACTTATTGATAAAAATGATAAAGACATGTTTGCAAACCTAATCCTATTAACAGGTATACTGGGTTCTGCAATGATTACAGTTCCTTATAACTGTTTGATTACTCTTGTAAAGGATAGAGAAAACAAGGTGGATTACGATATCCTTGCAACACCACTGAAAAGAGGGCAGATTATTTTGTCTTACTTTGTATCTGCTGCTTTTTCTTCAGTGATTCTAACTGGTATTATTCTTGCAGTTGGCTTAGCTATCATTTGCATGCATGGTGATATATATTTAGGAGCAATTGATATTCTAAAAGCATTTGGTGTTGTAGCGTTAGGTTCTATTTCAGCCACTTCAATTTTTATGATTGTAGTACTGTTCCTTAAATCTGTTAGTGCTAGTGGAGCGTTCTTTGGTTTATTATCTGCAGTTTCCGGATTTATCATTGGTGCATATATTCCTATCTCACAGTTTTCTGAAGCTATACAAACTATATGCAATATCTTCCCTGCAAGTCAGATTACAATTGTATTGAGAAATGTCTTAATTAATGGATTACTAGAGCATATGAATACAACTTTAGATGGAGTTGATCAAGGAATGTTTGTGACAAGCATCAAAGAACTATTCTCATTTAAAGCTAGATTATTTGATGGCTACTTTGATGTGAGTCAAATGTTAGTCTATATCGTAGTATCTATTGTGATATGTATTGTAGTGCAGATTCTTGTTTATTCAAAAACATATAAGAAGGCTTAGTGATAACGAATAAAAAACTAACTTAGAATAATATCTAGGTTAGTTTTATTTTACTGTTAAGAGATAGATGGAGTGTTCCATCCACTCTTTCTATACGCAAGTGGTGTACAACCATATTCTCTTAGGAATAGTCTATTGAAATAACTCTGGTCAAAGAAACCGCAACTTTGTGCTATTTCTGAAACACTATTTGTGGTAGAACGTAGTAAATGAAGACTGATTTCTAAGCGATGCTTATTTAAGAAGTTCATTGGAGATAGATGGGCATACTTCTTAAAGATCTTTGCACACTGGCTACGACTTACATTACCTGCGTGAGCGATGTCATCTAAAATAATTTCTTCGTTAAAGTGATTGTAGATATATTCAATCATTTTTTGTTGGATAAATGCGTTATTTTCCATCGGTGGCTTTTTAGGCTCGTTAACATATGTCAGATATATTTCATGGAATAAAAGATGTAGTAGAGCGATTAATCGTAACTCATAACCACTCGGTAAGGTATGCAGGAGTTCTTCAATATCTGTAATTAATTCCGCAATCTTAGCTGCTGCACCACTATTTCCATCAAAACTAATATGTGAGAAAGAGTTATCCTCTATCATAGGTTTTAGATATTTTTGATAGATGAGTGGATTTTGCATTAGAAGACTAACACCAACATTTAATACTTTATAAGCACATCTAGCCTCGCCATTTGCACAGATTCTATGCATTTGTTTATGGTTAATCAGACAAACATCTCCTGCCCGAAGTTCAAAGTTATCTTCTCCTGCTGAACATATTACAGTCCCACTATTTATGACGATAATTTCAACATTATCGTGTAAATGAAGTATTTCACTATGCATTTCACGCAAAGCTACATTTTCAAGTTCTACCTTTACGGGTAAACTTTCATTTTGAAAAATAATCGTATCCATAGAATTTTCTCCTATTTTTATCGCAAATAATACAATGATTTATATAAATTATAGCAGATAATATCATTAATCAAAGATACATGTTCAAAAAATATATGAAAGGAGAATTTGAATATGGAAGAAATTAGAGAAAGAATGCCTTTGATAGGAGAAGATGCTCCTGCGTTTAAGGCTATTACAACACAAGGGGAGATTAACTTCCCTGAAGACTACAAAGGAAAATGGGTAATTCTATTTTCACATCCAGCCGACTTTACACCAGTATGTACAACAGAGTTTATGACATTTGCTTCAATGATTGATGAATTCAAGGCAATTAATACTGAATTAGTTGGTCTTTCAGTTGATTCACTCTATGCACACATCGCATGGTTACGTAGAATCCAAGAACTTGAATGGAAGGATATGAAGCATGTGAATGTTACTTTCCCTCTGATTGAAGATATCCGCATGGAAGTTGCTAACAAATATGGCATGATTCAGCCAAATGCTTCTAATACACAAGCAGTTCGTGCTGTATTCGTAGTAGACCCTAACGGCAAGATTCGTACAATTTTATACTACCCACTATCAACTGGAAGAAACTTTGATGAAATTAAGAGAATTATTCTCGCACTTCAAAAAGCAGATTCAGACCATTGTGCTACACCTGCAGACTGGCGTCCAGGTGATGATGTTATTGTGCCAACAGCTGGAAGCTGTGGTACTGCTAGAGAACGTATGGAAAATCAATCAGAAGATCAATACTGCTTAGATTGGTTCCTATGCTTCAAGAAGAGTAAGTAAAAATAGATGTAAACAGAGTCATGTTATAAATACATGGCTCTTTTTTATGAATATAATGAATATCGTATTTTAAAGAAGTATACTGATAAATGATATTTGTAAAGTTTTATACAAAACAATATGAAGTGAAGTAGAATATAAGAAAGTTTATATGCACAAAAGTTTTTATTAACAGGGAGGTTTTTTATGCCTTTGCAAATTGTTCGAAATGATATTACAAAAATGAAGGTTGATGCAATTGTCAATGCTGCAAACAATTCTCTTTTAGGTAGAGGTGGAGTAGATGGTTGTATTCATCGTGCTGCTGGACCTGAATTACTTGCGGAATGTAAGTTGCTAAATGGGTGTGAAACAGGTGCTGCTAAAATTACCAAAGGATATCAATTACCATGCACGTATGTTATCCATGCGGTAGGGCCACGTTGGATTGATGGAAGTCATAATGAAAAAGAATTACTTAAATCGTGTTATATAGCTTCTCTAAATCTTGCAAAAGAATACGGTTGTAAATCTATAGCATTTCCTTTAATATCTTCTGGAATTTATGGGTATCCAAAAGCGCAAGCATTAAGAGTTGCAGTTGAACAGATTGGAAAGTTTCTATTAGATAATGAGATGATGGTATATCTTGTAATTTTTGATCGTAAAACATATGAAATAGGAGATAAATTATATTCTGATATCAAATCATACATTGATGATCAATATGTAGATGAGTATTCTGATTCTTTATTTTTGCAAAGAGCTAGATTTGTAGAGTTTGAGCATGCATGTTTAAAAGAAGAGTCAGTACCATTAAGTTCTGCTGAACAGAAATCAATAACGGAGTGGCTTAATGATATTGATGAAAGCTTTTCAGAAATGTTATTAAGAAAAATTGACGAGAGTGGTATGAGTGATGCGGAGTGTTATAAGAAAGCAAACATCGATAGAAAACTCTTTTCAAAAATTCGTTCTGATAAATTATATAAGCCATCTAAACCTACAGTTATTGCATTCGCATTAGCACTTGAATTATCGCTAGAGGAAATGCAAGACATGCTTGCAAAGGCTGGATTTGCATTATCACATTCAAGTAAGTTTGATTTGATTATCGAATACTTCGTTAAACTGGGTAATTACAATGTATATGAAATCAATGAGGCATTGTTTGCATTTGATCAAAGTTTGATTGGTGGATAAAAAATGTCGCTTTGTAAGCGACCGTTACATCTAAATCTATAGATACACTAAAGCCATACAAAAGGTAAACACCTTAGGAGGTAAGTGTATGAAAAAGAATTTAACAGAACTAGTATTTATTTTGGATTGTAGTGGATCGATGCATGGATTAGAGAATGATACAATTGGTGGCTTTAATGCAATGATTGAAAAACAGAAGAAAGAGGAAGGGGAAGCCCTGATTTCCACAATACTGTTTGATCACAAAAGTAAAGTGATTCACGATAGAGTCGATGTAAAAGAAATATTTCCAATGACAGAGAAAGATTATGTTACAGGAGGATCTACAGCACTCTTAGATGCAGTAGGTAATGCGATTTGCCATATTATGAATATTCATAAGTATGCGCGTAAAGAAGATATTCCAGAGCATACGATGTTTGTAATCACAACGGACGGCATGGAAAATTCTAGTCATAGCTATGATTATGGCAAGGTAAGACAACTAATAGATTTACAAAAAGAAAAGTATGGCTGGGAGTTTATGTTCTTGGGTGCCAATATTGATGCAGTTAATGTCGCAAGTTATATGGGTATTGATGAAAGCCGAGCAGTTAATTTCAACTGTGATAGTGTAGGTACTGCATTAAATTATGAGGTTATTGGTGAAGCAATTGGTACATTAAGAAAATGTAACTTTGTGAATGAGAATTGGAAAGAACGCATCGATGAAGATTTTCATAAGCGTAGTAAATCTCATAATAAATAATATTGATTAAGGGTGGAGTATAAAATCTCTGCCTTTTATTATGAAAAAAGAGTATATTATATTTAGATATATTCATTGGATTTATGGAATACAGTCGAATAGGAGGGTTATAAACATGGGTAATCTAATATGGCTGATTATAATGATTCCTTCAAGTCTTTTGTTTACATGTATTGGGATTTATGCCTGGATGAGAAAGAAACCGATGTGGTTTTGGGCAGGTGATACTGTATCTGAGGATGAGATTACAGATGTTCGTGCATATAATCGAGCAAATGGAATCATGTGGCTTTGTTTCTCATTGCCGCTCTGGATAGGGACAATAATTGGTGCATGTCATAGCATAACTCTAGGCGCAAATATTATACTTGCAGATAGTACAGTTGGATTAGTCCTTATGATGATAACGTATACATTCATTCGCAAAAAATATAAAAAGATATAGCAATGATTGATATCTACTAATTTAAAAATATGCATGCATGTGTTCTTTTGCCAGTCATTGGCTAAGATACATTTAACTTGGAAAAATTTATAAGATATCAATACGGTTATGGTGTAGTTAAGTGCTATAATGCATATAACGAAAGTTATGAATTACGGGGTAATCTATGGACAAGAGTATTTCTAATAATAAAAAGGCATTCCTATATTCTATAATCACTGTTATATGCACATTTATTCTAGGTGGAATTATCTTTGTGATAGCACCAGAGAAATCTAATCCGCCAGCTAGTATTCTCTTTATACTATTAAATCTCATTCCGATGATTATGGCATTTATATTCACGTATCAATCAAAAGAAGTTCGTGGATTATGGCAGTTTTTGGAGAAGGTATTCTGTGGGGAAGATCGTTCTATAGTTTGGTTGTTTGTTTTACTTGTGCCAGTTGTTTATTATGGTATTTCTGTTGTATTAGGGAATGTAAAATTTACAGGTATGGCATTAGGCGCTGTGATAGCTTACTTTCCATGGACATTGTTTCAAGGTGGACTGGAAGAAGTGGGTTGGAGATGGTATCTCCAAGAACATCTCCAGTGTAAGAATTTTATTCTAAAAATGTTTGTGATATCGATCATTTGGTTTGTATGGCATTTACCAATTTATAGGTTGCCATGGATTACAGCAGGGTCTACAAATTACCTACTGTTTTATCTGATGATACTTGGAAATACATTTATGCTTGGTGCAATCAAGGAATTCTCCAAGGGAGCGATACCATGCGTACTTGCACATATGTTGATTGATAGTCTTGCGATACTTATGTTAGTAAAGAGTACACTAGTACCACCTATCATTCTTGTGGTGATTGAAGTAGCACTATCGATATCTGCTGTATATTTTTTGAAAGATAAAAAGATGAATGCATGAAATAATTATTATGAATTTAGAAACTCAAATCTAGCTATACAGGGAAATCCTCTGGATAGCTTTTTTTAATTAACTCTACAAATTGTTGAATACTCCAGCGAGTATCACTCGTATGCGTAAACAATGCACACGGGATTACTTCTGTACAGTCGAATGGAATCCATGTAAATTCCCCAGTATGGTCATTTAAAAA
>ERZ773050.1413-NODE-1413-length-13380-cov-3.518649_pt1 | contig 13380 bp, 8 predicted proteins | sample MGYA00580632_ERZ773050 | MGnify/ENA primary metagenome ERZ773050 (study PRJEB29015, sample SAMEA2738123) | human oral metagenome | biome: human oral; feature: human-associated habitat; material: saliva | place: China | collected 2166 ... | reverse complement strand
AGTTGCCTAGCGGCGGAGTAAGCCCCAGCGGGGCGACCCTTTTCAAAGCCCAGGGTGCGTAGCCCTGCAAGGGCGACCAAACCCTGGGTAGGAGATTGCACCCGACGACAGAGCCCTACAGGGGCGACCCTCCAAACGTTAGCTGCGCTGAGGGATATCCCTCAGCGTAGCTCACTGATATCCCTGGCGGGCGTGGGGGACGTCTCTCAGCGCGCTGAGGGATATCCCTCAGCCTCGGGGGGCTTATCCCTCGGGGCTGCGGCGGGCGGGGGTGTGCTGCCTCGCGGCCTTGGGGGACACTCGGCTTCGCGGCGGCCTCGGGCTGGTTCTTGACCCTTCGGCGAGGGGCTGGCAGGGAGGCTCTAGGAGGGCAAAAAGTAGGGGAAAGCGAGCCCAAAAGCGCTTCGGCGGAGGCCGCGAGTTCGCTCGGGACGACTTTGAGGCGGCTCGGGAGGGCTGTTTTCATAAAATGAAGAGAAAATTCAGAGCCTGGGGAGACTTTCGTTTTTTCAAAGAATTTAACTTTCCCCGTCGTGGGGGCTGGCGCGCCCGCATGAGACCTTTTTCGACGCCTTGATCTAGTGCCTAGCTGCGGCACAAGGGCCTCCTAAGTGTGCCCTCATCGGCTGGCTGCACCCCGAGATCCCAGGGAGCCTAGCCCGCCGCACGAGGGGTAGCGCGCTGATATACTGGAGGGAGCAAGTTGTTAATAAGCGTAAAGGCATTTAATAACAAATTTAAGGAAGAAATTTCCTAAGTTTCAGCGCCTTACCACCCCTAGGTTTCGCTAAAAAATTACCTATATTTGCCCTGTGAATCACCTCGCTCCCCAGGCGCTGCCCTCGGGCTTGGGCTCGGGTCACAGATAAGGACAATAAACGCAACGTGTATAAGAAGCACTAACTACCACTTAACAAGAAGACCTATGGGAAGCAACTACGCCCACAAGGAAACGAGCAGACGCGGCATCAGCCGTGTGCTCTGTCTCATGGTAGGACTCTCGCTGCCGATGCTCATCGGCGCTGGCGTCACACCGCTCCAGGCTGCAGAGACTAATACCACAGCCCAGGCACCAGGCCCTAAACAGACCAAGAAGATCGTCGGTGTCGTCTCGGACTCCAAGACGGGAGAGCCCATCATCGGGGCTGCCGTACGCCTCAAGGGCTCGAGCCAAGGGGTAATCACCGACATCGAAGGGCACTTCGAGATCCAGGCCGCACCTGGCGATCAGCTCTTCGTCTCCTCGGTAGGCTATACCTCCAAGACCATCCGTGTCGAGAAGACGACCATCCTCTCCATCACCCTCTCCGAGGACGCCAAGACGCTGCAGAACGTCGTCGTCACCGCCTTCGGTACGGGGCAGAAGAAGGAGTCCGTCACGGGGTCGATCCAGACGGTACGCCCTATGGAGCTCAAGATCCCCTCGGCTAACCTCTCCAACGCCTTCGCCGGACGTCTGGCGGGGGTCATCGCCTACCAGCGTAGTGGGGAGCCTGGGTCCAACGGCTCAGACTTCTTCATCCGTGGGGTCGCCTCTATGAACTCGCAGGCTCCGCTCATCGTCCTCGACGGGGTAGAGATCAGCCGCGCTGACCTCAACGCCCTCGACCCCGAGGTCATCGAGAGCTTCTCCGTCCTCAAGGATGCTACCGCCTCTGCCATGTATGGTACGCGTGGGGCTAACGGGGTGCTCATCATCAAGACCAAGAGCGGTGCCGATCTCGACCGCCCCGTCATCGGTGTGCGTATCGAGAACTACATCAACATGCCCGTCCAGCTACCCAAGCTCGCCAACGCCGAGACCTATATGCGTCTCTACAACGAGGCTGTGACGAACCAGGGCACGGGCTCGCTGCTCTACAGCGAGGACCGCATCCGCAAGACCCTCTCCGGGGAGGACCGCTACCTCTATCCTAATGTAGACTGGTACAAGGAGCTCTTCAACGACGTCACCTACAACCAGCGTGCGAACTTCAACGTACGTGGGGGGACGAGCAAGATCACCTACTTCCTCAACGCCAACGTCAACCATGAGACGGGGATGCTGAAGGGACGAAGCAAGGACTTCTTCTCCTACGACAACAACATTAACCTGATGAAGTACGCCTTCCAGAACAATGTTGACTTCCACCTCTCGCCCTCGGCGACCATCGCCATGCAGCTCAACGCGCAGCTCTCCAACTTCCACGGACCCGTCACTGCGAGCAACGGGGGTGGTAGCACCAGCGCGATCTACCAGAGCATCATGGACATCAACCCCGTCGACTTCCCCGTGATGTGGCCGCAGAACGACAGTCAGTGGGTACGCTGGGGGGGCTATCGTCTGGGCTCGAACAATGCCTGGAACCCCGTAGCTGATGCTTCGAGCGGGTACAAGGATACCTTCGAGAGCACCGTCATCGCCAACCTGAACTACACGCAGAAGCTGGACTTCATCACCAAGGGCCTTAGCTTTAAGGGGCTTGCCTCCTTCAAGAACTGGAGCACCTCGACCACCTTCCGCCACCAGGGCTACAATATCTATCAGAACAAGAGCGATAATAAGCTCCCCGATGGAGACTACGACCTCAAGATGGCTAACGGTGGGGACCCCTCGCGTCCTGTCCTCGGTACTGGTGGGAGCTCGGCTGGGGACCGTCGCTTCTACCTCCAGGCCTTCCTGAACTACGACCGCACCTTCGGCAAGCACAATGTCGCTGGGATGCTGCTCTACAATCAGGACGAGCACGTGGTGAATAACCCTAACTCCGACCTCATCCGCTCGCTCCCGCACCGCCGTCAGGGCTACGCTGCTCGCGTCAACTACGAGTACGATGGCCGCTATATGGTGGAGGTCAACGCCGGGGTTTCGGGCTCTGAGAACTTCGCCAGGGGACACCGCTATGGCTTCTTCCCCTCCTTCTCGGCTGGGTGGAACATCAGCAACGAAGCCTTCTGGGAGCCCCTCAAAAAGGCCGTCAACAACCTCAAGCTCCGTGCCTCCTATGGTCTTGCTGGTAACGACCAGGCTGGGGAACGCTTCGTCTACCTCGATGTCGTAGACAATAGCTCCAACGATCGCCCTTACTTCCAGACGGGCTTCGATGGTCAGACCGAAGGGCGCCGCGGGCCGCTCTTCAAGCGCTTCCTCAACGAGGATATCACCTGGGAAATCGCACGCAAGCTCAATGTCGGCTTCGACATCTCGGTGCTGCGTATGCTCAACCTCACGGTGGACTTCTTCCAGGAACGTCGTACCAACGTCTTCCAGGAGAAGCAGTCCATCCCCAACTACTTCGGTACGGCTGCCTCTAAGATCTATGGGAACTTCGCCGAGGTCAAGAACTGGGGGGTCGATATGTCTGCCGAGCTGAACAAGCAGCTCTCCAAGGACCTGACGATGCAGCTGCGTGGTACCTTCACCTTCGCACGTAACCGCGTCGAGAAGTACGACGAGGCGCCTAACCTCCGTCCTACGCGTCGCCAGGTAGGCCGTAGCCTCTTCACCTACACGGGCTACATCGCCGATGGCTACTACATCGACCAGGCCGACATCGCCCACAGCCCCAAGAGCACGCTCAATAACATCGCTGTCGCCCCCGGGGATATCAAGTACCTCGACCAGCCCGACGAGCATGGCAAGTACGACGGCATCATCGACGAGAACGACCAGGTGCCTCTCGGCTACTCCACGGTGCCTGAGATCAACTACGGTCTCGGGGGCACCTTCACCTACAAGCAGTGGGACTTCGGCTTCCACCTCCAGGGTCAGGCGCACACCTCGCTCATGATGTCGGGCTTCAGCCCCTTCGGTACGAACACCCGCCGCAACGTCCTGCAGTGGATCGCCGACGACCACTGGAGCAAGGACAACCAGAATCCCCACGCACTCTATCCTCGCCTGACGGAGTACGACAACAACCAGAACACGAGAAGCTCGACGCACTGGCTGCGTGACGCCTCCTTCCTCAAGCTCCGTAGCCTCGAGATCGGCTACCGCTTCAAAATGGCACGTGTCTACGTCAACGCCAACAACCTGTTGACGCTCTCCTCCTTCAAGCTCTGGGATCCTGAAATGGGTGGCGGTAAGGGGATGTCCTACCCACTGCAGCGCACCTTCAACCTCGGGGTGAACTTCACCTTCAAGTAGCCTGATTACGCACCTACTTACTGAATCAAGCAATGAAAAGACTATATAAGATGGTTCTGCTGGCCAGTGCCAGCGTCCTGCTCACCAGCTCCTGCTCGAGCTACCTGGATATCGTCCCCGACGAGCGTGCTCAGGAGGATGATGTCGTCAAGGACAAGAATAAGAACTGGGACTACATGTATTCCTGCTACGCGTACCTGCCGAACCCAGCGAATACACAGAGCCTGGACCTCCTGACGGGGGATGAGGTGATCACCGCCTTCGAGCACGAGCGCTGGGCTGCCTTCCCCAAGGGTACCTACAACTCGACTGACCCCGTGATCTCCTACTGGAATACCTTCTTCCAGGGCATCCGTCAGTGCTACATGATGCAGCGCAAGATCAACGAGATGCAGGTCGATGAGGAGACCAAGAAGGACTACCGCGGTCAGATCGACTTCCTCCTGGCCTACTACCACTACCTGCTGGTACGCTGCTACGGGCCCGTCATCCTGGTCAAGAGCCTCCCCGATGTCAATACTAAGGTAGAGGACTACGCCTCCCGTACGCCCCTCGACGAGTGCGTGCAGTGGATCGCGGATAAGTTCGACGAGGCGGCCAAGAACCTCCCCGCCACGCGTGAGCAGCGCCGTGTAGGGCTCGCTACGAGCACGGCGGCTAAGGGCCTCAAGGCTCAGCTCCTCCTGCTGGCTGCTTCGCCCCTCTTCAATGGGGAGGCAGAGTTCCTCAAGGACCTGAAGAACCCCGACGGCAAGCTGCTCATGCCCCAGGCCAAGGATCCTCAGAAGTGGATCAAGGCTAAGGATGCCCTCAAGGAGGCTATCTCCGCAGCCGAGGCCGCTGGACACAGCCTCTACACCAAGACGGGGCAGTTCGTCTCGCTCAACAAGTTCCCCAAGAATGCCCAGCAGCGCACCCTGCGCTACAACATCCTTGACTGGACGGGTGAGGCCAACCCCGAGGTAATCTTCGCCGATACGCGTGGCGAAGGCTGGTACGACCTGGCAGGTAAGTCCTCGCCTAAGGGCGAAGGAGGCTCGGGCTGGAACGGCGTGGCCCCTACGTGGAACATGCTGAACCGCTTCTACACCAAGAACGGTCTGCCCTGGGACGAAGACCCTGAGTTCAAGGATCAGTCCAAGCTCGAGCTCGTCACCGTAGACGCCACTCAGAGCGAGGAGGCTATGCCTGGCAAGCAGACCATTAAATTCAACCTCGGCCGTGAGCCCCGTTTTTATGCGTGGATCGGCTTCCAGGGTGGCTACTACGAGATCCTCAATAAGGATAAGAGTAACCCCGCCTTCCCCAAGACCTACCTGGCTAACGGCGAGGAAGGCAACGTGCTCCTTGACTTCATGAAGAACGGTAATCAGGGTCGTGGCAACCGCAACAATAACTACTCTCCTACGGGCTACCTCAATAAGAAGGGCGTCTACCCAGAGGAAGGCGTAGGTAAGGGCGGCGTAGACTTCACGCTGAAGCATCACCCATGGCCCGTCCTTCGCCTCGCGGACCTCTACCTCGCCTATGCTGAGGCCTGCGTAGAGGCTGGGGATAACGCTACGGCGCTGACCTACCTTAATAAGGTACGTGTCCGTGCAGGTATCCCTACGGCTGAGGAGTCCTGGAAGCTGGCTGGCGTGACGAGCTTCTCCCAGGCTAAGCTCCGCCAGATCGTACGCCAGGAGCGTCAGGTAGAGTTCTACCTCGAGAACCAGAACTTCTGGGATATGCGCCGCTGGCTCGAGGCTGAGAAGTACTTCGGCGTCAAGGCTCAGGGGATGAACATCCAGGCTACGACGATCGCAGACTTCGCTCACCTGACGGAGGTGCCCTTCGAGCGCGCCTTCGGTAAGCACAACTACCTCCTGCCTATCCCCGTGGCCGACGTGAACCGCAACGGCAACCTCGTCAACAACCCCGGTTACTAAGCTCAACACAACGACACCAAGCAATGAAACAGATAGCATTCGCACTCCTAGCAGGGACGCTGGCACTAGTCAGCTCCTGCAAGAAGGAGGACCTCGGACCTCGCCCCACGGATCTCGATCGCTCCACGGTGACGGCTACGCCTGCTGAGGGCTCCATCCTCCTGAACTGGCGCATCCCCGAGAACGTCAGCTACCACTACGTCCGCGTGACCTACACCCACCCCGAGACCAAGCAGCTGGTGACCAAGCTCGCCAGCAGCTACTCCGACTCGCTGCGTGTGGACAACCTACTGGCGCGCTACGGTGAGATCCAGTTTACCCTGCAGCCCTTCACCAAGCAGGGTGCCGAGGGCACGGCCATCCAGATCGCCGCTACCGCTAAGGCTAAGCCCCGCGTAGAGCAGATCACGCCCACCAAGCTCAGCATCACCGACGCCAACGTCTTCGTCAGCCACCCCGAGGCTACCGAAGGACCTAAGGCTGGCCTTGTGGATGAGGACGACAACTCCTTCTACCACGAGAACTGGCACGCACCGCTGGCGCCCATGCCTCACTACATCGTCTATAAGCTGCCCAAGGCTGTCAAGAACTTCAGCTTCTACATGAAGGGACGTAACAATGCCGGTCGCCTCAACCCCGAGGTAATGGACATCTACGTCAGCGACAGCTTCGACGGCACCTTCGATCCCGAGGCTAATAAGGCTGTGCTCGCCAAGGAGCTCACGGAGCTCCCCTCGGGTCAGGCTGCTGCCTATACCTCGCCGAACATCCGCATGGACAAGCCCTACAACTACGTTTGGTTCAAGATCAAGAAGGTCTACAACGACCGTCTCTTCGCGGCGATCGCTACGCTCCACGTCTCCGAGCTCTCCATCAGCATCTACGATCCTGAGACGGGCAAGACGACCAACGAATAAGCATCCGCTTCGTCCCCTCTAGGGGGCATCCTCACCCTTATGCACGAGCCCAAGTCGCGCTGTCAGGCTCTCCCGACAGCTCTGCTTGGGCTCTGCTGCTCGGGGCGGCATCGTCCAGCTGGCGCCGCTCCTAGCTGCCGAGCCTCTAGAGGACGACAGCTAAGCCGCGGGCAGCTCATCTACCCCAGATCCCACTAGCAATACAGACACGTATGAGACTAAGACAACTAAGCACGCTGCTGCTGGCTGCCTCGCTGCTGAGCCTAGCCCCCAGCTGCAAGACAGCCGACGGCCCCGGCAACAAGCCCAACGGCGGTCAGGTGACCCCAGGCCAAGGGGACACGCCTCAGGAGGTAGACTTCCAGGCGGCCGCGATGACCAAGCAGATCAGCCTAGGCGGTGCCTCCGCTACCTGGCAGGTCACCAGCACGAAGACCTGGGTCAAGGCCAGCCAGATCGGCCAGACCCTCAAGATCGACGTAGAGGCCAATGACGACGCCGAGGTGCGTGAGGCCGAGCTGCGCCTCACCAGCTCCGCGGGCAAGCGCAACATCAAGATCCGCCAGCTCGGGCAGGCTCCTGCTATCCTCGTAGACAAGTCGGTCATCAATCAGGTGCCCGCTGCGGGCGGTGGCATCACCTTCGAGATCACGACCAACGTCAAGGTTGAGGTCAAGCTCCCCGACTGGATCAAGAGCCCAGCCCGTGCTATGCGCCGCGAGACGCATACCTACGTAGTGCAGCCCAACACGACGGGCAAGGAGCGCATGGCCAATATCGAGATCATCCAGACGGGCGTAGCTAAGGACCCCGTCAAGCTCCTCGTCGCTGTCCAGCAGCTCGGCACAAACAACTACATCCCTGGCAGCACGGACCAGCTGCCCGAGGATGAGCAGATCAAGGTCGTCAGCGGTACGGCTAGCTCCGTCCAGCCTGGTGCGGGCATCGAGCGTAGCTTCGATGGCGACCTCTCGACGATCTATCACTCCGCCTGGGCCAACGGTGGGTCGGACTACTTCCCCATCACGCTGACCTACAACTTTGCCGAGGCCACTGAGGTCGACTACCTCGTCTACTACCCCCGTCAAGATACCAGTCACAACGGCTACTTCGACAAGGGCGAGATCCAGAGCTCGGCGGATGGCACGACCTTCACCAAGCTGATGGACTTCGACTTCCGCGCCAGCAGCACCGCCACGCGTGTCGTACTGCCCAAGCGCACCAAGGCCAAGAGCTTCCGCTTCATCGTCCGTAAGGGACATGGGGACGGGCAGGGCTTCGCCAGCTGCGCCGAGATGCAGTTCTTCCGCCGCTCCACTAAGGCCTTCGACTACACGACCATCTTCGCCGACGAGGTCTGCAGTGAGCTCAAGCCCTCGGTGACGGACGAGCAGATCGCTCAGATCAGTGACCCCTTCTTCCGCAACCTAGCCTTCTACCTCAAGCAGGGTAAGTATAATAAGGAGTTCCGCGTGGCGGACTTCAAGCCCTGGCTGCTCCCCACAGTCGTCTCGGGCCCCAACAAGACCAACCCCTATTCGCTGCTCGACAACCCCACGGGGATCGCGGTAGAGAAGGGGCAGGACCTCATCGTCTTCGTCGGCGATCTCCATCAGATGGATGCCCGCCTGAGCCTGAGAGTGCAGAACCTCGACAAGCCCGGCGGTGACGGCTTCAACGACCCTGTGGTCTACCCCCTCTCGCGCGGGATGAACCGTATCAAGATGCAGAAGACGGGCCTTGCCTACGTCCTCTACCACGCCAGCGATGTCGATGCGCTCAAGCGCTTCAAGCCCGTGCGTATCCACTTCGCTACCGGTACGGTCAATGGCTACTACGACTCGCAGGATCCCAAGCTCAAGGATCGCTGGCACGAGCTCATCAACAAGGCGCCCAATAAGCACTTCGACGTCCTGGGTAAGTACTGCCACCTCACCTTCGAGACTCAGGCCTTCCGCCAGTACACCCCTCAGGGCCGTGACATCGCCAATACCTACGACAGCATCGTCTACAACGAGTGGGTACTGCATGGCCTGGTGAAGTACAAGCGCGAGCCGCAGAACCGTATGTACCTGCACGTCATGTACCATGCCTTCATGTACGCGACCTGGCACCACACGGCCTACGTCAACAGCACGCAGCAGGATATCCTCAACCCCGACAAGATGCGTAACCCCGCTTCGCAGGGTGCTGCCTGGGGCCCCTCTCACGAGATCGGGCACATGAACCAGACGCGCCCCGGCCTCCTCTGGGCTGGGATGACGGAGGTCACGGTCAATATCCCCTCTGAGTACATCACGACCTACGTCTTCGGTCAGCCCTCGCGTCTGCAGGTCGAGAAGCTCGAGCTGGGCAACAACCGCTATACGAAGGGCTTCAATAATATCTTCGTCGGCAATGTGCCCTTCTACCGTGCTGGAGACGTCTTCGTCAACCTCATCCCCTTCTGGCAGCTGGAGCTCTACTTCGGTAAGGCCCTCGGGCGCACGCCGCGCAAGCAGGCTGACGGCGTCTCGGGCTTCTACCCTGACCTCTACCAGTACTTCCGCGATCACGATTCGCCCAGCACGGTGGGTGAGCAGCAGACGGAGTTTGCTTTCGCTGCCTCCAAGGTCGGAGGCGTAGACCTCACCCGCTTCTTCGAGCGCTGGGGCTTCTTCCACACCGTGGACAATGGCGACATCGACGACTACGGCAAGTCGAAGATCAACATCTCGGCAGCCCGTGTGGCCAGCGTCAAGAGCCGTATCAAGGCCCTAGGCCTCAAGCCGCTGGATGTTGCCCTCGAGTACATCACCGACCACAACGCCTACCTCTACGCGCAGAAGCCCGCTATCGTCGCAGGTGCTGCGGCCAAGGTCTCGGGCCGTACGGTGACCATCACGGGCTGGAAGCATGTCGTGGCCTTCGAGGTCTACGACGGTACCAAGCTCGTCTATGCAGCTGATGCGACCCATCCTGCCGAGGGTGGCGCGGTCTTCACGATGGACTCCGATTGGAAGGCCAGCTACAGCATCAAGGCTGTCTCCGCGGGTAACGACCGTGTAGACGTCCCCCGTCAGTAAGCACTCTTTACCCTAGGCGAAGGTCTCTGCCTTCGCCTAGGCCACTCAAAGCGGCGCCCAGCCCTACCGATCCCGAGCGGATGGGGGGGCTGGGCGCCGCACTTGTTTATCGCCGAGCCTTGACGGGCTGCGTCCCGTGCTGGGGCTTGTCAAGGACGGCCTTGCAAGTAGACCACAGCGCCTGGCCCAAGCCGCCCCGAGCGAAGGGGACAAACTGCTGCCGCGAGGTGACGACCAAGGGGCAGCGCGCTTGAGGGGTATCCCTCAGCGCCCTCGCGGATACCCCTCACGCCGCTGACTGACGTCCCTCAGCTCCGTGACTGATATCCCTCAGGAGCCCTCCCCCGTACCCCACGGCGCACGGCCGTCCTTGTCTGAGCTCAGCTGGGACCTAAGGCGGAGGGCTTTGCATGGCTTTCTCTTCGGAGGAGAGGACTAGGGGAGTGCCGCGGGGCTTCTTAGCCGTCCGCGCTGGTGCGTCGCGCCTCGAAGTGCTGCGATGTCCTTAATTTGTCCTACCTTTGCAGTAGCTAATCACGGGGATGTCTTGGCTTTGACAGCATGACGAAGTGATGTGTAAGCATGTAGTGCGCTCTCCTGTCAGCACTATAATCTCGATGAGAGAACTTTTTTAACTGGCGAAAATAACTACGCTCTCGCTGCGTAACCGAAGAACAGTAGGTTTACTGCTTAATCACGACTAAGATTGTCGTGACGAGACATCACCCAGGTAGCCCTTTGCCCCGAGGCGACTTGATACGGTGGTGCCGGAAAATCGGAGCTCGCTCTGCGACTGCCCTTGGCGCAGAGTCAGATTTAGAGGGCTAAGGTGCAGCTTTGGTGGCCTCTGCCGCTTGCTGTGCCCGACAATTGATCAGAGGCTAAACATGTAGAAAGCAGATTAGTTCCATGTTTGGACCGGGGTTCGACTCCCCGCATCTCCACAGGCTAAACGAAGCGGAGGCGAGCTAGATCATCTAGCTCGCCTCCGCTGTCTTTGTGCTTCGCTGGCTCGAGGCTATTGCTCGTCCAGAAGACGTAGGTATTGGGCTACCGCTGCAGGGTAGTAGCGGTGCTCTAGCTGGTGGATGCGTGCCGCCAGCGTCTCGGGGCTATCCCCAGGCAGCACGGGGCACTGGGCCTGTAGAAGCGTCTGTCCGTGGTCGTAGTGCTCGTCCACCAGGTGAATGGTGATCCCGCTGTAGGGGCGTCCCGCAGCCAGCACGGCCTCGTGGACATGATGTCCGTACATCCCCTTGCCGCCGAACTCAGGTAGTAGCGCAGGGTGGATGTTGAGGATGCGCTGCGGGTAGGCCTGCAGCCAGGGCTCGGTGATGAGGACGAGGTAGCCCGCCAGGACGACGAGCTCGACGCCCAGCTCCGCCAGCAGTGCCAGGGGCTTGGAGCCCTCGCGCAGCTCTGCCGTAGGGAGGTAGTCGCAGCGCACGCCGAGGCGCCGAGCGCGCTCGCGGACACCTGCGTCGGGGCGATTGGTGAGCAGAAGCACGACCTCTGCCTCCCTGCTCTGGCGTAGGTAATGGATGATGGCCTCCGCGTTGGAGCCACTCCCTGAGGCGAGTATTGCTATTCGTTTCATATAAATTGCGTATCTTTGTGCACAAATGCGATGGATGTGTGCATGGACTACAGTCAGCGAGCTGACACCAGCGCCAGCACTCCAGCCCCCATCCCGAGGCACCATCCTTTGGTGGCAAAGGTACGGGAATGCACAGAAAGAAACTAACTCAATATTAAACAAGAACAGAATTATGTCACAGGAAATCCAGGACAAGGTAGTAGAAATCATCGTCGACAAGCTCAACTGCGAGGCTAGTGAAGTAACGCCCGAGGCAAACTTCTCCAGCGACCTCGGTGCAGACTCGCTCGACACCGTAGAGCTCATCATGGAGTTCGAGAAGGCCTTCGACATCCAGATCCCCGACCAGGACGCTCAGGGTATCAAGACTGTCGGTGACGCTATCAGCTACATCGAAAGCAAGAAGGCTTAATCAGCCCTTTCTTTAGATATAAGGAATTCGCAGATGGAACTCAAAAGAGTCGTCATCACGGGAATAGGCGCTATCTCACCTCTCGGAGCTACGGCTCGCGAGACGTGGGAGGCTGTCATAGCAGGTAAGAGTGGGGCAGGACCCATCACACTCTTCGATGCCTCGAAGTTCAAGACTACGTTTGCTTGTGAGGTCAAGGATTTTGACGTCGCTAAGTATATCGATAAGAAAGAGGCTCGCCGCTTAGATCGCTATGCTCAATTTGCTATGGTGGCAGCTGAAGAGAGTATCGCCGATTCCAAGCTTGACGTAGAGAAGACAGATAGAAACCGTGTCGGGGTCATCATCGCCTCCGGTATCGGTGGGCTAGGTACCTTCGAAGAGGAGGTGCGTGGCTACAACGCAGAGTCTGGTCCTCGCTTCAACCCCTTCTTCATCCCTAAGATGATCTCTGATATCTCAGCAGGTCATGTATCGATGAAGTATGGCTTCCATGGCCCTAACTATTCGACGGCTTCGGCCTGTGCTTCGTCCACAAACGCACTGATCGACGCTTGTCACCTCATCCGCCTGGGTAAGGCAGATGTGATCATCACTGGTGGAGCTGAAGCCTCTATCTGTGCTGCTGGTGTCGGTGGGTTCAACGCAATGAATGCACTCTCCACACGCAACGATGATCCTCAGGGGGCTTCTCGTCCCTTCAGCGCTTCTCGTGATGGCTTTGTCATGGGCGAAGGTGCTGCTTGCCTTGTGGTCGAGGAGCTCGAGCATGCTCTGGCTCGTGGTGCACACATCTATGCAGAGCTCGTCGGTACGGGCCTCTCCGCAGATGCTTACCACCTGACAGCTACCCACCCCGAAGGGCTGGGGGCTAAGCTCGTCATGCAGAATGCTCTTGAGGATGCTGGACTCGCTCCCGAAGACATTGACTACATCAATGTGCACGGGACGTCTACGCCTGTCGGCGATATCTCCGAGTCTAAGGCGATCAAGGAAGTCTTCGGTGATGCAGCGTATAAGCTGAATATCAGCTCTACTAAGTCGATGACGGGTCACCTCCTCGGGGCTGCTGGCGCTATCGAAGCAGTCTTCGCTCTGAAGTCAGTAGAAGATGATATCATACCTCCTACGATCAACCATGCTGCAGATGATGAAGATCCCGAGATCGACTATGCGCTGAACTTCACCTTCAACAAGGCTCAGCACCGTACCGTCCGCGCTGCTCTCTCGAATACTTTCGGTTTCGGTGGGCACAACGCGAGCGTGATCTTCAAGAAGTACGTCAAGTAACTCGCTCCACAAAAGCGTATCGTCAAAGATCTGGACTTA
>ERZ773050.1412-NODE-1412-length-13383-cov-3.013505_pt1 | contig 13383 bp, 10 predicted proteins | sample MGYA00580632_ERZ773050 | MGnify/ENA primary metagenome ERZ773050 (study PRJEB29015, sample SAMEA2738123) | human oral metagenome | biome: human oral; feature: human-associated habitat; material: saliva | place: China | collected 2166 ... | reverse complement strand
GGCGTCATCGCCATCAGCTCGGGCGGACAGCAGCGTCGCGTGCTGGTCAAGCAGGCTGCCGCTGAGGCGACGCTCACGGCCGAACTCAAGCGCATCGAGCTTCCCCAGGAGGGTGGCACACGCACCATCCTCCTCACCAGCAACGGCGAGGCCATCAAGGCCGAGCTCGCCACCGCGAGCAACTGGCTGAGCATCCTCGAGGTGAGCCCCACCAAGCTCGTCCTCCAGGCGAGCCCCAACAGCGAGCAGGCTGCCCGCTCGGCCAAGATCAGCCTCAGCCTCGGCAAGAGTCTGCGTGAGCTCGAGGTCGTCCAGCAGGGTACCCTCTCCTACTACCTTCCCCTAGAGATCTACCCAGCCCCCCTACACCAGATACTTAATTATGAACGCGCGCGCGGGAGTGTCCTCGCCAGCGTCGCGACGGATCAGCAGCAGGGGCGCACGGTCTACCACTTCCTCTCGACCAATCCGCAGATCGCCTCCATCGACTACAGCTTCCAGACCAAGCACCAGCACAGCTACTACACGGCCACCATCACGAGCCAGCACCCCGAGCTCTACAAGGGTAATGCGGCCTTCGCCAGCTACCTCAGCGCCCAGGGCTTCACAAAGCAGGGCGAGAAGAAGCAGGACAACATCCTGATCGAGGTCTACAGCAAGGACAAGAGCTCCTACGCCCTGCAGGTAGTCTACACGCCTACCGCTGTCACCCTCACCTTCCAGTACCTGAGCACGCAGCGCCAGAGCTACGCCACCTTCAAGACGCTGCCCATGCAGCTGCAGCTCACCCGCCTCGGGAACCGCAAGATGAATATCCTCGGTACCGCGCGCAGCGAGATAGCCACCTACGAGGGCGGCCTGCAGAGCACGCTCGACAAGAATCTGGGCGTCGCCACCTATGACCGCTACTACGTCAAGCAGAGCATCGACGGAGAGTTCGTCCGTGGCTACTTCTTCTACGCTGCAGGCGGTGACATCCCCGCAGGAGACCCCCACATCGACCACATCACGGCCGTGCAGGGGCTCTACGAAGAGACGAGCCTAGGCTTCTACCTTGATGACTTCGGCGAGTACCACCTGACGCAGGAGTTCACCAAGCTGCTGGGCGACGCAGGCTACAAGTACCAGTACCGCCTCAAGGGAGGGCAGCAGTTCTTCTACAACAGCAGCAAGAAGACCGCCCTCTTTGCCTCCATCACCACCCTCGACGGGGTCAAGTACATCCTTCAGATCCAGGCCGCGCTCCTCTAGCGCGGCCCTCGATCGGCATCGCCTTGTACCCACCAATCAGTCGGTAACAGATGAACAAAGCATTCCTTAGCCTCACGCTACTCTCGCTCCTCAGCCTAGGGGCCTGCCAGCGTGAGCTTGATACCCCCCAGACGCCCCAGTCTCCGCAGCCCGAGCAGCCCGCTGCCCCCAGCGGGAGCGCCGCCACGAGCGGCCTCCCCACAGCGGGCGCCGAGCCTGGCAAGCTCTATATCCGCGTCCGTCAGGGAGCGCAGCGCCTCTTCCGCGACTTTGCCTTCCAGCAGAGCGCAGTCAGCAGCGCCCGTGCCCTGCAGGCGCTGCCCGAACAGATGGCACGCAGCCTGCGTAGCATCTCCACGGAGACCCTACAGCCCGTCTTCCCCATAGACCCGCGCTTCGAGAAGCGTATGCGCCGTGCAGGGCTAGACCGCTGGTATGTAGTGCACTTCGACCAGAAGCAGGAGCTGCGCAGTGCCATGCGCACGCTCAGCTCCGTGCCCGAGATCGAGTACGCCGAGCCCGTGTACCCTATGACACGTCCCGCAGGCAAGGCTATCCCCACGGACCTCGCCGTAGCCCGACGTGCCTCGTCCGAGGCCATGCCCTACAACGACCCACTCCTCTCCGACCAGTGGCACTATCATAATGTAGGGAAGTACCACGGCTCCATCGCTAGTGCAGACATCGACCTCTTCAAGGCCTGGAAGGTCGAGACGGGTAAGCCCAAGGTCATCGTCTCTATCGTCGACGGGGGGATAGACCTGACCCACCCCGACCTCGTGGACAACCTCTACGTCAACGAGGAGGAGAAGAACGGCACGCCAGGGGTCGACGATGACCAGAACGGATACATCGATGACATCCACGGCTACAACTTCATCAAGGACGATGCCACCATCTACCCAGACAAGGAGTCCCACGGCACGCACGTGGCGGGGACAGTCGCTGCCCGCACGGGCAACGGCATCGGCGTCTCGGGGATTGCTGGGGGCAACGGTACGCCAGGCTCTGGCGTGCGCATCATGAGCTGCCAGATCTTCGGCGCCGAGAAGGAGAACGGCGACTCGCCCGCAGCCATCGTCTACGGCGCCAACAACGGTGCAGTGATCAGCCAGAACTCCTGGGGCTACCCCTACAAGGCGCAGATCACCGCCATCCCCAAGGTCATTCAGGACGCCGTGGACTACTTCATCAAGTACGCGGGCTGCGACGATGACGGCAATCAGCTCCCCGAGTCACCGATGAAGGGGGGCGTCGTGATCTTCGCCGCGGGCAATGACGGGATGGACTACTACTCCTACCCCGCAGCCTACGATGCTATCATCGCTGTCTCCTCGATGGCGCCCAACTGGACTGCGGCCTACTACAGCAACCGCGGTGACTGGGTCGACATCATGGCCCCAGGGGGAGACCTCAACTTCCCCAACGGACAGGTCCTCAGCACACTCTCCAAGCAGATCACGGGCAAGGAGTACGGCTACATGCAGGGTACATCCATGGCTTGCCCCCACGTCTCGGGCATCGCAGCGCTCATCGTCTCGCACTTCGGCGGGCCAGGCTTCACGGCCGAGCAGTGCAAGGAGCGCCTGCTGGGATCGCTAAAGTTCAAGAACATCGACGCTGCCAACCCCAAGTATGCCCACCGTCTTGGCCGTGGCTACATCGATGCCTCGGCCGTCTTCGCGACCAACCAGCACAAGGCTCCGCAGCGCGTCTCCGCTATCCAGGCCGAGCACATCTCCTTCTCCACGGCCGACCTCTCCTGGGAGGCTGTACGCGACGAAGACGACCGTGTGGCTAGCTCCTACAAGGTCTACTTCTCCGACCAGCAGCTCACGGCGGCCAATGTCACGAGCCACCTAGTGAGCGAGATCAATGCTGCGGGCATCGAGGCAGGCAGCAAGGTCTTCTACCCCGTCGGAGGGCTGAAGGAGGACACCGAGTACCACGTAGCGGTCGAGGCCATAGACCGCTGGGGTCAGAGCTCAGGCCTGAGCTTCGCCCGCTTCAAGACAAAGAAGAACACCCCTCCCTCCATCAAGTTCACCCCCGAGCGTCCGCTCCGCGTCTCTGCCCTAGAGAAGCGCACCTTCCACGTGCAGGTCACCGACCCCGACCATCAGAAGGTGAGCATCCAGCTCAGCGGCGAGCAGCGCGGCGTCAGCTACCAGCAGGAGGGCGATCTGGTGACCTTCACCCTGCGCGCTATAGCCCCCCTAGGCAAGCACGAGCTGCTGCTGACGGCGGTGGATGAGCTGGGGGCAAAGAGCGAGCTACGTATCCCCTTCGAGGTCTACGAGTACCAGCCCCCGACCTTCAGCGCCTCCCTCGGCAGCCAGATCGTAGGGCTGAGTAAGTCCCGCAGCCTCGACGTGACGACGGCACTCAGCTACGATAAGGAGAGCCCCCTGAGCTTCAAGGCTCACAGCGCCGACGGCAAGATCGCCTCCGCCAGCATCTCCCCCGAGGGACGCCTAACGATCCACGGCAAGCAGAAGGGCGTGACGAGCGTCATTCTCGAGGTCTCGGACGGCATCAGCCAGCCCATCACGACGACCCTGCCCCTACGTGTCGTGAGCGATACACAGGCTATCGTCTACTCGGTCTACCCACTCCCCGCGACGACGGAGCTCAATATCGCCCTCGATCCCACGATTGACCAGGCACAGGTAGAGCTACGGAGCCTCATGGGCGTGCAGGTGCTGGAGAAGACCTTCCAGACCAAGGGCAGCGGCGCCATCCGCATCCTCACGAGTCGCCTCACCCCAGGCAGCTACACCCTGCACGTACGCACCGCCAAGGGCAAGTACACGCAGGCCTTCGTCAAGAACTAAGTCCTCCCTCACAGCATGACTATCCATACCAAGCGCCTCCTGCTCGGAGCGCTCCTCAGCCTCTCTGCCCTGCCGCTGTCGGCACAGAAGGTCAAGCAGGTGCGTACCCTGCCGCTACTCGAGCTCAGCACGGACGCCCGTAGCGCTGCCCTCGGCGGCAGCCACTACGGTGAGGCCAGCAGCTCGCTCCTCTACACCAATCCCACCAGCCTCCTCTACAGCTCCTCCCAGTTCCGCGGCAGCGCCTCGGCACGCCTCATGGGCAAGCTCGAGGGTGCAGACGGCTCGCTGCAGCTCTATCAGGCTACGGCAGGTCTGCGCCTCGGGGAGCGGCACGGCCTCTTCGCAGGCTTCCGCTACCTCGGCGGTCTCCAGTACGAGGCGGTGAACGGACAGGAGCAGAGCAAGGGCACCCTCTCCCCCTATGACTATAGCCTCGACCTAGGCTACGCCCTGCGTCTGGGGCGCCTCTCGGCCTACGCCACGGCAGGCTACGTGCAGAGCCAGCTCGGTGACCGCTCCGCCAGCACAGTCACCTTCGGCCTCGGCGCCTTCTACCGCAGCCACGCCGAGGAGCCTAGCCAAGGCCTCAGCTACCTCGTCGGGGCGAAGGCGCAGAACATGAGCCTGGGCTTCAAGTACGCCAAGCACGAGCGCCGCGAGCTCTACGCTCCCGTCTTCGTCGGTGCGGGGGGCGAACTGCACTACAGCCTCAGCCAGGAGCATCGCCTGGGGCTCAGCGTGGGTGCCGACGTCTTCACCTACCCCGTCAATAGCTCCTCGGTGGCCCTACACTTCGGGGGCGAATACAGCTTCCGCCGTATGCTCGCCGCCCGCGTCGGCTATCAGCACGACACGAATGGCCTGCAGGGCTTTACCCTCGGCCTGGGCTACCACGGCCGCCGCTTCCAGCTCGACGGTGCCTACCTAGCCCCAAGCACGAGCGGCGCCAATAGCGCGCTCCTCTTCACGGCGGGCATCTCCCTCTAGCCCTAGGGCAAGTGCAGCCCCTTTGCTAAAGGGCCTGCGCCGAGCCTTCCAAGCACGCAGCGCCCCCAGCCTCCCTCCGCGGAGACTGGGGGCGCTGTCTTTTTCTCCCCTCGCGAGCTGCCACTTGTCCCGAAGCCAGCTCCCCGCTTGAGCTGCCCCAAGCCCTAGCCTTCCTTAACGTCCCCTCCCGCCTCCGAGCCTCGCCCAAGCAGTCCCTAGAGGATCCCCCAGCAAAGACTCCTCGCACTCCCCCTTAGCCTTCAGTTCGCTGACCGATATCCCTCACGGCGCTGATGGATGTCCCTCAGCTCGCCCACCGATATCCCTCAGCTCAATCCGCCTTAGGTCTTAGCTTCGCCTTCCTTATCCCCAAGTAGAGCGAAGGCAGGCGGCAAGCAGCTCCCTAAGCGATAAGTCCCGACCGTAGCCCGGCAAAGGACACCCGCGTACGAAGCTATAAAGAGCAGGCATACGGAGCCCATGCGGACGGCTTGAAGAGCGGAGCAGAGCGAGGGGCGGGCGAGGGCTGTGGGTGGCCTTTTCCTTAGCTTTAGGTCGAATAAGGAATAAATAGTACTTTTGCAGCTACATATTATCAAGACAAGAAGACTTAATCCACAAAACAACAGCAACAAATGTACTGGACCCTAGAACTAGCCTCCAAGCTAGAGGACGCACCGTGGCCTGCCAGCCGTGACGAACTCATAGACTACGCCCAGCGCTCTGGCGCACCCATCGAGGTCATCGAGAACCTCCAGGAGATGGAGGACGAGGGCGAGCTCTACGAGTCCATCGAGGACATCTGGCCTGACTACCCGAGCAAGGAAGACTTCTTCTTCGACGAAGAGGAATACTAGCCTCCGCTCGCTCCCTATCCCTTAGGAGCAGGCTACGGACGCCCTCTAGGATCCCTAGAGCTAGGGCTCCGTATCCTGCTCCTACTCATTACTGCAGTCATCGACGATGAAGCGATCAGCAAGCCTTCTCCCCGCCGCCAGTCTCACGCTAGCGCTCCTACTCGGGGCCTGCGGCTCCCTCAGCTCCAGTGGCAGCCGCCCCTCTGAGGGGCGTGCCCAGCTCGTCTCCTGGAGCGAGCCTGCACCCGCGGGGATGCTCCTCATCCCCCGAGGACACGTACTGATGGGGCGTACCGAGGCCGACAGCCTCTGGGGCGAACCGGCTCAGAGTCGGGGCATCTCGGTGGAGGCCTTCTGGATGGATCGCACCGAGGTGACCAACGCCGCCTACCGCGAGTTCGTCCACTGGGTACGTGACTCCATCCTGCGCGAGCGTCTGGCAGACCCTGCCTACGGCGGAGACGAGCGCTATCGGATCACCGAGGACCGCTATGGCGAGCCCGTACGGCCGCATCTCGACTGGTCGCACCCATTGCCTAGCGAGCGCCGTGCCACGGAGGAGGAGCTACGCGCCCTACGGAGCCTCTACTACACCGACCCCGTGACGGGTGAGCGTCGCCTCGACCCGCAGCAGCTCAACTACCGCTATGAGCGCTACGACCGCCACGCCGCGACCCTCTACCGCGACCGACTGCACCGCGCCCAGACGCACACCGCCTGGGACCGCAATCCCACGGAGCGCCCCATCATCAGCAAGGATACGGCCTACCTCGATGCCTCAGGACGTATCGTGCGCGAGACGCTGACACGCCCCCTCAGCAGCGAATACGACTTCGTCAGCACCTACATCATCCCCGTGCTGCCAGACGAGACCGTCTGGGTCAAGGACTTCCCCGAGGCACGCAATGAGGGCTACAGCAAGAAGTACTTCGAGCACGCGGGCTACGATCAGTACCCCGTGGTAGGTGTCAGCTGGGAGCAGGCCACAGCCTACTGCGCCTGGCGTACGGCCATGACTCTGCGCGCGCTGCGCCTCCCCGAGGGGCAGACGCTCGAGGAATACCGCCTACCCACGGAGGCCGAATGGGAATACGCCGCCCAGCTCGAGAAGGAGTGGGGCAAGCATGGCGTACGCCAAGCCAAGGGTAAGGTCTGCTTCGTGGGCAACTTCAAGCCCGGCGATGGCGACTACACTGCCGACCGACACCTCATCACCGCGCCTGTGGCCTCCTACGCGCCCAACGCCTTCGGCCTCTACGACATGGCGGGCAACGTCGCCGAGTGGACCAGCACCAGCTGGAGCGCCTCGGGCCTCCTACAGACGAGCGACGTCAACCCCGAGCTACGCCGCAGCGTCAGCTACAGCGACCCGCTGGAGCGCACGCTCAAGGTGCTCAAGGGGGGCTCGTGGAAGGACATCGCCCGCTTCATCCAATCGAGCGACCGCAGCCCCGCAGCGCAGACCGCCCAGCATGCCTATATAGGCTTCCGCTGCGTGCGCTCCGCTATCACCTTCGGCAAATAAGCCTCTGCCATGCCCCTCAGCTCACAGCCCAGCCCTCGCGGGTCTCGTCTCAGCCGCTGGCTCACCTCGCCCCGCGGCCAGCTCCTGCTGCACCGCAGCTACTCCTGGGGCGCCGCGCTGGTCATCCTCGGCGCGCTCTTCAAGATCCTCGAGCTCCCCTACGCGGATCAGCTACTGCTGGTGAGTATGCTCACCGAGTGCCTCATCTTCATCCTCTCGGGCTTCGACAGCCCTAAGGAGGAAGCGGCTACAGGCTCAGAGGCAGGCACGACAGCCTCCCCCCAGGCGAGCCGCCAGCTGCACGAGAGCATCGAGGCGCTACGTGCGAGTATCGAACAGCTGAGCCAGCAGCTAGTCCCTTCGCCCAGCCTTCACACGAGCCGTCCTGAGGGCGAAGGGCTCGGCAGCAGCCTCAGCCCCGCAGGCTATCAGGAGGAGCTCCGACAGCTCACCGAGCGCGTGCAGCAGCTGCGCCTCGTCTACGAGACGAGTCTACAGGGGAGCAGCGAATTCCAGCGGCAGAATGAGCGGCTCGTCGCGCAGCTCATCCAGCTCAACGAGCTCTACGCCCGCATGATCCACAGCCTCGCCGTGAGCGCAGGTATCCCGAAGCCTTAGCCGCCCGATCGCCTTAGCTCTCCCGCTCGCACTTCCTCTAGCCCCATTCCCTAGTCCTATCCCTCAGCGCCCCAGCTATGATCCTCGGCGGCAGCCATCCCTATAGGCAGCGCATGATCAACCTCATGTACCTGGTCTTCATCGCACTTCTGGCGATGAAGGTCTCGCCGCGGAAGGAGGAGCAGCCCGCCAAGGCCGAGGAACAGCCGAAGGGCACAGCACCACGAGCACAGACGGCTGCCCTCCAGGCAAGCAGCTCCCCACGCCTCCAGCTCGAGGCCCTCGTCCTCCCCCCGCAGGGCCCTATCGTCACAGGCGTCCCCGCCCGAGCTCGGCTCGTCCTCTCCCTCAGAGACAGCAGCCTACACCCCGAGCTGCAGCTGGGTACGACAGCTACCCCACTCGACGCTGCGGGCACCCTCAGCCTACCGACCTCCCGCGCGGGGCGCGTCCAGCTCGGAGGCCAAGTCCTCGTGACGCACTCCGACGGCCGCTGCGAGCAGCTCCCCTGGCACACCGACTACGAGGTACTCGCCCCACAGCTTAGCCTCTCCCCCACACTGACGCAGGTCGTCTACGCGGGCATTGACAATCCCCTAGAGCTGGCCGCCGCAGGGCTCAGTACAGAGGCCCTCGTCCTCACAGCCAATAGCGGCGGGACGCTCCGCTCACTGGGAGCAGGACGCTGGAGTGCACGGCCTACGCTCGGGGCGGAGGAGCTACACCTCGCGATCGCCCAGCGACTCCCTGATGGGGGAGTGCGCCCCCTAGGCGAGCGCAGCCTCAGGATACGCCCCCTGCCCGACCCGCTTCCCTACCTCCAGCTCGGGGCACAGCGCTTCCGCGGCGGTCGCATCAGCCGCAGCGCGCTCCTCTCCTCTGCCCAGGTGCAGGCCGCGCTGGACGATGCCCTCCTCGACGTTCGCTACAGCGTCGAGCGCTTCCAGCTCATCGCCTTCGACGCGCTGGGCAATGCCCTCCCCGAGGCCAGTAGCGGCAGCCGTTTCAGCGAGCGCCAGCTACAGCTCATCCACGAGACGCCACGCGGGCGCCGTCTCTACATCAGCGAGATCATCGCCCGCGGTCCCGATGGCCTCGACCGACGCCTCCCCTCGCTGGAGCTGATCCTCTACTAATAGCCCTCCCCTAGCCTATGAAGTCCCTTATACTGCTCACGATACTCGCTAGCCTTGCCCCCCTTGGGCTCTCCGCCCAGCAGCCGACAGGTCGCAGTCCCGAGCTACGCAAGCAGCGCGCAGCCGAGCCTCAGCGTACCCTCCCCCCGAGCCTCGGGGCGCAGCAGTCCGCGAGTGCGCGGCCTACCTCAGGCCTTGCCTGGCGCCGAGGGATCTACCGCCAGCTGCAGCTCACCGAGCCGGCCAATACGCCCCTCTATGCCGAGGGCGAGGACGGGCAGAGCCTCTTCGACCTCATCATCCAGCTTTACCTCGAGGGTAAGATCAAGGTCTACACCTACGGTACGGGGCGTGAGCGCCTTGACGCCGCCCACGAGCTCGAGCCGCGGGACTTCCTCGAGCGCTTCCGCATCCCCTATACCGAGGCTGCCGCTGGGGTGACGCCCCCCTACCAGGTGCTCCCTGCCGACCTCCCCACGAGCCAGGTACGCAGCTATTACCTCAAGGAGCAGCACAGCCTCGAGCGCGCCACGACCAGCTACCGCCGCGAGGTAGAGCTCCTCTGCCCCATCCTGGAGACCGTGGGCGACTACGGGACGGCACCGATGCCGCTCTTCTGGCTGCGCTACAGCGAGCTCGCGCCCTACCTCCGCGAGCGCCCCACGGCACTGATGCCTGGCGGTAGCCCCGATGCGGGGACGCTGGAGGACTACTTCACCCTCGGCCTCTACCGTGGGGAGATCATCCGAGTGGAGCATGACCCGCTCTACCTCGAGCGAGCGAAGAGCCCCGAGGAGCGCGCAGCCCTACGTCAGCGCCTCGAGGACGAACTGCAGCGACTGCACAGCCAGATCTCCGTCCCCGATAGCCTCCGCTACCTCCCCCCAAGGCTAAGAGCACCAAGGCGGAGCGTCGCTAGGCCCTCACCTTGGACCACTCCCATCCTAGCCTCTAGGCACAGCTCCCACATCCCCACGCTCGATCCACAACAGCCCTTCCCTGGTCCTCACAGCGGGAAGGAAGGATACAGAAAGGCCCTCGCCTCACAGCCTACCCCCTAGTGGAGCAGCTGTGAGGCGAGGGCCTTCTAGTTGTGCGCGAGGTCGCAGCGCTAGCGCTTCATGGCGCGGTCCATCTCGCGGCGGTCGTCCTTCTCACGCAGCGAGGCGCGCTTGTCGTAGAGCTTCTTACCGCGGGCAGGGGCGATGACGACCTTCGCCAGGCCTCGCTCATTGATGAAGATCTTCGTGGCGATGATGGTGACGCCAGGCGTCTGGGCGTAGTCGGCGAGCTTGCGCAGCTCCTTCTTGTTGAGCAGCAGCTTGCGGTCGCGCCGAGCCGCATGGTTGTTGTACGAGCCGTAGAAGTACTCGCTGATATTCGCATTGTGCAGCCAGAGCTCGCCGCCATGGAAGTGGCAGAAGGAGTCTACGAGGCTGGCCTTACCGAGGCGTAGGGACTTGATCTCCGTCCCGACGAGGACGATGCCCGCCGTGTAGAGGTCGAGCAGCTCGTAGTCGAAGGTGGCGCGCTTATTCTGTATCTGCACGCTGCGCGGTGCTTTGGGTTTCGTTGCCATAGGGGTAAAGGGTCGTTACTGTGGAGCCTTGCGCCAGAGGGAGAAGGAGATGAAGACGAAGAGAATGTTGGGGAGCCAAGCCGCCAGCCAGGGCGCCATGATGCCCACGGTGGCGAACTGCCCCGTCAGCGTCGTCAAGAGGATGTAGCCGAAGCAGAGCGCGAAGCCGATGACGAGGTTGATCCCGAGGCCGTTCTTCATCTTCTTGGCCGAGAGGACGGCGCCGATGAAGGTGAGGATGAAGGCTGAGAAGATGGCCGCATAGCGCTTGTGCAGCTCGAGCTCGAAGATGCGCGTATTGCTCGCCCCGCGCTCGCGCTGGCGCTCCACATAGCGCGAGATCTGGTCGTTGCGCATCTTCAGCGCGTCCTTATCGTTGACGAGGAAGTCCGTGGGGCGTATCCTGAGGTTGGTATCGAGGTCGTAGCCCACGGTGTCGATGGCCTTCAGCCCTGGGAAGCGGCGGATGTGGAAGGAGGGCATGTGCCAGCTGTCCCCACCCGAGTAGGAGGCCTCCTCGGCCGTGAGGCGGGAGACGAGCTTCTGCCCCTTGAACTCGTCGACGGCTAGCGAATAGGCCACCTGGCTCTGGCTCTCGTAGCTATTGATATAGAGGTAGACGTCCTTGTCGATGGCGATCTGGATGTTGCTCGTGTACTTAGCGGAGCGGCTCTTGATATACTCCTGCTCGAAGGCCAGACGCACCTCATTGCCCGATGGGATGATGAAGCCATTGAGCACATAGGTCGCCAGCGCGATCACCGCAGCCGAGACCATGTAGGGTCTGAGTAGGCGGCGGAAGCTCATTCCACTAGCGAGCATCGCCACGATCTCCGTATTGGCCGCCATGTTGGAGGTAAAGAAGATGACGGAGATGAAGACGAAGAGGGGGCTGAACATATTCGCATAGAAGGGAATGAAGTTCAGGTAGTAGTGGAAGACGATCTTGTAGAGCGGCACCTCGGGCTTGAGGAAGTCCGAGATCTTCTCATTGACGTCGAAGACCACCGCGATCGATAGGATGAGTGCGATGGAGAGGATATAGGTGGAGAGGAAGGTACGGATGAGGTAGCGGTCCGTGCGGCCGAGCCAGGGGCGGTATGCCTTCTTGGGCGCGGCGGGCTGGGCCTCCTCAGCGGCGGGCTCGGTGCTGTCGCTGGGCTGGAGAGTGGGCTGCTCCTCGGGGACTTCGTCGTGGGGCTTCATCGTGGGGACTGAGCTAGCAGGGAGCCTTCCGCCCCTAGAGGCGGTGGTTCATCTGGCGTACCATCTGCTCCTTCCAGGGGAGGAAGTCCCCCTCGAGGATATGACGGCGCGCCTCACGCACGAGGCGGAGGTAGAAGGCGAGGTTGTGGATCGAGGCGATCTGCAGCCCGAGGATCTCGTCGGCACGGATCAGGTGGTGCAGATAGGCCAGACTGTACTGGCTGTCTACGAAGGACCAGCCCTCCTCGTCGATGGGGGAGAACTCACGTGCCCACTTAGCATTGCGGATGTTGATCGTGCCGCGACTGGTGAAGAGCTGCCCGTTGCGCCCGTTGCGCGTGGGCATGATGCAGTCGAACATGTCCACCCCGCGGGCGATGTTCTCCAGCAGGTTAATCGGCGTCCCCACGCCCATCAGGTAGCGGGGCCGATCCTTGGGGAGGATGCTATTGGTCAGCTCGACCATCTCGTACATCTTCTCCGTGGGCTCACCGACGGCAAGGCCACCGATGGCATTCCCTTCAGCACCGAGCGAAGCCACGAATTCGGCAGCTCGCGTACGCAGCTCGGGATAGACACAGCCCTGCACGATGGGGAAGAGGCTCTGATGATAGCCGTAGTGTGGATCGGTCTCATTGACACGCTTCACACAGCGACGCAGCCAGTCTTCGGTGAGCGCCAGCGACTTCTTCGCATAGTGGAAGTCCGCATCGCCAGGGCAACATTCGTCGAAAGCCATGATGATATCCGCACCGATGATACGCTCGATATCCATCACACGCTCGGGGGTGAAGAGGTGCTTCGATCCGTCGATGTGCGAGCAGAAGGTCACCCCTTCCTCCGTGATCTTACGGCGATGCGCCAAGCTGAAGACCTGATAGCCCCCGCTGTCGGTGAGGATCGAGCCCGACCAGCTATTGAACTTATGCAGCCCGCCTGCCTTGTACAGGGTATCGAGCCCTGGGCGCAGGTAGAGGTGGTACGTATTGCCGAGGATGATCTGTGCGTGGATGTCGTCGCTCAGCTCGGGCATGTGGACAGCCTTCACCGAGCCGACCGTCCCTACGGGCATGAAGATCGGAGTAAGGATCTCCCCGTGGTCGGTCTCTATACGCCCAGCGCGCGCGGCAGTCTTAGTACAAGTCTTATGGATATCGAATTTCAGCATCGTTGTCTTCTTGTTGTCACCCCACGATGTCTCTCACAAGCGTAGTGTCGCTATATCTAATGGGAGATGTGGGTGTAAGTGAAGTGCAAAGATACAGCATATGAGCCATATACTCCGCTGGGAGCACCTGGGGTCAGCGTACCCCCGCCTGCTTGTAGCTCGGAGCGAGGGTCGAAGTGAGGCGCAGAATGAGGTCGAAGAAGACCATCTTCGCCTGCA